>JAANMW010000146.1_pt1 | contig 76419 bp, 58 predicted proteins | sample 7279671 | NCBI WGS metagenome assembly JAANMW01 (sample SAMN14094541, study PRJNA606508) | bioreactor metagenome | isolation source: A lab-scale SPAN reactor treating ammonium-rich wastewater day 247 | place: Ireland: Galway | collected 2017-09-19 | reverse complement strand
TAGTTGGCCGGCCGCAGCAGCTTGGGCTGGCGCTTGAAGTAGTCGTGCACCTCGTGCTGGTCGAAGGCGTGGTTGCCGGTGGTGATGACGTCGATGCCCGCGGCGAAGAGCTGCTCGGCGGTCTTGGCGGTGATCCCCTTGCCGTGGGCGACGTTCTCGCCGTTGCCGACGACGAAGTCGATCTTGCGCTCCCGGCGCAGGCCCGGCAGCAAGTCCTGCACGGCGTGGCGGCCCGGCTCGCCGAAGATGTCCCCGATGAACAATAAATTCATGAAAATCCCTTCATTTCGCGTAATCGACGGCCCGGGACTCCCGGATCACCGTCACCCGGATCTGCCCGGGATAGCTCAATTCTTCCTCGATCTTGCGCGCGATGTTCCGCGACAGCATCGCCGCCTGCGCGTCGTTCAGCTTGTCGTGGTCCACCATCACCCGCACCTCGCGCCCCGCCTGGATCGCGTAGACCTTCTCGATGCCGTCGAAGGACTTGGCGATGCGCTCGAGGTCTTCGACCCGCTTGACATAGGACTCGAGCACCTCGCTGCGCGCCCCGGGCCTCGCCCCGCTCAAGGCGTCGGCCGCGTCGACCAGGTGCGCCAAGGCCGTGGTCTGCGGGACATCCTCGTGATGGGCGGCGATGGCGTGCACCACCCGGGCATCCTCGCCGTACTTCTTGGCGAAGTCCGCGCCGATGATCGCGTGCGAGCCCTCGACCTCGTGGCTCACCGCCTTGCCGATATCGTGAAGCAGGCCCGCGCGTCGAGCCATCTTTTCATTCATCCCCAATTCGGCGGCCATCGTCCCGCAAAGGAAGCCGACCTCGATGGAATGCACCAGGACGTTCTGCGCGTAGCTGGTGCGGAATTTCAGCATCCCCAACAGGCGGATCAGCTCGGGGTGCAGGCCGTGGATGCCCAATTCGAAGCAGGCCGCCTCCCCCGCTTCCTGGATCTGGACGTCCAGCTCCCGCGTGACCTTGCCGACCATCTCCTCGATGCGGGCGGGATGGATGCGTCCGTCCTGCAATAGCCGCTCGAGGACGATCTTCGCCACCTCGCGCCGCACCGGGTTGTAGCCCGAGAGGATCACCGCGCCGGGCGTGTCGTCGATGATCAGGTCGATGCCCGTCAGCTGTTCGAGGGCGCGGATGTTTCGTCCTTCCTTGCCGATAATCCGCCCCTTCATCTCGTCGTTGGGCAGGTGGACGACGGTCACGGTCTTCTCGGCCACCCATTCGCCCGCGAGGCGCTCGACCGCCCGGGTGATGAGCTGGCGCGCCTTCTTGTCGGCGTTGGCCCGCGTGTCTTCCTCGATCTGGCGCAGGCGGCGCCCGGCCTCCAGTTGGGCCGATTCCTCCACCATCTTGACCAGGCGCTCCTTGGCCTCCTCCGCCGTCATCCGGGCCACGCCCTCCAGCGCCGCCCGCGACTCCTCGACCAAGTGACGGTTGTTCTCTAATAGCTCTTCGGCGGCCTTCTCCCGCTCCCGGACGCCCTGCTCCCGGGCCTCCAGTTCGCCTTCGCGGCGCTCGAGCCCCTCGGATTTCCGCTCGAGGCCCTCCTCGCGGGCGAAGAGACGCTGCTCGATCTTTTCGAGCTCGGCCTTGCGGCCGCGGACCTCGTCTTCGATCTCGCGCTCCGCCTGAAGCCTCAGGCCCTGGGCCTCCAGCTCGGCCTCCTTGCGGCGCTGCGCCGCCCTCGCCTCGGCCGCAGCCAGGAGGCGTTCGGCCTCCCGCTCGGCGGAGCCGATCTTTCCCTCGGCGATCTTCTTCCGAAGCAAGGCGCCGAGGGCCAAGCCCGCTAGCAAGGCGGTCGCGGCCGCCAGAATAGTCCAGATCACGGTTCCCTCCCGAAATGCGTCCCCCGTTTCGTTCCCGGGCCCGGCAAGCCTAGGCCCGGCCTTTCGAATCGATCACGCGCCGTTCCGTGACGATACGCTCGACGGCCTCGTCGCGCTCGTCCGTCGGAACGCTCTTCAAAACCTGAAAATCGTAGGCCAGGGCCCAGCGCCGGCCGCGAAAACCTTGCAGCGCCCGGTCGTAATAGCCTTGCCCCCAACCCAAGCGGCCGCCCCTCACGTCGAAGGCGACGCCGGGCACCAAGAGGAGCTCCAAGGCCTCGATCGGGACGACCGGAAGCCGAGGACCCGGCTCGAGGATACCCCAGACCCCGGGCACCAGGGCCAACTCGTCCCCCACCTCGGCGAACTCCAGGCCCAAGGCGCCCAGTCTGGGCAGACAAACGGAACGCCCGGCCCGTCTCAACCGATGGAAGATCCCCCGCGTCGGCAGCTCCCCGCGGATGGCCCAGTAAAGCCCCACTCGGGACGCGGCGGCCCACTCCGGCTGGGAAAACAGCCGCTCTTCCACGGCCCGCGCGGCGCTCTCCCGAAACTCGGCGGACAGGTTGCCGCGCCGTTCCAGCATCGCGCGGCGCAGGCTCTCTTTGGCGGCAGGGTTCATTGCCGTGGCTCGAAAAAAGGTTGTGGTCGATGAAATCGAGGTGGGTCGAAAGGACGAAACGAAAGGCAACCGCTCAAGGAGGCGGGGCCAGACGCTCAGCGACAGACAAACATCGATCCAAAAGCACGAAAGGATTCAAGAAAATCTAAACCGGATTCAAGCAACACGAATGCAAGCTGCAAATATTCCAAGCAATTTCGTTCAGAGGTTTCAACCGACTCAATTTCAAGTCCCGCCCCCGGACCGATTAGGCCAAGGACGGGACTTCAAAATTCTCCCCACCTTCTGTCGTGTGGGGCTGCGAGATTTGAACCTATTTAAAATAGGTGGGCGCTTCAATCACGGCATTAGGCTTCCCGCATGCGGCCCGAAGGTCGGCGGGCTTGCTCACCGCCGTTAGCGGAAGCTCCCGTTCTCATCAGCTAGGTTCTAAATCATTATAAAGCACCAAACGCGAACAAGGCAGGGAAATCCAAATCGGCTGTAAAAGAGCGAAATACTCAATGTCCGAGCTGCCGGTCGATCAAACCGAGGATCTCGCGGACCTTGGCTCGGGCCTCCCCGACCTTTCCTTTGTCGGTTGTCTTGATTCTAAAGAAATCGTCGGCAATGTTCAAGGCCGCAAGCAGCGCGACGTTCAAAGAAGAGACGGATTTCGTCTTTTCCTGGATGTCGAAGAGCTTCTTGTTGACGTAATCGGCGACGCGCTGGACGTATTTCTCGTCCGACTCGCTTTTGAGCTGGAATTTTTGGTTGAGCAGGACGACTTCGAAAGTTTTCTTCATAAATTGGGGCCATGATGACGGGGGGTGAAAAGCCTGTCAAGGTTTTTGCCCGCGCCGGCGACGCGGCGAAGGCTTAGTCGACCGAAACGCTGGGCGCGCTCAAGGAAGGCGCGAGGGCCACGTTGGGACGGCCTTGAAATAACGAGAGAAAACCGACGTAGAAAAAACCGATTTGGAAGAAAAGCAAACTGTACAGGGACATCCACAGACCGTGGGCAAAGGCGTAGACGACGGCCAGAGAAAAATACAGGCCGAGGAATACCTCGACCAAGGTGATGACGCCGAAGGAGCTGCGGTATTTTTTGTGCTGCCAGGCGTCGGAGCGCTTGGCGATCGCGTATTTCGCCGTGCGGGTGAACTCGCTCTGGCGGTTGAACAGGGCCTCGAAGACCGCCTTGGTGTTGTTGATGGCGAGACCGATACCCAACGCGATGTTGAGCGGGAGATACAGCAGGCGGCTCTTCCAATCCGGATAGATCTCCTTCTGCGAGCAGACGTAGAAGGACGCGATCGAGACCGTCGCCAACAGGAAGACCGGCAGGTCGATCCAAAGGATCGACTGCAGGCGCAGCTGGTGGCGCAGGTAGAGCGAGAGCGGCATGCAGAAGGACAGCACCACCATCAGCACGTAGGCGAAATTGTTGAGCAGGTGGAAGCTCGCCTCCATCTTGACCCGCGGCGAGAGGGCGCTGCGCCAGATGCGCGGCATGAGCTTCTTGGCGGTCTGAATGGACCCCTTGGCCCAGCGGTGCTGCTGGGCCTTGAAGCCGTTCATGTCGACGGGCAGCTCGGCGGGGACGACCACCTCGGGGACGTAGAGGAATTTCCAGCCCTTGAGCTGGGCGCGGTAGGAAAGGTCGAGGTCCTCGGTCAGCGTGTCATAGTGCCAGCCCCCCGCCGCCTCGATGCAGCGGCGGTCCCAGATCCCGGCCGTCCCGTTGAAATTGAAGAAGCGGCCCGAACGGTTGCGCGCCGTGTGCTCGATGACGAAGTGCCCGTCGAGCAGGATGCTCTGGGCCTGGGTCATCAGCGAGTAATCCTGGTTGAGATGGCCCCAGCGGGCCTGGACCATGCCGTACTTCCGCCGCGCGAAGAAATAAGGGACCATTCGCTTGAGGAAGTCCGGCTCGGGCAGGAAGTCGGCGTCGAAGACGGCGATCAGCTCGCCCTGGGCGACCTTGAGACCCTCGTCGAGGGCGCCGGCCTTGAAGCCCTTGCGGTTGCTGCGGTGCAAATAGACGATGGGGTGGCCAAGCTGGCGGTACTCGCGGACGACGGCCTTGGCGATCTCTTGGGTCTCGTCGGTGGAATCGTCGAGCAGCTGGATCTCGAGGCATTCGCGCGGGTAGTCGAGGGCGCAGATCTGCTGCACCAGGCGCTGGACCACGTATTTTTCGTTGTAGATCGGCAGCTGGACGGTGACGAAGGGCACCCGCGGGAGCGCCTCGAAAGCGGGCACGTCCTGGGGCAGGCGCCCTTTGTGCTTGTAGTAGAGATAGGTCAGGTAATAGCGATGCAAACCGAAGATCGCCAAAATCCCTAAGATGAAAAAATATATCCCGAGCAGGAGGACGGCAAACAGCTCCATACTCAGGCTTATAAAAAGAAATCTTGAAAAGTCAAGGAGTTAGATTTCCCCGTTCAGGATTCCAGGGAGAAGAGCACCTGCCGCGCCTCGATGTCCACCTTCGCCACCTTGACGGTGACCTCCGTTCCGATCTTGAAGACCTTCCCGCCCTTGCGGCCGCGCAGCCGGTGCTTCTTCTCGTCGAAGAGATAGTAGTCGTCCTCGAGGTCCTCCAAGAGCACCAGGCCCTCGACGAAGAAGTCGAAGAGCTCGACGAAGAAGCCGAACTTGGCGATCCGCGAGACCACTCCACGCAGGGTCTCGCCCACGTGCCTTTGCATGAACAGGGCCTTCTGCAGGTCGACGGCCTCCCACTCCGCCTCCATCGCCACCCGCTCGCGGCGGCTGCAATGGCCGGCCATATTGGCCAGCTCGAGGGTGCGGGCCTCTTTCGCCTCTTCGGAGCGCGGCGCCTCGCGGAGCAAGATGTCCTGGAGGACGCGGTGGACCATCAGGTCGGGATAACGGCGGATGGGGCTGGTGAAATGGGTGTAGCAGGTCGAGGCCAGGCCGAAGTGGCCGAGATTTTCGTGGGAGTAGACCGCCTGTTTCATCGAGCGCAGCAGGATGTGCTGGATAAGACGCTGCTCGGCGTGGTCGGCCACCTGGTGCAGGACCTTGTTGAAGAAGCCCGGCTTGGGCTTGGGGGGAAAGGAGATGTTGAAACCCAGGTTGTGCAGCAGGATCTGGAAGTTCTTCACCTTCTCGGGGTCGGGCTCGCCGTGCACGCGGTAGACGCCGGGGACGCGGCGGGCGGTGATGAAGCGGGCCACCGCCTCGTTGGCGGCGATCATCAATTCTTCGATCAGGAAATGCGCCTCGTTGCGCTCGGCCTTGATGATGTTCTCGATGCTGCCGTCCTCGAAGCTGATCTGGATCTCGGGCTCGGGCATGTCGAAGTCGATGCTGCCGCGCCCGAAGCGCTGCCGGCGGATCTTGCGCGAGAGCTCGAGGGCGTCGGTCAGCATGGGCAAAAGCGGCGTCAGCGGCTCGCGCACCTCGGGCACCAAGTCCACCAGGGCCCGCGCCACCTGCTTGTAGGTAAGGCGGGCCTTGGAGTGGATCACGCTCTTGTAGACGTCGGCGCTCTTCGGCATCCCCTGGGCGTCGTAGAGCATCTCGCAGGTGAAGGTGAGGCGGTCTTCCTTGGGCCTCAAGCTGCACAGGTCGTTGCTCAGGGCCTCGGGCAGCATGGGGATGCACTGGTCGGGGAAATACACCGAGGTGCCGCGCTTGAAGGCCTCGCGATCGAGGGCGCTGCCGGGTACGACGTAATGGCTGACATCGGCGATGGAGACCCACAGGCGGTAGCCGTCTCCTTCGGGCTTCACGCAGATCGCGTCGTCGAAGTCCTTGGCGGTCTCGCCGTCGATGGTGACGAAGGGCAGGTCGCGGAGGTCGCGGCGGCCCTGGCCCAGCGAGATATCGCGCCGGCGCTGCCAGTCGTCGGCCTCGCGCAGGACCTCGTCGGGGAATTCCCGCGGCAGCTGGTGCTTGAGGATGACGATGTCGGTCTCGGTCTTGGGCGTCCCGCGCTCGGCGAAGATCTGCACCACCTCGGCGATGCCCTGGCGCCCCTCCTCCGGGTATTGGACGATGTTGAGCCCGACGCTCTGGCCGATCTCGGCGCCGCCCAGCTTTTTGGAGGGGACGAGGAACTCGGTGCTGCGGCCCTTTTCGGAGACGACGGCCACGGTCTGGTAGCCGGATTTTTGCAGGCGCCCGATGACCCAGGATGTGCCGCGGGACTTGATCTCGGTGATGGCCCCCTCGAAGCGGCCGTCGCGGGGGTTGACCCGGACGGTGGCGATGACCCGGTCGCCGTTCATGGCGCCCATCATGCGCCGGCCCGGGATGAAGACGTCGTTGACGCCCGGCTGCTCGGCCAGGACGAAGCCGAAACCATCTCGGTGAATCTTGAGAATGCCTTCCAGGTATTGAGGAGGGGGTTCGGCGCCTTTCTTGCCGGGGCCTTTTTCAGGGGCCTTGGAACGAGGTTGGTTTTTAGGGGAATGGGGGCCGGAGCGGGCCCTGCGCCGTTGCTTTTTTCTCACAGGGCCGTAAAGTAGGATGCCTGGCCCGGCTTCGCAAGCAAGATATTGAAACGGCGTGAAAATCACGTTGACGAAGCCCGCGGGAATGAATAAACCCTGGGCGCCTTTCGCGAGAGTGGCGGAATTGGCAGACGCACTAGATTCAGGGTCTAGCGATCGCAAGGTCGTGGGGGTTCAAGTCCCCCCTCTCGCATATTTCTTATCCCTGGGAATGGAACCCCCAGCGGCATTAGCTAGATCGACTTTCTTTGTAGGTTCGCCCCTACAATCCTAGAATATTCTGAACTCCCCCTCCTTCCAAAGATTCCAATCTTTCGCGCGCCGCGCCCTTAAGCCCTTGATATTAAACAACTCGAATCTGGCACCCCCTTTGTAATGCATCTCCACCAGCACTCCAACGTGCTCGAAAAAGGAGACGAAAATGAAATGGCGTCATTTGTTGATTTTGGCTTCGCTCTGTCTGCTGCCGACGGCCTGTGCCGACGGGATGGCGGAGGGGGATCTTCCTCCGATCACCGAGGTGGAACCGCCGGCGGTGCAGCCGGTTCCGGAAAACCCGATCCCTTCGCCGGCACCCACCGACGACGGGGATGACGACGGCCCGCATTATTTCCCGGCCGGGGATATCCAGATCCAGAAGGTCCCGACTTACGAGTTGGCGCCTGCCCCTCTGCAAGCTCATCCCTGTGTGATCGATCCGGAGAACTGCGAGGACGAATAGATCCGACTTCGTTAAATACCAATGAACCTCAAAAAAGCAGGGCGCACCCTAGGGTGCGCCCTGCTTTTTTCCCAACCAATTTTCAAAACTGCGCCTAAAACCGGCGGATTCAAATCTCTAAAACTTCCCAAGGATTTTTCATAACCAAGGCTCCTTAACTTAGATGGCCAGGGCCTCTTGGAAGCACAGGGCGGCGATGGGCTCGATGCTGTGGTTGAAGCCGGCGGCGGCCAACTGCTGCCAGGTCTCGCAGAGCGACTGCGAGTTGAAGAAGTGATTTTCCTCGTTGAGGTAGACGGCCTCGAGGACATTGCGGATCGCCTGGAAGCCCAGGTAGTCGCTCTGCAGGAGGTAGTCCAGGGTCATGACGAGCTCTTCGTTGCCCGACTTGCGGATCATCTCGCAGGCCTCCGCCAAGGTCGCCGCGCCGTGGATCTCGACGGCGACTTGGAGTGAATGGACGAAGGCATGGAGACGACGCATGTCGTCGCGGATCTGTTCGAAGGCGCTGGTGGAGTACTTTTCGGACCACTCTTGGGGATCGAGCTGGTGGGCGACGGCCATCATCTGATCCTCGTAATCGCAGATCAGCCCGTGGACGACCTTGATCATATCCAGGGCCTGGACCTTCGCCTTGGCGCGGCGGGCCTTCTTCTGTTGGGTCTTTTGGCGGAAGGCACCGAAATCGACAACCTCGGCGGGGGCCACCTCGACCTCGGGGGTGGCCTCGGTGTTGGCATCGACCAGCTCTTTCAGCTTCAGGAAATCTTCGATCTTAATCATGTTCTCCATTTCGATCCTTCCTTTCCTTCCGCCCCTTCGGGCGCCTTGTGAGAATAGATATAAGCAAGGTCGATGCCACTCCATTCGAATAATTAACCTATGGAATTTATTAGATTTAGAAACCGTATTACAAAATATATAATTTTAAATTATGAAATATATAACAAAATTAAGAATTATTTTTATATTTTGGAGATACCGGACCCGCTAGGCAAGGTTAGAGTGGGAGAGACCCATGGCGTCGAGAGCAAAATGCTTCGAGCCAAGACCATCTAGGGCTATATTCCGAAATCAACTTCACGGGGATTAGAAAAAGGGGGGATAAAAAAGAGGTCAGAGCAGACTTCGATTTCTCTCCATCTACTCCGACCCGGGGGCACACTTTGTATTTTGTTTTATCTGAGGAGCTTTTCTTTCCTCAGCGGCATCTTTTTTTCGACGCACGCCAAGACTAGATTGCATCCTCTGTGCCACCCGGGATCTACAACCTCAACTAGCTGATTTTACTTATAAAAAATTCCTAATTCGGCAAAATCAGCTAGATTTTATATATCAAAATTCTATAAAAGAATTTTAAATTTTAAAATAGGTTCTTAATTATGAATCCCACCGAGATCTACCTTCAGAAGAAAATCGGCCTCGACGAATTCTTAACCAAGCTGCGGCCGGAAGACTATCTCAGCACCTCCATTGCCGCCGGACAGCCTCGTACCCTACTCGCGAAATTAAGTGAACTAAAAAATCTAAAGTCGCTGAGACTCTTCACCGGCCTGCTCGCCTTCCCCTACCCCTGCCTGACCGACCCGCGCATTGCGGCGATCAGCGGCTACTTCGGCCCCATCGAGCGCATGCTCAACGAAGGCGGCTTCAATATTTCCTACCAGCCCTTGCCCTTCAACGGCTTCGAAAAGTGGCTCGAGAGCTTTCCGCCGCGCGTGGTGATGACAACGCTCTCGCCGATGGACGCCGAGGGCTGCTTGACCTTCGGCGTGGACGCCGAGGCCGCCTATATTCCATTCCTGAAGGCCGCGCGCGACCCCGAGCGCCTCGCGATCGCCGAGGTCAACGCCCGGATGCCGGTGGTGCGGGGCCTCCCCGAGCTGGGCGACAACAAGATCCGCGTCGACGAGCTGAGCGCCCTGGTCGAATCCGACCAATCCCTGCTGGAGGTCCCGGAGGCGGAGGCCACCGAAGTCGAGAAGAAGATCGCGGAAAACGTCGTCAAGCTGCTGCGCTCCGGCGACACGCTGCAATTCGGGATCGGCGCCATCCCCGACCAGGTGGCGCGGTACCTGGCCCAGAGCGAGCTGGGCGATTTCGGCGTCCACTCCGAGCTGGTCAGCAACGGCTTTCTCACCCTGATGGAATCGGGGAAGATCAGCAACCTTCGCAAGGGACTCCACGAGGGCAAAACGCTCTTCGCCTTCGCGCTGGGCTCGCAGCGGCTCTACGACTTCCTCGACGAGCGGAACGGCAACAACCAAGGCCGCGTCCTCGCGGCGCCGGTCTCCTACGTGAACGACCCCGCGGTGATCGCGCGGCACCGCAACATGGTCTCGGTGAATTCCGGCTTCATGGTGGACTTCTCGGGGCAGGTCTGCTCCGAGGCGATCGGCGAGCGGCAGTACAGCGGCGTCGGCGGGCAGCTCAATTTCGTCTCGGGGGCCTTCTTCAGCCCCGGCGGCCGCAGCGTCCTCTGCATCAAGTCGACCGTGACCCACGAGGGCAAGCGCTACTCCAACGTCGTCCACGCCTTCCCGCCCGGCTCCATCGTCTCGACCCCGCGCCACTACGCCCAGTACATCGTCACCGAGTACGGCGCGGTCAACCTCTTCGGCCTGACTGACGAGGAGCGGCCCGCCGCCTTGATCCAAATCGCGCATCCGGACTTTCGGGAAGAATTGATGGCGAAGGCGAAGCATCGCGACAAGCTTTTCTATCAGTCCCGCCTCTCGCGCGAGATACCGAAATAGATAGGGCCTTTTTCGTGGACAGCGAAACCCTTTCACCGCAAAGTAGCCTCGCATGAACGGCACCCTGAACATCTTCCTCACCGGCGCCGCCGGCTTCATCGGTTCCAACCTGGCCGAGGCCTTGATCGGCCAAGGCCACCGCGTGGTCGGCTTCGACAACCTGGCCCCGGTCTACTCGGTCGAAAAAAAACGGCACAACCTGGCCCAGGTGCAGGGCCTCGCCGCGGACGCGGGGCAGTTTCAGTTTGTCGAGGGAGACCTGCGCCACCCCGAGGTCCTGCGCAAGGCGATGAGCCGCGAGCCCTTCGACGCCGTCGTCCACCTGGCCGCCATGGCCGGCGTGCAGCCCTCCATCGCCGACCCGCGGCTCTACGCCGAGGTCAACGTCACGGGGACCCTCAACGTCCTCGAGGTCGCCCGCGAGCTGAAGATCCGCGCCGTCGTCGCGGCCTCGTCCAGCAGCGTTTACGGCGCCAACACCAAGCTGCCCTTCTCCGAGAGCGACCCGGTCGACCACCCCATCTCTCCCTACGCCGCCACCAAAAAGGCCGGCGAGCTGATCGCTCATACGTATTACCACCTGCACGGGATGTCGGTCGCCAACCTGCGCTTCTTCACGGTCTACGGCCCGCGCCAGCGCCCCGACCTCGCGATCTACAAGTTCACCCGCGCCATGCTGGCCGGCCGCGAGATCACCCTCTACGGCGACGGCAGCAGCCGCCGGGACTATACCTACATCGACGACTGCGTCGCGGGCATCCTGGGCGCGACCCGCTGGGCGATCGAGGGAGCGCTCGGCAAGCCGCGCTTCGGCGTCTTTAACCTCGGAGAATCCCAGACCGTCTCCCTCCTCGAACTCGTATCCCATCTCGAAAAGATCCTCGGCGTGAAGGCCAAACGCCGCCACGCCGACTACTTGCCGGGCGACGTGTTCGCGACCTTCGCGGACGTCTCGCTGGCGCGGCGGGCCTTCGGCTACGATCCGCAGGTGAAGATCGAGGCGGGCCTCGCGAAATTCTGCGAGTGGTACCTCCGCGAGGAACGGGGCAAGCCCTGGGAAATTTAATCTAAGGACATCGCATGAAAAAACTCGCCGCGCTCGCGCTTCTGCTCACGCTCACCGCCTTCTCGGCCGCCGCCCGGGCCGCGCCGCTCCAGCTGCTCTTCTTTTATCCGGGAGGCCAAGGCAGCCAAGAGGCCGCCCAGCCCCTGCTGGACGCCTTCGCCGAATCCCTCAAGAAGGCCAGCGGCGGCAAGATCGAGGCGACCGTCGCCTATATCTCCGACGCCCAGGCCGGCCTCGACTTCGTCAAGGCGCGGAAGCCCGGCGCCGCGGTGCTCAGCCTCGACTCCTACCTGCAACACGCCCCGGGTTGGGGCGCCACGGTCATCGCCAAGACCCTCCAGCTCCCCAGCGGCGACGGGACGGATCGCTACTTCATCGTGGGCAAGAAGGGCGCCTCGCTCCCGACGAGCGGTCCCCTCACCCTCCTCTCCCAGCGCCCCTTCAGCCCCGACTTCGTCGCCAAGCAGCTGTTCCCCCAGCTGCAAGGGATGCAACTCTCGATTCAACCCCTGCGCAACCCCGTCGGCGCCCTCCGCGCCGTCGGCATGGGCGAAAAGTCCGACCTCATCCTCCTCGACCAATTCGAGTACGCCAACGTCATGCGCCTGCGCACCGCCTGGGTGGCGGGCCTGGCCGCCGCGGCCGAATCGCCGAAGGTCTCCAGCGCCCCGGTAGTGGTCTTTCCCGGCCCGGGCTCGGCCGAGCTGGGCGCCGAGCTGCAAAAGGCCCTGGTGAAGCTCGGTTCGGACCCTTCCGCCCAAGCCACGCTGCAAGAGCTGCGGATGAAGGGCTTTAAGGCCGCCCAAGGCCTGGAATAAACCCCGGCATCCCGGCAAAATTTCGAGCCATTTCCTGCCCTGTACAAAAATCTTGGGCGAATTCCGACCCTTAGAAAAAAGACAAAGGATCGCGGCAACTTATCGCAAAGCGCGACGATAAAAAGATTGTTCCGGTCTGTGGGGCAAGAAGGAACATGAAAAAGAAAGAAAGTGAAATGCACTCCATGAATTTTCACGAGCAGGACGGCGGTTTCGATTCCAAATGCCCGGAATCCCTCTTCAGCATCTCGCTGGCCGAGAGCCAAGGGGCGGTGACGGTCGATTTCAGCGAGAACCCCAACTACCTGCTCGAAATCGAAGAGTTCCGCAACGTCGTCGGTCTGAGTTCGGCGGTCCAAGCCGGGCTACTTATCAACCAAGACGGCAGCTGCTGGCTGACCAACCTGGGCCGCAGCGGCTCCACCGAGGTCTACCGCCCGATGAACAAGACCTATCGCAAGCTCGCCCACCAGCAGGTCGCCTACCTGCGCCACGGCGACTTCGTGGGCTTCTACGGCGCCTTCTACCGCGTGGACTTCGACGACACCCAGCTCAGCCTGGTCCCGGTCGATTTTCTCGCCAAGCCGCGCTTTCAATAAAATTCGCGAAATCCCCCGTGCACTTGCCTTAAAGCCTCGTAGAGGACGACGCCCACCGAGGTGGACAGATTGAGGCTGCGCGTCGGCCCCCACATGGGAATCGTGCAAAGCCGGTCGGCGTAACGCTTCAGCATCGCCTCGGAGAGCCCTTGGGTCTCGGAACCGAAGACCAGGAAATCCGTGTCCTTATAGGCAACCGCGGTATAGGGCCGCCGCGCCTTCTTCGAGTAAAAATACAGCTCGGCCCCGGGCTGGGCCTTGAGGAAGGCCTCCCAATCCTCGTGATAAAAGATTTCCAGGTGTTGCCAATAATCCAAGCCGGCGCGCTTCAGTTGGGCGTCGTCGGTGGAAAAGCCCAGGGGACGGATCAGGTGCAGCCGCGTCCGGGTGGCGACGCAGAGCCGCGCGACGTTGCCGGTATTGGGAGGGATCTGGGGTTGGCAGAGGACGACGTTCATAAAAACCTTGCCAAGCCGGCGGCTTCCGCCTATCTGCGGCCCACCGGAGGGGGCGCCGGAGCGAGGTCCCGCTTAAGTTTGCGGGCTTCTCCGCCGTTTTTGGCAACCGGTCCTGACGCTTCGGCAGGGGCTAGGTACCCTAATTCGGTCCTATAACGCAACCTATCGCGATTTCGGACGATAAACCGGCCATCCACGGGGGCACGCGTGGAGACGTCGAATGACACCGCCTTTGCCTCCTGGATCCGCCTCGGGGTCCCTGCCCCACTCTTCCGATCCAACGCGAGCCTCCGCCGAAGCCCCCGCGGCCTCGGAGCGGCCTGCGGTGGCTCCCGTGCGTCTCTCCCTCGAATCGAGTTTTCTCGCCGCCGGCACGGCCGGATTTCCGGTGCGCGGGGGACTGCTCTTCAGCTATCGGCCCAACGCCTTCCTGGGCTTCGGCCTCCATGCCGACACCAATTTCAGCGACCACGTCAGCGGCACCGCGCGCCTCGAGGGCATCTGGCCCGCGCACCGCTATTTCCACCTGGAAGGCGCCTTCGAGCTGGGCGTCCGCGCCCTGCTGGGACAAAGCCAGGACATCCAGGGCCAGATGCGCCCGCTCTCCGGCGCGGCCTTCACCTTCGGCGCCGAGATCGCCGCCTCCGTCCCCTTTTCGGATTTCTTCGGCATCTCCGCCTTCGCGCGCTTCCTCTATTCCCCCGGCGGCGGCTTCAGCACCCCCGCCTTCGAGATGCCCGATCCGGCCCGCGGCGTCGGCTGGAACGGCGGCGAGGTGATGTTCGGCCTGCGCTTCGATATCTATCCGCCGGTCGGACGCCGGCACCGCGCCGACGGATCTTCCGAGGAAGTCGCCCCTCGTCCGCGGCGCGAGCCCGAGGCCGCGCCCGCCCCGCGCGAGGCCCTGCGCGCCTTGGAGAGCTCGGTGGACGATCTGCTGAGGGAAACGCCGGAAGTTTCCGCGACGCCCGATACCGGGGCCGCGCGTCCCGAGGGCGACGCCGGAAGCCGCGACGCCTCTTCAGCCTTGTCGGGAGATGCCTCGAGCACGGCCGGCACGGACGCCGGCGGAAGCGACGCCGCGACGGGGACCGCCGACCGCGAGGCCCTCCTGGCCCTGCAGCGCGAGATACAGACCTTGACCGGCTCGGTTTCCGCCCTCGAGACCGAAATCACGGCAGCAACCCAGATCTTGAACGACTTGGCCATCGGCCAGGAGGCCGGCCAGCCCTTTTACATCCGCCTCGACAGCCTCTACGACCGTCTCACCGCGCGGCCGCCGGAGTTGAGCGTCGAGGAACTGACTTCCTTCCTCTCCGAATTCCGCCAGGCGCTGCACGACAGCGACCAGCTGCGCCTCCTGGTGCAATCCAGCGGCGAGAACTTCGGCCCCTCGATCCTGGGCAACCTCGGCGTCTTCCAGACCGCCCTGCAACGCTACCAGCGCACCCTGCCCGTCCGGGCCGCGGGCGACGGGACGGCGCGCGCGGCGCTCGACGCGCCGCTCGCCCAATTGGGCGCCCTGATCCAGGAAATCCAGGTCCTGCGCAGCCAGCCGCAAAGCACCGAGCCGCCGGCCTCCCAGGTCAGCCTCTGGCGGGTCCGCCTCGCGCGGGTCCGCGAGAGCGTCGAAGAGCTCGCGCCGCGCATCGGCGCGGAGCGCGCGGCGGCCCTCGAGGAAAACTTCCACCGTTTGGAACGGAGCTTCGACACGCTGCTCGGCACCATGGAGGAGGCGCAGCGCAACTGGCTGGTCTCCCGGGCCCTCTACAGCCACTACCAGGCCCTGCGCTCCGCGACGCGCCCGACCCAGGCCGAGGCCGCGATCCGCGGCATGCTCGAGGAGCTGCGCGGCGCACCCGAGTCCTACCGCCGCCTGCGCTCGCGCAACGTCAATTCCCTGCGAATCGCCCTCGAGGCCTTCATCCAGCAGCGCAGCGCGCACCCTGCGACCGCTTGGAATACGGCGCGCGAGCTCGCGATCGAGGTCATGCATTGGATCGATCCCGCTTACACCCCGCCGCCCCTCGCGGAACCCGCGACCGGCCGGCGCCGCAGGCGCGGCGGCGGCGACAGCCGGTTCCGCTTTCCGGCGAGGGGCGATGCGGGTGGCGGCCGCGGAGACGAATAATTTTTTTAAGGGTATAGGATGACACCTCCACTTTTCAGATCTTTCGGCAGGCCTCCGGGCGGCGGCCTCGACACGGGCGGATCCCGCCTCGACGAGATCCGCATCAGCCCGGAGCTGCGTCGCCTCTCCGAGGTCGTGGGCCGTTCGCGGGACCTGGCCTCGGCCCGGGGCCGGGAGTCGTTGACCTCGATCACCGCGGCCTGCGCGGGCCGCGAGGACTGCAGCCCCGACCTCTCGCTCTTGCCGGCGGCCATCGACCACACGCTCACCCGGGCCCGCGCCAACCCGGGCTATTACCGGATGGCGCTGAATTTCCTGGCGGCACAGCTGATGTCCACGACCGATCCCGCGGAGCAGGAACGGATCCGAACCCGCGCTCGGGAAATCGGCCGAGAAGCCCTGACCGCCATTTCCAATCCGGAATTCACCCCGCCGCCGGAAGACGCCGCGCGGCTGGACGAGCCGGTGCGCACCAAGACCCGCATGCTGTTCGACATCAGCTGCACGCTGAGCGCCCTTCTCTCCCAGCCGACCCGCGAAGGCCACTCCGAGGCGGACCGCGGCCTGCTGCGCGACTACTTCCACCAAATGCTGAGCGGCATGGAGCAGACCCGGATCCGCAGCGCCATCAACCCGAACAGCCCTCCCTTCCCGGAATATTTCGAGAGCTTCGTTCGCGCCCAGCTGGCCATGCTCGACAACGACCGCGAAGGGTCCTTCCGCCAGCTCCTGGCGACCCGCGCCTTGTTCCGCGCCATGCCGGCCGAGCGGCGCGGCCGGGCGCTGCCCCTCCTGGTCGAGACCAGCACCGAGTTGGCCCTGCAGTCCATGCCGCGGGACGCGGCGGGCGAGCACGTCGAGTCGCTGCGCAGCCTGATCAGCCTGGAGGCCCTGTCCTATTTTTATCAGGTGGATTTTTCCCAATCCCACGCCGAGCACGAGATGCCGACGGCCCAGCGGCAGGGCGCCGCCCTCAACCTTGTCGCCGGCGTCTACCTCGGCGCCGGCCTGGAGACCGCCGACGCGGGGACATTGATCGACCGTCTCGCCGAGCTCGGCGAACGCCGCGGCGACCTGACGGCGGCCTTGCAGCGGCGCTACGACGCGGACGAGGAATTCCGCCGCGGCCTCTCGAACCTTTACACCGGAAACCTCGGCGACGCATCCCGCCGCCGCGAAGTATTCGCAGAGATGCTGCGCGACGCCGAGACCGTCGCCCGGCACCTCCGCGCGCATCGCGGCGCCGAACCCTACGCGGCCGTCCTGTCCCGAGACGCGGAAGGCCGCCCCTTGCGGCGCGCCGTACGCGCGCTGGAAAGCGACGCCGAACTCGCCGCCGAGCTCCGCGCGCAGTTGGGCCTGGCCGAGGACGCGGGCGCGGGCGCGGGCGCGGAGTCGATCGCCCGCCAGCTCTGCGAGATGGGCGCCCTGCTTCCGGTCTTTCTGGATTCTCTTCCCGATATGGTCCGCGAGAACCCCTCGCACCGCTCCTTTTTCGACTCCGTCCGCAACGCGGCCCGCGGCTACCGGGAGGACGGCATGCGCGTCAACGTCGAGGCGCCGCTGGTCGACCTCCTGGAGGAGCTGCACCGCCGCGCCCGCGACGACGACCGCTACGCCCCGGCCTACCACGCCATTTTCCAAAGCCTCGGCGCCCTGGAGCGAATCGCGCCGGACGCGACCTTAAGCCCGGCACTGCGCCAAAGCGCCCGCCGCTACGCCGAGGAGCTGAGCAGCTTCTCCTGGCGGCGCGTCGGCCGGCACCTGGCCGCGCCGGAGTCGATCGGCATGCTCGCCGCCGGCGTGGTCCTGACCGAGCTCGCGCCCATTTGGATGCTGCGCGGCGCCCGCATCCCCTTCCTGCGCGGCGCCGAGACGGCCGCGGCCGTCCGCAGCAGCGGCGAAATGGGGATTTTCATGCGGGGAGGGCAATTGACCGGCTGGGGCGAACTCGCGGTGGGCGCCGGGGTCGGTCTCGCCATGCAGGCCGGCGGCCTGACCATGCACATGGCCTTCAACCGCGCTCCGGGGGTGAGCGTTTCCCAAGAATTCGACCGCATCGGCCTGGGCTCCCTCGCCCTCGGCACCATCTTCTCCATGCTGGCGATGGGCGGAACCGTGGCGGGCGGGAGGCTGCTGCGCCGCGGACTGCTGCCGGAAGGCGCGGCCTTAGGGCCGGGCCGCCTCGCCCTGGGCCACGTCGGCCTGCGCCTGGGCAACTGGACCGTCGGCGGCGGGCTCATGCTCGGCGCGCACAGCGCAACGGCGGCCCTGACCGGTCATTCCGCGATGCCGACCGGGGAAAACGTCGCCGAGATGTTCCTCACCATGGCCCTGTGGGACGCCGCCGCGGCAGGACTGAGATTCGGGGTGAGCCGAACGCGCTTCTGGCGCCACCAGATCGGCCCCTTCCGCGCCAACCGGATGGTGCGGAGCAGCGTCGAGACGATGGTACGCCGGGCCCCCGAGCTCTCCGGAGAACGGGGATTCCTGGAGGCGTATTTAGAAGCCCAACTTCGAAATCCGCGCCGCTTCCAAGAGATCGCCCGCGCCCTCGAGCGCGGCGAGATCCCGCGCCTGGAGGGAGAGGGCCGTGCGCGCAGGCTGATCTTCACCGCCGCGCCGCTTTCCACCGAAGATCCGCTGAGCCGCACCGGCGCGGCGCGAGCCATTCTCCAGCTGGACGAATCCGGCGCGGAACGGCTGCGGCGCGTTCTCGATTCGGAGGCCTTCGCGGGGCATCCGGAAGGCGTCGGACCGATCCGCGCCTTGATCCGCCAGAGGCTCGCCAACGGCGAGCGCCGGCCCCGCGTCTGGGTCCGCGCCTACCTGGAAGGGGATTCCATCAGTTTCGAGATCCTGCAACGGCAGCCGGCGGACGGCGACCGCGAAAATACCTTCACCATGGATCCCAACGGCATCCGCAACCTCCAAACCGACGATCCCGTGCTCCGCGCCGTCATTATCGGCTATCAAAACCAGATATTCACGCCGATCCTGCCGCCTTCCGCCGGACACTCCGCGCGTCCGCCGGCCCGGACGGGAGCTACGGAAGAGCCGACGGCGGCGCATCGCCCGCCGCGCCCAACCACCGAGGCCCCGGCCGAGCCCACCGTTTCCGCGGGCGACGGGGAAGCGGAGCCTGTCCGAACCGAACCCGCGGCCGTCGATGCCCCGGCGGAACCCGTCTCCGCCCCCATCGCGGCGCCCGCCGAAACCGCGCCGCGAACCGGGCCTGTCCCGGAACCTCGAGCCGAAACGGAGCCCGCCCGCCCGGCCGAGGCCAGCGTCGTCAGGCCCGTCGGCTCCCCGGAAAGCGGGGGAACCTCCGAGTCCGCGCTCGACGTGACCGCCCCGCAGCAACCGACGCAGGCCTTGTTGGACGCGGCCCGACGCACCTCGCCGGGTTTGCCGGCCATCGAGGAAGTTCCAAGGGCCGGCGGTAGAAGGCCCCGCGGCGACGAGACCGTCCCCTTTTCGACCCGGCAGCAACAACGCGCCCGCACCGCCTCGCGCCCGGACATCCCTATCGAGCAGGCCCAGGCCGTGCTCCAAGGCGAGGACCCCGCGGCTACCCGCCGAATTCCCGCCGAGGAGGCCCGCGAATTGCGCGAACGCCTCGCGCGTTTGGACGGCGCGGAAGTCGATCGCCCCGAGCCGGAACCCGAACCGGCCGCAAGGGCCGGCGGGGAAAGCGAGGCCCCCATCCAGTTGCAGGACGGAGAATTTTCGCTCGACGCGCCCTCCGAGGCGCCGCCGGCCGAGGCGCCGCGAGCCGAGACACCGCCGGCGGAGGACCCGTTCAGTTTCGCCGATCTGAACGAAGACGGCGCCGGGCCCGCGACGGGCACCGAGGGCGTCACCCTGCGCCCCCCGCGGGTCCCCGCGGAGGCCGCCGTCCAACCGCCTCCGATCCCTGCCTCGCCTCGCCGCGGGCCGCCCCCGCTGCCGCGGCGCACGCCGCCCACGGCCCTGGCGGAGGCCATCGAGCGCGAGTCCGCCTCGGCCGAGCCGATCCTGCTGATTCGACGGCGCTTGGAAGGCCTGCGCCCCTCCCCCTCGCGAACGGCGGGCGTGCGCATCCCCGCCCCGGACGGCTACGATACCGCCGCGGCCCGGATGGACCGCTTCTTCGCCGACCTCTACGCCGAGGTTCAGGACCGCAGCCGCCAACAGACGGAATACAACGCCGACCTCGCCGCGCAGGGGCTTGCCAATCAAGAGCTGCCTTACTTGAACCTTTACACGATCGAGGTCTCCCCGCGCGGGGAGATGGGGATCGTCTCCAACGTGGAGAACCTTCGCTACCGCGATCACAGCTATTTCACCCTGCGGCGCATCCCCGACGCCTCGCGCCCGGATCGCTTCACCTTCCGCATCGAGGAAGCGATGAATGTCACGGAAGAGATGGAGGCCGCCGGATGGCGCGAATTTTTGACGCGGCTGTTCGACTGAGCGGACCGCAGGCGCGGCCACGCTCCCGCGTCGCAATGCCGGGATAAATGCTTGGGATTGCGGCGGTTTCCCGATAAGGAAATCCCGGAAATGAGCCGCGATAATTAGCATCTTTCCGCAGGGTATTCCGATAAACGTAATAACCGCCGGGGGCACGTCCGGAGGTTTTTCATGACGCCCCCAGGTTCCTACCGCAATTTTCTCCTCGGCCGCAGCGGCGCCTCGCTTGAGCACCGCGACATGGGCGAGGCCGTCACCCAGCTCCAGACCCTGGCCCGTCTCTCCGTCACCACCCAGGCCGTCACCACGGCCCGACGCGGCGACACCGCCATGCGCCTGCTGCTCAGCGGGACCGGCCGCGCCGGCGAGGCCATCACCTCCGAGGCGGAAGGCGCCGACGAGGCCGCGATTCGCGCCGGCCTCAACGTCGTCCTAGAGCGCGCCCGCGGCGGAGACCGCAGATCCTTCTACGACGCGATGCGGGCCTACTTCGTCCTGATCCACCGCGCCCTGAACGACGAGGGGACCCGCTCCCAGGTCCCCGAGCTGCTGCGCGGCCTGCGTCAGATCACGACCGAGTACACCCAGTTTCTCGCCAATAGCTCCGCTTTAAGTCCCGAAGAGCGGCTGCGCTACCTCTTCGCCGCCTCCGGGGTCCTGCGCAACGCCTTGGGCCGGGCCCAAGTCGACGAAGCGGCCCGCAACGCCGCGGGCGCCGAGGAGATCGAATCCCTCCGCACCTTGCTCCGCGAGACTTATGTCGAACTGACCGGCCATTATCGCCGTCATCTCCTGGCCCACCCCAACGGCGAAGCCTATACCGGCATCCTGCGCGAGATCCAAATGCGCGAGGCGATCCTCGCGGGCAATCACGACGTCGCCCGCCAGCGCGCCCTCGAGTTGACCCAGTGGCTCACCGCCCACCCGCCGCCCGCGGAGGGCTCGGAGACCGACCGCTGGGACCACCGCGCCGCGCGCGCCCTTTTGGAAGACCCCGAGTTCGCCGGCCTGGTCCGCGGGATCGACGCCCCCTCGACGCCCGAGAACACCGTCGCCCTCGTGAACGGCGTCTCCCTCGAGCTGGTGCAGACGGTCTGCGCAAGCATCGACCACGTCAACGAGGACGGCGAGGCCGTCATCGCCGCGCGTTACCGCGCGCTTTCCTCCGTGGCCGGGATCCTCGCCTTGACTCGGCCCTCGCTCAACCTGGCCGACCTGCTCGCCGACCTGCGCAATCCCGCCCAGGCCGAGGCCGTCCGCCAGGAATTGGAGAACGCGGCGCACGACAGCGCCGAGGTCCAAAGCATGCTGACGGAGGCCCGCGGCGACGTCTCGCTGGAGCAGTGGGTCACGCGGGCCCGCGAGGCGGCCGCCCACGTCGAAAATCTGCGCACCGGCGCCGGCAGCCGCCTGATCATGGCCATCTTCGACGAGAATCGCCGGCAAAACCCCGTCGCCTCCTTGGCCGAATCGCTGCGGTCGCATCCCGCCTTGCTGCGCGCCTTGGGCCTCGACGCCGCGCAGCTGCGCGACGAGCACGCCCTGCACCGGCTCGCCGCCGAGCTGTTCCGCCGCGGCCCCCTCGGCGTCTCGGTCGTGGAGGAATACGGCGCAGGCCATCCGGACGACTCGGTCCAAGGCATCCTGCGGCAGCTGCAGGCCGAGGCCAATCCCGCCGAGGACATCGGGGAGCTGCTCCAAGAGGTCCTCAACAGCTATCAGGACGGCCTGAACAACCGCCCCGACCACGAGCTGGCCGCCGCGCACGCCGTCTTCCAATTGATCGCCCAGACCCAGGAGGTCTCCGAGGGCGTCCGCATCCCGGGCGAGGTGAGCGCCCAGGCCCGCAGCCTCGTCAACCGGGTCGAAGGCTACGACTTCCGCACCCGCCGCGTCTTCGGCCACCTGGGCTCGGGCTCCAGCCTGGCCACGCTGGGCGCAGGCATCGTCTTGACCGAGCTTTTCCCGGCCGCGCTGATCGCCCGCGCCGGCACCTCGGGCCGCCTGGCCCTGCGCGGCGTCACCTTGGTCAACGCCGGGCGCCTGACCTTCGCCGGCTCGGCCTTAACCGGCATCGGCGCCGGCCTCACCATGTCCTTCGTCGGCACCGGCTTGCACACGATGGACCGCTCCCGCCTGGGCCTGACCACGCATTTCTGGCGCGACTTCGGCGAGAGCGCGGCGACCAACACGGTCGTCTTCGGCGCCACCATCCCCTTCTCCCACGGCCTCGCGCGCTGGCTGACGCCGGCCGCGGAGGACGCGGCCGCCATCGGCAATCTCACCCTGCGCCGCCGCGTCGCGCTACACGCCGGTACCGCCCTGTTCGGCGGCACCCTGACCCTGGGAGCCGGCACGATCTGGCGCCGACTTCATACCGGCCACTGGAGCGCCCCCTCCTATGAGGAAGTCGCGGAGAACTACCTGTCCATCCTGGCCTGGGAAGTGGGCGCCGCGGGATTCCGTCGCTTCCGCACCCGCGTCGGCCTCGGCGCCGAGCTCGAAGGCCGCAGGCCTTTCGAGCCCCGGGAATACACCCCCGTCGAGAACACCGGCCGCCTCGCCGGCCTCCGCAACCGCTTGAACCGCAGCTACGCCTGGCTGAATAATTTCGCGGCCCGCAGGACCTCGTCGGCGCTCAACCTGCTTCTCACGCAACTCGGACCGGCGCGCGCCGCGCGAATCAACGAGGTCGCCGGCCGTCTGGTCGCGGACAGCCCGCAGCTGACACCGCTCCGCCAATACCTGGCTCGCCAGCTGGCGCTGCAGGAGATCTCGGCCCCAGGCAGCGTAGACCTCTTCACGGAGAGTTTCCTGCGGGGCCATCGCATCCAGATCGTCGGCCGCCCCGGAAGCTTCCGCATGCACTTCGTCCCCTCCGAGAACGTCCGCGTGGCGCCGGAGGGCTATACCCCGCGCATCCTCGAAGCGATGCGCCGCCACCACATCGAGAACGCGGCCTCCACCGACGCCGACTACCTGCCGCGCTTCCTCCCGAACAACCCCTACGAGATCGTGGAGATTCGAGTGAGTCCGGAGACCGGCCGCATCGTCGCCGTCAACACGCACTCGCTGGGCGACACGGAGGGCGCGATCACGCTGCATTGTTCCTACGACCCGGTCACGCGCCAACTACGCCTGCCGCCCATCGGCCGGGAGACCGCGCCGCGGCTCCTCGACCTGACTCCGATGATCGAGGCGCACCGCAGCTCGCCCGTTCCCCTGCTCTGGACCCCCGAGCTCGGCGCACGCGTTCTGCCGCATCGCCTCAATCAAGCCGCCCGGGCCCGGGTCAACCAGGCGATCGGCGACCTGAACCGCGACGGCAACCTCAGTCTGCTGATCAACGCCGACACCGGCGAAATCCTGAGCAACCTGATGTCGGTCGAGTCGCTCGCCGATCTCGAGGGAGCCCCGCGCAATATCCTGCGGATCGGCGGCCGCTACAGCGGCAACGACAAGACCTTGACGATCCCGGCCCCCAGAGGGGTCGAGGGCGAGTACGTCCTCGACATGGAGACCGGGCGCATCGAGCACCGCCTGCCCGAGCGCGAGGGTGCGGAGGGCGGGGGCGCGCGGCCTGCGGAGGAGCGGCCCCGCGGCTCCGAGCGCCGTCGCGCATCGAACCGGGAATCCGCCCCCGAGACAAACGCCGACGAGGCCGCCGACTCGGCGGCCCGAAGGATCACCCGGCACACGGTCCCGAACGCCCACATGGGAATCTTGACCACGCCCGCCCACGGCGAGACGGGTTCGGTGCAGGTGACCGTCTACTTCGGCGGAAGGTCAGGCAAGATCCTAGGCATCAGCGAGGGTCATACGCCCTCGGCAAGCGAGCCCGATTTCCTCGTTCCCGACAACCTACCGGCCAGCGGCAACATGCCCCGCAACCGCATCGCCCTGCGCGGCGTCCACGACACGGAGGCGCGACGCATCGTCCTCGAGGTCCCCGCTTCGGAAGGCCAAGAGGCCGGGACGATCACGATCGACTTGCGCAACGGCCGCATCCGCTTCGAAGCCCGTCCGACGCCCCCCGAGGGCCCCGGCGGCGGAACGCCCCCGCCGAGCGACGGATCTCCGGAGGGAAATCCTCCGCCCGCCGCGGGTGAAGGAGACGGCGAGGCCCCGCCACCGGCCGCCGCGGCCGACGCCGACGACTCGGAGACCACCGCGCCCCGCGCCGTCGTGAGGGCGGCGGACGAAACGGGGCCTCAGCCCGCGATCGATCCGGAGACCGACGTCCACGCCCCGCTGTTGATGGCTGAAATCCTCGACCCCGGCGAATCGCGCGCGGTGATTTCTCCCAACGTCCCGGGACGGCTGCGCGAGGGCCAGCATTGGGCGATGATCCCGGGCGTCGGCGAGCTCTCGGCCTTCACGGAGACGGGCTTAAGCAAGCACGCGACGCCCCGCAACGAGGACGCCTACGGATTCGCGGTGGCCCAAGACGGTTCGCTGGTGGCCGTGGTCGCCGACGGCGCCGGCGGCAGTTCGACGGGCGACGCGGCCAGCGCGCGGGCGGTGGAAGTCATTCTCAATCGCGCCTCGGATCCGGCGGTGAGCCTGGGCCAGGCCTTCCGCGACGCGCACCCCGTGATCCTCTCGGACCTGCGGGCCGCCATCGAGGCGGCGCGCGCCGAACGGTCGGCGGGCCGCGACGTCGAGGTCCCGGCCGACAGCTACACCGTCGCCACCGCCCTGCGCCTCGAGCCGGACGGCAACGTCGAAGTCGCGACCGTCGGCGACTCCCAGGTGTGGATCGCCCGCCCCAACGGAGGCGGCGCCTACGAGGTGATCGCGCCCTACCTGCCGGCCAGCATGGCGGGCCTGCAGCGCGCCGCCCGCACGCCGGGCGTCACCAACACGGTGGGCATGAACGCCGTGGGCGGCGGCATCTTCACGCGCCTCGGCGGCGCCCCGGGCGAGGCGGCCCCTCCCATCACCGGGCGCATGGAAAGCGGAATCCCCAGCGGCATCTTCAACAGCGACCTGACCATCCCCAATCCGGACGGATCCGGGAACCGGCTGCCCTTCGTCGCCCGATCGGGCGACCTCTTCCTGATGATGAGCGACGGCGTCCACACCCTGTTCAACCGCGACCAGATGGCCTCCATCATCCACGGCCTGGAGGGCGCCGAGCCGGTGCGCCAAGCCATCCAAAGCGAGGCCCTGGCGACGATGGACCTCTACCGCACCTTGGCCCGCGGCCTGGCCCACGACCAGCGCGCCCTGATCGGCAGCGGCCGCTTTGCAGGCCGCCATATCGACGCGGAGGGCCGCATCTACGACGCCCCGAACGGGGGCAACCACATCGGCAACGCCAGCCCGGACAACGTCGTCCTGATGGTGCTGCGCTACGACCCTTCCGTGGAAGGCGTTGCCGCGGAAGACGGCTCGCATTGAGAGGTTGATGGATGACGCCCCCGCGCGAGGCACGAAATTTCTTTCTGGGATCTTCCCATCCCCTTCCTGACTTGGATTTGAATCCCGCGGTCGCCGCGCGCCTGCGGCTCGCCGCGGCGGCAGCGGGGGTCGAGGAGGATTCCCGTCACATCGAGCGGGAGGGCGCCGTCGACCGCTTTTCGTTGGAACCGGCGCTGCGCTATCGCCCCGACTTGGCGGAGAACTACCGGGAGATGAACGAGCGGCAGCTGGAGGTCTTCGTCCGCGATTCGCTGGCCGCGGGACGACGCGGGGAGCGCGTCCGGTATTACGATGCCTTGTCCGGGACTTTCGCCCTGCTACAACGCGCGGCGACCGACCGGGTCCCGGCCTTGACGCGGCTCTTCGTCGCCACGCTGGAGGAATATTCCAACTTTCTCCAGTACGCGCCCGACTTGAGCACCGAGGAGCGCCTGCGCTTTCTGTTCGCCGCGGCGCGGATCGGACACACCTACTTAAGCCATTTCCAAAGACCTCCCGCCGGCGCCATTTTGCCGGAAAATGCGGAGGCGCTGAGGACGACGCTGACCTCCGCCCTGGACGAGGTCGACGCCCAGCTGCAGGGCTACCACGCCCGGCTGGCCGCGGAGTCCTACCCGCTGCTCCCCCGCCTGCGCGGGGTGGCGGAGATCCTCGGCCTGCGCCGCGCCCTCTACCGCGGCGACGCGGTCGCGCAGCGCCGCCACGCCCTGGCCTTGGCCGAGCATTTAAGCGCCCATCCCCCGACCGAGCTCGACACCAGCTGGCACGCCCGGGCCGAGCGCGTCCTACTGGAAGATCGCGAGATCGTCGCGCAACTGAGGCATTTCGACGCGCCCTCGCTGCTGGAGGACCGCGCCCTCGCCCTCAACGCCCAGGCCCTCGAGTGGCTGGTCTTGGCCGCCGCCTCGCTGGACCGCGCCAATGAGGAATCGGAAGCAGCCCTGCGCGCGCGCTACCGCGGCTTCAGCGCGGTCCTCACCGCCCTCACCCTGCGGCACCCGGAGTGGAGCCTGGAAGAATCGCTGCGCCGCCTGCGTTCCGCCGACTCTCAGGCCGACCTGGTCGCCGAGCTGGAGCATGCCCAGTTGCGGAACGCCGAAGTGGCCCGCATGCTGACCGAGGCCCGCGGGTCTCGGAGCTTGGCCCAACTCACCGCCGCCGCGCGGGAGACCGCCCTGCACGTCGACCGCCTCGGCTACGGCATCGGCCGGGGTTTGCTTCCCGGCATCTTGGAGGCGAACCGCCGGCACCATCCGCTCTTGCGCGTCGAAACCGAAGTCCTGCACCTGCCCGATCTGAGCGCCGAATTGGGCTTGAACGGGCCGCAGCCGGGGCGCGAGCTCCTGCGCCGCCGCGCCCAGGGCCTGGAACAACTGCGCGATTTCCAGAACCGGCATCCGGACCGTCCGGTCCAGGGACTGCTTAACCTCCTACAGAGCGACGGCGAGGCGCCCCACCCGGCCGCGGGTATGGCTGGCGAGCTGTTCGATGCCTGGCAAGGGCGCCTGGCCGGGGCCGCCGACCACGAGGCCTTCGCCCTTTACGCCTTGTTCGGCGCCCTCGAGGAAAGCCGCGAGGAAGGCGGCGTCCCCGCCGAACTGCGGGCCCGCGCCCGGGCCCTTCGCGAGCGCGTGGACGGAACGGAATTCCGGACCCGACGGATGTTCGGCCATCTCTTTTCCGCCTCCAACCTGGTCTCCTTGGGCGCGGGAATCCTCGCCGCGGAATTTCTCCCCAGCCTCCTGATCGCCCGGGCCGGGGCCGGCGGTTCCCTCGCGCTGCGCGGCCTCCCCTTGGTCGCCCGCGGCTCGCTGACCCCTTGGGGATCGGTGGCGACGGGGCTCGGCGTCGGCACGGCCTTGAGCGCCTTCGGAGCCGGGACCCACAACTTGGAGCGTAACGCCCAGGGCTTGAGCACGCACTTCTGGCGCGACTTCGGCGCGAGCGCGGGCATCAACCTCGTCACCTTCGGCCTCACCATTCCCTTTTCGCGGATTTTGCAGAACCGCCTGCTCGCCGGCGCGCGGGACCCCTTCCTGGTCGCCGACGGGTTGCGCTCGCGGGAACTGGCTGTCCACGCCGGCACCGTCGCCTTCGGCGGCGCGACCGCCCTGGGCCTGGCCTTCGTCGGGCGCGGCGTCTTCGGCGGCCAATGGTCGCTGTCGGGCGAAGAGGTCGCCGAGAACGTCCTTTCGATCGCGATGTGGGAGTTCGGCGCGGCGGGACTGCGGCAGCTGCGGGGCCGCGCCATGGGCTACGCCGGTCCACTGGGACCGCACCGCGCGGCGCGCCTAAACGAGCTCGTCCCCGCCCTGGTGGCTCGGGAGCCGGCGCTGGCGGGCCGCGAAGCGCTGATCTCGCGCCTGCTTGCCCGCGGCGAGGTCCGGCAACCGGGCACCCTCGAGCGTTATCACCGGGCCTTGGCGGAAGGAAGGATCCCGCAGCTTTTCGTCACGGGTCGCCGCGCCTTCCTGCGCCTGGCGGCGCCGGAGGAATTGCCCCCGCGACCGCCCGCCGCGGCGCCCGATCCGGCGCCACCGCCGCCGGAGCCCCCGCGACCGGTCGTCATCGTTTGGGAGCGCGAGCCGATGCTTCGCCTCCCCGCGACCACCGCCAGCGAGGCCCCGCTGACGCCCCCGACCCCGCGCTCGGAGCCGCCCGGGGCGCATCCGCCGCCGATTTCCCTCGAGGAATCCCCCTTCCGCTTGACGGTGACCACCGATCCCGCGAACGCGGAGCAAGGCGGGGCGATCGAATTCGGCGAATTGGCGGAAGGACCGGAGCCCGGCGGGCGCGTCCTCGGCCGCGCGGACTTTCGCTTCCTCTCCGAGGACCTGCGCCGCACCCTGAGCCGGGCCCACTTGGAGCTGCGCCTCGGCGAGGACGGTCAACTCTTGGCGCGCAACCTCAGCCGGACCCGCACGCTGAACCCGGAGACGCAGGACCTCCACGGCAGCTGGTATTACCGCGACGGCGAGTGGCACCCCATCCCCTCGGAGGGATCGGCGCCTTTGCAGGCGGGAGACACCCTAGGAATCGGCAACCGGGTCGAACCCGTCCAACTTCAAATATTGCCCAACGCAAGGCCGCCCATCTCGCCGATCTCCCTCGCCCCGGGACGGCGCCTGGCGCTGGGACGTTTCCGGCTGATCCGCACGGGAGAGGAGTCCTTGTTTCGCCTGGCGGGCGCCGGCGAGACGCCGGTGGAGGTGATCCGCTCGCTCGGGGACGGCGCGGGAGAGCGTCGCTCCTACCGGGCCACGGACAACCCCGTCATCGGCGAGATCGGCGAGGAGGTCTTCGTAGCCGTCGGAGAGGGTCCGGAGCGCCGCAGCTACCGCCTCTATCTCGACAGCCCGGACCGGCCCGCGGCGACGCTGCCGGAGCTCAACCTGCATTACGACGGGGTGGATTGGCACGGCCGATTCCGCGCCTCCGAGGGATCCATCGATTTCGGGCGGATCCACCAGCCGCGGCTGTTCACGGCGCCCTTCATTTCGCGCAACCACTTCCGCATCTCCATCGGCTCGCATGAGGGGCATCCGCGCTACGTCCTGTTCGTCGAGGCCCCGCACGGCCTCGCCGTCGGGAATCGCCGCTTTGCCCACGGATCGCAGGTCCTTTTGATGTCGGGGGTTTACCAGCTGAATTTTCCGATGGACAGCCACGGCCGAAGCTTCGCTCCGGGCCAGTTGCGGCTATCCCCGATCGAGGGAAGCTTCGCCGAATGGCGGACCGGTCCCTTGCTCCCCAATCACGATCGGGCGGTATCACCGCCTCCCCCGCTGCCGCCCCATCCGCAGCCGCAGGCCTCCGGCCCGCCACAGGCGCATCCGGCCTCGCCGGCGCGCCGGCCCGGTTGGCGTAATTTATGGGGCTGGTTGGAGGATTAAGCGTCCGTCTCGGGCAGCGGGTTGCGCTTGGAGGTATACCAATCCAAGAGGATGGACTGGGAATCGACGAGGGGCGCCTGTTCGGACTCGCGCGGGACCTTATCGTAATGCCCGTCGTAGTGCAGGCGGCTGGCGCGGACGTTGTCCTGGAGCATGATCTCGAGGACGTTCACCTTGAGCTGATCGCGCAGCTCGGCGTTGAGGATGGGGCAGAGCGTCTCGACGCGGTGGTCGAGGTTTCGCTCCATCAGGTCGGCGCTGCCGAAGAAGATCTCCTCCTCGCCCCCGTTTTGGAAATAATAGATGCGATGGTGCTCGAGGAAACGCCCGACGATCGAAAGCACGCGGATGTTGTCGCTGATCCCCGGAAGACCCGGGCGCAGGCAGCAGACCCCGCGGACGATCATGTCGATCTTCACCCCCGCCTGCGAGGCGCGGTAGAGGCTTTGGATGATGCGCGAATCGGCGACGTGGTTGCACTTGAGGATGAGCCGCGCCGGGCGGCCCGCGCGGGCGTGCTCGGCCTCGCGCTCGATGAGGGCGACCAATCCCTGCCGCAGGTTGACGGGGGCTACCAGCAATTTTTTGAAATTCCGCTTGTTGGAATAGCCGGTCAGGTAGTTGAAGACCTCGGAGACGTCCTCGGCGATCTCGGGATCGGCGGTAAACAATCCGAGGTCGGTGTAGACCTGCGCGGTCATCCGGTTGTAGTTGCCGGTGCCGACGTGCAGGTAGCGCCGGATCCCGTCGCCCTCCTTGCGCACCACCATGCAAAGCTTGGCGTGGGTCTTGAGGTTGACCAGCCCGTAATTGACGTGGACGCCGACCTCGTCGAGGCGGTTGGCCCAGACGATGTTGTTGCGTTCGTCAAAGCGGGCCTTCAGCTCGACCACGGCGGCGACCTGCTTGCCTTCCTCCGACGCCTCGATCAACTGGTCGACGATCGGCGAGTTGGGACCGATGCGGTACAGGGTCATCTTGATTGCGATGACCTGGGGGTCGTCCACCGCGGCGCGCAGGAACGACTCGACGGAGGTGAAGGACTCGTAGGGGTGGTGCACCAAGTAGTCGCCGTAGCGGATCTGCTCGAAGAGCTTGTCTTTTTCCTCATAGGGAAAAAGCACGCGCGGCGAAAAGGGCGGAAACTTCAGCTGCGGCAGGTGCAGCTTGGCGAGGGCCCACCAGTCGCCGAAGAACATGCGCGTCTCCTTGCGCATCAGGACGTCCTCGCGGATCTGGAAGTTCTCGAGCAGGATGTCCAAAATGCGCTCCGGCATGGCCGCCTCGACCTTGAGCAGCGAGACCGCGCCGTAGCGGATTTGTTTCAGGCTCTTGTCGACGGACTCGAGCAGGTCGTCGGCCTCGTCTTCCTGGATCACCAGATCGGTGTCGCGGATGACGCGGAACAGGTAGACCTCCTCCACCGGAATGCCCGGGAAGAGCTCGCCGATGTTGCTGCGAATGACGTCCTCGAGGAAAACGAAGCTCTGCCCCGGCTGGGTGCCGATGGACTCGGGGATGGGGATGAAGCGCGGCAACATGCTGGGGATCTTGACCCGCGCGAACTTGCGCTCCCCCTCGTGCTGCAGGCCCACCGCGAAATTCATGCTGAGGTTGGAGATATGCGGGAAGGGATGCGCCGGGTCGAAGGCCAGCGGCGTCAGGACCGGGAAGATCTGCTTTTTGAAATAGTCTTTTAGATACTCCTGCACCGCCGGCGTGTATTGGGGAATCTCGAGGAAATGCACCCAACTCTTCTCGAGCGCGGGCCGCAGCAGCTTTTCCCAGGCCTCGCTCTGGTCCTTCATCATCTTGAAGGCGCGCTCGCGGACGGCGCGGATCTGCTGGCGGGCGCTCATGCCGTCGAGGCTGACGTCCTCGATCCCGGCGCGGATCTTCTTGAGCAAGGTCGCCATGCGGATCATGAAAAATTCGTCGAGGTTGGTGCCTACGATGGCCAGAAACTTGACCCGCTCGAGCAGCGGAAGCGATTCGTCATAGACCTGATCGAGGACGCGCTGGTTGAACTCGAGCCAGCTGAGCTCGCGGTTGATGAAGAGGGCGGGGTTGGAGAGGTTCTGCGGGTCGAGCTTGGTCCAATCCACCGGCGGCGTCGGAGGGGCGCTGTCGGCGGAACTACTGGATAACACTCGCCATTTTTTCTTGCCGGGTTTCATAAATCGCCGCGAAAGATTGTAATACAATCAGCCCCAACAGGACCATCTAACAATTTCTAACAATTTCTAACAATTCCTCACCATACCTCTTCCCGACCAAGACTATAATAAACCGGCCTCTCGCTTCCCCGGGGAATATACCCCTGAGCGGGTTTCGAGAGGTCGAACGCCCTAAAGCCTATATCATTTCGACCTCTCGACCTTTCCCCGGGACGGCTTGAGTCCCGGGGAAAAAAGCTCAGGGGTATATTCCCCGGGGAAGCGAGAGGCGCACCGAACTACTGAATCCAACGCCCAAACCGATCCCAACGAAATCCCGCGATCCCCTCCTCCGGCCGGTCGTTGTGGTAGCGCAGAGAGAGCCAGATGAACATCGCCCGCCCCTTGACGTTGGCGATGGGCACGAAGCCCCAGAAGCGCGAGTCCTGCGAGTTGTCGCGGTTATCCCCCATCACGAAGAGGTGGTCGGCCGGGACGACGTATTCTTTCCGTTCCTCGTAATGCTCCGGGGCCTCCTGCTTCAAGTGGACGCGCTCGCCGAGCTTTTCGAGGTAGACGCGAAAATACTCCCAATTCTCGAAGGCCGGAATGGTCTTGAACTTGGAAGGGGCGCCGAAGGCCTCGACGGGCTCGAGATCGAGCAACCGCGGGTTTTTGGCGCTCTTGCCCAGCACGGGCACCTGGACGGCCGGGAGCTTCTCGCCGTTGACGTAGACGTCGTCGCCGTCGACCAGGACGCGGTCGCCGGGCAGGCCCACCACGCGCTTGATGTAATCGAGGCCGGGTTCCTTCGGGTAAATGAAGACGATGGGCTCGCCGCGCTGCGGGTCCTTGTACTTCCACAGCCAGCGGCTGGTGAAGGGGACGCGGATCCCGTAGATGAACTTGTTGACGAAGATGTGGTCGCCCACCATCAGGGTGGGGATCATCGAGCCGCTGGGGATCTTGAAGGCCTCGACCACGAAGGAGCGGAGGAACAGGGCGATGAAGACGGCGGTGAGCAGGGCCTCGACGTACTCGCGGGTCTTGGATTTCTCCTTGGCGGCCTTCCGGGCCGGCGGGGTTGCGATCGAGGCTTCGAATTTGTTTTCCATGAAATGCCTTTCCCTTAATCAATCTTCAACGCGGCCAGGAAGGCCTCCTGGGGGATCTCGACGTTGCCGACCTGCTTCATACGCTTCTTCCCCTCTTTTTGTTTCTCCAAAAGCTTGCGCTTGCGGGTGATGTCGCCGCCGTAGCACTTGGCCAAGACGTTCTTGCGCATCGCCTTGATGGTCTCGCGGGCCAGGATGCGGCCGCCCAGGGCCGCCTGGATCGCCACCTCGTACTGCTGCCGGGGAATGATCTCGCGCAGCTTCTCGCAGAGCTCGCGGCCCCGCTGGTAGGCCTTGTCGCGGTGCAGGATGACGGAGAGGGCGTCGACGACATCCCCGTTGATCATGATGTTGAGCTTGACCAATTCGCTGCCGCGATAGCCCAAAAGTTCGTAGTCGAAGGAGGCGTAGCCCTTGCTGAGGCTCTTCAGCTTGTCGTAGAAATCGAAGACGATCTCGCTGAGCGGCAGCTCGTACTCGAGGGCGACGTGGGTCGGCGTCAGGTAATCCATCTTGATCTGGGTGCCGCGGCGCCCCTCGCAAAGTTGGATGATGGCGCCGATATACTCCACGGGGATGTGGATCGTCGCCTTGATGTAGGGCTCTTGGATGCTCTCGATGTCCTGGGTCGCAGGCATCTTGGCGGGGTTGTCGATCGTCAGCTCCTCGCCCTGCACCGTCTGCACCTTGTAGACGACGGTGGGCGCGGTGGAGATCAGGTTGAGGTTGTACTCGCGCTCGAGGCGCTCCTGGATGATCTCCATGTGGAGCAGGCCCAAGAAGCCGCAGCGGAAGCCGAAGCCCAGGGCCAACGAGGTCTCGGGCTCGTACTGGAAGCTGGCGTCGTTGAGGCGGAGCTTTTCCAGGGAATAGCGTAAATTTTCGTACTCGGCCGAATCGGTCGGGTAGATCCCGCAAAAGACCATCGGCTTCACTTCCTTGAAGCCGGCCAGGGCCTGGGCCGCCGGCCGGGCGGCGTGGGTGACGGTGTCGCCGATCTTGATGTCGTGGATGTCCTTGATCGCCGCCGTGAAGAAGCCGACCTCCCCCGCTCCGAGCGACGCGACCTCGACGCCGTGGGGCGTGAAGACGCCCAGCTGGTCGATGGGGTGCTTCTTGCCGGTGGCCATGAAGAGGATCTCGTCGCCCTTCTTCACCGTGCCCTGCATCACGCGCATCAGGACGACGACGCCCTGGTAGGGGTCGAACCAAGAGTCGAAGATCAGGCCTTGCAGGGGCGCCGCCGGGTCGCCCTTGGGCGGGGGAAAGACGGCGACGACGTGCTCGAGGATATCCTCGATGCCGATGCCCGACTTGGCGCTGGCCTCGACGGCGTAGGTGGTGTCGAGGCCGATGACTTCTTCGATCTCTTTCTTGACCCGGGCCGGGTCGGCCGCCGGGAGGTCGATCTTGTTCAAGACCGGGAAGATCTCGAGGTTGTTGTCGATGGCCACGTAGACGTTGGCCAGGGTCTGGGCCTGGATGCCTTGGGAGGCGTCGACCACCAGAATGGCGCCCTCGCAGGCGGCCAGCGAGCGCGAGACCTCGTAGTGGAAATCGACGTGGCCGGGGGTGTCGATCAGGTTGAGGATGTAGGACTGGCCGTCCTTGGCCTTGTAGTTGAGGCGGACGGTCTGGGCCTTGATCGTAATGCCGCGCTCGCGCTCGAGCTCGAGCTTGTCCAAGAACTGGTCCTGCATCTCGCGGGAGCTCAAGGCCCCGGTGAACTCGAGCAGGCGGTCGGCGAGCGTGGACTTCCCGTGGTCGATGTGGGCGATGATCGAGAAATTGCGGATATTCTTCAGGGCGGGGACTTCGGGCATGGTGGGCTCTCTACTTGCCTTCCGTCCGGTCGTAAAGCCCGAGTTGCTCCCCCGGCAGCTCGGCCTTGTGCTTTTCGAGGATCAGGTCGATCCCTTGGCGGATGTACTCGGCGATGGGGACCTTCGTCTTGTCGTTTAAGGCCTTGAGCTTTTCGTTCTGCTCTTCGGTGATATAGACGGTCGTGCTGATTTTCTTGCGCTGGGCCATGGCAGGTCACCATAAATGACCATATATATAGTGTCAACCATGGGATAATGGGATGCAGCGCCGTCTCCGGAGCCACAGAGCATTGCCGAGGGGCAGAAGGAGCCAGGCCCATCCACTCGCCGGAACGGCGGCGTGCGCGTTGAGGGAGCAAAAGCTTCCGCCTTGCAGGGAAGACGCGGTCCGTTCCGGCACGACTTCTTTGCCCGCCGGCTCGGCCCGGGGCTCGTCGGCAGGCTGGGGATTCGCGGGGGGCGGAACTTGAGTTTCTTTCGGACACAGTTCGACCTTGCATGAGGTCTTGGCCGCGATCTTGGCGAGGCAATCGCAGGGCTCGAGGGTCGTGATATTGACGGGCTTCTCGAGGCGGGTGACCTCGAGGGCCTCGATCAGGTCGTAGCTTTCGTTGACCCGCCTCAAGACCGATCGTTGGTTCATTAAATTCCCGTCGTCCCGCACGCTGACGGCGCCCAGCACATTGGCCGCCTCCGGATCGACCTCGGTGCAGGCCCTCGTATAAAGCGCGTCCTTGGCGACGTCGGGATCGGGGCAGGCTTTGCGTTTGCATTCGATAGCCGCGATAATCTCCTCGAGGCGGGGCGAGGCGCAAAGATCGGCGACCGCCGCTTTGAGGGGCTCCTGCCCCCGGGCCTGGGTCGAGATCAGCATACAAGCGAACAGTAAACTCCACGACAGGTTGGTCTTGGCTTTCATCGTCCCTCCCGCTTCGTTCCGACCCTCAATTATGGCTATATTAAATTTTACCCCTGATTCGCGACATTTGCCAGACCATCTCCAATCCCCGGCGGGGGCTACTCGGCCTGGACCACGCGCAGCTCGACGTTCTCCTGGTTGCTCATCTTCGCCGCGAAGTCCTCGGCCAGCTTGCGGTCGCCGAAGCTGCCGACGCGGACGTCGAAGGAAGGCGTGGAGCCGCGCTGGTCGATGACCAGGTAGGCCTCGTAGCCCTTGGACTTGAGCTTGGTGATCTCGCGGGAGGCGAGCAGCTCGTCGAAGAACTGCGCGACCTGGATCGAGAACTTGCTGTTGCCGCTCGATTTGAAGCGCACCATCGTGTTCTTGTCGACGTTGGTGGCGATCAGGCTCTTGTTGACGGCGAGATTTTCTTGGACCGGTTCCTGCCGCGGCGCAGGCCGGGTGGAACCGTCGGCGCCCACATGATAGGTCGGGATGTCTTGATTCGCCTCGTCCCCTTCCGCGGAAACCGCCCCTTCGGCGCCCTCTTCCGTGTCGACCAGCTTGTCGTGCTGCGGCGGTGCCTTGGCCGCCTTGGGCGCGGGAGGCGCCAGGTCTTGGAAGGCCCGCTGCTGGGCCGCCAAGGGTTGGGCCGGCTCGGGGAAGATCGTCTTGCCGAAGCGGGCTCCCAAGAGGAAGACCAGCGAGAGCACCACGACCTCAACGCCCAGCAACAAGATAAATTGGCTGAGGGAGAATTTGATCGGATATTTTTCTTCCATGGTTTTCCCCTTGCCGAAATTCGGCTCGATCAGCGAGCGCCCCGCGCCCTTCGGATGCCCCAGGCCAAACCGAAGGCCAAGGGGAAGAACGGAATCGACCACAAGACCGCCGCGGGCCACAGGTCGGATTGGCGTCGCAGGTCCCAGGGCGCAAATTCGGCCCAGGCCATCAACAGCAACCCCGCCCCCAGCGGAAAGAGCATGCCTAAAAACATGCCGAAGGCCGGCCGCTTGGAATACGGGAGCTCTTTCCGGCCGAGGGCCGCGGCCAACAGAAAGGCAGCCATCAAGAGGAATGCCAAGGCCGCCAAGCCGAGGCCCAAGAGAAAAAAGGTGATTCCCGCAGGCAAGCCGATGTCGGACATGTTTCAGGTCCCTCGAGATCGCTTGGAATTACTCCTCGCTCTCCCTCGTCATGCTCTCCGGCGCCGAGACGCCCAGGATATTGAGACCGTGACGAAAGACCTCGCGCAGGGTCTTGACCAAGTACAGCTTCGCCACGGTCGTCTCGCGCTGCGGGCCGATCACGCGGTAGCGGTCGTCGCCCTTGGCGCGGGTATAATAGTTTTGGAAGGTTTTGGCTAGATCCAAGAGGTAAAAGGCCACGCGGTGCGGCTCGTAAAACTGTACAGCCCCGGCCAAGGTCTCGGGATAGTTCAGCAAGGTCTTGACCAAGCCGATCTCCTCTTCGAGCTGCAAGGGGCTTAGCCCCGGCTCGCCCAGGGCCTCGGGGGCCGGGAAGCCCGCCTCCTCCGCCTTGCGGAAGATCGAGCACATCCGCGCGTGGGCGTATTGGATGTAATAGACGGGATTCTCCGCGCTCTGCTGCTTGGCGAGTTCGAGGTCGAAGTCCAGGGCCGCGTTGTGCGAGCGCATCATGAAGAAGAAGCGCGCCGCGTCCCTTCCGACCTCGTCGATCACCTCGTGCAGCGTCACGTACTCGCCGGTGCGCTTGCTCATGTTGACGACCTCGCCGCCGCGCTTCAGGTTGACGAGCTGCATGAGCAGAAAGTGCAGCTTCTCGGGGTTGTGGCCCAGGGCCGCCACCGCCGCCTTGAGGCGCTGGACGTAGCCGCCGTGGTCGGCGCCCATCACGTTGAGATAGACGTCGTAGCCCCGGTCGAACTTGTCCTTGTGGTAGGCGATGTCCGGCGTGAAATAGGTGTAGGTGTTGTCTCCCTTGATCAAGACCCTATCCTTGTCGTCCCCGAATTCGCTGGTCTTGAACCACAGCGCGCCTTCCCGTTCGTAGGTCATGCCCTTGGCCTTCAGCACGGCCAAGGCCTCGTCGATCTTGCCCTCCTCGTAGAGCGAGGACTCGGAGTAATAATGGTCGAAGACGATACCCAGGCGCAGCAGCTCTTCCTTGATGGTCTCGAGCAGCTCGACGCCCAGCAATTTCCCCACCGCGAGCGGGTCGTGCTTGATCGGGGCAATGCGGTCCTTCAATTCGGCGACCAAGTCCTCGAGGTATTTGCCGCGATAGACGTCCTCGGGCAGGGCGACCTCGACGCCGCCCACCTGGGTCATCACCGTGTGATAGTGGCAGCCGGAATGTCCGAGGGTCTTGATCTGAACGCCGTGGTCGTTGACGTAGAACTCCCGCATCACCCGGTGCCCGGTCACCTCGAGCAGCCGCGCCAGGCAATCGCCCACCACCGCGTTGCGTCCGTGCCCCACGTGCATCGGGCCGGTGGGATTGGCGCTGAGGAATTCCAGCAGGACGCGCCGTCCGCCCCCGAAGTCGAAGGGCTTCAAGGCGTTCGGGCCCTGCCAGAGGGACTTGAGGGCCTCGTGGTAGGCGGTCGGCTTGAGGAAGAAATTGAGGAAGCCCGGGCCCTTGACCTCGACCTTCTGGAAGATCGAGGTTTCACCGCTCAGCGCCGAGGCCAACTGCTCGGCCAGCTTCGGCGGCGGAAGTTTGGCCGCCTTGGCGAGGGCCAGGGCGACGTTGCTGCTCAGGTCGCCGTGCTCTTTGACCTTGGGGGCGTCGAGCACAATTTCGGCGGGAGGTTCATGGCCGAGGCCACGAAGGTGTTTTGCGATTAGATTGGAAAGAATCGTTTTCATGGAAAATCAAGATTATTGTCCAATGGACATCACCCTCGCCCCCGGCATCGGCCCGATCTCCTTCGGATCTCCCACCACCAAGATCTGCAGGGCCTCGGGTTTGAGGTACTGCTCGGCGACCCGTTGGATATCTTCCAGGGTCACATTCTCGATGTTCTGGCGGAACAGCTCGAGGTAGTTCGGCGGATAACCGTAATAGGCGAAACGGGCCTCGTCCTTGGCGAAGTTGTACCTCGGCTCGTACTCCGAATAAAGCGAGTTCAACAGCGATTGCTTGTAAAAGTCCAGCTCCGCCTGAGTGACGCTGCCCGGGCGGCGGATCTCCTCGAGGATGCGGCGGCTCTCCGCCAGGACCCGCTTGGCGTTCTTCGCCTGGGTCTGGGCCATGATGAAGAAGACCCCGTAGTCGGTCTCCAGGCCGAAGCGCGAGTAGATGCCGTAGGCCAGTCCCAAGGTCGACCGCACCCGCTTGCCGAGGCGGCTGACCAGGGCCTCGCCGCCCAGGATGTCGTTGAGCAGCATCAGGGCGAACTTGTCGGGGTTGAAGCGCTTGTCCCCGAAGTGCCCAAGGAGCAGCGTGGCCTGATCGGCGCTCTTGGGGATCAGGGTCTGCCCCGCAGTCCAGCGCTTCTCGACGGGGGCGGGAACCGGCAGGGGCTCGGCCGCCCTGGGCCAATCCTTCGTCAGGGTCTCGACCCGCTTCACCAAGGCCTGTTTCGAAAAATCCCCCGAGACGGCGAGGATGATGCGGTCGGGAAAGAAATATTTTTTGTAAAAGTCGAGCACGTCGTCCCGGGTGAGGGACTTCAGCATCTCCGGCGTCGTGGTCCGAGCCCAGACGCTGTCCTTGCCATAAAGCAGCTTGGGAAACTCGCGCACGGCGATCTTCCCGGGGTCGTCGTTCTGCCGGCGCAGCTGCTCGAGCATCTGCAGGCGCACCAGCTCGAGCTTCTTGGCGTCGAAGGCCGGCTCGCGGAGCATCTCGAAGAGTAGCTCCAGGACCTTCGGCAGGTCCTCCTTCAGGCACTTGAAACCGATCGCGCCGAATTCCCGCGAGATGTCCGATTCGATGTCGGCGCCGACCGCGGCCAGCTCGGCCTCGAAGCGCTCGGGCGGTCGCTTGAGGGTGCCACCCTCGCGGAGCAGCTTGCCGGTCATCGCGGCCAGGCCCAGCTTCCCGGGCGGGTCATAGAGGGCCCCGGTGCGGACGTAGAGGAAGCCCCGCACCACCGGCAGTTCGTGGTCCTGCAGCATCAAGAGCTGGAGGCCGTTGCCCAGGGTGAGCCGATCGATCTTCGGGACGTGGATCTCGGGCAGAGGGGTCTTCTCGAGGGTTGTCCAGCCGGACTCCGCCGCCCGTAGCGCCCCCGAAAAAGCCGTTAAAAAAAGGATGGAGAAAACAAAATAGCGATAATTAGGTTTCATGATTTCTTAGTCGGTTTCAGGATCGCGGTGCGGCGCCGTTCGGGCTTGAGGTATTGCCGGGTCACGCGCTGCAGGTCTTGGGAGCTCACCGCCTGAATCCGTTTCGGGTGCTCCAAGACGTAGCGCCAGCCGCCGGCCAGGGCCTCGAAGTAGCTGAGCAGCTGGGCCGCCTCGTCGTTGCTCTGCAATTCGTAGTTCCAGGCCGCGAGCAGGTTCTTTTTAGCCTTTTTCAATTCTTCCGAGCCGACGCCCTCCCGGAGGACCTTGCCTAGCTCGTCGTCCACGGCCTTCAAGACCTCGTCGGCATCGTGCTCGGGTAGGATGGAGGCGTAGATAAAGAAGAGGTTGTCCAAGCGGCTGCCCGGCGAGGAGGCGCTGCAGGCGACGTTTTGGACCAGCCGGTCCTGGACGACGAGGCGCTTGTAGAGGCGGCTGGTGCGCCCCTCGCAAAGCACTTGGTCGAGGATATCGAAGACGTAGTCGTCGGGGTGCGGCATGGTCGGTTTGAGGTAGCCCGCCATCAGGGCCGGCGAGGCGTCGAAAGGGACTTCGACGCGCTTCTCTTGTTGCGGCTCCGGCTCGCGGGCCTCGACCTTGGGCGGCGCGGGTCCCGCCGGGATCTTGCCGAAATACTCCTCGAGGACCTTGGTCGCCTCGCCGGGGTCGATGTCGCCGACCAAGGTTCCCACCATGTTTCCGGGGACGTAATACTTCTTATAAAAGACCTTCAAGTCGTCGGCGCTCAGCCTCTGCAGGTCGGCGGGATAGCCGATGGTGGGGCGCCGGTAGGGGCTTTTGTCGAAGGCCAGGGCCATCAGCGACTCGTAGAGCTTGCCGAAGGGCGAGTCGTCGATGCGGGTGCGGCGCTCTTCTTGGACGACGTCGCGCTCGGTGTAGAACTCGCGGAAGACCGGGTCGCGCAGCCGGCTGGACTCGAGGTAGGCCCAGAGGCGCAGCTTGGTGTTGGGGAGCTGGACGAAATAGCTGGTCAGGTCCTGGCTGGTGGTGGCGTTGAGGTCGGCGCCGCCGTTGCGCAGGTAGATCTTGGAGAACTCTTCCTTCACGACCAGACTCCCCGCCTTGGCAACGAGGCCCTCCAGGCGCTTGGCCAAGGCGACGCGCCGCGGGCCCTGGGCCTTCCGCAGCTCGGCATGGACGGTCTCGAGCTCTTCGAGGAGCCGCTGCTCGGCCGCGAAGTCGGAGGTCCCGATCTCGGAGGTGCCCTTGAAGGCCATGTGCTCGAGCAGGTGGGCGATGCCGGTCTGCCCCTCGGCCTCGTCGATGCCGCCGACCTTCACTTGGATGTAGCCGGTGAAGACGGGCGCGCCGGGGCGGCGCAGCAGCAGGAATTTCATCCCGTTGGAGAGCGTCAGCTCGCGAACCTGGTCGAGGAGGTCCGGATTGGCGGCGAGCGGCGGCGCGAGGAGCGCGAAGTAGAGGGCGGTCAGGGCCAAAAAAAACTTTTTCATAGTCCTTCGATTCCATCGGCGTCGATCGCCGAATTCGTTCCAGGCCTGCGAATCCGGGAACCATAAGATACGCGGAGATTCGGGCGGATCCGGCCTGGGCGTGCGGGCCGCAGCGCGCAGGCCAGGCCGACTGATAGTCCGATCTGCGCGCCGGGGCCAAGGAGAATGTTGCCGCGCCTTCAACGGCAGCTCAAGGACCCGCGCCCCTCGAAATCGGCGTGGCAATGGGTGGTCTTCCCGCCGCGCACTACCGCGGTCGCGCGGAGGGTCTTGCCCAAGGCGGAATTGCGGACCGAAACGGCGTATTTTCCCTCGGGGACCTTGCCGCGCACGACCGGCGTCTCGCCCCCGCCGATCAGGCCGGGCACGGTGACCCGCCCCCAGGGCACCGCGTTGACGCGCAGACCGCCGAAGGCGGGGGCCTTCTTTTCCAACTTAAATACGTGTTCTTGGGGCGAAGGGTCTGGGGAGACCTTTAAGGATTTTGATTGGGGCTCGTAGCTCGCCAGGGAGGCGCTGACTTGGAGAGGAGTCCCCGCGGCGAGGCCTTCCAGCCTCAGGGTCCCCACCCCGCTTTGTTCGCCGCCGGGATACTGGGCCCGAAGCTGGGCGGAGGCCGGCGTGGCCTTAAACAAGAGCGGACCCGGCGGGCTGGGCCGGGATTCGGCGACGGCCGCGGCCGGAACCGGCGCGGGAACCGCCGCGACGACTTGGGCGCCTCCGGTGACGACAGCTCCCTCGCCGTCGGCGCGAGGCCAATGGCGCCAAGCGGCATAGGCGAAGCCGGCCAAAGTCATGAATGCCAAGACAGCGACGACGCGCCCAAGAATTCGAGGCCGCGTCTGAGTCGACGCCGCCTGCGGCGCGGCCGAGGGGCTGGCGGGCCGCGGCTCGTGCTCCGTCGGCGCCTCCACCAGCGAAACCGTCTCCTCTTCCGCCGGCGGCCCCGCCTGGGTCTGCCGCAAAAAGCTCTCGGTCTTTTGCCGGATCTCTTCCCCCTGCCGGCGCCGGTCGCGGATCTCCTCCGCGAAGACCTCCTCGAGGAAGGCGGAAAGACGCCGACGGCCGATGCGCTTGTCTTTTGGAAGGCAGGCCTCCAAGGCCTCGGCGAAATCCTCGGCGGTGGCGAAGCGGTCTTGCGGGCGGGCTTGCAGCGCCTTATCCAGGACCTCGCGCAGGCCGGGAAAGACTCCTTCGTCGTCTTCGGGCCAAGGCACCTGCGCGCGACGCACGTTCTCGAGGGTCTCGAGGTCGTTCTTGCCCGCGAAGAGGCGGCGCTCGAAGAGCAGTTCGTAGAGGACGATGCCGCAGGCGAAGAGGTCGCTGCGCGCGTCGAGCGGCGCGCCCACCGCCTGCTCGGGCGACATGTAGGCGTACTTGCCCTTGAGCACGCCGGTCTGGGTCTCGTGGGTTTGGGTCATGGCCTTCGCGATACCGAAGTCGGTGACCTTCACCTCCCCCTCGAAGCTGAGCAGGATGTTCTGCGGGCTCACGTCGCGGTGGACGATGCCGAGGCGACCGCGCTCTTTCAGCGAGCGCTCGTGGGCGTAGTGCAGGCCTTGCAGCGACTCGAGGACGACGGCCGCCGCGATCTCCGGCGGCATGCGGCGTCCCAGCGCCTTGAGGCGGTTCTGCAGCTGCCGCAAGTCGACGCCCTCGACGAATTCCATCGCGATGAAATAGGTCTCCCCCTCGCGGCCGAGCTCGTAGACCTGGACGATGTTGGGATGGTTGAGGTGGACGAGCAGCTTGGCCTCGTCGACCAGCATGGTGATGAAGTCGCGGCGCTCCGACCAAAAGGGATGGATGCGCTTGATGACGACGTTCTTCTCGAAGCCCTCCACGCCCACCAACTTGGCGCGAAAGATCTCGGCCATGCCCCCGGAAGCGATCTTGTCGACCAGCAGATAACGCCCGAATTGTACAGGAAAGGCCCTTGTCATCGGTCTTCGCGCCTAGCTCGCTTTGCCCCCAAAAGCCTGTAACAGCCTTTTGGGGCCGGGACAAGGGCTACAAATCGCCCTTAAATTGCAAAATCGGATGAAATTTAAAGATATTTAGCGAAATTTCTTGACCTTTTAATAAAATATCAACAAATTATGCAAAATTATATGTCTCTGATCGGTTTTTCCTGGGAGGGAGATTCATGGACAAGGTCCTAAAAGAGCTTTGCGTCGAGATCGCCTCGGGAGACATCGGCACCGAGCGCTTCAACCGCCTGTGGATCGAGAGCGGCATCCCCTTGGAGGGCTCCGAATTCGAGGTGGCCAACATCATCCTCACCAAGGCCCAAGAGTCGAACGGCGAAGGGGCCTTGGACAAACGCACCATTCACTGAACCTCCCCTTCGGCTTCGCGCCTCCTATTTCCTGCGCGGCCTTCGCGACGCGGCATCTTTCGCGCTTCCCTTTTCATTTCCAAAAATCTTTTTCAACTCTCTCGGATGTTGACGCGCAAATAAAAACCCCGCTCCGATTTCTCGAAACGGGGTTTCAAACTCGTTACAACCAAACGAGCTAACTATTTCTTTTTCTTCTTAGCCGTTTTCTTCTTGGTTGCAGCTTTTTTCTTAGCGGGTTTCTTCTTCGCCGCTTTCTTCTTCTTAACAGCCATTTTACCCTCCTTTAATTAAATAAGGTAATGACTGTGGCAACATTAAGACCTCTTTTATAAACAGTCAACTATTATTATGACAATTTTAGTAAAATTATAGGTAATTGATAGGGTCGCCTCCGCGACGCAAAACTTTTCCCCGAATGCCTTGACTTCAATTCCGCACAAACCTATAAGCGGCGTCGACACTGCGGGGTAGAGCAGTCTGGTAGCTCGCCGGGCTCATAACCCGGAGGTCCTAGGTTCAAATCCTAGCCCCGCTACCATCAAGGCGACGGAATCACCGTCGCCTTTTTTTCTTCCCGCCGCCGTCAGCGCTCCGAAGCGGCGATCATCCAAGGTTCGGTCTTGGCCGCCGCGACCCATTCTTGCAACGCGGGCAAGGCGAATATCGTCTCTTGGTAGGCCGAGGCGACTTCGTCGCGATCCACCGAGTAATTAAAAAAGCGAAACACCACCGGGGCATACATCGCGTCGGCGATGGAGAAACGCCCAAAGAGGAAGGGCCCCGCCCCGCCGTATCTCGCCCGGCATTCCCGCCAGATCGCCTGAATCCGCGCGGCATCGGCGCGGGCCGCCTCGCTCATCGGCACGGAGGCGGGATTGCGGCGGATATTCATCGGCAGCTCGGAGCGCAGCGCGTGAAAACCCGCATGCATCTCACTTGAAACCGACCGAGCCAAGGCCCGCGCCGCCGGATCCTCGGGCCACAGATTCATCCGGGGAAACATCTCGGCCAGATACTCGGCGATCGCCAAAGACTCCCACACGACGCGATCTCCTTCCCTCAAAGCCGGAACCTTGCCCGAAGGCGAGTACGTCAAAATGCGCTCTTTGGTCTCGGGGCGATACAAGGGAATCAAGATCTCTTCGAAGGGGATCCCCATCTGCCTCATCAGCAGCCAAGGTCGCAGCGACCAAGAGGAATAATTTTTATTGCCGATCACGAGCGTCAGCTTTTCGGGCATCTAAGGCCTCCTCTTGAATTGAACCGAATCCAACCCCTCGAAATCCGCGTCTTGGGTCCAAAGCACGGCGCGATGACTCCAAGCCGTGGCTAGGACGACGCTGTCGGCCATCGGCAGTTTTTTTACCATACTCAGCTTGGCGGCCTCGAGAGCCAATCCCTCGTCCAAGGGTATCACGCGCCCTTGGCGCATCAAGGCAGCCGCCTGAAGCGCCTCGCCCTCTCCCCGCTCCCGCAGGACTTTTTTGAATACCTCGTAAAAACAGACGGCGGGGACCAGAAGTCGATCCACCGTCTCCACAGCCGGCGCAAAGAAATCGGCGTTGGGGCCGTCGGCGAAGTATTCCAACCAAGCCGAGGAATCGACGACGTTCATTCGCTGTCTTTCTCGCGCTCGACACGAGTGTCGATGCCCTTGAGAAAGCCTCGCATCTTTTTCATCTCGCGCTGAGGGATGAACTCGATGCGGTTTTGATAGGGAAGCAGGTGGATCTTCTCCCCGGGCTTGATGCCCAAAGACTCGCGGATCGAAGGCGGGATGACGATTTGAAATTTGGAAGAAACTGTAACTATTGCCATAAGTTAATTATATCGATCGAAGTTTGGTAAAACACTATCATCATCGATCTTTGAGGTCAAGGCGGGGCAAGCCGTCCAAAGAAAGGAGCCGAATAAACACCGGCTTCTCGCTTTTTGAACACACCCCGCCTCCCGGCCCCTTGTGGGGCTCAATGCAGCTTCTCGTCGTTCAGCTTCCAGTCGTAGCCTAGGTAGGAAAGGTAATAGTTGGGCGCCATGCCGCTCAGATAATTGGCCAAGAAGCCGCGCAGGTCCAAAAAATCTTTTTCGTAGAAGGCCACGGTCGCGTTGAGCAGCAGGGTCTTGCGCGGGACATCGTAGTGCATGTTGGCCGGATCCTTGAAAAAGGCCATGGTCCGCTCCTCGAGCTGCTTGTCGATCTTGCGCGGGTCGTAGGCCTCGCGCATCAGGCGCGGGCTGCTGCTGGCGCCGTTGACGCGGGCGAAGACGGTGCGCGGCTCTTGCAGCTCTTGGCGGAAGATCTGCTCCTCGACGTCCAGGATGGAATAGGCCTTGTCGCCGACCTTGAAGCGGGGCTTGCCGAAGAAATTGGGGATCTTCAAAAGGTTCTCGACGGGGTAGACCTTGAGGATGTCGCGCAGGATCGTCGCGTTGTAGAGGTTCAGCCAGGCGGCCAGCTTGTCCTGGGGATCGGACAGCGTCGAGGGATTGAGCGCCGTCAGGTCGTTGACGTAGGCATCGAGGCTCTCTTGCGCTTCCTTGTCCCGCTTAAGGTCTCGGTAGTTCACCCAACCGGACTTGGAGACGAATTTTTCCAAGATCTTGCCGAAGACCTCGTGGTTGACGTAGACGGGCGGGGGCCCCTTGGGCACGGCCACGGGTTGCGGGTTGGCGACCTCGTGGTAGACGTATTCCGGCGCGGAGGGGGCGAAGACATGGGTCCCTTCCGGCAACTGGCCCACCGAGGACGGCAGGCCCATCGGCGGCGGCCCCTTGGCCGGCTCGGGCTTGGGCGCGGCGGTTTCGCCCGAACCCTTCACCCGGTAGGACTTCGCGGAAAAGATATCCTGCGCCGTGACGGCGCGGAAAGGCAGAATCCCCCACATGAGCGTCAAGGAAATCGTGGTCAGAAATTTTAAGATCGATCCCGGCGACATCGTTTTCCTCAAAGCGGTCCTCGAATCCTACGAAGGCATGGTCGTCATGCGCACCCTCGAGGTCGGCAAGCCGGTGATCGAACTTCTGATCGCCCGGGACTTCGCCGACACCATCGACGCGGTGCTGCGGGACCTGCAAAAGCAGGTGACCTTCGAGGAGGTCCCGCGACCGGAGGGAGCGCCTAGTTGGCCGTAGGGGCGGACCCCGCTTCCGACACCCTCGGCCGCTTCGGCACCCTTCTCTGCTCCATCGCCGCCTTCAACTGCCCGCAGGCCCCCAAAATATCCCGGCCGCGACTGGTGCGCACGTTGGCCTGCACGTGGCGGTCCAGCAAGTACTTCTGAAAACGGAACATCGTCTCGTCCTCGCAGCGCCGGTACAGGCTGCCCGGATACTCGTTGAAGGGGATGAGGTTCACCTTCGCGGGAATGCCCTGCAAGAGTTTGATCAGGCGCTTGGCGTCCTCGAGGGAGTCGTTGACGCCCTTGAGCAGCGTATACTCGAAGGTGATCCGGTTGCGCCGCTTCATCGGGTAGTCGCGGCAGGCCCGCATCAGCGTCTTTAAATCGTACTTGCGGTTGACGGGGATCAGGACGTCGCGCATCTCGTCGGTGGTCCCGGTCAACGAGACCGCCAGCTTGACGTCCAAGAGCTCGCCGAACTTGAGCATCTGCGGGACCAGGCCGCTGGTCGAGACGGTGACCTTGTTCTTGCTTAGATTGAGCGCCTTCTCGTCGATCAAGAGCCGCACCGACTCGACGACGTTGTCGAAGTTGTGCAGGGGCTCGCCCATGCCCATGTAGACGACGTTGGTGATGCGGGTCTCGGGGCCCAAGGCGCGCTGCACCGCCATCACCTGCTCGACGATCTCGTAGTGGCTTAAATTTCGCGTCAGCCCCAAGGTGCCGGTCAGGCAGAATGAGCAGGCCATCGCGCAGCCGACCTGGGTGGAGATGCAGAGGGTCTGGCGCTCCTCGTTGGGGATGAGGACGCTCTCGACGCTCTCCTTGTCGCTCAGCTGGAATAGGAATTTGCGAGTGCCGTCGTCGGAGACCTGGACCGCCGCCGGTATCATCCGTTCGACGGTAAAGTGCTCGGCCAGCTTGGCGCGCAGGGCCTTTGAGAGATTGCTCATCTCGTCGAAGCTCGCGACGTCCTTCTGGTAGAGCCAGCGAAAGACCTGCTCGAAGCGAAAGCCCTCCACCCCCCAATCCTTTAGGGTCTGGCCGAGCTGGGCGAGGGTCAGGGCCTTGATATTGCGGCGTTGCTCCACGCTAGGCTTATATATTTCACGGGCTTTCCGGTCAATCGCCCAGGGCGGGCGGGGATCGAATCGCTTGACAACTCCCCATCCCTTAAGCCGATAAGGGCTTATTCGACCATCTCGGAGCATTCGCGGGGCACGCGAAAGGCTTTGGCCATGACCCCGATCCTCCCCTCCACCCGCGATGCCAACGGTTGCTGGCGGGCTCCCTCCGACGAGATTTCCCCGGCATTTCTGCTCTCCCGTATTCTGACCGGCAACGAGGAAGGGCTCTCCGTGTCCGGCGCGGCCGCGGCATCCGACCTGCGCCGCGCGCTGAACGCTTTGCCCGCCACGCAGAGGAGCCGGCTTCAATCGGAGGCCGCCGGTCATCTGGAGTCCCTGCTCTCTCTCGCTCAAGAACGCGAGCCCGGGACCTTCTTCGCCGGTCTGATGGACGTCGCCCGCGCCCTGGAGACGCAAGAGCGCTACGAAATGGCGGGGCGCATCTACATGACCGTCGTCGCCTTCAACCGCGCGCCCGGCTGCGCCCCCGTCCGGCGCGACCTGGCCCAGCGGGCCCAGGCCCGCCTCGACTTCTTAAGCGGCCGCGGCACTTGGCGTGACTATGGGGAATTGTTCCTGCGCCAAACCGTCGACCCCAGCGATCTGGTCGCCTTCGGCGTCGCCGGCGTCGTCGGGCGCACGGTGCGATTTGCGGCCTTAAGCCGGATCCTGCGAACGAGGACTCGCTTCGCCGCCGCGGGACTGCCCGCCCCCTGGGTTTCGCGAGAACCGGTCTCGCGACTGGTCGCCGGTTGGGCCGGGGTGACCATGGAGGCCCCCGCCTTCGCGATGGCCTCGCGCGCCTCCCAAACCTTACAGGGGCGCGATCTCGACTGGAGCTCCGACGCGCTGGACCGCGACCTCCGCAACGCCTACCTGCTTTTCGTGCCGACGCGGGCGATGATGTCCGCCGGCTCCCTGCTGGCGCGTCGCCGCATGGGCCTCGCCTCGATGCGAGGCGCCACGCTTCGACAACGCCTGGCTCACGAAGGCGCCGTGCAGGTCGGCATCCTCGGCGGGCTTTACCTCGCCCACCTGGCCCAAACGAGCCGCGGCGGACCACACGACAGCCCCTCCTCCTTCGAAAGCCTGAGCGACGGGGCCAGGCTTTACCTGCAATTCAACGCCCTGCGCGGACCCGCGGCCCTGTTCCTGAGGCCACGGAGGCTGCCGGGGGGATGAAGCTGGACCTCTCTTGCTCCGCAATTCTCAATTTTTAGGAAAATCAAAAATATAAATATTGAAATTTTTCTCTTCCCAGCACGAGCCCCTGGCCGGGGGCGATATGTCCCCAAGCGGGACCCTTGGAAAAGTCGATCACCTTGAGGCATCCAATAATATCGACTTTTCCGCGGAGGCCTGTCCCCCGGCCTGAGGGGGACAGGCCGTGTCTCCGCTGGGACATATCGCCCCCGGCCAGGGGCGGGCGCGGCAAAATAACAGCGTATCGATAATGGCGTAACGATAATAGCTTGGTCGCCTAAGAAACCGCCGGGATCATTCGCCGCTCTCGCGTCCCGACTCGCCGCCGGGCGGCGGCACCGTGGACTCCCCGCTGCGCAGGCCCAGCCGGCCGCGGTGCTCCCAAACCCAGGAGCCCCAACGGATCAGGCCGCCGAGGATCGTGCGGGAATAGGGCTCGCCGTTGGCCTGTTGGAAGCCCTCCTCCGCGATGCGGTAGCGCTCCCGCGCCCCGGCGTGCCCAAGCGCCGTGACCTCGCTCAGGCGGCGGAGGTGGCGCCGCCACTCCGGCCAGCGCTGCAAGATCGTGTCGATCGTCGCGGCATAGACCTCGAGGCTGCGCGGGATCTCGGCCCCCTTCGCCTTGTAGAAGGCCCCGACCATGACCCGCAGCGAGGGGACCTCGCCGGGCTCGCCCTCGGCGACGGCCGAACGCTCCTCCGTGGTGCGCTGGAACTGCTTCCTCAACCCGGCCAGCCCCTCGAAAAATTCTTCCGGCACCGGGGCCTTCTCGCGCAGGGCCTCCCAGTGGGGCTCGAGGAAGGCCAAGAGCCGCGTGCGTCGCGACGAGGCGAGCGGCGGCACCTCGACGCGGCTCGGCTCGGGCAATTGCAAGGCCTCGCGGTGGTTCCATAGGAACTCGCCCCAGCGTACCAGGTTCCCGGCGTAGGAGTAACTGTAAGGCTGCCCGTTCTCCTTCAACAGGAAACGCTGCGCGTATCGGGGTCGGGTCCATCCGGCGCGGGCCCCGCTCCCCTCGCCGTTTCTAGGGATCTCCGCAAGGTTGCGATAATGGCCTCCCCACTCGGCCCAGCGGTTGAAGGCGAAGTCGAGGACGTGGGCGTTGGTCAAGGCGCTGTCGTTGACCGTCCCGCCCTTGATCTTGACCAGGCCTTCGCTGCGCAATCCGGAAAGGACGTAGCCGATCGTCACGGGATCCCCCGATTCGCCGCGCAAGACGGGCTTGAGGTGCAGGAGCCTCAGGTAGATCTGCTCGATGTCGAGGCCGCGCAACTGCGCCGGATCCAGGCGCAGGCGCTCCAGCGGCAGGGCCCTCACGAAATCGCTGGCCGCGGCGGCCATGGTGTAGGTCTGCAGCTGGGACCTGGGGAAATGCGGGTGCCAGCGCAGGGCGTCGACCAAAGTGGAGAGCTTGTAGCTGTGCTCCCTCCGTTCCTCGATGGCGGGCGCCAGCTCGCGCAGCCGGCGGATCAAGCGATAGGGGTCCGAGAAATGGGCCTTGCCGATCGAGCGCAGGCTGGGCGTTTGCAGGTAGAAATCCAAGGCGGAGGCGGCCGAGAGGTATTGGCGCGTCTTTTCGAAAGGGATCCTCCCGCCGAAGGCGAGGGCTTGGACGAGGGTCCCGAGCGAGTAGCTCTCCTGGCCCTGCTCGCGCGCCACTTCGGCGCGCAGGGCGTTGAGGCGGTAGGCGACCATCTCGAGGTTGGGCGAGACCTCGCCGGCGAACTCCCGCCGCAAGGTCGGGGAATTTTCGTAAAGGCTGTAGGCGAAGACCGCCCATTGCAGCTCCTCGGCGCGTTCGGCCGGGAGGGTCCCCGCCTCGAGCTTGCGCCGCGCCAACTGCCAGAGGCTCAAGTCTTGACCGTCGCGGCGCGAGCGATCGCGGCAGCGCAGCAATTCCTGCACGATCTGGTAGGCGTTGCGCTCGCCGAGCGGCACGGATCGGCGGCCGCCGTTGCCCCCCGAGGCGGTTCGTTCGCCGCGAGGTCTCCTGCCGCCGCCTTCCGGGCCCTGCATCATGAAGACGTGCGGAAGCTCTCGTCCGGTCGGGCCGCCCGCCGGCGCCGCCATCGCGGCCGCGCCAAGCAGCCAAGCCGAGTCCCAGGCGGGACGCCGAGGCTCGCCCCCGCTTCCGCCGGGCTCGCGCGCCAACAGGGCCCCGCGCAGCTCCAGCTCGCGTTGCCAGGCCACCAGCCGCGGCCCGCCCAGCTCGCCGGCCAGGCGCCCGCCGACGTGGAATTGCAACAAGGTCACCAGGGAATCCGCCCACAGGGTGTCGCCGCTCAAGGCGGGGCGTAGGCCCGCGAGCTGCTCGAGGCGGTGTCCGGCCACGATCCCGAAGTACGTGGAGACCTGAGGAATGAGCGTGCGCGAGACCGGCCCCGCGCCCGCATAGCGGACGGCCGCCCCGCCCAAAGCGCCGAAGAGCCTCAAGCCGCCGAGCGTGAGATAGGAACCGAGTATTTCGTGACTCAGCGGCGCCGCAGTCGCGGCCGGATCTCCCAAGGCGAGGCGGGCCCCGCGGGCGCTCAGGGCGAAGGCCGGGGCCTCGAGAGCGAAGGCCCCCAGGCCGGCGGCGGCGCGGGCGCCGAGGCCTCGCGAGAGGAGCCCCAGGCTTGGCGTCGCGGTGAGGCGGGCCAGGAAGGCGACGCGAGAGAGCTGAAAGACGGTGGAGGCGACGCCCATCCCCGCCAGCATCGCGGGACTCGAGGCCTCGCGGGCGAAGCGCCGGCCCAAAAACTCCAGTCGCGCCCCCAAGGCCCCCCGGCCCCGAATGGCGTCCCAGGCCCCTTGGGCCTCTCGCGCCGCCTCAGGGGCCGACTTCGCCGCCCGTCCGGCGATGAATGCATAGGCCGCCTGCGCGGCCTCCAGACGGTCCTCGGCGGCCAGGCGCCTCGCCAGGGCGCCGAGTCCTTCGAAGTAAAGCCTCGGGTCGCCCTCCGCTTTCAAGGCCTCCAGCTCGGCCAAGGCCGCCCTGCCCCAAAGGGACTCGAGGCGGCGGCCTTCCTCGGCCCCGCCCCGCAGGGAATCGGCGCCTAGGCTGAAGGCCAACAGGGCGCGGGTCTCCGACTCGGCCGCAACGGCGCCGGCCTCGCGGGGCGAGGCAAGGGCCCTTAAGGATGGAAATACAGGCGGGGACATGACCCGAAACTCCGCAAGCTTGTCATGACAAGAAAATCGGAGACTTATCGGCGAGACGCCGGCGAGGTTGCGCGGCCCTTGAAGCAAATAACAATAGAGTTTTCAGCGAGTTAAATCGGCAACTGAAAGGTGCCGATGCGGATGCTGGGCTTTCCCAGCCTCCCGGTGATGTTGAGGGGATAGACGCCCTGGGGGTTCTTCTGCTGCTCGATGATGAAGAGGAAGGGCAAGGCCTTGGCCAGGGCCTCGGCGATGGAAAAACCTCCCTGGAGGGCCAGGCGGTAATCCCCGGCCTTGGCCCCCTGCAAGACCACGCGGCCGCTCAGGTCGAGGTCGAGGTCGCCGCCCTGCAGCTTGATGGCATTGAGCTCGAGGTTTTCTTTATTCACCTCGCCTTGGATGCCGGAGTCCTTGGCGCCGCTCAGCTTGATCTCGGGGATCTCCATCGAGGCCTCGGGCGAGCTGGGGTCGATCGAGACGCGCTTCGGGCCCATCGTGAGATTGATCAGGGAGAGGTCGATCTTGCCCGAGTTTTTGGCCGCGTCGGCGCGGTTCAACTGCAGGTCGATGTCGCCGTCCAAGGTGCCGCTCAGGTCGAGTTTGGCCTTGGCGCCGATGACGCCCAGGTCCGAGATCGGAAACTGGTCGAAGCTGGCGGTCAGGCGCATTTCGTCGCCGTCCTGCCGGAAATTACCCTCCAGGTCGCCCTTGCTGCCCTTCAGGTAGAAGTCGAGATCGGGGCTCTTCGCCATGCTGCCCAAGGCGAAGGGAGAAAAGCTCAGCTTGAGCTTGGGCGTCTTCAACAAGACCTTCTCGCCCTCCCCCACGCCCTCGGAGACCTTCAGGTTGTTAAAGGTGACGCTGCCGAAGATGCTGACGTCAAGCGAGCCGACGTCGAACTTGTAGCGACCCTGCGTCTGGTTTTCGATCTCGGTGAGGATGCGGGACTTGAGGGCGTCGGTGGGAAAGACCCAGACCAGCCAGAACAGGAAGAAGAAGAGGCCGGCGCCCACGTACACGAACATCCGAAGCTTGGAACTCTTCACGGCGCTCAACCTCCCCCGCCCGCGGGCGCCTCGCCGGCGGGCGCGGTGCTGACATAGGTGCTGATCTCGAAGTTGGCGTCGAACTGCTGGCGGTTGTCGTAGCGCGGCTTGAGCTGGAGACGCTTCACCTGCAGGCTCATGTCGTTTTGGCTCTCGATGCCGTAGAGAAATTCGATCAATTGGCTCAGGCTGAGCCGGGACAAGCGCACCGCGACGACCATCTCTTCGAAGTCCTCGCCCGGCGTGCCCGGCATTTCCTTGAGCGAGTCGATGTTCTGCCCGATCCCGCTTTGGGTGGCGAGCGCCTCCAGCTTGGTGGTGAGCTGCACTTGCGACTTGGGCCGGATGCGGGCCTCGACCGCCTTCATCTTGGCCTGGGCCTGCTGCAACTCGGTGATCTTGTCGACGACTTTGGTGACGTTTCGTTCGTGGCTTTGGATCTGGCTCTCCAGCTTGCTTAAGCGCGAGGAGCCGCAGGCGAAGGGGATCAGGATCAAAAGCAGCAGGCCCACGCCGACGCCGACACCCACCAGGATCTGCTCGCGCGGGGCGAAGCCGATGAAGGTATTGTAGAGCTCTTCGAGGTTGAGCCGCTCTTTCCAGGAGTATTTTCCCGATTTCGCCATGCCTTTGCGCCCTTACCCGCCGGTGACCACGTCGAAGGAAAGACTGAACTTGATCTCGTCCCTCACGCCCTTGCGGACGTTGCCGGTCTGCACGTTTTTGAATACCTTCACCTTCTCCATGGAGGCCTTGACCTTGTCGACTCCCTCGTAGGAGACCGTGCGCCCCTCGAGCCGCACCCGCTCGGGCGCGATGTTAAGGTCGTCGATGTCGACGATCAGCTCGTCGCGCGGCGGCATGGCCCCCGAGATCATCTTCAAAAGCTCGAGGGCGCTGATCGAACCGCCGCCTTCCACCCGCTTGAGTTTCTCGGCGATCGCCGAGATACGGCCGTCCAGCACGGTAACGGCCTGCTTGGCCGACTGGGTACCGCCCTTGGGCAGGTCGGGAACCGAGGCCTTGACCATCTTGGCGACGTTTTTATTCATCTTGTCGACCTGCGAGGAGAGGGTCATGTAGGCCATGATGAAATAGGCCAAAGCCAGGACGGCCACCGAGGCGGCGACCATGCCGATGCGCTTGAGGGAGCCGCCGATCTGCTCGATGTCTTTCTTGTAGGCGTAGTCGCCGCGGCGGAAATTGATCTTGGCGCCCTTGTTCGGATAGACGGCGCGCAGCGCCTCGGCGAAAGCCGTCGGGATCACGTGACGGGCCCCTTCGCGGTCGTGCAGCTCGGTGAAGCTGTCGTCGAGCACGTCGAGCTGGCTGACGTTGATATTGAGGCGGCTGGAGAAGAAAGAGTCGATTCCGAGCAGCCGCGAACTGCCCCCGGAGAGGTAGAGGGCCTCGATGGGGCGCTCGCCGGACTCGTAGAAGGCGAACAAGGTTTGTTTCAGCTGCTGCTGGAGATCTTCGATGCAGGCGTAGACCGCCTTCAGGCCGGGATCTTCCGCGCCCGCCAGGACCTGACCCTTAGCGTGCTTCCATGCCTCGGCCTTCTCGTAGGGAATCTCGAGGGCCTTGGCCACCGCCTGGGTGACCTGATGGCCGCCCCAGCTCAGGCAGCGCATCCCTCTGATCTTGTTTCCCTCGAGGATCATCAGGTTGGACTTGCTGTGGCCCAGGTCCAAGAGGGCGTACTGTCCTTCGGGGGGCAGGAAGCCCGGAAAGCTCAAGTAGGAGAGGTCGACCGTGTCGATTCCCATGTAGCGCGGGTCGATACCGCTGGTCTGAATCTGGGTCAGGAAGCGTTTTAAATCGGCTTCCTTGAGGTAGGCCGCCAGGACCTTGGATTCCTGCGGCGTGCTCGAGAGGATCGTGTAGTCGAACAGCACCTCTTCGATGTCGAAGGGAATCAGGGTCTCGAGCTCGAACTCGAGGGTCTGGTCGATCTTTTTGACGTTGCCGAAGGGCATGGTCAGGGTCCGGAAGGAGGCCATGTTTCCGGGGAGGGAGACGACGCAGGTGTCGTAGTTGATCGCGTTTTCCTGGACGAACTTGGTCAGGGCCGCCGACGCGGATTGCTCGTAGCTGAGCACCTCTTCGGCGACCAGGGGCACCTCGAAGAAATTGACCAGCTTGAACTCGCCGAAGCCGCGCTCGACTTGGGCGATCTTCACCGAATAGCTGCCGAGGTCGATGCCGAGGACGGTCTGGGCCACTATTCGACCCTCCAATACAGCATCGTCCAGCGGTTGGGGTTGGGATTGCTGGTGTCGAGGACGGTCTTCAATTTGACCTCGGTCTCGCCGACGGTGCCGATGCCGATGACGGAGAAGATTTTGTTTTCGTTTTTGACCATGTCGGTAAACTTATCGCCCTGCCCCAAACCGGCGCCGCCGCCCGAGGTGGCCCCGGTCAGCGTCGAAGTCGGCCCCCCGGCCCTAGACGCGCCGGAAGGACTTGGGGTGTTTTCGGGTTGCACCACCCCCAAGGCCTGGTCCAAGCTGTTTGCCATAGCCTGAGTGTCCGGGCAACTATTTAGCACGGCGTCGAAGGCCTTGGTTAACAACTCGGTGTTGTCGTCCCGCACCGGCTCCATCCGGGGGTTGTTTTCGGTGTAAGCCAAAATCAGGGACTTCACCAAGGGATCCTTGGCCCGGCAGACGAAGATCTTCTCGTCCCCCCCATAAACGGTCACGTAGGGTTTGAGTTTTTGGAAGATATCCTCGGTCATGCCCGGCACCATCATGAACTCTTCCACGGAAAGCAGCTTGGCGTTCTTCATCTGGACCTGAAGTCCGCCGCCGACGCCCTCCCTGCCGCGCTCCTGTCCGCCCGGCTCGTTTTGGGCGTCGTCGCGGTCGATGTAGTCGGCGATGTTCTGAGCCAGGTCCTTGGCCCCGCGAAACTTGTCTTCGAAGAGCCCCTGGAACTCGTCGGTCAGGAGGAGATGATACAGCGTGCTCTTGAGCCGCTCATAGCCTTTTTGCGCGGGCGACAGGGTGAAAAAGGCGTTGACATTGAGCTTGGCGTCTTCTTCCCCGATCTCGGAGGCGAAATTTCCCTCGAAAGCCAAAAAGGACTCCGCCCCCTTGAGGTTGAAGGCGCCCAAGGCCTCGGCTCCGCCCGCCTCGGGGCTGCCCTCCGGGGCGGCTTCTCCGCCCTCCTCGCCCTCGCCCCCTTCCGGGGCCGCCTCCCCTTCCATCTGGGCGATACCGCGCAGGATCTCGGAATTCAGCGGGATCATCTCGTAGAGGGGCTGGATCTGGATGGTGCGTCCCAGCTTGCTGCTGGCCTCCCCGGCGAGCTTCCGGGCCTCCTTGTCGAACTTCAGGATCAGCTTGCTGAAGTTGAGCGCCGATTCCGCCAAGTAGTAGGCCTGAACCCGGTCCTTCTGGTTGAGCGCCAGGTTGTAAGTCACGTTGCTGTTGTAGGCGAATTCGACGACCAGGCTGCTCAGGATGGCGAGCGAGGCGAGCACCATCAGCAAGGCGATGCCCCGGGCGGAACGGCGATTCGGTTTTGGGCCTCTCGTGCGCATGTCAGAAGGAAATCGGCTTCGTCATTCGGATCGGGGCGATCGTCGCGAAGACGGTCTTTTGTTCCTCCTCCGGGAGGAAGGCCTCGATGGTGATCTTGACGGCCTGCGGCAGCTGATTGTTGAAATCGATGGATTTCGAGTCCCAGGTCTTCTTGAACTCGCCGGACTTGGGATCGAGGTACTCGAAGCTCAGACTCTCGACGTTCTCCAACATGGAGAAGGCGGTGCCGCCTTCCTGGAGATTTTTGTCGATCTTGGTGGACTCGCGCCGCATCAGCATGTTGCGCCCGCCCTCGTCGGGCATGGGCACCAGGTAGTAGCTGACCTCGGCCAGATCGCTCTCCTTGGCGTCGGCGATGAAGCGCTGATGGGAAAAACTGACGAAGTCCAGGCGCGACTCCCCTCCCTCGAAGGCGTATTCCCCGTCGAAGGTGAGCCCCAGCAAGTCCTTGCTCTTCACCATGATCGCCATGTCGAGGTCCTCGGAAATGCGGTTGAGCGCCTGCACCACCGAGTGGTTGGCGTCGTCGCGATCCTCGGTGCTGGCCTTGCTGTTGAGGGTCTGCTGGGCCGCCACGAACATGCCCAACGCCATCGCCGCCAGGATGGACATGGCGATCATAACCTCGAGCAGGGTGAACCCCTTTTGTCCGAGCTTCCGGTTCATTGCAATTTCGCGATGTGCGTCGTCACCACCAGGGTTTGGTCTTCCTCCAGCTCCTGCCAGACGACCTTGGTGGTGATCTCGCGCACCGATTCGCTGATTTTTTTAGTGACCATCTTGGCCAAATTTTCCGTCGCCGCCTGCGGGGCCTGGTTGGCGGCGCCGGGCTCTTTCCCCTCGCTGGTGGCGGGACCGGCGCCGGTGGCATCCCCGCCCTCCTGGCCGGGGGCCTGCACCACCGGAATCTCGACCTTGCGCACCGTGAACTCCCAGCGGAAGCGCTCGAAGGGCGGCTCGAACTCGCCTTGGTCGTTGATCTGCTCGTCGGGAAACTTGCCCTTGTCGAGGTCCTTCTGCAACTCGATCATCTTCTCGGTCATCTTCTGCCGGGCCAGCATGGAGGCGGTTTGGATGTTCTCGGCGCGGCCGCTGGCGCGCAGCGAATTGCCCTGGGCGGCGTAGATGCTGAGCAGCGAAATGGAGAGTATGGAGAGCGAGATCATGATCTCGATCAAGGTGAAACCCGAGGAACCGCCGATCCCGCGCCTCATGAGGAGCCCTCCTGCGGCTGCGGAACGAGCTCTTCCGGTTTGGCCTCGTAGTACTCGCTGCGGATCTTGGACCGGCCGGTCAGGGGATTCACCTGCAGGGAATAGAAAGTCTGCTCGTCCTCGTCGCTCAAGTTGACGACCAGGGGCTCGACGAAGCCGTTGGGGAAGAAATAGGCCTCGACCTTGCCCCGCTCCTGCCGCTCCTTGTGGTGCATAACGAAGACGTCCTTGAACTTGATCCCCGCCGGCAATTTGGTCGTCTGGACCAACATACCCTCCTCGGCGCTGAAACCCGCGGCCGGCGTGGCGCCGGGCTCGCCTTCGGCGGGGGCCTCGTCCTTGGCGGCGTTCTTTTTGGGATCTTCCTCGATCATCCTGACCAGGAAGGGCTCGGTGCTGGACTCGACGGCGTAGCTCTGCTGGTCGAGGTCGAAGACGAGGCGGTAGTATTTGTTTTTGACGGCGGCCTCGTTGTAGAGGAACTTGATCGTGCCCGCCAGCTTGGCGGATTGCTCGCGGAGCTTGGCCTCGTTGCCGGGAAAGAGGACGGCCACGCCCATCCCCATCATCAAGGCGATGATGAGCACGACGATCATGATCTCGATCAGGGTGAACCCCCGGGCGTCGGACCTTTGGAGACGCATTCCCCAGCCCCTCAAAAAAAAGGCCTTGCCGCGGGGGTTCGGGAAAAACCCCGGCGCCAGGCCCATGAAAATTTCAATCCTCCCTTTACTCGGTCTTGGCCTCTTCCTTGACCTCGTAATTGGTGATGTCGGCATCGAAACCCTCGCCGCCCTCCTGCCCGTCGCCGCCGTAGGAGACGATCTCGATCTTGTGCCCGGCGCTGCCCGGCGAGGCATAGATGAAGTCGTTGCCCCAGCCGTCCTTGGGGACGGCCTTCAGGTAGCCGTCGGGGGGATAGTTGTCGGGGACCTTGCCCACGGTGGGCTTCTCGACCAGGGCGGACAGGCCCTGCTCGGTGGTGGGATAGGAGCCGTGGCGGCGCTTGTATTGGTCGAGGGCGCCCTCCACGTTTTTCATTTGAATCTTGGTGGTCTCGACTTTGGACTCGTCCAAGTAACTTAGGACGTTGACCGTAACCAGGGCCGCGATCGAGCCGATGATGGCGACGACGACCATGATTTCGATGAGGGTCATACCGGCCTGGCTGCGTAGGACTTTGGCGACACCCCTGAAAGACATATTTCCCCTCCTGTCAATAACGGGACGATAATGGCTTAACGTAACAGATCTGGGTTCCGTTTTAAAATATTCAATATTTTTAGCAAGTTATTTCAATCAGTTCCGCCACCCGCCCCGTGGGACCGGCTAGCGGACCATCTGGTTCATCTTCAAAATCGGCAATAAAATCGAGAGGACGATGGCCGCGACGACACCGCCCATCACGACGATCATCAAGGGCTCGAGCAGGGTCGTCAGGGTGGAGACCTTGGTCTCGACCTGGTCGTCGTAGGTGTCGGCCACCTTCTCGAGCATGGTCTCGAGCTCGCCCGTCTTTTCACCGATGCCGATCATATGGGTCACCAGGGGCGGAAACTGGCCGCTGCGCTTGAGCGGCTCGGCGATGGATTCGCCCTCCTTGACCGAGTTGCGGGTCTCCTCGATGACTTCCGTCAGCACCACATTGTCGACGATGCCCTTGACGATGTCGAGGGAGGGCATCAGCTGGACGCCCGCGCTCAGGAGCGTGGAGAGGGTCCTGCAGAAGCGGCTGACGGCGATCATCCGGAACATGTCCCCGAAGATCGGCATTCTCAGGCTCATCTTGTCGAAGAACTTCCGGCCGTTGGGCTTGGCCTTGTATTTCTTGACCGCGTAAAAGACGATCGCGACGATAATGATGGCCACGTACCAGTAATTCTGCAGGAAGCCGCTGATCCCCAGCATGATGCGGGTCGGGAGCGGCAAGGTCGCCTTGGCGTCCTCGAAGATCTTGGCGATTTTCGGGACGACGAAGACCAGGAGGAAGCTCATCAGGACGATGCCGACCACGCCCATGACGACCGGATAGGTCAAAGCTCCCTTGACCTTGCTGTTGAGACGGGCCTGTCCCTCGGTAAAATCCGCCAGGCGGACCAAGACGGTGTCGAGGGCGCCCGAAACCTCGCCGGCGTGGACCATATTAATGTAGAGATCTCCGAAAATATGCGGGTAGGCCCGCATCGCGTCCGCCAGGCGGATACCTTCGCGGACCTTCTCGCGGATCTCGGAGAGTGCCGACCGTAGGGTGGGCTGCTCGATCTGTTCGACCAAGGCCGAGAGGGCGTCGACCAAGGGAATGTTGGCGTTGATCAGGGTCGAGAGCTGCCGGGTCATGTTGGCGACGTCGTTGACCTTGGGCTTGTTGAAAAACTTCTTAAGGTCGAAGCCGCCCGCCGATCCGATCGCGCCGCTTCCGCTTTTGCCGCCCTCGACCACCTCGGTGGGAAAGACGTTGATCTTGCGCAGCTTGGCCCGCGCCGCCTTGACGTTTTCGGCGTCGATGATACCGGCGGTCTTCTTGCCGGCGGCGTCCATTCCTTTGTATGAAAATACGGGCATCGGAATTTTGAGTCGGTATCAAGGCCGGAAACGGCTCTAGGCCCTCGCCGGATTCTGAATCGCGGACCGCCGGAAAGATTCGGGAACAACCCCGGCTTCCGGATGTCAACCGCGGACGACGTCCTCCTGCGTGACGCGGAGGATCTCCTCGATCGTCGTCTCGCCCTGCAAAACCTTGTCGGCGGCGACCTCGCGCAGGGTCTTCATGCCCTTCTCCATCGCCTTTTTCTTGATGCTGGGAGCATCGGCGTTCTTCATGACCATGGCACGCACCTCGTCGTCCATCAGCATGATCTCGTGGACGCCCAGTCGGCCGGAATAACCGGTGTCCAGACAGGCCGAACAGCCCTTCGCCTTATAGACGAACTTGTCGGCGACGTCCTCGCGCTTCAACCCGAGCTGCATCAGTTCGAAATCGCTGGGACTGTAGCGCTCGCGGCAGTCCTTGCAGATCGTGCGGACCAGGCGCTGGGCGATGATGCCGATCACCGACGATGCGACCAGGAAGGGCTCGACGCCCATGTCGATCAGGCGCGTGGCCGAAGAGGCCGAGTCGTTGGTGTGCAAGGTCGAGATGACCAAGTGACCGGTCAGCGAGGCTTGGATGGCGATCTCGGCGGTCTCTTTGTCGCGGATTTCGCCGATCATCACCACGTCGGGGTCTTGGCGCAGGATGGAGCGCAGCGCGCTGGCGAAGGTCAGGTCGATCTTGGGGTTGACCTGAATCTGATTGATGCCCGGGAGCTGGTACTCGACGGGATCCTCGACCGTGATGATCTTGAGGTCGGTGGTGTTGATCTGCGAGAGCATCGCGTACAAGGTGGTCGTCTTACCGGAACCGGTGGGCCCCGTAACCAGGATGATGCCGTGGCTGCGGTTGATCAGGTCGAGCATCATGTCGAGGGCCTGGCCCTGCACGCCGATCGCGCCCAGGTCGAGCAGGACCTTGCTCTTGTCGAGCAGACGCATGACGACCGATTCGCCGAAGCTGGTAGGCAGGGTCGAGACGCGGATGTCGATGTCTTTTCCGGCGATCTTGATGCGGATGCGGCCGTCCTGCGGGAGGCGCTTCTCGGCGATGTTGAGGTTGGCCATGATCTTGATGCGCGAGATGATCGAGTTTTGCACCTTCTTGGGCGGGTGCATGATGTCGTAGAGCACGCCGTCGATACGGAAGCGCACGACCAAATCCCTTTCGAAGGGCTCGATATGAATATCGCTGGCCTTCTGCTTGACCGAGCGGAACAGGAGCGAGTTGACCAAGCGGATGATCGGCGCCTCGTCGTCGGCCTCGAGCAGGTCGACAGGCTCCTCGAGCTCTTGGGTGATATTTTCGAGGTTTTCCTCCTGCAGGTCGCTCATCACCGTGCGGTCGGCGCCCGTGCTGCGGTTGTAGACCGTGTTGATCGCGTCGGTGATCTGGGCGCTGGTCGCGATCATGGGCCGGATATTGGTGCCGTAGATCATCCGCAGGTCGTCGAGCGCCGGGATATTGCAGGGGTCGGAGATCGCCACCTCGACCCGGTCGGCGTATTTGGCGAGCGGGATCAACTCGTTTTTCTTGGCGAAATTGATCGGAACCGGATGGGCCGCCTCGCTGGAGATGTTCTCGGGGTCGATGCTGCTGAGATAGGGGATGCCCAATTGGATGCTGACGGCCTTGAGGATGTCTTCGGACTTAAGAAAGCGCAGCTGGATCAGGGCCTCGCCCAGACGTATCCCCTTCTCCCGCTGGACCAAGAGCCCCTCTTCGAGCTGGGCCTCGGTCAAGGCCGTGTTTTCGAGAAGGATGTTTCCCAAGCTTTTATCGAGCATACCCGTTACCCCGTTCGTTTTGGTGGGGATATCTTAGCACGACGCGCGCCCGCCAAGGCAAGGCCTATAGCCTTGCAACGCCCTATCGGGCATCGTCGGTCTGCGCCGCTTGGATTAATTGCTGGTCGTGATCGGTCAGGCGCGAAGAGTCGCTGGAACCTCGCGAGCCGGAGGAGGCCGGATTCGTGTCGATCGGGACCACCCGCGTGCCGGTGTCGTTTTGGAACTCCCAATCCACCCGCTGGATATCCCTGCGGAATTCCAGCAGGTCCGCGGCGTGGTTGCGGATCGACTGGCGGATGACCTTTTGCTGGCCCTTCCCGTAATTCTGGGAGACGAACATGTTCCGCTCTTCGACCTTCTTTTGGAGGATTTTCAAGAAATCCTTCGAATCGCGGATAATGAAGGGCCGCAGGAAGACCAGGATATTGGTCTTGGCCTTGGTGGTCTTCTTGTTCTTGAAGAGATTGCCAAAGATCGGGATGTCGCCCAGGAAGGGGACCTTGGCCGTGGTGATGGTCACCTTGTCGTCGATCAGGCCGCCGATGACGATGGTCTGCTGGTCCTTGGCCGCGACCACGGTCTCGACGGAGCGCTTGGTCGTCGTGGGGCCGAGGGAGGTCAGGACGGTCTCGGAGGCGCCGGGGACGACCGAGCTGATCTCCTGCTTGAGCTTGATCTTGACGACATCGCCCTCGTTGATCTGCGGGGTCATCTTCAGCTTGATACCGACGTCCTCGCGGGTGACGTTGAAGGTGGTGTTGCCGCCCGGGGTCAGGGTCGTTCCCGAGGGGAAAGGCTGGGTGGCGCCGACGACGATCTCGGCCTCTTCGTTGTCGAGGGTCAGCAAGTTGGGCGTGGAAAGCACGTTGACGTCGGTGTCGGTCTGCAGGGCGTTGAGGATGACGCCGAAGGTCGGGATCTCGAGGTTAGTGACCGTGCCGTCGGCGTTGGTCACCGGGATGGTCTGGGTCGTCTGGCTGACGACGCCGGCCGCGAGGCCGCTTAAGGCCGCGGCCGAAAGGCCCGCCGCCGTGCCGCCCAAGGACGACCCGAAGCCGAGGGTCGGGTTGCCGCCCAGGTTGAACTGGCCGCCGCCCTGGCCGCTGACGCCCAAGGTGCGGTTTTTGTCGATGGTCAACTCCATGATGACGACCTCGACGTAGACCTGCTTGCGGGGGATGTCGAGCTTGTCGATGACCTCTTTGGCCAGCGTGTTGTAATCCTTGGCGGTGGCGGTGATGATCAAGGCATTGGTGTTTTCGTCGGGCGCGATCTTGACGCCGCCTTCGAACTCGGCGGTGACCTCGGTGGCGGTCGCCTGTCGGCCCGGCGTGGCGCCTCCCGGAGGCGTGCCGGCGGCGCCGACCCTGCTGGCGGTGACCGAGCTGGCGGTCAGCGTGCTCAGCACCTGGGCCAGGTCCTTGGCATTAGCGTGCTTGAGGTAGTGGACGTGGATCTTGCCCTCGGTGCCGGCCTCGAGCTTGCGGTCGAGCCGGGCGACCAGCTCGCGAACCTTGGTCAGGGCGCGTTTGCTGGCCAGGACGATGACGGAATTGGTCCGATCGTCGGGGATGATTTTGGAGATGTAAGGGGTTTCCTCGAGCTCGGGCCCTCTCGCGGCGGGCCGGCGGGCGGCCGCGGCGGTGGGCGCCTTGCCCTTCAGGTCGTCCGCATAGAGCTCGTTGATCTTATTGGCCACGTCCTTGGCGCCGGCGAAGCGCAGCGGAATGATGTCGATGGTCTCGGAGGGACCTTCTTGATCGAGCTCCCTCATGATCTTGAGCAGCCGGTCGATGTTGCTGCCGGTGTCGGTGACGATCAGGGTGTTGGTGGCCGGATAGGCGAAGAGATTGCCTTCTTTGGAAACCAGGGTCTTTACGGCGTTGGACATCTCGAGGGCCGAGATGTTCCGCATTTGGATGAGCCGGGTGATGAAGGCGTCGGTCACCGGGCTGTCGTCTTTATAGATGGGCAACGGGTTTTGCAGGGCTTCTTTCATCGGAATGACCTTGACCAGGTCGCCCGGGGCGTTGACGACGGTGAAGCCCAGGACCTCGAGGGCCGAGAGGAAGGCCTGGTAGGCCTCCTCGATGGTCATCTTCTTTTCGGAAATGATCGTGACCTTCCCGCGGACGCTTTGGTCGACGAGGAAGTTTTTGCCGGTGACCTTCGCGATCTGCTTGATGATCTCGCGGACGTCCGTGTCGACGGCGTTGAGGTAGAGCCCTTCGTCGGCGCCGGGGGCCGGGGTAGCGCCGGGGGCGGCCGCCCGCGTCTCGGCGGTCGGCTTGACCGGAACGGCCTTCGGGACGTTCAACTCTTCGTAGCTGGAGCCGGGCTGCGGCGGCGGAGGAACTTGGCCGGAAACCGTGGCGGCCGTCACTGTAAGGCAACCCGTAAGTAAAATTTGAGCTAGTCGGGATTGAGATCGCATCGCGTCCGTTCTCCTTAGATTACAGGCCCGGTTTTGTTAAGCCGATGAAATAACTTTTCGAATAAAAATGGCTGGAAATAAGGCCCAGGGTCTGGGCCTTAAGTAGCAAATGAAGGGGTAATATAAAAGGAAAAAATGATTCTCTTAGCTGGGTTATGGGGGAATCGCCAAAATTATGGCGCTCACTGAATATCGTACTCGAGGGTGGTCTTCTTGCCGTCCCGGACCAGGTCGATGGAGATACGGTTGGAGTCCTTCAATTGCCCGAAGATCTCCATGCCCCGCTTCAGGTCCATTTCTTGGCCGTTGATGCGTTCGAGGACGTCGTTGCGTTTGAGGCCCAGCTTAGCAAAAATCGAGCCGCCTTTGATGCTGAGGAGCTTGAGCCCCGCGGATTTGCCCCCCTGAAACTGGGGCACGGCCCGGATCTGGGTGAAGAGCTGGTCCAGGTTGGCCAGGGCGGCCTCCAGCTCGCCGCGATCGACGACGAACTTCCCCTGCTCGAGCTGCTGTACCCCCGCCCCGCTGGGCGGGGTGCCGCCCGCGGGCTTGTCCAGGGCCGAAACCGGCTTGGTGGTGGTGAGCCCGGTGCCGAACTTCTCGATCTCGGCGTATTCGAGACGGGGACCGTTGATGAACTCGATCCGGTCGGGGAGGATCTTGGTGATCTTGACTCCCGGCGCGAATTGCTTCTCGTCCTCGACGGTATAGGTGTCGGTGGCCGCGCCCTGCCCGCCCTGGATGGTCGCGGTGGAGCGCTTGTCGGTCCCGGAGCCGACCGAGAAAGTGCTGATCAGTTTGATGTTGAGGGAGGTCTTGGTCGCGGGGGCGTTGAGATCCAGCTCGGTCGGCGTCGGGGTGGCGGCGGCGACCTCGGGGGCCAGCTCCCGCGAGTCGAAAATGTTGCGATCGAGGATCACCTTATAATCCTCGAAACCGGCGCGGGGCTTGACGGGGGCCGAGGCGACGTTGACGCGGGAGACCTCGAGGTTTTTTTCGATGCGCAGCTTCGAGGCGATCAAGGTGGAGGCCATCTTAGCCAGGAAGAAGGTCCCCACGAATATCAGGAAAAGGTAGACGACCCAGAGGTACTTTTTAAAAAGAAGTCCCACAATTATCTCTGCTTTAGCGACGCACGGAAGCGCGAAAGGGTTGTACGCTTCCGTCGAAGCGACGGGGCCGTTCCGCCTAAACCGGAGCGACTGAGCATAAACCCTCGTAATCCTTAACAGATGACGGAATAACGCCCCCGATATTTACACAAAATTCTGTAACGGGCCTAGGAAATAATCGCGGCCCGAGCCCGGCTCAGCCCACCGAGGCGGAATTCCAGCTCTCTTCCCGCTCGGTCGGCGCCGCCCCCTTGCCGTGGTAGACCTGCAGGCTTTGGACATTGAAGCCGCGCTTGGTGATGGACTCGATCCCGCTCACCGCCGCGTTGGCCGCGGCCGTCGTGGTGAAATACGGGATGCTGTACTCGAGGGCCGTGCGCCGGATGGAATAGCTATCCTGTGCGGAGTTCTTCCCCAAGGGGGTATTGATCACCAGGGCGACCTCCCCCGCCTTCAGCCGGTCGACGACGTGGGGCGAGCCCTCTCCCACCTTGTTGATGGCCTCGCAGGCGACGCCGTTCTCCAGGAGATAGCGCTGGGTGCCTCGGGTGGCCAGGAGGCCGAAGCCCAAGTCGCGCAACTTGCGCGCCGCCGGCAAAATGAAGGGCTTGTCGTGGTCGTTGACGCTGACGAAGGCCCGGCCGCGCAGCGGCAGCAGCGTGCCCGCCGCGATCTCGGCCTTGGCGAAGGCCGCGCCGAACTCGCGGTCGATGCCCATGACCTCGCCGGTCGATTTCATCTCGGGCCCCAGCAGGGTGTCGACGCCCGGGAACTTGGCGAAGGGCAATACCGCCTCCTTTACCGACAAATAGCTCGGTACCACCTGCTTGATGAAGCCCTGTTTCTTGAGGCTGACCCCGGCCATCGCCTTGGCGGCGATCTTGGCCAAGGGGTGGCCGATCGCCTTGCTGACGAAGGGCGCGGTGCGGCTGGCCCGAGGGTTTACCTCGAGGACGTAGACGGTCTTCCCCTGGATGGCGAACTGCACGTTCATCAGGCCGACCACCTTGAGGGCGCGGGCCATCAGGATCGTCTGGCGCTGGATCTCCTCGGCGAGCTCGCGGTCGATGGAGTGCGGCGGCAGGCAGCAGGCGCTGTCGCCCGAGTGCACGCCGGCCTCCTCGATGTGCTCCATGACCCCGCCGATCACCACGTCCTTGCCGTCGCTGAGGCAGTCGACGTCGATCTCGATCGCATCTTCCAGAAATTTGTCGATCAGGATGGGGTGCTCGGAGGAGGCCTTCACCGCCTCCTTCATATAGCGCGACAGCGACTTGTCGTCGTAGACGATCTCCATCGCGCGGCCGCCCAGCACGTAGGAAGGCCGCACCACCACGGGATAGGTGATGCGCTTGGCGACCTTGAGGGCCTCGGCCAGGGAGCGGGCGGTGCCGTTGGGCGGCTGCTTGAGCTTGAGCTTCTTGAGCAGGGCCTGGAAGCGCTTGCGGTCTTCGGCGATATCGATGCTGTCGACGGAGGTGCCCAGGATGCGGAACTTCGCGTTGTGGATCGCGTGGGCCAGCTTCAGCGGCGTCTGCCCGCCGTACTGCACGATGACGCCGAAGGGCTTTTCGCGTTCGAGGATGTTGAGCACGTCCTCCTCGGTCAAGGGCTCGAAGTAGAGCCGGTCGGAGGTGTCGTAATCGGTGGAGACCGTCTCGGGGTTGCAGTTGACCATGATGGTCTCGAAGCCGGCCTCGCGCAAGGCCATGGAGGCGTGGACGCAGCAGTAGTCGAACTCGATGCCCTGCCCGATGCGGTTGGGCCCGCCGCCTAAAATGACGATCTTCTTCTTGTTGGTGACGCGGGCCTCGTCCTCTTGCTCATAGGTCGAATAGAGGTAGGGCGTGTGGGCCTCGAACTCGGCGGCGCAGGTGTCGACCCGCTTGTAGACGGGGTTGAGCTTGTGCTTCTTGCGCAGGGCCCGGACTTGCTGCGGCTTCTTGCCGAGCAGCTCGCCCAGGCGGCGGTCGCTGAAGCCCATCTGCTTGGCCTCGCGCAAAAGCGGCGCGAAGGCCTTCGTCGCGGCCTTCTTGGCGTTCTTTTTAATCACGCCCTCGGCGTCGACGATGTCGCGGATCTGGGCCAAAAACCAGGGGTCGATGGCGCTCAGCTTGAAAATTTCTTCATCGCTGAAACCCAGGCGCATCGCGTCGGCCACGTACCAAAGCCGCTCGGCGTTGGGCACCTTGAGCTTCTGCGCCGCCAGGGCCTTGGTCGCCGCGTCGGCCTTAAGCCTGACCTTGGGCTCGAAGCCGGCGCTGCCGATCTCGAGGGAGCGCAGGGCCTTCTGCAGGCTTTCTTTGAAGGTGCGGCCGATGGCCATGACCTCGCCGACCGACTTCATCTGGGTGGTCAGCGTCGCGTCGGCGGTCGGAAATTTCTCGAAGGTGAAGCGCGGAATCTTGGTGACGACGTAGTCGATGGTCGGCTCGAAAGCCGCCGGTGTGTAGCGGGTGATGTCGTTCAAGATTTCGTCCAAGGTATAGCCCACCGCCAGCTTGGTCGCGATCTTGGCGATGGGAAAGCCGGTCGCCTTGCTGGCCAGGGCGCTGGAGCGGGAGACGCGGGGGTTCATCTCGATGGCCGTGAAGCGCCCCGTCTTGGGGTTGACCGCGAACTGGATGTTGGAGCCGCCCGTGTCGACGCCGATGGTGCGGATGATCTTGAGCGAGGCGTCGCGGAGCTGCTGGTATTCTTTGTCGGTCAGCGTCTGCGCGGGGGCGACGGTGATGCTGTCGCCGGTGTGGACGCCCATCGGGTCGAGATTCTCGATCGAGCAGATGATGACGACGTTGTCCTTCGTGTCGCGCATGACCTCGAGCTCGAACTCCTTCCAGCCGAGCAGCGACTCCTCGATGAGCAGCTGCCGCACCGGCGAGGCGTCGAGGCCCGCTCGGACGTACTCGCGGTACTGCTCCATGTTGTAGGCGATGTTGCCGCCGGTGCCGCCCAGGGTGAAGGCGGGGCGGATGATCGCGGGGAAGCCGGTCTCCTGCACGACCTCGAGGGCCTCCTCAAGGCTGTGGGCCAGGCCCGACTTGGGCACGTCGACGCCGATGCGCAGCATGGCCGCCTTGAACTCGGCGCGGTCCTCGGCCATCTTGATGGCGCGCAGGTTGGCGCCGATCAGCTCGACGCCGTATTTATCCAAGATACCCATGTCGCCCAGCCGCACGGCCAGGTTGAGGGCGGTCTGTCCGCCCAAGGTGGGCAGCAGCGCGTCGGGCCGCTCCTTCTCGAGGATGCGCGCGACGATCTCGGGCGTCATCGGCTCGATATAGGTGGCGTCGGCGAAGTCGGGGTCGGTCATGATCGTCGCCGGGTTGGAGTTGATCAGGACCACCTGGTAGCCGTCTTCCTTCAGGGCCTTGATGGCCTGGACGCCGCTGTAGTCGAACTCGCAGGCCTGGCCGATGACGATCGGACCGCTGCCGATAAGCATGATCTTTTTTAGGTCGGTGCGTTTGGGCATATTAACTCTTCGAATCCATCATGTTGCGGAATTGTTGGAACAAATAAAGCGAGTCGTGCGGTCCCGGCGAGGCTTCGGGGTGGTACTGCACCGCCATGACCCCGTCCTCCTCGCGGCTGAAGCCCGAGACCGTGTTGTCGTTGAGGTGGACGTGGGTCAGTTGCCCCACCTTGCCGAGCGATTTGGGGTCGATGGCGAAGCCGTGGTTCTGGGCGGTGATCTCCACCTGCCCGCTTTTGAGATTTTTCACCGGCTGGTTGCCGCCCCGGTGGCCGAACTTAAGCTTGTAGGTCTTCGCGCCGAGGGCGAGGCCCAAGATCTGATGGCCAAGGCAGATGCCGAAGAGCGGGACCTTGCCGATCAGCTTCTTGGCGTTGTCGATGCCGTAGCTCACCGCGGCGGGGTCGCCGGGGCCGTTGCTCAAGAAAACCCCGTCGGGCTTCTCGGCCAAAACCTCCTCGGCCGGGGTCGCCGCCGGGACCACTTTCACGTCGCAGCCGGCGTCGACCAGGTTGCGCAGGATGTTCTTCTTGATGCCGAAGTCGTAGGCAATGACCTTGCGGCGCGGTCCCTCGGCGGGGGCCTGCGCCCCGCCGCCTGCCACCGAGTAGGTGCCTTCCTTCCAGACGTAGGGCTTCGCGCAGCTCACCTCGCGGACCAGATCTTGCCCTTCCATCGAGGGAAGCTGCTTGGCGCGCTTGCGGAGGCTCTTCAAGTCGAAGTCGGTCGTCGAGATCAGGCCCGGCTGGGCGCCCTTGTCGCGGATGTGCCGGACCAGGGCGCGGGTGTCGATGCCCTCGATGCCGGGGATTTTGTAGCGCTTGAGGTAGTCGCCCAGCGACTCTTTCGCGCGGAAATTGCTGTAGGTCCGGGAATATTCCTTCACGATGAAGCCCTCGACCTGGGGCGCGGCGGACTCGACGTCGACGGCGTTGACGCCGTAGTTGCCGATCATCGGGTAGGTCATCGTGACGATCTGACCCTTATAAGAAGGATCGGTCAGGATCTCCTGGTAGCCGATCAGCGAGGTGTTGAAGACGACCTCGCCGCTCGCCTCGCCGGCGTAGCCGAAGGAGTAACCCTCGAAGTGGGTGCCGTCTTGGAGCATCAGTATGGCTTTGTCTTTTTTTAGCAGCATAGAATTTCCGAGGAATGTCTTTTAATAAAATAATAAATCGTTACAGGGCATGCACCAATCGCCCCCCCACCCACGTCGCGACCGCCCTCCCCTTCAGCTCCCAGCCCTCGAAGGGGCTGTTGCGGCTCTTGGAAAAGCCCTCGGCGGCGCGATAGGTCCAAAGACCCTCCAAATCCAACAAGGCGACGTCCGCGTCGGCGCCCACTTTAAGCCCCTGGTAGGGCCGGCGCAAGACCGCCAGCGGCTTGGCGGTGAGGGCCTCGACCATCCGCGCCAGGCTGATCGCCTTCTGCTCGACCAGGCGCAGGGAAAGCGGCAAGGCCGTCTCGAAACCCAGGATGCCGAAGGCGGCTTGGTCGAACTCGGTCTCCTTGTCGACGGTCGCGTGCGGGGCGTGGTCGGTGGCGATGCAGTCGAGGGTGCCGTCGGCCAGACCCGCGACGACCGCCCGGCGGTGTTCCTCGCCGCGCAGCGGCGGGCACATCTTGGCGTGCGTGTCGTAGCCCTCGCAGGCTTGATCGGTCAAGGTGAAGTGGTGCGGCGCCGCCTCGCCCGTCACGGGCAGCCCCGCGCGCTTGGCCTGGCGGATCAGCTCGACGCTGCCCAGGGTGCTGACGTGGGCGACGTGGAGGCGGCCGCCGGTCAGGCGGCTTAAATAGATATCCCGGGCGACGATGATGTCCTCAGCCTCGGCGGGCATGCCCTTGAGGCCCAGGCGGCAGCTGACTTCGCCCTCGTGCATGGCGGCGCCGCGCGCCAACTCGGCGTCTACGGAATGCGTGAGCACCGGCAGGTCGAAGCCCCGGGCGTAGTCCATGGCGAGGCGCATCAACCGGCTGTCCATCACGGTCATCCCGTCGTCGGAGACGCCGACGCAGCCGGCCTGCTTCAGCTCGCCGATCTCGGCCAACTCTTTTCCCTGCAGGCCTTTGCTGATCGCGCCGATCGGCAGGACGCGGACGCTGGCCTTCTCGCGGGCCTTGTTCAGGATGTATTCGGTGACCGCGGCGTTGTCGTTGACCGGGTTGGTGTTGGCCATGCAGCAGATGGTGGTGAAACCGCCGGCGGCCGCCGAGCGGGTGCCGGTCTCGACGGTCTCTTTGTGCTCGAAGCCGGGCTCGCGCAGGTGGGTGTGCAGGTCGACGAAGCCGGGTACCAGGACCTTGCCCTTCCCTTCGATCGTCTTGAAATCGCCCTGGGGCTTGAGCCCCGCGCCCAAGGCCTCGATCTTGCCGTCGCGCAGCAGGACGTCCCCGGCTTGGTCGAGGCCCAGCGTCGGGTCGAAGATTCTCGCGTTCTTGATGAAATAGGCTTCGCTCTTCACTCTTTATCCTTATTCGCTCTTCACGTTCTCGATTTCGCCGGCGAGCAGGTACAACAAGGCCATCCGAACCGCCACCCCATTCTTCACCTGGTCGAGGATCAGGGAGTAAGGTCCGTCGGCGACCTCGGGCGAGATCTCCACGCCGCGGTTGACGGGCCCGGGGTGCATGATGACGACGCCGGGCTTGGCCCGCCTCAAGAGCTGCGGGTTTAAGCCGTAGAATCGGGAATACTCGCGCAGGCTGGGAAAGGGCATCCCGTCGAGGCGCTCGCTTTGGATCCGCAGCATCATGATCACGTCGAAGTCGGGCAGCACTTCGGCCAGGTCGTAGCTCACGTCGACCCCCAGCGCCGCGATGCCGGCGGGGATCATGCTCTTCGGCCCCACCACGGTGACCTTGGCACCGAAGGTCTTGAGGCCGCGGATGTTGGAGCGGGCGACCCGGGAATGCGCGATATCGCCGACGATGCCGACGCGCAAGCCCTCGATCTTCTTTTTATGGTCGCGGATGGTGAGCAGGTCGAGCAGGGCCTGGGTCGGGTGCTCGTGGGCGCCGTCGCCCGCGTTGATGATGCGGGCGCGCTGGAGGATCCCGGCCACCGCGTGGGGCGCCCCCGCCGAGGGGTGGCGCACGACGAGGATGTCGGGCGACATGGCCACCAGGTTTTTGGCCGTATCCAGCAGGGTCTCCCCCTTGGTTGCCGAGGAAGAGGACTTGGAAATATTGATGACGTCGGCGGAGAGGCGCTTGCCGGCGATCTCGAAGCTGGTGCGGGTGCGGGTCGAATTCTCGAAAAAGAGGTTGATCACGGTCTTGCCGCGCAGTGCGGGGACCTTCTTGATCGCGCGGCCGCCGACCTCGCGGAAGGTGTCGGTGGTTTGGAAGATGAACTCGATCTCTTCCCGGCTTAGGTCCGACATGCTCAGGATATGTGGGGTCTTCAGCGACATATTGCCTTTACAGTTTCGCGATCACGACTTGATCTTGGCCGTCGGTCTCTTTCAGCCGCACCTTGACGACCTCGTCATCGGGGACTTGCATGGTCTTGCCGCAGAGGTCGGCTTGCAGCGGGATCTCCCGCCCGCCGCGGTCGACCAGGGCCAGCAACTCGACCTTCTTGGGGCGCCCCAGGTCGAAGAGGGCGTCCAGGGCCGCGCGCACGGTACGGCCGGTATAGAGGACGTCGTCGACCAGGAGTACCCTCGCCCCGTCCACCGGAAAGGGCAGGACGGTCTCTTTGACGACGGGCATGTCGGCCACGGTGCTCAGGTCGTCGCGGTACAGGTTGATGTCCAGGATGCCGATGGGCTCGGGGCTTTTGAGCAAGGCCGCCAGCCGCTTGGCGATGGGCACGCCGCGGGTATGGATGCCGACGATCTTATAGGCGCCGTCGCTCCCCTGCCGTTCGGCGACCTGGGAGGCCAGGCGCTGCAGCACGGCCTCGAGTTGCGAGTCGTCCATCAAGATTTTTTCCGAGGTGTTTGCCATGCTCGTCCCGCGGAAGGCCCGGGCGGATAAAAAAAAACCTCCCGCTACCGTGGGAGGTTTTTGAAAATCCGTTCCATCGCCTTCTTTTTCTTTTTCATTTCTTGCCAGGGCTTGACCTGCACTCGTCTCTCCTTAGAAATCTCCCTTTGCGCGGCTGAATCGCGTCAAATTGACGGAGCCTTATTTCGTCGGTCCGCAGGTGTCAATGGCTTTTTGCCGAAAGCTACATATCGCCCGAAATTTCGGGAAATCTTATCGCCAATTCGGTTTGTTTGCCACCCCCGACGGTGAGGTTGGCCGTCTTGGTGTATTTTTTCACGGCGGTGGCGGTGAGGGAGTATTTGCCGGGTTTGAGGTCGACGACGATCCAGGGCGCGTCGCAGTCGGTCTCGAAGACGAGGTTGCCCTGGGCGTCTTTGACGCTGAGTTGAATATAAGAGACGTAGGCCCGCCCGCCGGTCGTGAACATGAGCTTGGTGGAATATTTTCCCCAACGCGGGTCCTCTTTAGACTCGGCCACCCCGGTGCAGGCGAACTTGAGGTCTTTATAGGTAAGCTCTTGATCTTGGGCGACTTGGGCCTCCGCGGAAAAGGAAGCCCAAGAACAGGCGAAGACAGATAAGAAAATGAAAAAAAACTTCTTCATGAAGACTTCTCCTTTCAACGACCTTAGGACGAAAAATTATTAGAAAGGTTCAAAAAACCACCAAGGCCGGAAAAATTACCAGACTCTCAGCGATGGGGGTTGAAGGGGGAGAAGCGCAGCTCTCCCCCTGGGCTTTAGCCCGCTCGGACTTGCTCCGAGCGGGCGAATGAGAGCCGGGAAACGGACTTGAACCGTCGACCTACTGATTACGAATCAGTTGCTCTACCAACTGAGCTATCCCGGCTAAAATCACAAATTTTGCAAACACCCTCACCTTAAGCGATGGGGTTCGTCAAGGGGAGGCGCAACCGCCCCTTGACTTTAGCTTCACCCGAACTTGCTTCGGGTGAAGCGAATAAACGCTCTACCAACTGAGCTATCCCGGCTAGGGTTCGGAAGATTCGCGCGGTCACTCCGCGAAGGATCCGAATTTCTTAAACCTTTTCACAACGCCCCCCGGGATTCAACCGGAAAATAGGGTCGACAGCCCCAAGGCGCGATGCTAAGCGGACGCATGGATTTGGATTCCCTGGGAAAGCAATCGACTCCCGAGCTGTTCATGACTTTATTGAAAGTGATGGACGAGCTTCGCGGCCCCAAGGGCTGCCCCTGGGACAAGAAGCAGACCCCCGATTCTCTCGTCCCCTGCCTCCTCGAGGAGACCTACGAGGTCATCTCGGCCATCGACGCCAAGGACCCCAAGCAGCTCAAGGAAGAGCTGGGAGATTTGCTTTTGCAAATCGTCTTCCACAGCCGCATCGCCTCCGAAGAAAATTCCTTCCGCATCGACGAGGTCCTGACTCATCTCATCGAGAAGCTGGTCCGCCGCCACCCGCACGTCTTCGCCGAGGGCGAGGTCCACGAGGCCGAGGAGGCCCTGCGGCAGTGGGAGCAGATCAAGGCGGCGGAGAAGGACCCCAACGAGTCGCTGCTCGCCGGCGTCCCTGTACAAACGCCCGCCCTCGCCCGCGCCTATCGCCTGGGCGCCAAGGCCTCGCGGGTCGGCTTCGATTGGCCCGACGCCCAAGGCGTCCTCGCCAAGGTGAACGAAGAGCTTCAAGAACTGCATGAAGGAATCCGCACAGAGAACCAAGATGCCGTCGAAGAGGAGTTCGGCGACCTGCTCTTCTCCCTCGCCCAGGCAGCGCGCTTTCTTAAGATCCACCCCGAGGAGGCCCTGCGCAAGAGCACGCTCAAGTTTCAGCGGCGCTTCGAAAGAATGGAGCAACAGCTCCGGCAAGGCGGCAAAAGGCTTCAAGATTGCACGGCCGAGGAATTCGACAGACTCTGGCAGGAGGCCAAGGCGTTGTCCTGAATCATTCACAGGCGCTGTTAAGAAGCTGTGAAAAAGTCGGTGAATAATTTTTTCCCCGCGACGCGGGCGCGATTTTTCGAAATGAGAACGCGATATATTCGGCGAGAGCCTCGGAGACCGAGGCGCCCAAGGCAAAATAGCACTTTGCTCATTTTTTAATCAGCATGGGGCTCCGAGATGAAGGCTCGAGGGAAATGGTTTCCGATCCTGCTCAGCGCGACGGTCTTTCCCGGCGCCGGCCAGTGGTACGTCGGGCGACGCCTCCGCGGCGGCCTGATGATCGGCCTGACCCTCTTGCTGACCCTCGCGGGGGTCGCGCGGTTTCTCTCGGTGGTCTTCGCCCTGGCGAACAAGCAGGGGGTGCGGCGGCCTCCAGAGCTGAATCCCTTTCCCCTGCTCGCCCAGGCCTGGAAGATCGACTATCAAGTGCTGCTCGCCTTTCTTTTGGCGATCGCGGCCCTGTGGATTTTGTCCATTTTGGATCTCACTTTCGCCCCCAAGGAGGGAAAGCCTTCATGAAAGCCATCCGCATCCTACTCGCCGTCCTTCAGCTCGGCTTTTTCTTGGGAGCGACGGCCTGCCGCCGCGCCCCCGCGCCCGACCAACCCATCGAAAAGGCCGACAAGCCCTCCGGCCCCAAGTTGGAGGGAAAAGATCTTATATTAAGGAAGGGCCTCGAGATCACCCTGGTCCAGGACGGCGCGGGTGTCGCCGCCAAGCCGCGCAAGATCCTCGTCGAAAACCCCAGCGGCGCGGAGGGCCTCGCCTTCACCTGGCGCCTCGCCGACCACGCGGGGAGCAGCCCCGAAAGTCTCCCGAGCGGCGCACTCCCCGAGCCCGGCGACGGATCCGGCAAGATGACCCTGGCCAACACCGTCGACGGCCGCCGCATGACCCTGCCCCTCTTCTGGCCGGGCGGCGAGCTGTTCCTGTCGAACAGCACGGCGATCTGGCTGAGCGACAAGGCCTTCGACGAGCTGAAGAAGGAAGGCAAGACGGTTTGGGGCCTGGGACTGCTCGACAACCCGCTGCTGGGCCCCGCCCAAGGCAACGAGCTGATCGAGGCCAGCCTGGAATTGGCCAACCGTGGCTTGGAGGCCTGGCCCGACAAAAAGGCCGCGGCCCAGGAGCTGAAGGTGACCGACGACTCGGCCGATTTCTCGCTGAAGCTGAACGGCGTCACCCGGGAGGTAGCAGTCCTCGAAGCGGGGAACTGGCTGGCGCGGCTCAAGATCCTCGACAACGCCCAGAATCCGCTGATCCTGGAGGTCGAGGTGGCGCCGGAGACCAAGGCGGCCAACCTGTTCTTTCCCTTGAGCTGGATTCGACCCTGGCTGAATTACCGCGTGTCGGAGATCGCACTGAAGCCCTAACCGGC
>JAANMW010000145.1_pt1 | contig 77112 bp, 48 predicted proteins | sample 7279671 | NCBI WGS metagenome assembly JAANMW01 (sample SAMN14094541, study PRJNA606508) | bioreactor metagenome | isolation source: A lab-scale SPAN reactor treating ammonium-rich wastewater day 247 | place: Ireland: Galway | collected 2017-09-19 | reverse complement strand
CCCGTTCGTGTCATCGGGCACCAGATTGGTCGCGCTGGACTGGAAACCGATGAAGCGCCCATCCAGAGAGAAGACGCCCCGATCGCTCCGGTCGTTGCCGACCTCGCCGGCGGCGTTCACGCTGATGATCTGGATGGTCCCGGCCTGGAGGTCGCGCAGGTAGAGCTGGCGGGTAGGGGCATTGGGAACCAGGTTGGTGGCCTCCGACTGGAACGAGGCGAAGCGTCCGTCGCCGGACAGGAACCCTCCGAATGAAGCTGCGTTGCCCTGGTTGCCCGCAGCGTCCGTGCTCAGGAGCCTGGTGGTGCCGGTCAGACGATCGTGCAGGTAGACTTGACTGAAGCCGTTGGTCGGCGGATCCACCAGGTTGGTAGCATCGGAATCGAAGATTACGAAGCGGCCGTCGGCAGAGGTCACCTGAGCCCGGAAGTCAAAGCCCGAGTCGCCGTTTGACTGAACGCCGGTCGAGCTCACACTGACTCGGGTGGTCGTGCCCGCAACCAGGTTGCGCACGAAGACATCGATCACTCCGTTTGTGTCGCCAGGAACCAGATTGGTCGCGAACGAGCTGAAGACGACGATGCCTCCGTCCGCGGAGATGAATGGCGCAAAGCTGCCGTCATCAGCCTGTGCGCCGGAAGAGTCGACACTGATTCGCGAGGTCTGGCCGGTCTGTCGATCATGCAGGAAGATGTCGGCGACCCCGTTGGTATCGTTCGGGACCAGGTTGGTAGCATCTGAGCTGAAGACGACGAGCCGCCCATCGGCCGACATCCCGGGAGTATCAGAGCCACCGTTCGCCTGGGCGCCGGCTGAGTCGACGCTGACCCGCGTCGTCACACCCGTTCCGCGGTCGTGAACAAAAACGTCGGGCGACGCATTCGTGTCGGTTGGAACCAGATTCGTCGCGAAGGACAAGAAGACGACAATTCCTCCGTCGCCGGAGATGGTTGCAACGGCGCTGCCCCCTCCGACCGACTGGATGTTGCCGGTGGCGACGCTGACGCGGCTGGTTGCTCCGGCTTGCCGGTCGCGCACGAAAACATCTACCAGGCCATTCGTATCGTCGGGCACGAGGTTGCTTGCCTCAGACTGGAAGGCGACGAATCGCCCGTCCGACGACAGCGAGGGTATGCTGCTGGATGCGTTGCTCTGGGCACCGCCGGAGCTGACGCTGTCTCGCTGGATGACGAAGGCCGGCTGGCCCGTGGTCCCGCCGCCGTCGGTTCCTCCTCCGTCTGTGCCACCTCCGTTCGTCCCGCCACCATTTGTGCCGCCATCGACGGTCGGGGGCAGCGGGGTCATCGGGCCGGCAACCCCGCCGCCTCCGCAGGCGATCAAGGCCTGCACAGCCACCAGAACGAGACAGAAGAGCAGACGGGGCAAGAGATTCCTCACGAGGCCTCCTAGTTCAGGTCCCGACGGGCAACGACGCGAACTCGATCTTTGTCGGACAGGAACTTGCTCAGATCCAGGCTGACCTTCCCGTCGCGCAGGCCTGCGTCACGCGTGCGGGCGTAGCGATCAGCGATGTCGGTGAGCTGGTCCGTCAACTTCTGGCGGAAATCGGCTTCCGTGGCGTCGAGGGCGGTATCCCAGTCGGGGAAGTCTGCCGGTGGAGCCTGCTGCCTTAGCAGCTTGACGAGTTCGGAGCGCGAGTAGTTTCGCCCACGGTAGCGGTACTGAATCTCGGCCAACAAGTCCGGCTTGACTCTATAGCTGTCGGTGCTGGCGTCGTAGAACTCGCTCAGGTCCGGCACCAGAGGCGTTAAAGACGATAAACCAGCACTGAGTCCCGGACCCCCCGAATACCCCCACGGATACCTCATCTCAAAGTCCACCGCCGCCCCATCGTAAACCGCAGAAACGTTATCTAGCTGCATCTTCGAGCCCCCAGCCGAGCTTGAATTTCCCACAAAGGCCCCCACCAGCGTTACGTCTCGCGCCCTGAAATCCCCTTCCGTGTAAACCAGCCCTCGGAAGAAATTCCTCTCCTGCCCCCCGCCGTCGCCATGGACGACCACATCCCCACGTGCCAACAGAGCGCACAAGTTTGCCCCGGCCAGCGCCGCCCCACCCTTGAGCAGAACCCGCCCCATGCAGACAACCATGCCTCGGCCCGTGGTAACTCCATGCACCTCCAGGTCTCCATTTACGAACAGGAGCCCGTCATCCAGCGCCAGGTCCCCGTTTACGATCAGGCTCCCATCCCGGCGGCACTGCCCCGTAACCGGGAGTCCAGAATAGATCTGCTGCTCCAGCACCGTCACCCCGTCCCCCGTCCCCGGGTCTTGCTCCTCCAGGGGGATGCGTGGCAAAGCCCGAGCCTCCGCGTGCTCGCGCACCAGTCCCCCCACGCTCACGGCCGGGGCCAGCTGGACCCCCCCACAAGACCGTACGTCGCCGGTAACCCGGATGTCGGACCCCAGCAAGGCCACCGCGTCCGGGTCGCGTCCGTTGCTGAGCACGTGGCCCGGGCGCAAAGCCCCCGAGTCCAACCCATCATCCAGTGAATCCGAAGAGCTGACGCAGGCTACCAGCAGCGGCCCGTTAGAGCGCACCGCGCCCGAGCTGGCGATCACGAACGGGAATCGGGGATTCGAGATGAGTGCATCCATACGCTTCTTGACCCCTCCAAGCTCGGCGGTAACCACCAGGTGGACCGACTGAATGGGCACCGGAGCTCCGTTCCAACCCAGCTGGGCTTTCTCGCCCTCCAGGTTGTTCACCGAGTGTCCCTCAGCCCGGCCGTCGAAGGTCACGACGGCCTTCCCGTTTCCGTCGGCCGACGCGACCACGAGCGGAGAAGCCGAAGCCAGCCCCCAGCGTGGGTCGCGCCGCAGCTGGTCGACCGCAGTGGAAAGCGCCTTGTCGAGCAGATTGCGGCAGGCCTCCTCGTTGTCGAGCCTCGTGCCCACGTTCACGATGGCAAAGGAAGCTCCGATCACTGCAAAGATCAGGGCCGTCAGGACGGTGATCAGCAGCAGGACGTTCACGAGGGACAGACCGCGTTCACATTGTCTTTTCATGGCAGCACCTCCGCTTCACCAGCCTAACCCGGACTCCACCTTTCGATCAGTGACAATTGTCACCGAACCACGCGCAGGGCGTCCAGGACATCCTCGAGCGAGTCGTAGCGCTGGTCGGGATCGCGCGCGAGCATTCTCATCACCAGGGCCTCCAGCTCGGGCGCCAGGTCGGCGCGGAGGCTCCTGGGGGAAGCGATGTCGTCGCCAAGGTGCTTGAAGAGCACCTCTCTCCCGACTTCCAGGAAGGGGCGCCGTCCGGTCAGGAGCTCGTAGCAGATGATGCCCAGGGCATATTGGTCGGAGCGGGCATCCAGGCTACCGCGGATTTGCTCGGGGGCCATGTACTCGGGCGTTCCCAGGGCCTCCCCGGTCGCGGTCAGTGGGGCGGAGCTCGACGACTTGGCCAGACCAAAATCCATGACCACGACGCGGCCGCTCTGGTCGATCATCACGTTGGAGGGTTTGATGTCGCGATGTACGATGCCGGCTTTGTGGATCTGGTGCACGGCCTGCACGATCGGAATGAAGTAGCCAAGTGCCTGATGAGCCGGAAGTCCCTGGGGCTCCACTTTCTCGCTCAGGGTGGTGCCGCTGATGAGCTCCATTACGTAATACAGCAGGCCCTCCTGCTCGTCGCACATGTGGATCTTGATCAGGTTGGGGTGATTGAGCTTGCCGCACAGGGCGATCTCGCGGACGAAGCGGGCGCGAATGTTCTGGTCCTCGCATTGCTCTTGCCGGATGATCTTCAGAGCGACCTGGCCCTCGCGCCCCTGAGCCCGGTAAACCACGCCCATTCCGCCACAGCCCAGTCTCTCAAGTAAGGTCCAGGGCCCCAAACACTTCCCCAGGTAAGGGTCGCTGGCATCGGCGCGCACGAGAGCCTGAACACGAGCCAGCTCGTGTGTCTCACGGCGGGTTTGGACCTGGCGCCGTCGCAGGGACAGAGCCCAAGCGCTCAGGGCTGCGCAGAGGAGCACTCCCAGAGCCAGGAAGATCCAATTGTCCTGGAGCCAGGACGATACGCTGGCGGGGGCCAGACGCACCGGTTTGGACGGCCAGGTGCCGCCGTCCCTGATTTGACCCCACTGAAGTGAGGGAGCCTCGGTTTCGCGCCGTCCGGCCAGCCTGAACACCACCTTGCGCTGTATCGGTGTAACATACTCCTGGCCGGGGCGCGGGTCGTTGTCGAACAGCTCGCGGGAAAGCTCGATTGGCTGCCCGGTCAGGCCAAACTGCTTCTGGCCCACCCAGACCTGAGCACCTGCTGGCTGGGAGAGGAAGGTCACGCGCTTCAGAGTGGATTCCTGCGGCCACGCCAGGGCAGGCAACAGAACCACCAGCATCAGCGCGGCTCTCACGGGGCCTCCGCGTGCAGCAGCAGGCTCTCGCGCACCTCAATCGACCGGCGCGGGGGGGCGGTGTGATACTCGATCTGAGCCACCAGAGTCATGGCAGGGGAGAGGCGGCCGTCGGCGCGGCCGGTCTCGATGCGGAAATCGGTCACATGTCCGGCCAGGACCTGGGGCCGCACGTCGTCACGCCGGGCGTATTCCTCCACCCAGGAGGCGGGGAAGCGCGCGGGCTGCTCGCGAGTCAGCACCAGCCGGGAGTCGGCCGGGAAGGTCTTGCGCTGGAGCTTCTGGCTCTTTGCGTCCCAGTAGATGAGCGTCCATACGGTATCCCAGCTCTTCTCGCCCTCCGTGGTCCAGCCTGTCACTTTGACCAGACCAAGGCCGCAGAAACGCCCCGCAACCTGATGCACGGTAAGGGCGTTCGACTGGGTGGCGCGCAGGTCGCCGGCCACTTTCTGAAGGGCCAAAAGCCCCTGGCTCTGCGCCTCGGGGCGCCCCTGGCGCTTCTTCATGAACCCGAGGAAGGGGGAGAAGAGCAGGCTGATCACCAGCGCAGTCAGGGCGCAGGCCAGGAGCAACTCCGGCAGCGTGAAACCGCGTCTCATTGCAGAACCCTCCCCTCGGCGAGAATCGTCTGGTTGGTTCCAAATTCCTGCCAGCTTACCTGCACCACAACATCGGTCTGACGGACCGAAACGGTCACTCGGTATTTGTCCACCGCCGGCTGCACACCGGGCCGGGGCTCCACGAGCTGGCTCTGAAGGACCTGCTGGGCAACCTGACGGGCCTCGAGGCGGTGCTCCATCTTCTTCTCGCCCACCGCTGCGACCGGCAGCGCCGAGGCCGCACCCAGCACGAACAGGGACGAGATGAACACCGACACCATCGACTCGATGAGGCTGAACCCGCCTTTGTTTCTCATATTCTTCGTCCTCCTGGCTCTGCTTGGTCTCATCTTAGCCTGACGGAGCGTCGCGCCTCAGTGATGATCTTGCGGGCAAAGCGGTGATCTACATCACCGATACACGGGCTGTCGGACAGAAAGACCGGCTGCGTAAGGGTCGGGACCGAGGGTAAGTCGGACTGGCCATGGAGCTGCCCGGCGACCATGCTCGCCAGGCCCCTGGAGTCCCAGGTCGGCGGCGGGGGAAGTATGCCCACTCCCATGACCGGCCCGGTTGGACCTGCAGCTGGGAGCGGGAGTGGGCATGGACAGCGCCCATGCCCCACTCCCCGTGACAACTTCGTTCGTGAAGGGATCTTGTCCGGTTGTCGTTGAATCTGCCGCATAGAAAACTTGAATGAAGACCCTGTCAAACATGCCTGACGACCCCCGCGCGAGGGAAGGGTGAACTCGCCTCCTTTGGTCGAGGTTGCCTCAGCGCTTCGATTCCAGCCTCTCAGGGGTTTGAGCGCCCTGCACCTGGCACGGTTCTGGCAGACCATCGACGAGGATTATCCTTACTGCGAGGAACAGGACAGAAGACTGACCTCGCCCGAGAGCCCCAGCCCCCACGCCTTTTTCTTTCGCTCCAAGGACGAAAGGAGAGTGCTGCAAATCCAGCGCGACGCCTTCGCATACAATTTGCGGCGGGACACTCACCAAGACCGCTATCCGGGGTATTCGGCCTGGTCGAAGGAGTATCGAGAGTATCTCAGCACTTTTGAGTCATTCTTGCACGAGCAATCCCTGGGTGCTCTCCAACCGTCTGCCGTTGAACTTGTTTACGTGAATCAGTTTCCTCTCGACCTGTCTCTGGGCGAAGCGGAGAATTTCCGCAGAATCCTCCCAGACTTCTCTTGGCGCACCGAGAATCCCCGATTCCTGCCAGGCCCTTCGATGCTGAACTGGCAAACCACGTGCCTGTTGTCCGAGCACGCGATCAGCCTGACGATAGGGGTTCGCGCCCCAGTACTTCCCGCCGCAGGTCCACTGAAAGGCCTGGCGAGCATCCACATGGATCTCGTGGCCAGGGGTTTCGCTCAGCCGGGAACTACCGTTGCGGACACTCTCGACTGGCTTGACCAGGCTCACAGCTCGATTCGGCGAGGCTACGATGACCTCGTTGTCGAAGAGTTGCGATCCGAGAGACTGAATTGGGGAGGAAGCTAAGTGAGCATGGTCCCCGGCGCCTGCATGGAGCCACTGGAATGCACGTTGGGTACTCGCTCGGAATGGGCTGATGCAGCCCCTCGTGCAGGTGGAAGCATCGAACCTGGCAGTCCTGCAAAGGTGATGAGCAGCTTTGCCAGTGGTTCCCTTCAAACTCTGCCCGAGCAGGCCCACACGTTCGAGAAGCTGCCTATTTTGTGGCTACGGCGGGCGGTGCAGTTGGAGGAAAACGGTCGCGACGATGAGGCCCTGGACGTAATTTACAGGAACGTCGATCAGATGCTGCTGGAGGGCCATTTTGCGCTTTGTGATCAGCTTCTCGGTGACCTGGATCCTTCCAAGCTCTCGGTTGATCTGACTGTTGCTTTTTTGACCATAACTCTGGCCGCCCGAGGTCGGCTGCGGAATCGTCCAGAATTCTTCCACCGGGCCGCTCAGCAGCTTGCCAGTCAGCCCGATGTTCATCAGCTACTATCCGGGCTGGAATGACGTTTCCGGAGCGAGTCTTCAAACAGGCCGAGAGGTCCTTTCGCCCAGAAGACCAGGTAGGCATAGCTGTCACTCGTGTTCGGACTCGGGACCATATCGGTTTGTTTTACCGTGGCCTTCGGGCTACGGCTGAGAGCCCTCCTCCGGTCCGCCAGTTCCACCTCGCCTGGCATTTCGATCTGAAAAACGAGCCGGTTGATGAGCTTTTCTCGCTGTGGGTCGATCCGGCCGTGGGCAGGAGGGCCAAGCATCTGGCCGCGTACTGTCGGCTTGTCTGGGCTCAGAATGAGGATGGACGACTGGCCTACGCCTTCACGACTCCGGTCGGCGCCCTGACGACCGAAGGAAGTTTCACCGATTCGGGTCGACTGGGCCTGACCTGCGCCAGCTTCGTCCTCGCTATCTTTCACCATGCGGGGCTTCCGCTAATTCGGTACGACGAGTGGCCAGAGCGGGAAGACGACGTCTTGTGGCAAGGAGAGATTGCTCAGATGCTCCAGGCGAAGGGCGCGAGCAAGACGCATCTCGAGACCGTGCGAAGCCAGATCGGCTGCGTGCGATACCGGCCCGTGGAAGTTGGCGCAGCCGGCCTCGCCGCTGAGCGCCCGGCTTCGTTCGCCTCGGTGGGTGAACTGGCCCAGGTGCTAAACAACCTTCTCAGCAGCTGATCCTCTACCGAAGGACCGCCGACTACCGAACCGGAGCAGGCTGTCCGGCTGCTCGGAAGAAGGCTCCAGCGGTTCGGTGATCATTGTCACTGAAAACCAGGTGTGGAGACTCTATGCTGGTGGGGAAGCTTGGCGAGGAGGATGCGAAATGCCCTGGATGACCACCCTGTTCAGTCTCGAAATGCTGCTCCCGAAACGATACCGGCGGCGCAATACCACGGGTTGCGTGCCCACCACGTCGCCCGGGTCGCCATCGTGCCAGTCGGAGAGCCCTGAATCCCGGGCCGCCCTGGAGAACGAGGTGGAAGCTCGTTTGGGGGTGCAGAGGTTCCTTGAGCAGCGCCTGAGTGCCCTCCTGGCCCGCACTTCCTTCGACCGGGCTCTCGGGCACGTTTCGGAACCGTTGTCCGTCGCGATCGGCCTTCGGAATGGGGAAGAGATCACTCTTGAGGTGGAAGAATCTGCCTCAGCTCACAGCGCCGACAAACTCGGGCAAGAGATTCGCGTGCTCGCGGTACGCTGTCGCTGGTCGCAGCAAGGCCGAGAGCACAGCCAGGCAGGGCAACTGATTTTCTTTCGAAACGGGATGGTCACGCGCTTGCAGAATTCCGTCCATCCCTTTGATCACCGCAAGAATCCGGGAGTGATGACCATCAGGATTCTGGCCATGCCCCGCGCCGAGGACCCGAGCACCGGGAACCTCGCGAAGACTGCCGCTTGAATCGCAGAAGAGGCTCATCAACGCCCAAGCCGGCCTCCTCGGCGTCCCTGGCTGCTGCCGAGCAGTGGCTGGACAAGCGGGGCTGGAAGGACTGGGGCTGATGCCGAGCGGCGATGCCCAGCGGGTCTGGTTCCCCGCGATGCTCGAGGAGCTTGAGCGAACCTGGTCCCCCTCGACTTCCTGGGAAGCCCTGGTTGATTTCTGCCAGAAAATGACCGAACTGAGGCGTCGCATTCGTGAGGCGGCGGGCATTCGGGGCCCCCAGTTGCGATGCCCGCGCTGCGGAAAGCTTTCTCAACCCGAGTTTTACGCGGTCTCGATTCGGTCCGCTCTATACGCGTTGAGGACACTCGGGTTGTTGACTGCCGAGGAGCTCAGGGAGCTGGACAGGAGCTGGAAGAGTCACAGGGCCGGTCGCCATCTCGACGCTTACGGTCGGTCGACGCATCGGGTCGCCGCAGACTCCGATCAATGCTGCCGGGGCTGAGGTTCAACGACAGGTTCCCAGCGGCCCGCGCAGGGCTTGTCCCGACGTGGGACTGGCGGACAGGGGGTCCTGAACTCGAGCCGTGCTCTCGCTGATATGGGTGTTCTTCAGTTTCGAGCGCGTGGGGTGCCAGGCGCACGAGCAGATCCTGGCCAACGGTTATCTTTCCCTCGTCGAGAAGCTGCAGAAAAACGGACTGAATCTTGATTTCCGGAGCATCGGTCTGCTTGCGAAGGGCCGCTACGAGAGCGCTGGCCCGGCGACCCGATCCAGACTGCTTCACGGCATCCAAGAAGCGCTCCTTGATCTGGGCACGGACCTTGAGCTCCTCCGGCTTGATGAACTGCATCCTTCTGCGCTCCTTCGCCACGTTGAGAATGTTTCATCTTTCTCGAAGCGATCCTCGGCTTCCTGTCGCGCAGCCCGGGCCGGCCTCGCCTGGCCGGCAGGTTTCCAATGCCCAAGGACTGGGCACAATTTCCGCTGCCTGGGTCTGCTTCGCTGCTGGTCGCTTCAGGTCGTCCAGAAGCTGCCCGCCCGAGGCGACGGCGGCCGTTCGTGCGTTGAAAGAGCTATTCCCCGGAGCTTTCCCGATTGAGTCGGTCGGTCCAAGTGCTCTCCAGCGCTTCCGGGGCCTTGCCAGATCACTGATCCGCTCGCGCCACCTGAGCACCTCGATCCCTCTGATCGAGCCAGGGCTCGTGGGCCGGCCTTCGACAGGTATCCCTGCCAAACAAACCTTCCCGCTCCAGTGTAATACCCTGGACGCAAGCGCCCACTTCAGAACAACCGTTCTGGAGGTGCTCCACCCGCCGACTTGAATTCCTCTCACAGTACCTTCCCAAGGAGCTCGACCCGTGATTCTCTCACCCCCCGACCGACAACTCGTCCTCCAGCTGCTCGGCGGTCTGGATCGGTATCTCAACCGGCACCTCAGAGTCCTGGATCTGCCCGACGACTTCGAGTCCACGCGGCTGTCGCCCGAGCAGCTCGCGCCTCTGCGAACCAGGCTCTTCGAGAGCCCTGAGTGGATCGCGGCATACCACCAGGAGAATCCGGACCGGCTTGGCGGGCGCGCGCTGGAGCTCGTCGGCTCGTGGAGGGGATTCATCCGGGCCTCATTCCTCGTTCACCGCTATCTGAGGAAGGGAGCCATCCTCGGCGGAGGAAAGCCGTACCGGTTTTACTGCGTGCAGGGTCTGACCCAGCCCCTCCAGGATCTGCTCTGCGGGCAGTGCCCGGCCTGCATCCAGACCACCCTGCTCCCCTTTGAGGACCGGATCACCTACGACGGCTTCCTCAGCCTGTCCAACGTTCATTTTGGCGGCGGAGCCCGTCGGCACGCCGCCGAAGACTATGCTCTGGCCCGCAGACGAGGCGAGATCATTCACAGTCTTGGGCGAGAGCCGCAGCCGCCCAGGCCCCGCCAGCTCCCGCACGCGACTGACTTCGGGCCGGTCCTGCGCTCGATCCTGGACGCGACCGAGAAGCTCCGCGGCGGGAGCTCCCCGGCTCAAAGCGCCGCGTTCTCGCTGATACGCGCAGCGGCACAACTGGCGTCACTATCGTCCTCAGACCCCGATGTCGGCGCTGTGCGCCAACAGTTGACGCAGGCTCGTCGCTCCATCACCCGGATGGAGACCGCCCTCTACGAGACGAGCTGTGCCTGAAAGAAAACGCATGAGGAGACCGATCATGAGCAATTCACCGGAATGTCAGCTGCAACCCGAAGTGGAGGCTCGCCTGCTCCAGACTCCCCAGCGGGCGGGAGCCCTCTGGCTGGGGGACTTTCAGCCCCTGGACGCCATCGCAGGAGAAGCCCGCTACGGGCTCTCCCTGTGGCAGGAGGCGCATTCGGGCCTCCTGCGCTCAGCCGGACCTTACGACACCGACCGGTCCACCGTCGAGGTGGTGCTCGAGAGTCTCGAGGAGGCGATCCTGACCAGCGAGCCCAAAGTCAGGCCCTGTCGTCCGCAGACGGTGGCCGTCCGTCCGGAGCTGGTCCAGGCCCTCGGTCCGCCCTTGAGCCGCCTCGGCATCCAGGTCACCGCGCTGCCAGACCCGGAGGCTCTCCTACCTGTCTTTCGGGAGATCGAAGACTCCCTGTTCGGTCCGACCCTCACCTACCTCCGGCCCCCCGGCGTAACCGTCGAGCAGGTCCGTCGACTGTTCGCGGAAGCGCGCGCCCTGTGGGACCTGGCCCCGTGGGAGCAGGGAATCGACGACCAGTTGCTCTTTCAAGTGGAGGGGCTCACCCCTGGGCTGTCCTTCAGCGTGATGGGAGCCGCCGACATCGAGCGGGGACTCTCCATCTATCTGGATCAGGCGGCGGTCCGGGCCATGGCCAACCAGAACCAGGACCTGATTGAGGCATCCAACCTTATCAGCTTTACCTACAGCTGCGTTGAGGACATTCCGAGCGAGCTGATGGACGAGATTGAAGAACATGACTTCCCGCTGGTCGAGGAGTCCGATCTGGTCCCCCTGGTCCTGTGCCCGCACGGCGGAATGCCAGGGCCTGCCGAGCACGCCCTGCTGCAGGACCTGCTCGAGCTTCTCCGCCTCCTCTCGGAGCGAGCCGACTATCCCCATGGCCTCCGGCCCGGGGCCCGCCTCGTGGTCGAGATGGCCGACGGCCGGCAGGTCGCCGTCCACCTGGCCGACCTGTTCGAGGTGGGCGAGCGCGGGCTGAACCGAAAGGAGCGGCGGAAGAAGGCTCGACGAATGGTCCGTATGGCGAGCCGATAGGCTGGCTGCGACGAGCGCCGCGCCATGGTCGCGGTGAACCGGGTCTCGAAGGGTCCGCCCGGCAGGTCGTGCAGCACACGAGCATGGGCCACCCACTCGTCGATCAGGCTCGGGCCACATTCGTTGAAAGCTGGTGCCCCGGGTGATCCAGCGCGTGATGGGGCCAAAGGGCGTCATGGTCCCTGATTCAGTCTTCCAGGTGACGCGAGAGCATCCGAAAGAACTCCGACCCGGAAGGGCCCAGCTTCTTGGCGATTTGCAACACCCTCCCCAGCGTGGTTTTCAGGGGTGCGCCGCGACCACCGGCCAGTCGCTCCTCCGCCAGTTCGAGCGTAGGCCGACGGTCCTTGGCCGGAAGCTCGCGGAGCCAGGTCAAGCACTCCTCGAGCTCGTCCTTCCAGACCGTGAGCCGCGTGCGGCACTGGCGCGTGGCGGTGAGACGCTCGGTGAGTTCCCCACAACCGCACAAGCAGAGCCGCAGAGGTTTCCGGGGCCTCGGACGTGCCGTGTCCCGTCCGGCCTGCAGTCCCCGCTGCAGGCATTGCCGAGTGGCGTACTTGCGGTCGCCCCATGCCAGACGCCCACATCCGCATGCGCACGCGTTGCGCTCTTCCTGGGGCCCCCGTCGACTGCAGGCGTATATCGCGTACTTGCGCTGTCCCGCAGCCTGACGCCCACACCCGCAAGCACAGAGGGGCTCGCCGCGCCGACGACACGCCTCACTGTAGTAGACGTGTCCATACGGGAGCCACTCGCCGCAGCCACAGGGGCACCGCTCGCGAGGCTTGCGGGCGCGAACCGGGACATCACACTGCGCCAGGCACCGGAGCACCTCTTCGGTCGATTCGACCCCGTCGCGAAGCACGAGCGCAGGAGGCTCGCGCACCGCCGGACCCCCGCACCGCGGGCAGGTCGTCAGGCTCCGGTCCTCTGCGATTGCCTCGAAATAACCCGGCGGCCTGCGAGCAAAGTGCGTCTCGTCGTCGACGCGACATTTCGAAGAGAGTCGTGCTTGCAGCTTCCGCCCCACGGAGCCGGGAATTCGACGGAAACACTCCTTCGCCTACCTGGCAGTGGGAATAGCCCGACGTGCTTCGAAACTCGATGCGCCCTCTCAGGCACGCAGGCCACCTTCCAGAATCAATCAAGGCTCGTCGAGCCAGCAACACCCGATCGAAATCCTGAACCCGGCAGAACCGATGGACAACCCGTCACTCGCCGCCACTTCGGCCAGCCGGGCGCGCAGCTCGCTCTCGTGCTCCCAATGGCGCCAGGCGGCGGCGATGTTGCGGCCGTGGCTGCGCAAGAGGTCACGCCAGACGGGCAGGTTGAGACTGCACCGGCGCAGCTCGGCCTCGTTCTGCTCCAACAGGCGGCGCAAGCCCGAGAATGGGTCTGGTGTCCTCGAAGGGCTTTCCGTCGATGAGCCCGTCTCCCAAGCTGGGGCGATTCCTCACGCAACCTTTCCGCCAATCGACGGCCGACCTGGGCTACTTTGAACGTTTGGCTCAATCGGTTGTTGTACCTCTCCCGAACTGACGACCTGGGAGGCGCACCATCGCCTGAGAGTAATGGACTCGATCGCGATCTCGCTGACCGGGCGTTCTTTGATCTTCATCGACGTAGTCGTGCGCCGATCCTCGCGCAAAGTCATCTATCTGGCCGGGATGGTTATCTTCGTGGCTGCTTTGACCCTGGCCGAGGCCTGCTTTTGGGCTTTCTTCGGCTGCTCTTCGGCTTCGAGCTTGGGCGCCAGGCGCACGAGCAGATCCTGGCCAACGGTAATCTTGCCCTCGTCGAGAAGCTGCAGAAAAACGGACTGAATCTTGATTTCCGGAGCATCGGTGTGCTTGCGAAGGGCCGCCACAAGAGCGCTGGCCCGGCTACCCGATCCAGAACGCTTCACGGCGTCCAAAAAGCGCTCCTTGATCTGGGCACGGACCTTGAGCTCCTCCGGCTGGATGGACTGCATGCTTCTGCGCTCCTTCGCAACGTTGAGAATGATTCATCTTTCTCGCAGACCGCCTCGGCCTCCTGTCAGATCCGACACGCCTGGCGCGACGTCGGCCGTACGGGCAAATTCCATACGTCGATGCGGTTCAATCGGAAAATTGCTCGACCTCGTCCATGTAGAGCAGGTCCTCGATCCCAACAGGTTACCAACTCCGCTGAAAACGGAGTTTCCGAATCGAGCCAAGAAGTTTCGGCCTCATGAATCGCGACTGAAAGCCATTTATGGGGGTCCGAGGTGACCTATTTCCAGATTGTCCCCAGTACCTCGACGTCCGGATGCTGGAACGGCAGGTCCATGGAAGGAAGGCGCGACTCGAGAAAACTCCTGGCCCGATCAATCCCGCTCTCCACCTGCTCGCCCGAGACCAGCGGGCGCTGTGGCTCATCTCTAGCGGCTCCTCTCTCAAGTGTCGAGTTGAGTTGGAGAACGAGCTCCCAGTCTTTGAGAAGCCGCAGGGTCTTCCCGTTATCGTGGACTCCCGCGATCTGAAAGCGAACCGAGGTATTTCCTCTCGTGATCCGGTCCCGGATGCGGAAGACGAACAAGGGTCCCGGCTGGCTGCTCTTGGTGAAACCGGTCAGGGTTTCGGTACGCCCCCTCGCTTGCGAGAGAGCCAGGTCCATCAACCTCTGTCCGACTCCCAGAATTCCCTTGCGGGCTTCGCGGTCACGCACGGTCCGGTCGAAGTGAAGGCCCGAGTATCTCGGCTGGATTCCGCGCTCTTCGCGCCATTCATCCGGAGTGATGAACGACAGACTGTGCCCCTCGTAGGTCGGCCGGCGGTGATTCAGCGTGAGCATCGCTTCGAAAAACGGCTTCAGGTCGGGCAGATTGACCTTGGGTAAATCCTCGGATACCTGCTGGAAATTGAAGCGGGCCACGTTGCCGATCAGCCCCTTCACCGTGGCGATCGCGTCCTGGCCTCCAAAGCTGCCGGTTTTGAAGTCGAACCAGCGACTCAAGCGCTCGTCGTCGTCGTCGCCACTGAACGACCTGCGGGCGCTTGCGTAGAGGTCGTTGAAAAACTGGCCCGACGCGAACCCCAAGATCAGGTTGAAGAGGTCCTCCGGCTCCTCCATGACTTCGTCGAAGGCCCGGTTGATGGAATGAATCTTCTCGGTCAATCGGTCGAAGATTCTCGACTCGACCGTGGCTCGGTTTCTGACGACCGCCACCTCGACCTGCCGCTTCTGACCGTAGCGATTGAGCCGACCTACCCGCTGGTGCATCCGCATCGGGTTCCATGGGAGGTCGACGTGAATCAGCGTGTGGCAGCGCTCCTGAAGGTCGATCCCCTCGCCGCCCGCTTCCGTCGAGATCAGATAGGTCGCCTTGCCCGAGTTGAAGGCCTCAGCCGCCTCAGCTCGGGGCATTCGCAGGGTTCGAAGTTGCCCCTCCGCATCCCTCACCTCCTCGGCGCGCTCGTCTCCGTTGATGAATGCCGTGAGCCCCTCGCCAAATCGAGCGTTGAGACGGGACAGCAACAGGGACTGGGTGGCCTTGTACTCCGTGAAAAACAGAACCTGACGACCGGCATACTCCTTCTCGAGCAGGTCGAGAATGAGCTCGATCTTCGTTTCCGAGCGCACTCGCTCGGCCGCGACGATCAGCTCCTCGAGATGGGGAACCTCGTCCTCCATGAGCACGAGGTCGCCGGCGATCTCCGCCAGGGCTGCTTCCAGCTCGGCCGCCCGATCGAGGTCCAGATTCGCGCTTGCCTCCCGAATTTGCTCGAGATGGGCCTCGAAGGAGTCGCGCTGGGTCCGCCGCTGGCCATGGAGCTGCAGGCGTTTGCGCAGGGCACGAAGTACCGCCGCCACCGAGCTGGCCGCCAGCTTCTGAATCGCGATCAGCACCAGCGTGACCGCATTTCCCATCGTCACGTTCAGGCGGTTGGAATAGGCATAGCCATTCTGGATGAAATCCGAGATCAGATCGTAGAAGTCTTGCTCGTCAGAGCTGTACTTGTAATCGATCTGGCGCACTTTGGGAGGCTGGAAGAGGCGCCGTCCTTCCAGGTCGGTCACCGAATACTTGTTGTTGCGTATCATGACCGATGGCAGGTGGCCGAGCTGCTCAGCGGCAGGCTTGCGAGGGTTGAACAGCTCCTTGCGAAGCAGCTGCATGAGGGACAGAAATCCCCAGTCTTTCCCGCGATGGGGAGTACCGGTGAAGAAGACCATGGACTCGATCAGACCGGCCTCCTCGAGTTGCTGCACGAAACGATAGGTCCGAGTGGGCCCAAGCTCCTCATCGCTGTTCAGGTGATGGGCCTCATCCACGATGACCAGGTCCCAGGGCGGGGCCTTGAGGATTCTCTCGTGACGCTGGTTCCGGTCCAGTCTCAGGGTATGAAAGGAAGCGACAACCTGGTTCTCGCGCTCCCAGAAGTTCACCCGACCTCGGTCCTCGTCGGCGCGATAGGCCTGAAGCCGAATGTCAAACATCTCGTACATGCGCTCGCGCCACTGATCCACGAGAGAAGCCGGAGTCAGCACGAGCACCCGGCGAACCTGCCCACGCGAGAGAAGCGGCCAAAGGATCAGGCCGGCTTCGATGGTCTTACCGAGACCGACATCGTCAGCCACCAACCATCGCGTGGGCCAGAACTGATTCACCTTCTTGCAGACCCAAAGCTGATGCGGAAGCAGGTCGATGTTCGAGGGAGCAAAAACGCCCCACGCGTCGTTGACGGACAGGATGGACTCGGCCAGAAGCCGTGTCGTGGTGGCGATGGGGGGATCCCAGTGGTCTCGCCCGACCGCCCGGGTCGCCGAGGCGAGCAGCTCGAGATCGCCTACCTCAACGCGCTGGAGGCCGGGCTCGTCAAACTCGACAATGGCCAGAACGCCCTGGCACATCTGAACCGTTCCGGTCCCGTGCTGGGGATGCCGCACTCTCGAACCGACGTCCACCTGATTCATCTCTTGCCTCATGCCCTGGCGATGTCTTCGAACTGGTCATCGGGAACCAGCCGGAACGGAAGGTCGAAGCAGTGCCCGAACGTGGCTCCTTCGTCCCCGAGGTAGCCGTGAAGAATCGTGTAGACTCGCCGGGAAGACTCGAGATGGGAGTCTCTCTCGACGACGTCGCCGGTCAGGAGCTCGAGGCGCTCCAAGACGCGTTTGGTGGGAGTAAAGCAGTAGGGGTCCAGCTCGTCCTTCCGGAGCCACTTTCTGCGGCGGAGCTCGCGCAGTACGAAGCAGGTGCCGACTCCCAGGGTTCGCCTGAGGTTGGGAGCGCTGACGTTGGCCCCCTGCCAGTAGGCGGCGCTGCGTGGCGCGATGAAGTCCTCAACCGTCTGAGACCCCTTGACCTTGTTGAACTCCTCCAGCATCACGACATACTCGTCGAGCCAGCGGCTGAGTTGGTACATCGTTGGGAGAAATCCCAGCCAGTGAAAGAATCTCTGATCGTCCTCCTCGGCGAAGTACTGGTCCAGAACGTCGATCAGGCCTTCGGGCTTGGCCCTGGCGAAAAGCATCTTGTCGAGCCAGTTGCGAGACTCGAACATCTCCAGGAATCCCCGGCTCTGCTGACGCTTCTGCCTTCCCATTCTGTGCAGGGCGCCCAGCATGAGCAAGACCAGCCAGCCCTTCTTGCTCTCCAGGTCGGGCAGGCACTGGTGCGGATAGACGCGTCTCTCGTAGCGCCGCAGGCATTCCTCGCCATTACGGGTCCACCATTCCTGCAGCCTCCGCAGCCGGGCAATCGGATTTCCGATGGGTTTCGTCTCAAGGGGCCGTGGTCCGGCGGTCGGCGGCAGGATCAGCCGGATGAGCTCGCGTGCGTCACCGGCGCTAAATCCCAAAGCGACGAGCACCCCTGTCTCGAGGACGGCCCTGAGCCAGGAGGGGCGCCCGGTGGCGAGTAGCCGGTAGAGCCTCGCTGCCACGTCGCGGCCCCTGGCACCTTGCAGGATATAGATGAGAGCGCCATGCCGGGCAGACCCGCCACTTGCCGAGAGCACCCAGTCGGCGATCTCCTCGGTCGAGCTCGACGGGGCTCCACGCACCTGCAGCAAGAAGGGGCGAGCTTGCTCGGAGTAGTCCGGGGACAAAAGGCGCTCGGAGGGGCTGAACCTGCAAAGGAGCTGCTCCTCGGTATCCTGTGCGCTGTCGATGAGGAGACCATCGAGCCGGCGCCACTGGGCGTCAGCGTTCTTCGCCAGCAGCGAGCCAAGCTTTTGACGCAGCTCCTGAATCTCCCCGTGGAGCTCCCCCTCAAACTCATTGAGGCTCTGCTCGGAACATGCTTCGGCCACCAGGTCGGCTGTCTCAGGGGTCAGTTGGTCGTCGGGAAGGGCCTGGGTCACGAGTCGGCTCAGGTTGAGAGTGGGGACGGAAAAGCCTGGGAGGACGCGTGCCAGGAGCTGCGCGACGCGAAAATCAACCAGGCTCAAGGGCGCGTAGTACCTGGCAAGCAGTCGCTCCGCTCCCCTGAAAATCGTCTCTCGGGCCAGCAACCCGGTCACCTGTGCCCGGATACTGTGTTGGGCCGTAGTGCCGGAGAAGGAGCCCCACAAGTCAGTCGGAATCACGGGATTGCGACCGGTCAGCGAGCGTAAGCACTCGGCCTCCACCCCCCGAATTAACCGCTCGAACTCCGAAAGCGTATCCTCCTCCCCGGCTCTCGAAGTCGCCCCTCCAAGTGACTTCCAGAGCCCCGCCCAGAATGTCTCCTCGGCGAGATCTGGCGAGAGCTCGAGCTCCTGGCGCAGGGCCGGCCATCCGGCATTGGTTGCCTTGAGATACAGCTCGACAAGGCTCGCCCCCGCGGCCCTCCCCAGAGCCTGCGCCAGCGAACGATTCTCTTTTGATTCGGCGGCCAGTTGGTGCCGCCCGATGTCGACAGCAAAGTTGGCGTTCACCACGAAATTGCAGGGTGCGACCTCCGCCAGAGGCGTCGTCACCCATCCCCTCGGCATGTCCGGATCGGGGGGGGCGATCCCGGCCGAAGTCAACAGAAAGAGCACCCGGCCAGCCGAGGATTCCAGGACCAGAGCCCGCTCGTTCCCTGCCTCGGAGGCGAATTGTGACAGTCGTCCGATGAGCACGGAGTCCAATCCCAAAACCGGCCGCGGCTGCCAGCCATGCTGACGGACGACGCCCGAACGATCCTTCCAGACCGCCGAGCGAATGCTGTGGGCGAAGACGAGCTGGATGGCCAGGCGGCGCCGGAAGTCGGTCAGGATGGAGTCGAGCCATTCCTTCGTCGAGCTGCCCTTGCGGGGCCTGAGGTAGATCTGGGTGTTGAACGAGGCGTTCTCCTGAGGTCGGTTGCGGAAGAAAGAATCCGCCTCGGCCGGCACGGGGTAAACTCCGCCGACGATCCGAAAGTGCCGCCGACCACTTCGGACCTCCACCTCGTCCGACGCGAGAAAGACCGACTTGAAACCAAGCCCGAATTTGCCGGTGCGCTCGAAGACCTCGCGGTCGAGCTCCTTGTCGGAGCCTTGAAGAATCAGCATCTTCTCCAGATCCTTGTGGTAGCCGATGGACCGGTAGTCACGGCCGTCGGGGCTCAGGTACTGGTTGATCAACCTGCCGTTGTGACCGAAAACCAGCCCTTCGGGGAGCTCCTCGATCAGAAAGTCGTGCGTGATCGCGGCTTCGCCTCCCATGCCGGCCAGTTCTACCTCGGCATCGTCTGCGTTCTGGAAGAGCTCGAAGGGGATGGAGAGCAGCGTGTACTGAAAATGCCCCCCGATCTTGCAGCGCACCATTTCCAGCAGGGAAGCCTGCACTTCCGCATCCGTACGAATCAGGCTCACGATTCTCTGTTGGATTTTAGGCAGATCAGCCTCGACTTCGTCGCGCAGTCTGCGCTTGACGTCGTATACCTTCGAGACGTCGGCCTCGGCCCGCTTGTGCCGCAGCGAGTCCAGGTTCTCCATCTCCTGCGCGAGCTTGTTCTTCTTGGTTCGCGGCAGCATGCGGAAATACAGCGGGAAATACTCCTCGATTAGCTTCTGCGCAACGTTGATGTCAAACTGCCCGGCTTCGAGGATCTGCTCGCTCCAATAATCGGAAGCAGCCTTTTTGGCCGCCTTGATGGCGTCCTCGGTACGCTCATTGAAGTAAGTTCGCGCGATAATCTCCCAGGCGGTGCACCAGACGATGCCCTGAATCTCGGACGCCTCCAGCTCGATGGGGTCGAAAAGCAGCAGTTGGAGAGTGAAAACGGCAGTTCGCTCGAAGATGGCAGGCTTGGAGCTGGCCATGAGAAGCCGGCTGATGCTCTTGTCCAACCGGACGCTCAACCGATCACCGGAGAGAGCGACTACCCTGACCGTGTCCGCCTGGAGAACCTCGAGCTCGAGGCGCAACGTCAGGTTGTGCTGGGATCGCCCCGGCGGGGTGTGACGACAGGTCGCCTCTTCCGGAATGAACAGACCGGCGCGCGTCCCCTTCAAATCGGGCAAGCGGAGACGGCGAACGGCTTCCTTCGCGACGGCCTCTTCCTGGGGCGCAAAGATGGCATAGAAGGCCCCAATCACCTCCTCGGGGCACTTCTTCCATCCGGGCGACCCGAAAAGGGTCTGCAGGCAATCCGACAAGGAATGGTGTCGGGTCGAGACAAGAATCTCCTTCGGCCCCGTCTCGAGCTGCCCGGCTTCCGGCAAGAAAGCCTTCAGGACTTCCGCAAACGGCTCCGAGAGAAGGCTGGCAGGGTCGACATTAGGAACTCCGTGGCATAGCTGGCCGGCCTTCTTCCAGGCACCGCTCAGGCTCAGAAGCGGCAACCGCTCGAACTCAGCAGCAAACTCCTTGGAACGGATTGCCTGCACGAGGTACTCGAGCGCCAGAGCTTCTAGAGCCAGGCGCTTTCTCGGGGCGCGCCGGGCGCTCGCATGCTGATCGGCAGCCCAACGGTAGAGCTCCAGCAGCCTTCCCAACCCTGCTGGGCGTGCCAGGGAGCGAAGCAAGCTTTCGAACCTGGGCTGCCTTCGAACCCAGGGCTCATTGAGCAAGAGGGCGCCGGGCAGCAGCTCCTCCGGCATCGACGAGAGAATGTCCAGGAAGCCTTCGTCCGTGAGGAGGCTCGCAGGGAGTTGTCCCAACGACGGTACCGCGGGCTCCTCCAGGAGCTGGGCCAGCAGGTCGAGAGCCTCTTCCTCGCCGGGGAGCAAAGCCCGACAGGCGGGAATCCACGCCGGGTGAGAAGTGAGCTCTGGTATCACCTGAGCCAGCGACGAGAATCCCTGGCCGAATCTCTCCAGGAATCCGTCCAGGATCTTGTCCAGGCCCGGGAGGTAGAGGAGCTGGCCAAACCCGGATGCGGGGCCCACCAGCATCGGAATCCATGGAGTGTGCCTCAGCTGCGAGCGCAGCTCGGCGGACACGTCGCAGCCCGTCCTGTCCAGCGCCGTGAGAATCGTGGACCAGAATCTCTCGGGATGATCCGCCGCCAGGGCCAGCCGGACGGCATCGGGTGGCCCCAGCAGGGGAATGAGCCGCGCCTGCCTCTTGCGAACCTCCGGGTCAGCAGAGGGCACAACGAACGTAGCGGACGCCTGCAACTCGGCAGGAAGCGGGTAGTTGCTCTCGAGGAAGACCTGCTCCTGAATCGAAGTCAGCCCCTGATCGTGCGTCTCGTGGATCCAGAGAGACTTGAAAACCTGGTCGTCCTGGACCGACCTCTGAATGAAGAGCCTCTGAGACTGACTCAGACACCCGAGATCCTCCCGGGTCTGCAAATCGGCACACACCTGGCGCTCCTCGGGCGCCGCCAGATCGAGCCAGTCCTGGGCCGCCGCGCTCAGGGCGCGCGTGGCGTCGGGGTGGATCACCCGCCACCTCTCGTCGCTGGATTGCAGAATGGTCGCCAGCACTCCCGGCCAGGAAGCCTCGGTATCCTGAGGGCGGAGGAGCCAGAGCGGTCCGGCCTCGTCGAAGTGCTCCCTGGCTCCGTGAAGGAGATATCGTAGAGCGAACCTCTGGTGCGCGCTTGGCGCCTGCGTCAACAGTCTGGCCAGCAGGCTGCCCCGCGCGCCCGGGTCTCCCAGCGCGGGGGTCGGCTTCATGGACAGTAGCCTGACGATGGAATCAAGACCACAGTCCGGCACCCGCTCGGGCATCCCGTAGGCCAGCTCGGCGGCGCTATGCCTCAGGACCAGAACCGGGCCGGCTGGACCGGGCGCGAGCGCCCGCGCCAGCAGCGCCTCGAGGTCGGGGTTAAAGGCCTTCAGCAGAAAGAGGCGATGGCTTTCATGGGCGCGCTGAAGATCGGCGAAGCGGACGCGACACTCCCGCGGCGCCTCCAGAGCAGCGTCGTAGGCGCGGAACAACTTGAGGTGAGGGTTTCGGGCCCATACCTCCGCCCTTGGCTCCGCCGCGGAGAGGACGATCTGGTGGGCCAACCGGTCCAGCACCTCGGCATTGGAGCCGCCGCTGAGCACGCCGAGCATGCTGTCCGTCAAATCGGAGGCCAGCTTTGGATTGGACCCGAGTTCCTCGGTCAGGAGATAGGAGGGAACGGTCAGGAGCCGCCCCTTCGTCGCGTGATTGAGCTGCTGGATGAGCACGTAGGCCGCTTCTCCCCCATCCAGGGTGGGCACAAAGCATGCCTCCCTCGGTGCCATCCGCACCAGTCGCGTCAACGGCGCGCTCAGGTCCTTGATGCGCTCGTAGGAAAAGCTCGTCAAGAGCAGAGAGAGAAACGAGCCCGCCCACCGGGCAATCCAGCCGCGGGCCGCCTCGTCGTGCTCCCAACTCGCCTGGAGCAGGTCGGCAAGAAGGTGGAATCTGCGCACTCGGGGCGCAGGGCGATTGCCGCGCTCATGCTCGATCGCCTCGAAGAAGCCCTCGGGCTGCTCCCCGAGGAGTGCGCTGAGCTCGAACAGGGAGAGCGACGATCGCGGACAGATGGCGGAGAGGCGGGGTTGCGACGGGCGCAAAACCGGGCCGAGCTCGGCCAATCGGCGCCATTCGGAGAAGGTATCCAGCAGCTCATCCTCGGCGCCGGGAGGAAACTGGTAGGGAGGGCGTGGATCTTCCTCGGCCGACAGCAGAACCCAGCGGCTCACTTGCGGCTTTCTCCCGGCCACAGCAGTCACCGCGAGCTCGTCGTCGAAACGGGCTCCCTCTGGGCCCCCGTTCAGTCGACATTCCCAGGTAAACCGGCTGGTGAGCGAGTCGAGGTAAGAACGGCAAAAGTCGGAGTTGGAGAAGGCTCCGGTGAGAAGGCTGGCCTGAGGGTGTGTCAGCCTGGCTCTCTCGCAGAACTCGCACAGAGCGCGCGGCACCAGAGGCAATGTGCCCAGATGAAGGACGTAGTGGTTCCAGCTCCCCATGAGTTGCTCTTCGTTGATGATGCTGCCGGGCGCCGTAGGGGCGTCCGGGAAGCGCACCTTGGAGCGGCTCGGGTCCAGAAAGAAGAACCCGTGCAGCATCAGGTCGACCGACAGATCGCCCTCCAGCGGGATCGCCTCCAGGGGATCACCCACCGGGAGAAAGGTCGCCAGCCGGATTCTCAGCAGTCCCTTCTCGCCGGCCAGGCGCGAGAAATAAGCGGCGGCGTGGGGAGCATTCTTGTCCGCGCTCTGCAGGCGGTCCTCTCCCTCTACGAAGAGCACTGGCTGGCGCGGCCAGTGGGAATTGTTCTTCAACTCCTGCAGCCGGGGGTCGGCGAGATGGGCTTCCTGACCACCGAAGGGAACCGGTATCGCTTTGTCCGTCCCGAAGGTAAGGTCGAACTGCCCTCCCAGAGCGCGCTCCTTCCCACGGGTCAAGCCCTCCGGGTAGGCCGATCGGCTCCCTTTGGGGGCGAGCACCAGCCTTGCCAGTGTCTCCCCGGGGCGCGGCTTTTGCTCGAGCTCGGTCAGGTTGTGCAAGAGGGGAAGAACCGGGGACATCTCCTGTGCCAGACTCGGCCACCAGCGAGCCAGATCTTCCTGGAGAATCTCCCTATCGCCAGCGAAGTTCGCCGTGATGGCGACCGGCTCACCTGTGGAATCGCGCGGACACAACTCGCTGCGGCGAAAGGGCAGGTAGACGAAGAACCACTGTTCCCACTTTACCGAGCTCCGGACCAGCTCGAGGAGCTTGTTCTTGTCCTTGGAGGTGACTCGATTCCAGGCTTTGAAAGTCGCGCCCAGGCTCGGGCTCTCGAGGCGTGACCAGGGGTTCAGGATGGTCACGAAGGCTCCGCCGGCTTCCTTGCCATCGTGCTTCCGGACCGAGGAAGCCCCGAAGAAGAACACCTCGCAGAGATGGAAGACGCTCTTGAGCCCCAGGCCGAATTTTCCGATCGTTCCTGTCTCGACGATCTTGTGCCCCAGCCCGAGGCGGCGAATGGCTGCGTTGTCGGACTCTTGAAATCGGCCGTCGTTGATCACCAGCAGCCCCGGCGCGTTCAGCAGCGGGTGGTCGACTCCGGCGATCGGCTCGGTCCGGACCAGGCAGATCTTCAGCGCTCCGCCGTCGTCGGCGTTCTGCACCAGCTCCCGAATCACCGGATAGCCGCTCTGGTACCCCCTGAGGTTGTCTGGATCTGGGTGATGTAACTCCGCGTGTCATCGATGAATCCCTTGTCCTCGGAGTCGACCGAGTCTTGCAGCGTATCGGCCACCGGTAATCCCTCCGCTTCTTCGAATCAGCCCTGGGCCGCTGTGGAAGCAGGATCAGCTCGCAGGAGCGGCCCTCCAAAGCTGTCGCGGACCTCGTCGGAATCGAGGCCGGGAATCTCCTTCCCGGTAGCTCGCTCGATCGCGCTCAGGAGCTGAGCCGCGCGCGAGCGCAGGAATCCCGAGAAGTCATCCGCCCAGAGGAAACCGGGATCGATCAGGTGGCTGCGCAGAATCGGATCGAGCTTCGCCTGGTCGACGACACGGGCGGCGATCAGGCGAAGCAGATAGTGGCTGGGCGCGTGTCCCCCGACGCGTCGGTTGGTGCGCGACGTCAGCGGGGTCTTGTTGACCGCGCTGTTCCACTGGCGCTCGGGGAGCTGGCTCTTCTTGCAGTAGTCCGCCGGAAACACGTGGTGGATGTCCACGGCCAGATCGAAGTAGGTCGTAAGGGCGATGTCGTCCCCATTCATGAAGTCCCGCCCCCCGGTCTGCATGCTCAGGAGACGGGTGGGGGCGAAATTGCATTCCTGCACCGTGCGGGGCAGCGGGCCGTCGGGCTGGCGAATCCAGGCGCACAGCTCCGGCACGTCAAAGGCAAAGCGCGCATCCGTGCTCCCCCCGTAGAGCTCGCCGAAAACGCCGCACCAGTACCAACGAGCAAGCTTGTCGCGGACGAGGTCCTGGTCGTAGTCCATGCCCAGAAGCGCACAGACAACGGCCAGCGGGACGAGCTGCGTCTTGTAGGGCAGGTTGCGGGAGTCGTAGACCTTTTGCGTGGCCAGGAACTCGGATGCCCGCCGGAAACCGTCCTCGACCCGCGGGGCGGTCTGGCGGTAGGCCTCCAGGTCTAGTCGCTCGAGTATGTCCTTGCGTTTGCAGCTCACCGGGCCCCTGCCCGACTGGCTGCGCTCGTAGGTGGTGAGCAAGGTCGCGGCGGTCAGGAAGTCACTGGCGTCGATCGATTCCAGCACCTTGCGCTCACGCAAGCGTCCAGCCCGATCATTCCAGTCCTCGCGCAGCAGGAAGTCCTCGGCGGCGAAGGAGGCGGTCACGAGCTCGAAAACGGTCAGACTGACACCGCCGGTATTGACCTTCTCGAACACCTGGCACACGGCTTCCTTGGGAGTCTGCTTCAGGAGCTCGATAACCGGGATGCGGTACTGCTGGAACGGGATCACGATCTGCTGCTGGAACCGCATCAGGAACTGGCTCGATTCCGGGCTGTGCTGGTAGTGCTCGCGATACCCGCTCTCCCAGCGGAAGCCGGCTCCACTCTGGTCAAACAGGCAGTGAAACGGGTACATGCGCCGGGCATACTCGTGGTGCGGCTCGCTCAGATCGAGCTCGATCTTGCGTCCGAAGTCGGAGGTGACCTGCCGTGAGGAGGGTATGGAGACCACGGCCTCCTCGCGGTCTCGCTCCGGGTCAAGAGCCGCTTCCATGTCGAGGTAGTAGAGCCGCTGGACCTCCTGTCGCTTCTCGGTCCGCGTGGGGACGGGCTGCCCGCTGGCGATGGCCAGGTAGAGGGAGGTCAGCCGCTGCTGGCCGTCCAGAGCCAGGCGCTCGGGCTGGCAGTCGTCCGAGAGCGAAACTCCCTCGAAGAGACGAGGTTTGAAGCGGACCGTCTCCGAGCCCGTCTCGAGCAGCATGACGGCTCCGATGGGGTAGGACAGGGTTACGCTGGCCAGCAGCGAGCGAATGTGGCCGTCATCCCAGACCCAGCCGCGCTGGAAGTCGGGCAACTGGATCCTGCCCTGGCTGATCTTGCGCAGCAGCTCCACAAGATAGGGCTCTTTAGTCTCGAACGTGCCGCCCTGGCTCATCCACACCTCCAGAATTCACTCACAGCTTGGCAGCCGCAAGGCGTAAGCCTCGATCCCTTCGCTGTAGACAAAAGAGAACGGGAGGGAGACCAGTCCTGGACGGAGGCGCGGTCTATCCGGAAAGCCCGGGCCCCAGCTGTTCAGGGCGATGAAGCGGCCCTGATACTTCCACTGCTGGTTGCCGTCCACGTGCTCGTAGCCGACCAGTGCCCAGGCGTGGCCGGATGTGCGGCGTTGCTGGCCGGGGAGTGGGCGCAACGGCTCTCCAAACTCGCGGAAGGCGTTGCTGCGGTAGGTCTCCTCCGGCAAATAAGTGGTTATCACCACCACCCAGCCGGCAGCGAGGTGGGCCTTAAGTCGGGGAATATCCCGCACGCTCAGGTCGCGGACTGTGGGGGAGCCATAGTTTGGTCGGCTCTTCGGGGTCTGGCTAGCAGGCAAGCCCTTCCGGAGCTCGTCGATCACCGCGGAGAGCTTCCGCCCGGTGGACCAGCTCGATCCGCAGCGCATGTGGAGGTCGGCAGGGGCGAAGAACTGGTGGTCGCGCTGGCGAGGCTTGCGCTTGCGCAGAATGTCGAGCGCGGTGCAGACGGCGTGAGCGACGCAGGTTGGGTTGGGACCCTGGTCCAGCACATGTAGCTCGAATCGAGCCAGGTCTTTCTCCTCGGCGCCGACCCGCAGGGGCAGGTCGGGCGTGGAGAACTCGACCGGGAGAATCTCATAGCTGGGGACGGTCGGGGACCAACCCTCCGGCAGCTCGACGCCGGAGGAAGTATCTGAGCGGTCCGGTGGCTGCGGCAACTCGAGGTCCTGGAAGCGTCTCAGCTCCTCTGGCAGCAACAGCCAGGGGCTCCACGGCTCGAACTCCTGGTTGGGCGAGAGCCGCCACAGGGCACGCTCGTAGGGCAAATCGAACCAGCGGGGCCAGAAGAGCTCCGGCCCGTAACGCCCCTGGAGAAGGCGCCAGTCGAAACCGCGCTCAACGTCCGGACCTTCGACGCGATCCCCGAGAGACAAAGACAGGGCATCCCGGGCGCGGTCGAGTCGGAGCAGGGAGCGAGGCTCGCCCGCGTGGGCCTTGCGCTTACTGTTGTAGTGCCGGTTCCAGAAGGGCTTGGCAGGTACGACAGCCGACTTCAATTCATCCCAGCGAGCCATGAGCAGGCCAAGAGCGACCCCTAGATACGGGAACGCCGGAAGGCTCGTGTCGAACTGCTCGAAGAACCAGACGCCAAGGTCGTCCAGGAAGAGGTCTTCGGCGCCGAGGTCATGAGCATAGTCGTCCCTGTTCCGGTACCAGTAATAGGGTTCGTTGGCCTGGCGCAGCATCTGGTGGACGCCCGTCCTCGCGCTGCGAGCGAGCAGGCGGCCCCGAGGGAAAGGCTTGCGGTTCGGGAGGAGCTTCAACATGGCGATGTGCCGACCTGACGGCAAAGCTGGAATATGTCCAGAACACTCTGAGTTGAAGCAGGTACTCGCGGCACGGGCAACTCTTCGCGGCGAGAGTGCAATTCCTGCCAAGAATCACCGGAAAACGAATCACAGAGGGGTTTCCCCGTCGTCCGCGTTCTTGGAGGATACTACCCTCGGACTGACGCGAGCACACATGCCCAAAACGATCCGGTGTTCTGACTGCTACGGCACGTGTCCATATTGATGTCGTCCCTGCGGAGGTAAAGCTTTTGCGCCATGCTGGATGCCAAAGCAAGGATGAGATCTCGCTTCTCTGGTGGCAAGCACAAGAGCCTGCCCACTCGGGAGCCCCTCCCCTCGGGAATTTGGAACTCTTCAGAATCTCTGCTTTGCTGCACGGCATCCCCACTTGCTCCATGGCGACATTGATAGTACTTCACCTTTCTTCGAAGCTCTTCTCGGCCTCCTCTCGCGCAGCCCGGGCGCGGCCTCGCCCGGCCGGAAGGGGCTTGGTCAGATCACTCTTGAGGCCGAATCCTGAGGCGCAGACGCTCTCGGACCTGGGAATAAATGGGAAGATTCAGCTTCGGCGCCACCTCCAACGTGACGGCCAGGGCATAGGGAATCGGCTCCACGATCGGGCCCGCCTGGGATCGACACGACACCTGGATGTTCAGGCTCTCCTCGTCATCGAAGACTTTGGCGCGCTCTCCCTCAAAGATGGTGTGCTGCACCGTACCGCGCTCGACGGCATAGAAATCCGCGCCAGCGCCTTCAAGCTGCAGGACGCCGCGATTCTCGATCTTGAACCAGAGGTCGGCGACCGAGTATTCTCGCCGGCCTGGTTGCACGGGCGTGAAATAGGCCAGCGTGACCGTGACACGTCGCTTTCCTCGCTGACCAGAAAGTGCCGTCGGGAGCGGCAGGCTGTGAACGTGGCCCTGGTCCTCCTCCAGTGCGCCACCGCTCAGCGCGGTCACCCGCTGGTCTGTGCAGAAGGCAACCCGCTCGAAGTTCGGCAGGCCATAACCGGTGAACCGTCGGGTCAGCGTCAGCCCTTCCTTGCTCTCCGGAGCGAATCCAAAAATTCGGGTGAGGAGGCTGACGCACTCGTCGGGCCAGCGAGCGCCGTGCACGAGCAGGACCTTCAGAAAGAGACTCTCGGGGACCTCATCAAGCAGTTGGCCGCCAGGGTCTCGGCGGAGACTCGCCAGGAGCTCAGTAAACCTCGCACCCTGGCGGGTCAACAGGGCGGCGGCGTTGCTGGTGCCCCGGCTGTAGCGCGTCCGGTTGCGTTGACCTGGCCCCGGGCCCGGGGCCGCGCTCTTGTGCCCGGGAGCCAGCACGCCCTCCACCAGATGAATCTTTGTGTGAGCGGCAAGGTCTATCCGGAACGGAAGCCGGCCGCCCGCAATGACCAGGTCCGGCTTGATGATCCCACGATAGCCTGGTCCCTGCCGAGTGTAAGGAGCCGGGATGCCGCCAGGCAGTACGAACACCGTGCCGGCGCCGGTCGGACTCGAATGATCCGAGTAGGTTGCCCCCACCGTCAGAGCATTGATCGATTCGCCCGGCGAGAGGATGCGCCGATAAATGTGCTCCTCTCTTGTTTTGGAAAGGATCATGTCGGCGCGAGCCGGTGGAGCCAGAGCCTCAAACGCGGGCCGAGTGGTGTCCAGATCGATAGGTCGACGCTGATTGCCGGCGCTGACGACAAACAGAACCTTGTGCTCCCAGCTGAGCCAGTCCAGCAATCGAGCCAGCGGGCTCATCATGTGATCATAAGGACGGTCCCGATCCCCGATCGAGAAATTGATGACCTTGATCGTGGGCGCCACCGGGCCGGACCCACCATCCCCGACGAACATCCGCCGCACCGCACGATGCACCAGGTCCACCAGGAGCTGGTCTTCGGGGCAACGCTCCCCCGTACCTGGATAGTCTCCGGTCACAGGCTGCATGATGGGGCGCACGTACAACGGGCGGGGGAGGCCCCCCGATGGCCGCTCGAGATCTCCCTGCACGATGAGCGAGGCCATGCAAGTTCCGTGCTCGCGCCGGGCTGCCGGATAACCCGAGGCCCAACCATCGGGGTCGTCGACGAGGAGGCGGCCCGCCAGGACGTCATGGTTCTCGAGAGGCAGCCCGTCGAGCAGAGCAGCTACCGGCTCCCCCGCGACTTCGCCAGCAAATTGCTCCGTCGCGTCGGGGGTGGACTCTTCGCTGCTCGGTGCGACCATCTGACCAACCGGGCGGAAGAACTGGACCTGCTCGCAGAGGAAGAGGTCGACCTCGTCGATCTCGTCCAGCCGACGAACCTCACTTCGGGGGATCTCCACCAGGAGCCCATGGTAATGGATTTCCTCAATGGCGGCCACCTGGACAACCCGGCCCCCACAGCCCACGACCAGCGTTCGCACTCTCTCCGCAGCCCTCGCTCTCCGCTCGGGACCGGCACGAAACCACAGCTCCACTTCGGCCGGAACGAGCTCGGCACCGGACTCGATGCGACGCTCCCAGTCCTCGAGAACGCCGGTGGCCTCCATACGATCATGCGCATTCCAGAATCGGATCGTCTTGAGATGGGTGAAAGCCTCGCCCCAAGGAGCAAATCCTGTCGGGAGTTTCTGGCCTTTCTCCCACAGGTTCCAGAGAGCCAGGAGATCCTTGATGGCGGCATCGGTGGTCAGGACGAGGTACAGACGCCCGCCCAGGACCTTCTCCGGACTCTTCGCGTCCTGAAAGTACTCGTCGGGCTCAAAGTCGCGATCCCACTCAGCCATCCATTCCAGCTCTTCGATCTTGCGGACGGCGTTTAGAAAATTCTGGACCGGCCCGGCTGTTTCGAGAACCAGCACCTCCTCCGGGACGATGCCGCTCACCCCCGCCTGAAGCCGCAGGCGCTTCTGCTCCAAGGCCAGGGTCAGCGACCTCAGCTCGGGCCCAAGACGCCGTGCCTGCTCGGAGCGCGAGGGTTTGGCGAGCTTTGCTCCCCCGCCGCCTTTGCCTTTACGTTCGGCGCTGGTTGGTCTCGGCAGTAGAAGGAGGGGATGGCTGGTTGCGTCGGGCATTCAGGTCGGACTCAGCTCTGCTTTCGGGGCTTCCACCGTTTGAGTCTCTTGCTCAGAAGGGTCTCCACGGAGGCCTCGGGGAGACTTAAGACAAAGCGACGCTGCAGGTCTGCCCCAAAATTCTCCAGGTCCGAGAAGCTTGCTCCTCGGAAGCGCTCGGTCAGATTGTCAATGTTGCGCTTCAGCTTGAGGCCCGTGGCGGCCTGATAACGTTGCCACCACTCGCGAATCTGTGCCGGGCCCGGAGCCGGCAGCTCGAGCTGAACCTGGAAACGGCGCCACACTGCCCGGTCAAGCAATTCGGGGTGGTTGGTAGCGGTGACGATCACCGTGTGGCTCGGCAGGGCATCCACCTCCAGAAGCAAGGACGAAACGACCCGCTTGATCTCACCGGTCTCGTGCTCGTCCCCGCGCTCCTTTCCCAGCGTTTCGAACTCGTCGAGAAACAGCACGCAATGTTGAGCCCTCGCCTCGACGAAGAGGTTGGCCAGCCGCTGCGCGGTTTCGCCCAGGTAGCTGCCGATCACCTTCTCGTAGCGAAGGCGATAGAACGGCACCATGAGTTCCGTGGCCAGAGCTTCCGCCAGGCTAGTCTTTCCATTCCCGGGGGGGCCGGTCAGCAGGATGCGATGTCGCGGCTCCAGGCTGTGGGAGAAAAGGACCTCGCGTCGATGGTGCTCCTCGACGATCTCGCGGCAAGCTTCCAGAACCGGCTCGGGTAGGACCAGATCGGTGAAGGTCCTTTGCGGTATCGATGAGGTGAAATAGTCGCTGGCTCGCTGAAAAGCGACGCTGGTCTTGCTCCCGTTCCCGTTGACGCGAAGCTGAGCACTCAGGTGGTCAGCTAGAATGTGGTGTTGCTTCGAGCGCTCCTCCGCAATCAAGGCCTCGACGACCTTGCGAAAGCGCGCCTGATCCCCTTGCGTCCCGGCCCTGACCAGGTCCAGTAACAGATCCGCTCGCGCCACCTGAGCACCTCGATCCTTCGTGTTCGATCCAAAGCTCGTGGGCCGGCATTCGACAGGTATCCTGCCAAACAAACCTTCCCAATCCAGTTTATACCGTGGACGCAATGCGCCCCACTGGTGGCCGTACCCTTCAACGTTGGACGTCAGGCCGGCGCGGCCTCGGCCTTCTCATACAGCCAGCTGGCCGGCAAGAAAACCGGGTGCGTGGCCACCGGCAGCGGCACCGGCCGGCCGTCCACCCTGGGCAACTCGCCCTCCGAGCGGACAGCCGTCAGGACCCAGACCGGCCCGGGGCAGCCCGGCTGGCCGCTGCACGCCAGCAGCTCCTCGACCAGTTTGAGGTCCGGCTGGTAGCGGGCCAGCAGGCTCAGGCGCTCGAGCAAGACGGGCCCCGAGCGGAGCTTGAGCTCGGTTTCCACCCGGGCCAGAGCCAGTCGCACCACCTGCAGGAGGCGGCCCCAGTCCGGGTGGTCGGGCCCGGCCCGATCGGTGCGCAGCAGGGTCTCCCAGGGAATCCTGCGCTCGCGGCCGACCTCTTCCAGGGCGGCCAGCAGGGCCGCCTCCACGGACACGGGCTGAAAGGCCCAGCGCTCCACCAGGGCAGCCTGCGCGCTCTCCAGGTCCCGCGAGCGGGAGGTCACCACCAGGGGCGAGCGCTCGCGGACCAGCCGCGCCAGACGCTGGTGAAGCTGGGCCTGCGGGATCGGCTCCTGGGTCGGCTTGAGGAGCCCGCGCGAGCCGCTGGGAGTGGTCGTGGAGAGGTTCAGGCCCCCGAAGCGACGATGGTAGCCACCGCTCTCCTCGTTCCACACGAAGTCCAGCTCCAGGTCGGCCAGCAGCCGGTCCAGCTCCGGCCGCAGAGGCAGGTCCCGGGCCTCGGGATAGCGGCTCTTGACGCGCTCGGCCAGCTGGGCCGGGGTGAGCGACCAGGTTCCCAGAAGCGCCCCGTGCGACAGCAGCAGGGCCCGCCGCGCCTCCATTCCGACCGGGTAGAACTCGCCTCGGGACGAGAGGGCCGCCTGCCTGGCCATCCCCGCGGCCAGGCGCAGCAGCGAGGCCTCCGTCAACGGGCTGGCTCTCTCCGGGGGCGCAAGCTCCTGGAGGCGCTCGAGCACCCGAGCGCGGGAAGGCAGTGGCTCCTCGCTCGAGAGCTGATCGGCCACCTCTCCCAGGCGCAGGGCATAGGGCACCAGCGCGTTCTGGGCGGCCACCAGGTGACGGTCGCCCTCCATCCGCTGATGGAAGAACCGGGGTGTCTCGCTCAGGCCCTCGAGCTCGAGCGCGGCGCGCAGCAGGGCGCGGGCGCGTCCCTGGCGCTCCGACGGCTGGTTGGAGGTCGAGCCGCGCGCGATGAGAAGGGCCCGCACCACGTCCTCGGCCACAGCCACGCCACCGAGCCCCGCCAGCAGCTCGGCCACCTGATCGAGGACCGGAGACAGCTCCTCGACCTCCTGCCAGGTCCGCCGCAACCGGGGCATCTGCCGGCGCAGCTCGTTGGGGCCGGCGCGCAGAGCCTGGGCCAGCTCCTGCAGCGTAGGCCAGTGGAGGTCGGGCTGGAGAAACACGCGGGCCAGCGCCTGCTCGCCGGGGTCGGCAGCGCGCTCGAGAAACGCCAGCAGGCCTTCCAGCCCTTGCCCCGGAGCCACCTCCGGCTCGGGCTGACCGAGCAGCTCGAGCAGCCGATCCCGAACGGCCAGAAGCTCGCGGCGGGTCCGGCTGCCCAACCCTCGCTCGCGCGTGAGCCGTGCCCGGGTCAGGGCCACGAGGTCGCCGGCCCGCAGGATGCCCACCCGGTCCAGAGCCTGAACCCCCGCAGGGCTGAGGCCCAGCTCGGTGACCGGCGTGGCGGCGGCGACCTGGCTCCAGTCCGTACGCTCGGCCCCGATCTGGTCCTCCGCCTGGCGGCTCTCCAGCGCCTGGCGGAAGGCCGTGCGCAGCTCCTCGGCATTGTCGAAACGCTGGCTGGCGTCGCGAGCCAGGGCGCGCCGGAAGAACCCACCCAGGCTGGCCCGCAGCTCCGGGGGGAAGCGCTCCTCCTCCAGGACCAGCTTGCAGGCCACCACGGCCGGGTTGGTCTGTCCGTCACCCCAGCGGGGCAGCACGCCGGTCGCCATCTCGTAAAGGGTCAGTGCGGCGGCATAACGCTCGGCGGAGAGATCCCAGCGAGGGGGTCGGCGCAGGCTGAGGAACGGGTCCAGGTAATCACGCGTGCCCACCTCCAGCCGGTCCACGGGAACCCGGGAGAGCGAGAAATCGAAGAGCACCAGCCGCAGCTCGTTGTTCTCCCCCATCGGAAGAACGCCGAGGTTGGCCGGCTTGAGGTCGCGGTGATGGACTCCCGCTTTCTCGAGCACCTCGACCAGGCGCAGCAGGTCGTCTCCGAAACGGCTCAACAGCTCGAGCTGCAGCGGGCCCTCCCGGCGCAGACGCTCGGCCAGGGTCTCGGGACCCGCGAAGCTCAAGAGCAGGGCGCGGCGGTCGGAGACCTTGAGGGTCTGGCGAAGCTGCACCACTTGGCGGTCGTTGAGCCGGGCCAGCACCTCCGCCTCGTCCTCCAGCAGCTGGTTGCTCTCGGCCTTCAGGGCCACCTTGAGAACCAGGGTCTCGTTGCCCCGCTGCACCTGGTAGGCGACCGCCACCCCGCCCTGGCCCAGGGGCTTCTGGAAGAGGAGACCTCCCACCAGGGGATCGCCGGGCTGGGCCCGGGCCGGATCGATCTCCTCGGCCGCGGGCTCCAGCTCGCCGGCCAGAAGCGCCTCCACGCGGGCGAGCCGGCTCAGGAACTCGGGCACGGAATCCAGCCGCTCGGACAGGTCGGGATGCGTGCAGCGCTCCACCAGCTCCGCCAGCTCGGGCAGCACGCCGTCGAGCACGGACGTGAGGCGGAGCCCAGGGTACTCCTGAAGCCGGGTCTGCAGCTCGACCTGCGTGCTGGCCGGGGGCTGCCCGCTCAGGATGAAGTAGCCGAGGCAACCGAGCGAGAAGAGGTCGGCCTGCTCGGCGGCGCTCTCCGGATACAGCATGGCCTCGGGAGCCATGTAGGCCGTGGTCTGGTCTTCCACCAGGTCCTGGAGGTGCACGGTGCCGGTGGTCTGGTCCGAGGCGCGGGCCGTCTGCCAGTTCATGATGAGAGGACGCAGGCTCTCGGTGGACGGGCTCAGGATCAGCACATTCTGGGGCGCCAGGGCGCGATGGTAAAGCTTGCGCTCGTGGGCATACCTGAGGATGTCGGCCAGCTGGCGCCAGAGCTTCAAACGTTGGGCCCGGCCCTGACGCTCGCCCAGCTCGGGGGTGGCCAAAAAGTGGTCCAGCCGGGCGGCGTCCGGGTAGAAGGGATAGATCAGGCAGTGGCCCAGCTCGTGCTCCTTGTAGTCGATGGGCTTGAGAACCCCGTCGTGGTTGATCCACTCGAGCAGGCGGAACTCTCGCTGGGCGGCGCGCTTGGCGCGCTCGCGAGCCTCCCGGTCCTCGAGGCGGGCCGAGAAAGCCCGCACGCGCCGCACGTGGTCCATCGAGCGGTGCTTGCCCAGAAAGTCCTGCCAGTCGGGGCCCTCGCCCAGCAGAGTCTGCAGCACGTACTCGCCCACGAATACGCTGCGCCGGGTCTGCGTGCTGATCCCGCTGTCTTTCATGGCCTGCACGACTCGGGCCTCGGTGGCGCTGTCGATCACCGGCCGACCGGCGCTCCGAAGGAAAGCCGGCAGGGTGTTGCGCGTGTAGATGTGCTGCGGGATGCCCGGCTTGACCGTGAGGTGCACCTCCGGGTGGCTCAGAAAGAGCACGGCCTCGAGGCGGGGGATGTTGCGCCCCAGGGCCGAGCGCAGCACGCGGCACTTGTGGTTGGTGAGAGACAGCGGATTGGTCTCCACGAAGGGCGCTCCCTGCCCCTGGCGCCGGATGAGCTGGTAGGGGTCGGCCAGCACCTGCCCCGAGTAAGACTTGATCTCGACCAGGAAGAGCCCGTGCACGGTCAGGACCAGCGCGTCGATCTCATAGCGGCGCCCCTGCCCATCCACCACCTCGAAGTTGGACCAGCCGCGCAGGGCCCAGGGCCGATCCAGAATGCGGCGCAACCAGGCCAGGGCCTCTTCCTCCCAGGGGAACTGGCTGGGCGAGATGGCTTTCCAGTGCTGGCCGTCAAGCGGCATAAGATCCCTCCAAGAGCTCGTTTCGCATTACACGGCCGCTCCCAGAGCCGAGCGCAGGGCCCCGAGAGCCCGACGGCGCTCGAGCCGCGCCTCGGTCAGGAGAATCTGGGCGTCGATACTCATCAGGCAGTCGAGGCAGGCGCTGTTGCAGCGCTGGTCATGCTCGGGACTGACGAACAGGAGCCGTTCGGCCTCGCGCAGCCAGGCGGAGCCGAGCCGGTAGAGCTCGAGCACGTGCCCCGCGCCTCCGGGAACGTTGTCGTACACGACCCCGCCCCACTCGTCGGGGCGCAGGGGAACGACCATCGAGCCCAGCTCCCGCGAGTCCAGCTCCAGCAGCCGTGCACCCGCCAGCTGCAGGGCCACGGTCAGGGTCAGGACCAGGATCTCGTCGCGCAGCTCACGGCCCAGGACGCGCGACCAGTCCAGCAAGAGCACGTCGGTCGTCTGCCGGGCGGCCAGGTCGCGATTGCGCAGGACGGTGACCTGATCGTCCTTCCAGCACCGCGGCCCGTCCTTTTGATGAAGAGGCAGGTGATCGGCAAACCCTTTCGGGAGGTGCATGGCCTGCTGGCCCAGCTTCTTCTCGCTGTCGGCAAAGCCGCACCGGGTGCAGATGGCGAAGCCGCACTCGTGGGCACCCTGGTTGTAGACCAGGATCTCCCCCTCGGAGGCGTAGCGCGCCACCAGACCCGGGATGGCGCCGAAATTCTGGTCCTGAAGCTCTTGCTCGTCCTTCTGGAACGTGATGGTGGCCCGCTCCACCGAGCCCACCCTACTGGCCTGCGCAGCCTGCTGGGGCGGATCCCATTTGGCCGTGCTGAACCCGTGCCGGGGCAGCAACAGGGTTCGGATGCGGGTCTCGGGCGGGTCCGCGCAAATGGGGCAGGGGCCCAGGTCGCGGCCGGTCGTGTAGTAGAAGTGATTGAAACGGCATTCCCGGGCCAGGATCTGCAGGCCGAACGCCTCGTCCAGGTTCTCTCCGGTCCAGTGCTTGAGGAGGCCCCGGCTGGTGATCAGCCGACCGCCCACCAGGATCTCGCTGCCCGGCACATACTCCCTGAGGGCCAGGAGGCCCGGGCGCTCCAGGCGGTAACGGTCCTCCTCGCGCTGCTCGCGAAGGTCCTGATCGTCCAGCACGACCCTCAACCGCAGGAGCCCGATGGGGAACCCGTAGCGAGGCAGGAACTGGGCGTCCGCCAGCGCCTCGATGACCGTGACCCCGGCCAGGGAGCCCAACTGGTAGCGCAGCGAGTTGGCCAGACGGGCGTCCTCGGCCGCCAGCCAGCTGCCGACGAGCTGATCATACTCGCGCAGCCAATCGGAGGTGATTTTGGCGAACTGGTCCTCGGCTGCCTGGAGAGTCGCGTCCCAGGCTGACTCGAGATTCAGGACGGTGCCTCGAAAGAGCTCGGTCAAGAGCGGCTGGAGCTGCCCCCGGCCCGGCCCGCGCACGTAAGCCGTGAAACGCCGAAACTGCACCACCAGGCCATCCTCGGGCTGCTCGGCGGACTGGTCCCACCAGACGGGGGGAATGAACTCGCCTTCGACCACGGCGCGGGGTCTCGGAATCAGCTCGGGACGCGGCCGAGCGTGCCTGTCCACCCGGTCGGGCACGGCCCTCCCGCAGAAGGAGCCCATCTGACCGAAGGCACGCATGGCGCCCACCTGGTGGGTCGGCCGGTAAAGCTGGCCGAAGAAGGCGCCCATGAGCCAGGCGTGCAGGTGCCGGGTGACCACCCGGATGCGGTCGAGAAAGACCTGGGGCTTGCGCAGGCTGCGCCCGAAGAAGTCCCCCATGCGCTGAAAGACCTCCCGGTCATACGGCAGCGTGCGGGCGCCCGTCACGACGATCGAGCTGCCGTCCGCCCGGCGTCCCACGCGGCCGGCACGCTGGAGGTAGTTCGCTTTGCCCGGCGGGACGTTGGAGAGAAAGGCCGCCGAGAGACCCCCGATGTCGATGCCGAGCTCCATGGTGGTGGTGGCCGAGAGCAGATTCCGCAGGCCGGCCCGAAAGAGCTCTTGCAGGCGGCGCCCCTCCGCCGGAGAGAGCTGGGCGCTGTGCTCCTCGGCCCACAATCCGATGCGGAAAACCGGACTCTGCGCGTACTCCAGGCGAGCACGGCTGAAGGGAGGCGTGCGGTCCAGCTCCTCCGGGGCGATCTCCTCGAGAGTGACCTCCGAGCCCGGGTCCGGCGAGCAACCCAGCACCGAGCGGGGCCAGACGCGCCCGTTGACCTGGCAGCGGTACAGGCGGGTGGGCCGGCGCAGGCCCAACTCGGGGAAGCGCAGGCGCAGGGCGGTTGTCACTCCGTCCTTCTCGGTCACGTAGCCCGCGTAAACCTCGAGCCAGGGCAGCTGGCCGGACCCGGCCTCGCTCTTGAGACGGTCGCGGGCCCTGCCCGCCAGCTGGTCGAAGATCACGGCCAGCACCTCCGCGGCCGTCTTCTCGGCCTCGTCTCCGTCCATTCCTGCCTGGACCAGCACGGCGCGCAGGAACCGGCGGAGGCGCTGGCGCCTTTGCTTGCCGATGAAGCGGGGCCGCTCGAACCACGGCCCGTAGGGAACGTCGCCCGGCCGCCACAGCAGGTCGCGCTCGCGCGAGCCCAGAGTGATCGCGAACTCCCCGCGCAGGCAATCGAGCAAGGCCGCCAGCAGCTCGGTCCAGGCCGGGGCCAGGCTCTGGCGCGCCCGTCGGGGCAGCTCGCCCAGAAAGCCTTCCGGAGGCCCGAGGAGGTCCAGGCCCGGATAGGTGATCTCGGCCCACCCGATGGTCTCGAGGTTGTTGAAGCGCCGCCGGTTGGGAGCCGCCAGCTCGTTGCCCAGCCGCATCTCGGCCTGCAGCCTGACCCGAGCGTGATTGGCGGCCCAGACCCGCTGGCTCCACTCCTTCCACTGGTGGCGCTCGCCCCCCTCGAAGTCGAGCAGCTGCTCGAGCAGCTTATGCTCTCCCAGCTTGCGCCCCCAGTCCGCGATGGTGCCGCCCTGCTCCAGGGCCAGCAACTCCGCCTCGACCCGGCCCATGTCGGCGCGAATCTCGCGGGCCAGGGTCTCCGGAAGCTCGGGGGTGAGCTTCTTCTGCAGGTCGGCCAGCTGCGCGCGCCGGTAGGCGATGACGGCCGGGTCGGCTCCGCCGCCCTCTCGAAGCAGGTCCACCAGGGCCGCGCGGACGACCTGCTGCTCGTGCTGGACCCGAAGGCGCGGACCCAGCCGCGCGGCCTCGGCCCGGCTGTCGCTGAAGGCCAGGAGCCGCCTGCCTTCCGCGGGGAGGATGTGGGGAGGATGCTCGCCGACGAGAGGGGGAACTCCCGCCAGCAGGGTCTCGGCCACGATGGACTGGAAGAAGCCGCCCGGAGTGGCCACGGCGCGAAAAGCGTCCAGCTCATCCCCGCAGTTGGGGCACTCCTCCACGAGGGTCAGCTCCGTTCCCATCCCGGGCCCGACAGGACGCCCCTTCAGCGCGTCGAGATGGTAGGGGGTGCCCTGGCGGCCGGCCTGACAGAGAACCAGCTCGGCGGCGCGCGGCTTGAAGCCCCTGGGCTGGTGCGCCACGACTTTCCCTCCGGAGCGGTCCGCCGCCAGAGCCGCCTCACCGCAGTTGGAGCAGCGCAGCAGGCTGAGCACGAGATGTCCGCAGTGCTCGCAGACGTCACGGTTGCCATCCTGCACGCATCCGAAGGGTGGCCAGCGCACACCGGAGCAGCCCGCGCTCAAACAGACCGAGAGCCCGCTGGCAGGCCTCACCATGAGGTGCAGCCGATGGGGAATCAGGGGCAGCTCTTTGAGGTGAAGGCGAGCCGCGGAGCCGAGGGACAGGAGGCGTAAGGCGACCTCCTGACCCCGAGCATCGTCCTGGCCGAGCAGCGCGTGGGAGAGCTGGGGGACGGTCTGGAATCGCCGGCCGCGCAGGAGCTGATCGAGCCGCTGCATGACGGGCGCATGCCGCAGGCAGCCATGGAGGAAGCCGGCCACCTGTCCCTGGCAGTCGCGCAGGCTCTGCTGCACGGTTTCCTCCTCCACCAGGGTGGCCAGGAGCGGGGCCAGTTGTCGGCATTCCCGCTCGTCCACGACCAGCTCTTCCTCCTGGCGGTCCTGGCGGGCCAGCAGTCGGATGGTGGTGGCTCGCAGGCTGAGCTCGTTACGGTCGGCGTCCAGAAACGAGTCTGCGCTCGGCTCGACCCGGGGAGCACGGGGCGCCGGCCAGTCAGGCTCGGCCGGGACACCCCTCAGGAGCTTGACCAGCCAGCGAGGCTTCGAAAAGAGCACGGAGGTAAACTCGAGCAATTCCTCGTCCGCGCCCGTTCCGATGGTGGCGGAGGTCGCCAGGTGCAGGACGTCCTCTGCGCGCTTGCCGCAACGCTCGAGCGTTCGCCGCAGGAGCAAGGTCAGCTCGGCCGCCAGAGTACCGGTGTAGAGATGGGCCTCATCCAGGACCACGACCTGCAGGTCGCTCCCGAAGAAGACCCGGTCCTGAGGCCGGGCCAGCATGTATTCGAGCATGGAGTAGTTCGTGATCAAGATGTTCGGAACGCTCAGACGTTCCGCGGGGTCATCGATCTTCTTTCCTTTGTGCGTCTCCAGGCCGCGGGCCTGGCGCCGGGTTCGACAGCGCGACTCATCCCATTCGGGCACTCCCATCCTTCCCGCGTGGGCCCAGTCCTCCGGGGTGTCGGAGGTAAAGTGCGCAAAGCGCACATGCTTTTGTCCCGCCAGCCAGTTGGTGAGGCGATCCACCTGATCGTTCACCAGGGCATTCATCGGATACAGGATGAGCGCCTGGACCCCTCCGAACGGCTGGCGGGGCGCGTCCTCGATGGCCTGCAACATCGGAAACAGAAAAGCTTCAGTCTTTCCTCCGCCCGTTCCCGCGGTCACGATCACCGCGGGCCGGGCCCCGGTCTGGTTTGAGGCCCGCAGGCTTTCCTCCTGATGGGAATACAGCTTCTGGCCCGGAGGGAAGATGCCGCGACGGCCCAGGTGCTCGGCCAATCGGAGCGGGAACTCGCCCTCCCGAGCCAGCCCTCCGAGGTCATGCTCACTCAGTTTGTGGGGGACGGTCCCTTCGATCCACAAGTCGGACACGAGGCCGCCCCGCTCCGGCCTGTCCGCCCACAGGCTTAGAGCCAGGCGACGGAGCTCCGGGTCCCTCAGGAACCCGTCGCTCTCCGTGAACGCGAGCACCCTCGCGCGCAGCAGGCGGGAGAGGTCCAGTGCTTGCAGTCGTGCCATCCAGCCTTCCTCCAGTCAGTAATTGCACGGCCATCCAGCGGCGATACGCCGGCCGGCTGCAGGCCAGCTCGATATTCTGGAGCTGGCGAGCATCGGGCTGTTTGTCGGACAAGAACAGATCCCGGACCTTCTCCCCGAGGAGCCGCGCGAACCGATCGTCCACCCTCATCTCGTTCACCGCTTGGCGCAGCCAGAGGTCGGCCTGCCGGGCCAACTGCCCGAAATGTTCGGCCTCGGCCAGCTCGAGGAGCACCCCTTCGCGATCTACCCCGGCCTTGCGCACCACGCGATAGAGAAAGAAGGGACTGACGTCCAGCAGGGGCTGGCAGCCGACCCGGCTCAACAACTCCCGGCAGGACTCGGCCGGGGGTGCCCAGCCCCGGACCAGCTCACCCACCGCCTGAAGCCAGGCAGGGGAGAGGTCCCTCAGGGGGAGATTCTCATGGCCGGTCGCCTTGAGCCAGGCGGTCAGGGTCTCGACCGGGTGAGCGCGAACGAGCTCGCGAGCCGACTCTTTCCAACGCTCGTCCTGAAGCGGAAAGCCGAACCACCGGAGCCAGGGGGCGGCGGACGCGGGCAGGGGGTCGTCCGCGCTCAGGGGCTCCCACCACGCGCCCCGGCACTCGCCGGCGATGCTCAACCCGACCGCCTTCATCGGCGCCCCGTCCGGGGGAACGCTCCCTTCCCAGACCGGGCCTTCGCACACCTCGAGGTCGGAGGCCGGAAGCCGGTGAACCTCCTGCCCCCACCAGAGAAGGGTATGCTCGGGCCCGCCCTCGAGGTGCTTGTGGAAATGGAGCTCGAACGTCTCGTCCTTCCGGTGCATCGCGCGCACCCGGCCCTGGTTGACCAGGCTGGAGACGAGGCGGGTCCCGGGGTGGGACGCGTTGTAGGGACCGCGCGTCAGGGTGAGAGGCGCGCCATAGCCCTCCAGGCCCTCCAGGCTCTGGAAACCGGCACGAGGACGATGGGCCAGCAGCGCACCCTCCAGCACGGCATGCTCGCCGGGCGGGTCGGAGCCGGTATAAAAGCGCAGCACCCCCTCGCGCAACTGGCGGACGGTCAGGCTCTCCTGACCTCGGAGAAGCGACCAGCAGCCCCCCTCATGAAGCGTGACTCCCGTCACCGGCAGGTCCACCGCTCGTCGCAATCGGACGCTCCGGCTCTGATAACGCAAGCTCAGAAACACGGGGAGGCGGGCGCTCGTCAGCTCGGCGCCGACCTGGACGACGCCCTGAAAACCGAGATTCTGAGGAACAAGTTTCAAAGGGCGCTGTCCGGCCCGGCATGAGCGCAGGGTGCACCCCTCGGGGAGCCCGGCCACCCACAGGGTGACCTCGCCGGGAAGAACGCAGTCCCCTTGCGGGGCGACGGTCACCTGCTGGGCCCAGGCGGGGTCTCGCTCCGCCACCGAAGCGGCAACCGGGTCTCCGTCCTGGAGCAGTTGCTGCTCGCGGGTCCAGCCAGCGCCCAGCCGCCAGAGCTGACAGCCGTTGGGCAGCGGGAACCTCTCGTCGGCTCCCGCCGCCAGCTCAATGCCCTCCGACGTCAGAACCGCGAGCGCCCGGCCAGTCGGTCGCTCCTCGCGGCGCCCGGTCTCGAGGCTGAAGTAGAGAGCCGGGCTCTCCTGATCCCACAGGGAGATGACCTCGGTACGGGTTTCCTCGCTGTCGTAGCCGACCAGCGTCAGGTTGGCCTCGGAGAGGGTGGGACGAAGCTCGATCTCCTCCGGTTGGGCCCGATAGCCCTCGGGCAGCCGATACAGGCAGGCGGCCGAACGCCCGTCCAGGAGCACCTCGTAGCCCGACTCCTCCAGGTCGGGAAGATTCTCCGCCAGCGGCAACAGAAAGCGCGGGCTCCGGCCTTCCGGCCAGTCGAGCCGCACCCAGGCCTGGCCGGCCGAGACCTGTCCCTCCGGGCTCTCCGCTCGGGCTCGACGGGCCTGGAGGAGAATCGACTCGTGCCAGTCCGGCAGGACGAAGGAGCTGGCCCGCAAGACCTCGGTCAACTGCTTGTGGCGCACGGGATCCGGCCGGGTATGGTAGGCGCTGAGCGCGGACCAGAGGTTCCGGAACTCTGCGGAGTTGTCGCGCAGATACTGAACGGCGACCGTGTTCTGAGTGCCGGAGTTCAGCCAGCTGGGCAACTGGCTGATCCCCTGACGGGTAAAGCCGAATTGCAGGAACAGGCACTTGTACCAGGCCTGTCCTTCCTGGCCGAAGACCTGCCTGAGCCCGAATGTCTGCGCCGCTTCCTCGAGCAACCAGCGCAGCAGCTGCGTCGGGCCCTTCTGGGAGAAGAGGACGGTCTGGGCCTCCTCCGAGAAGCAGCGCATGACGACTCCCCAGGCGTCCCCTTCGCGTGCGTCTCGACGAGCGACCTCAGAGGCCAGGGTCCAGAACACCAAGCCGAGAACCTCGCGCGCGCGACAGGACTGGCCCTCGAGAGTCAGCCAGTTTCCTTCGGACCATCGTTCGATTCGGCTGCGATTCAGCAGGCGCGCCCAGAGACGCAACATCATGGAATCGCCCTGGCTCAGGCGCAGCTGGCAGAGGGAGAAGGGCCACTCTAGAATGCCCATCGCTCGAATCAGTGCGACCTCCCGCAGGAGTCGAGCCGCGAACTGGCTGAGGTCGGTTCCGGCGTGCAGGCCTTCAAACAGGCGCGGCGGATCGGTAGCCTCCGCAAGCACCTGTCGCCTGGGGGCGGGTGCCTCGGCCACTCGATCGGCCGTGGAGCCTACGCGTGACAGCAGGTCGAGAACTCGAGCATCTCCCTGCTCCTCGGCAAGCTGGCTCAGGATTCGGATGGCGTCGGCCGGCAGCTTGCCTTCGGAGGCCTCGAGCTGCTCCAGGTGAACCGGCAGGACGACCCAGGCAGCGGTGGCGGCCTGGCGCCAGCCTCGATCTCCCCACTCCCTCAGACCGAGCCAGCGATGGTGCCCGAAGGGATACTCGATCACTTCCTCGTGCTCGCGAAGGACCGCGTCGAGCCCGACCAGGTTGGTGACCTGGAAGTCGAGCCGCAGGCGGTCGCGCAGGTAGCGCACCGTGATCGGCCGCTCCTCGCTGGACAGGACGCGCGCGACCTGATCGGGGAGCGACTGAGGCGCCCGGGGACGCTCGGGAGGCCTGGTCTTCAAGAAGGTGACCACCCGGGTGGCGAGATGGAACTCGCAGACGAGGTCCCGGAGCGCCTCCTCCAGCTCCTCCCAGAGGGCGGTTCGCGCTCGCAGTGCGAGCGGATCGTAACTGAGAAGCGCCTCCAGGGAATCGATACCCAGTGCCGCCAGTTGGCGGAGCCTGGAGGCACTCAAGCCCAGGCTCAACAGGGTCGTGGCTTCGTCGGGTTCAGCCAAGCGCTTTTCGCTCCTCCTCGTTGGCCAGGGCGAGAACGGCTTCTCTGGTCGGGACAAAGTCTCTGAGCGGTTGATATTCCGGCTCCTGGTCGGTCAGATCAAGCGCCTGGAGGAAGAACCGAAGAAAGAGTCGAGGCGAGACCTCGAACTTGCCCTCAAAGATCTTCTCGAAACAGCTTACCGCGTGCTCCTGAAAGCCCGCCCCAGCTGCCGCCTGGAACCTGTCTGGATTGCTGGCCTGACCGCCGTACAGCTGGCAGACCTTCTCTGCCACCAGCAGCAGTCGATCTCGATTGAAGGGCTGGAGCGGAATCTGGGGCCCGCGATAGTTGACCCAGCCGGTGGACCGGTCGAGGAGAATTCTCTGATTCAGTGGCACCAGGGTGGGAATGCCGCGCTCCTGGTCCTCGAAGAGCTCCGGAGTACCGGTGACCACCAGGTAGAGTCCAGGGTAGCGGTTGGCCAGAATGGCGTCCACGAACTCGCGCAGAACCTCGTAGCTTTTCTTGCGCTGTTTCGGGAGAAGGTTCAGTTGCGTCTCTGCCTCATCCAGGATCAGGACCAGCCCGCGATACTGGAAGCGCACGATGTCCAGGAGGCCGCGCAGGTACACCCAGACCTCGTCGTCCTGGATGACGCCCTTGACGTCGAGCTTGCTGCGAACCTTGGCGGGGAGATTCTCGTTGCCGGCCAGCCAGTCGAGAGCAGCCCGCGCGTCTTCGTACCGTTGCTCGAACTTGAACCTGTGGTACCGGCGAAGCAGTTTCGACAGCGTGCCTCCATGCTCGTCGAGTTGCACCAGGTGCATCTCGACCTTCTGGCCCACGAGCTCGAAGAAAGTCTCGCTGTTCTCCGCGACATCGTTGTTCTGCAGTACCTGACCCTCGAGAAGAAAGAGCCATTGCTCGATGACCGCCCCCAGAGCACCCTTCTTCTTGTTGTGGCTGAGGTTGCGGCAGATCGCCCGGTAGAGGGAGGCTAGCTTGTAGATGGGGCACTCGTTGCTCGAGACTTCGACTTTGGAGACCAGCATCTTGTTGGCTCGGGCAGCTTCGGAGGCGATCAATGAGGCCAGGAAGGTCTTTCCCGATCCGTAGGCCCCACGGATGAATTTGAAGGCACTGTCGCGGCCGCCCGAGACCCGGCCCAGGTCCTCACGGATGGCCTCCATCGGCTGATCCAGGCCCACGGCAAAGTGCTCGAGGCCGTGCTCAGGGACTGCTCCCGAGCGAAGGGCAGCCATGATGCGTTGCAGCTCGGCCTTGGGAAGAGTGGATACGGAGAAAGTCAACTCGCATCTCCCCCACAAGATTGAAGGATGCTCCGATAAATAAGAAAGCTCCGTGATGGCGATTCGAACTCAACCGGAGACGTCCTCTCCAGCATCGGGGTGCTCACACCGGATCGATTTGTCCCTCCTCCTGCAAAGCAACGGGCGACTGCCAATCAGGAAGCCGCCCGGATGGTTGCCTGTCGCCGGCGGCAATCTTTGACACCGCTCGGCGAGCGGGTTGCTCCATGGTGTGACTACACCAAAGGAGCCACCCCCCATGAGCCCGGCCTTCATCCTGCGCCCCTTCGTGCTGGACCAGGTTGAACTTCTTCGACGGGATCGGCATGGATTACGGAGTTGGGCCAGGTGCGGGTCTGCGAAGGCTTGGACGTAGGCGGCTTGTGGACATGTGGAAAAGCCCCCGGGTAAATGGGCTGGGGCTTTACCACATGCCCACAAGCACGGGAGCTTTGTCAGGGCGGAAGGAAGGTGGGCATTGGCAGGCGGAGGGCCTGCTAAAAGAGAGTCTCGTCTGGGGTCAGGGTCTCGTCAGCACCAGATTGCAAGATTTGGAGAGGAGAACCGGGGCGACGGGAGCATTCGCCTCTCGAGGTTGGACTTGGTACCAGTTGGGTACCAAGTCCGCGCGCTTCGCCCGACCTGGGCGCAACTCAAACGAAATTGGAGACGTCGAAGAGCCCATCATACGGCCATTCAGACTCTCTGCGGCTACCTCGCCCGAACTCAGAACAACAGCCCGGATGCGCTCTCGTCATGAGCAGGTCGGGCGTTGCAGGCCGCTCATCCCAGGTCAGGCCAATGCCATCAACCCGGGCGACCGCCCCCTGCGACCGCAAGCTCCAGCCGAGCGACCCGACCGAGGTGGTGCTCGGCCAGGGACGCCTCCAGCGGCATTTGCTGCGCCTCGGCCAGGGCCAGGCTGCGTTCCAGGGAGGGCCGACCGTCTTTCCCCCTTCGACTCTGCCACAGACCGTTGCACAACCAGGCCCCGGGGGCGCAGAGTGGGAAGAAACGGGCCCGGTTGAGCAGGTAGCGGGCCCCACGCGCCCCCAGCGCCAACTCTCCGCGCAGCAGGGCCAGATAGCTGGCCCAGAAGACCCCCAGACGGCACCAGTGGGGTGAGGGAAGGCGGTCGACGCCGCGCAGCAGGGGAAGGGCCACGGCGGGATGGCCTTCGGCCAGGGCCGAGGCGCCTCGCCAGTTGGCCACCCCGATGGCGTCGCGCACCTCCACCAGGGGGCGGGCCTCGGCCAGGCAGGCCCGGGCCTCGTCGCTGCGGCCCGAAAGGCTCAGCACCAGCGAGCGTAGATTGCGGGCGTGCACTTCTTGCTGGGGGTCACAGCGAGCGCGACCTTCGATCAGCACCTCGTCGGCCGCGGCCAGGGCTGCTTGCAGCTTGCCCTGGCTGTAGAGAACGTCGGCCAGAATGACCTGGCACTCGGCCGCCTGGCGGGCGTCGCGGGTCTCGATCGAGAGCTGGCGGGCTTCCTTGAGCATGAGCTCAGCTTCGGTCCAGTCGGCCCGGCTCATGGCCACGGTGGACAGGCAGTAGAGCACCCGCGCCATCAGCACCGGATCCCCCAGCTCTCGGGCCAGCTGCAGGCTGTGCTTGTGGTAGAGGTCAGCCAGGCGGGGCAAGGGCAGAGTGGTGGAGCAGCCGGCGGCCATCATGGCATAGGCCCGGGCCAGCACCGGGGAAGGGCCTCCCAGGGCCTCGGCCCGGGCCACCAGCTCACCTCCGGCGTGAAATGACAGGTCCAGCTCCCCGGCTAGAGCCTCCACCATCGTGAGGCGATCCCAGGCCAGCACTGCCTCCATCTGCGCAGAAGGAGCGACGGCCGGGCGGCCGCACAGGCGGGCGGTGGGGCCTGCCAGTGCGGCAACCGAAGAGCGGTCGAACCAGTCGGCCAGCTTGCGACCGGCCTGGCCCGGCACCGAGAAGGGGCGCTCGAGGAGCCAGAACTGCCACCAGTGGGGGCTCGTCCACAGCGAAGAGCGAGAGCGGGGCACCCGGCAGCCTTTGCTCTCCAGAGAGCTGACCAGGTGGCGGCGGCATTCGACCAGGTCGCCCGCTCCATAGCAGGCCTCGGCCAGGAGTCGCGACAGGCGAGCGCGCTCCTGCGGCGGTGCCGCCTCCAGGGCCCGGCGCAGCAGGCCGGCCGCCTCGGGAAAGGCGCCCTGGTGGAGAGCCCGCTCGCCCACTTCGGCCAGGTAGGGGTAAGCCTGCTCGGGCTCCCCCGCCTCCCACCAGTGGTGAGCGAGTTGCACCGGGTCGATTTCGCGCTGGGCGACCGCCCGGTGCAGCTCGCGGCGCTGGGAATAGAGCAGGGTATTGTAAGCCGCTTCCCGGGTCAAAGCGTGCTTGAAGGCGTGCCGGCCGGTATCGAGGCGGGGGGTCAGCTCGAGCCGGTCAAGCTCCCCGAAGATCGCCTCCAGATTGTCGTTGGCTGCCTCGGCAGGGCGCACCTCGGCCACCATGGCCAGGGCGAAGATCCGCCCCACCACGCTGGCCACTTTCAGGGCCAGCTGGTGGGCCGGCTCAAGCCGGTCGATGCGACTGGTGATGGCTCCTCCCACGGTATCCAGAAGTTGCAGCAGCTCGGGCTCGCCTTTGAGGCGCAGGGTCTCTCCTTCTTGCTCGAGCAGCCCGGCACCGTCCAGGGCCAGCAGCAGCTCCTCGGTGAAGAAGGGGTTGCCCTCGGCCTTCTCTCGCAACAGGCGCAGCAAGCGCGCGTCCAGCTGCTGGGCTCCGGTTCGGGCTCGGGCCAGGGCCAGGATGGCCTCCTCGTCCAGCGGATCGAGCCCCAGACGCTCGAGACCATCCAGCCCGTGGCCCGGGCGGGCCACCAGCAGCAGTCGCCCGGGAGCTTGCATCAGCACTCCGCGCGAGACCGAGTCCAGCCAGTGGGCGTCCTCCACGATCACCAGATAGCTCTGGTTGGCCCAGTGATCGGTCAGGTCGAGTAGCAGCTCGCGCAACGCCTCGCCGCGGGCCGCTCCCGTCAGACTCCGGGTAGCGGCATTGTCGCTGAAGCTCTGGCCCGCCAGCTCGGCAGCCAGAGGGGCCAGCGGATGGCGCTCGAGCCAATCCCGGTCGGGCCGGTCGAGCTCTCGGAAGACCGAGCCGGGAATGCCCTGGCCCACCGGATCGGCCTGCAGCAGCACCACCGGCAGGGGGCACTCCTCGAGCAGGTCCTGAACCAGCCGCGACTTCCCCAGCCCCGGCTCCCCCTCGAGCAGAAGCTTGCCAGGCCCGTCGAGCAGCCTTTCGAGCTGCTGTCGCTCCCTTTTTCGTCCCACCAGGGGCGCGCTGGCGGAAGGACTGTCGCTGAGCCCGAGGGGCCGGTGGGGCGCGATGGTCTGGCTCTTGCCCTTGAGCGCGATGGGCTCGAGTTGCTCGAATTGCACCCGGTCGCGGACCAGGCGGGCCGTCTCGGGATCGCACAGAGCATCGCCCTTCTGCATCAAGCGGGCGGCCAGATTGACCCGATCGCCGATCAGGCAGTACTCGCGCCGCCGGGGGCTGCCGCGAATACCGCAGAAAACCCGCCCGGTCGCAATTCCGATGGAGCCCAGCGGGGCCAGCTCCAGGCCGGCCCGGATGGCCCGCAGGGCGTCGTCGGGGTGCGAGCGAGGCACGCCGAAAGCGGCCAAGAGGATGGTGCCCTTGTCGTCCATCAGGCACTGGATGAGACTGGCCTCCTCGCTCTCGAGCACCTGCTGGGATTGCAGCACGGCCTGGTGCAACCTCTCAAGCACATTGGCGGCCTGGTAGTCGAGCTTGCGCAAGCATAAGAAGAGCACCGAGACGGGTCGCAACTCGGCCAGCCAGGCGTCGCTGGTCTGGAGCCGGTCGAGCACGGCCGAGCTGAGGTAGGCCTGCAGCTCCTCGCCAGGGGCTGCGGACTCGGCCAGCCAGGGGACAGGGGGGGATTCGAGCAGGCGTGGGCCCTCCCGCCTGGCGTCGGGCAAGAAGGCCCAGACGGGCTCGGCCACGGTCACCTGGCCCGGTTGGGCCAGCCGCTCGGCGCTGGAGGCCTGCTCCAGGGGCTCGCCGGCCAGCACGAACTCCCAGCGGCCCCGGTGGCCTCCCACCCCGGCCAGCACCGCTTCGCCGGCCCCGAGACCCAGTCGCAGGGTCAGGCCGTCCTGGCTCAGGGCAGCCGCTTCCAGGGCACAGGCGGCGGCCCGGGGCACGGCCTCCGACAGGGGTCCGGGAAAGGCCACGATGGGAGCGTCCCCGGCGATCTTGACCACCTGTCCGCCGTGCCGGTGAAAGATCTCGAAGAGCTGCTCGAAGTAGCGGTCGAGCAGGGCCGAAAGCCGCTCGGCCCCGTCGGGGCCCTGCCGGGCCAGCTCTTCGGCCAGCCGGGTAAAGCCGCACAGGTCGGCCAGCAGAACGGCGGCCGGAAAGCGGTCCAGCCAGGGCTGGCCGGCGGGACGGCCGGCCAGCAGGGGGGGAACGAAGCTGGCCAGCCGGTCCATTGGGTCCGTTTCTCGCTCGCTCCGAGCGGCCCCTGTCCCGTCGGTCGCCCGAACCGCAACAAACCCGATACATCCCCCGGCCGGGGGGCGTGCTACCCTTCGCTCATGCGCATCCAGCCCGTCAACGACCTCTACCAGGAGGTCAAGAGCTCGGCCCCCGGCCTCATCGACATGCTCAAGGAAGACCGCCAGCAGTGGGAGCCGGTCTTCCAGGACATCGTGGAGCAGACGCTGGAGGGCGGCCAGCAGGCGCTGGACGAGATCAGGTCGCGCCCCGAGCTGCCCGAGCAGGCCCGCGAGACGGCCCTGGCCTTCCTGGAAGGCGGGCTGACGGCCGGCTGCTTTGGAGCCATGACCGCCTGGGCGCTGCGCTCGGTGGAGCTGCGCGACGGCATCGCCGGGCAGGCCGAGGAGCTGCGCCGGGAGATGCACCAGCAGGGCAAGCCGGCCCTGCAGCGGACGCTGGCCGCCGAGCAGGAGCGGGGACGCGCGCTCTATGCTCGCAGCGATCAGGCCGAGGATTATCGCTCCCTGGTGCAGGAGGCCTTCGTGGCCGGCTATCGCATCGGCGCGGCCGAGGCTTTGCTGGTCCTGGGCTGACCCTGGCGCGGCGCGAAGAAGCTCAGAGCGAGCTGCCCTCTGGCCCCACCTCGAGCACCCAGAAGCGTCCGAAGGTCGGGTTGCGCAGCTCCTGCAGCACCGGCTCCTGGGCGAACCCCAGCTCGACCAGCTCGGCGGCCAGCCTTTGCTTGAGCGGCTCGTCGGTGAACCAGGGAACGTGGTCCTTGAGCAGCTCGATGGCCGGCCTGCGGAAGATGGCGTTGACCTCGAAGTCCAGGTCGATGGCCAGCTTCTCCAGGTTGGAGCTGACTTGCGGCCAGTCCACCCCTGGCATGCTGAGACGGACCCAGCCCTGCTGCTGCAGTCGGTCGAGGAAGGCGGCATAGTCCCCGAATGTGCCCTCCAGGCGGGCGATCTCCTCGAAGTGGCGCAGCGACTTGAGCGGGAAGGGAGCGGCCGGGCCACTGACCACCCGCGAGACCCGGCTGGTGCCCTCTACGCCGGCCAAGAGACGCAGGAAGACCGGGTGCTGGCCGGTGGTCTCGGCCACGAACTGCTCAAGCCGCACCACCCGGGCCGGGCGACCGGCCTCCTGGGCGATGCGGGCGAACATGTCGAAGAGCAGGTCGCGGGTCGCCGAGGCGCCGTATCGGCGGATGACCTGCACCGCCTCTTCGTAGCTGCGTGCCGCGCCGCTCAGGTCGGGAATGCCGTAGTCCACGATGCGCAGGTAGTGGGCCCGCTCGAGCGACTCGCGGAAAAAGCGGGCCGGACCGTTCTGGTAGGAGAAGAGCACGTCCGACAGACCCTTGAGGGCCGGATCGTCGCACTCGAAGGGCTCAAAGCGCACCTCCCAGTCGACGTGCTCCAGCGTCTGCACCCCGAAGCGTCCCAGCGGCTCGAGCTCGCCGGCCGTGAGCCAGGCGTGCAGTTGCTCGGCGCTCACCTCGGGGGTCAACAGGGCCTCGGGGAAGGTGCCCCGCGCGGTGGCGCGATACAGCTTGCCCTGCTTGTCGGCATAGAGCACAGCGGCGCAGGGCAGGTCGGTGAAGAGCTCGTTGTGGCGCTGCAAGGCATAGGGGGCCAGGCGATTGAGCTCGTCCAGCCCCAGCACCTCGATGTCGCGCGAGGTGGGGCTGTGGGCCAGGGCGTCTTTGAGCATGGCGGGCGAGATGTCGCCCATGCAGTAGTGCACCGGGCGGCCCAGGCGGCGCGCGCAATCGGCCCGGAAGTCGGCCGCGTACTGGCCGCCGCCCACGCCTACCTCCAGCACCCGCAGGGGGTCTGGCAGAGAGCCGACCTGCGAGCAGAAACGCATGGCGTCGGCCTGAGCCTGCAATGGATCGTGGCTGACGGCGGTGATGAAGTCCTCGTAGATGGTGGAGCCGCGCAGGCGGTAGTAGACCAGGTTGGTCTGGTCGAGCACGTTGCCAGGCTCGTCGAAGGGGATGAAGGTCTCGCCCAGCCGGGCCCGCGGTCCCGGATCGCAGAAGTTACCGGCGGTGGCGTGGGCCAGCTCGAAAGTCTTGACCACCACCGCGATGTGGCGCAGCCACTCCTCGGTGCTCAGGGGTACCTCGCGGAGGAGCTCGGTGCAGCGCCCCACCAGGGCTTCGAGCTGGCGGCGCACCTCACGGTAGCCCGGCAATCCCAGGGGGCTCTCGGGATCGAGCTCGGCCACGGCCCGGGCCAGCGGGTCGATGCCGGCCGACTCGGTGTTGCGAATGCGATTGAGCAGCCTTCGCAGGGAGGCGTTCAGGCCGGCATAGTGGGCTCGCAGCTCGACCAGGCCCTCCTCCAGGGAGGGAGCGGCGCCGATGACATCTGGCCAGCGGGTGGGGAGGTTGTTCAGAAAGCGGGGGTCTTGCAGGGTGATCACCGCAGCGGCTTCGGGACCGGGCTCTCGCCCACCTCCGCCCTCTAGTGTCAACTCCGGTCGGGAAAAGTAGACAGCCTCCGCGTCTGCTCATGAGCTGACACCGAGCGTGTCAACTCCGGTCGGGAAAAGTAGACAGCCTCCGCGTCTGCTCATGAGCTGACACCGAGCGTGTCAACTCCGCTCGGGAAAGGTAGACAGCCTCCGCGTCTGCTCATGAGCTGACACCGAGCGTGTCAACTCCGCTCGGGAAAGGTAGACAGCCTACGCGTCTGCTCATGAGCTGACACCGAGCGTGTCAACTCCGGTCGGGAAAGGTAGACAGCCTCAACGTCTGCTCATGAGCTGACACCGAGCGTGTCAACTCGGCTCGAGGAAGAGTCGCCAGCCATGAGTTGACACTTAACGGGGCAAGACCGGGCTCGGCCACAACAGGTCGCTCACGCTGCGCACCAGAGCCTTGGATTGAGGGTCGTCGGGGCGCTTGCGGGAGACCTTCGCTGCTTCGTCCCAGGCCTCGCCGAGCAGCCCCTGCTCAAGGTAGACCCCGATCAGCAGCAGGTGGGGCGACAGATCGTCCTTGCGCGCCTTGAGGGCGGCGTTGGCATCCTTGCGAGCCAGGCCAACCTCTTCCGACTCTGAGGCCGTGAGCACCTGGAAGGGCAGCTCGCTCTCGACGCCTCCCTCGTCCACCGCCTTGATGGTGTAGCGGCCCGGGGCAAGTTTGGGACCCCGCACCTGGGCCCTGTCGGTTCTCTTCGTCCAGAGCACCTTTCCGGTCTGATCGACGATCTTCAGTTGGGACGGGCTCGTGGCCTTGATCCGGAACAAAGGAGGGCTGAGGAAGCGCTTCTGGCCCGAGAAAACGACCCCCATCTGGGAGAGGAACGGGGGAGGGATCGAGACCTTGTTGACATCCAGGTAAGCCTGCATGCTTCCACCGAGCCGCTCGAGATTCTCGCCTCGCGGAACCAGGGCCCTGGAATGGCTGGGGGGCAGGCTCTTGAGTTGACCGGGCGAGCCCTCCACGAGCAGCGTTCGGTCCGCGGTGACCTCCAGGCGACAGGGGCCGGTGGCCCGATCGGTCCGCCCATCCGAGTAGCAGGCCAGCGCGACGCGGGCTCCCGGGTCGAGCTCGAGCTGTTGGCCCGCTTCCAGCACTCGCAGCAGCTTGACCGGTGTGCGTCCGGCCGGGCCGGACAAATAGACGTTGCCGCTCACGTCGGTGAGCACGGCCACGCGCTGGGCAGCTCCCACGACTGCCACCGCCAGCAAAACCAGGATCACGTATCTCATGGCTGCTCGACCTCCCAAACCTGCATTTCTTGCTGTTTTCCCTTGAAGTGATGAAGTCCCAGCGAGCGCCAGCGCAGTTGTCCGAGACCGGCCTCGTGCCGGGTCACGTCGCTGACCAGGATGACCGCCCCCAGGCTCTTGGCCAGCGACTCGATGCGGGCGGCCAGGTTGACCGGATCGCCCACGGCGGCGTATTCTGAGCGCTGCTCCGAGCCCACGTTGCCGACCACCACGTCGCCCGTGTGGATGCCGATCTTGACCTCGTAGAACCCGGTCTCGCGGGCTTGCTCGCGCATCTCCTTGAGCCGGGCCACCATGGCCAGGGCCGTGCGCACGGCCCGGGCGGCGTGGTCCTCGACCGGCTCGGGTGCCCCGTAGAGCACCATGATCTCGTCGCCGGCGAACTGCTTGACCGTGCCTCCGTGGGCGAAGATGACCTCCACCATGGCCTGAAAGAAGCGGTTGAGCATGGTGATCACTTCCTCGGGAGGGCGCCCCTCGCAGGTCGGGGTGAAGTTGTTGATGTCGCAGAAGAGCACCGTGATGCGGGCCCGACGGCCTCCCAGGGCCAGGTTGGCGGGCTGCTCGAGCAGGGTTTGCATCACCTGGGGCGAGACGAAGCGCCCGAAGATGCGCTTGAGCTGGCGGCGACTGCGCTCCAGGGTGGCCTGGCGCCAGCCCAGGTCGATCAGCCAGCCGCCCCCCAGGCTGAGGCTGCCCGTGGACAGCGGGATCCACAGTCCCTGGCTCAAGAGAGCCATGGTCAACGCGGTCAGGGCCAGTAGCGAGAGGGCCAGGCCCAGGGTGGCCAGGCGTAGTGAAGGATAGGTGGACCAGAGTCCGCCCAGCACTCCCAGACCCAGCACCAGGGCGAAGGCCAGGCCGGCCGAAGCTCGCCGGATGGGCGCTGCGGTGAGCAGGGTATTCAGCCCGGCCGCGTGCACCTCCACCCCGGCTGTGTGGCGGCCACGAAACCGGTCGATGGGGGTGGTGACGAAGTCCTGGAACTGCAGCGCCCCCGGACCGATCAAGACGATGCTGCCCGACAGCTCCCCGAGCTTCTCGCCCGCCTCGACCCGGCGCAGCAGGCGGGCGAAGGAGAGGCTGGGGAAGGTGAGCCCGCCGGGGCCGGGGTAGTTGACCCGCAGGCTGCCCGCTTCGGTTGGGAAGCTGAGGTCTTTGAGCTTGAGCCGGTCGGGCCCCAGCTTCAGGGTCTCCTTTTCGGCCAGTTCCGCCAGTCGCCCCGCCACGAAGCGCACCCGGCCCGCCTGGTCGGCGTAAAGAGGCAGACGGCGCACGACCCCGTCGGGGTCGGTGAGCAGGTTGGCCAGGGCCACGTTGCCCCGGGAATCGGCCGCATAGTAGAGCACCTCGCTCGAGCCCGGTCGGGGGAGAGCCTGACCACGGTCAAAGTCGATCAGCACCACCTGGCCGGAGAGCAGCACCTGGCCCAGCTCAAGGTCCGCCTGGTCCAGCTCCAGCGCCAGCGGGCTATCGGGGGGAAGGTTTTGCCAGGAGCGAGGAAAGAGCGAGTCCAACAAGACCACCCTGGCCCCCCCCTCCAGCATGGCAGCCGCAACCCGGGCGCAGGAGCGGCGCCAGAGCACCTGGGGCAGGCCCACCGTGGCCAGGGTGGCCTCGTCCAGCTCCACGATGCGGATCCGAGAGTCCACCTTGAGCTCTGAGCGCACGGCCATCAGGCCGTCCAGAGCCCGCAATTCGAGGGCCTCCAGGGCTCGCGAGTGGTGCAGCCAGCCCAGTGCCACCCCCACCAGGGCCGACCAGACCAGGGCTGCCAGCCGATAAGCGTGATCGGATCTCACGATCCTACCATGCCGTCTGAGGCCTGAGCGGGGTATGACACGGGTCATATCCCCGCTGCGGGAAGCCGGCTAGACTTGGTTCGTGGCTGCTGAGCACAAAATCTTTCTCGGCTCGCTGGCCAGGCTGTCGAGCCTGCACGAGCCCCTGACGCTGGAGGAGCTGCCCCGGGAGCAGTGGCAGACGGCTGACTTCGTGGTGGGCGAGCTCGTCAGCGCCGGCGGGCCGCTCTCACGCGTCGAGCTCAATACCGGACGGCTGATCGACGTGATCCGCGGCGACCGCCTGCTGGGGGCCCTGGGCAGTCGGGCGGCTACCCTGGAGGCGGTGGGAGACTGGCGCGCCATCGGTGAAGACGGCCTGATGGACCTGATGACGCCGGCCGGCCTGCTGGGCAAGATCACCTCCCAGTCCCCTTACCTCGGCCAGTTGCCGGTGCTGCGCTACCAGGGCCACGTGCTGGTGCAGGGGGCCAAAGCCAGCATGCGCGACTACGTGGGGGCCGTTCCCCAGCGTCCCCTGGGAGTGCCGGTGGTGCTGCTGGTGGGCACCAGCATGTCGGCCGGCAAGACCACCGCCGCCCGGGTGCTGGTGCGCATGCTCAAGGAGGCCGAGCGCCACGTGGTGGCCGCCAAGCTGACCGGGGCGGGCCGCTACCGAGACATTCTGAGCCTGCATGACGCCGGTGCCGACGCCATCTTCGACTTCGTGGACGTGGGCCTGCCCTCCACCGTGATGCCTGCCGAGGACTTCCGGCCGGCCATCGAGCAGCTCCTCACGCGGATGTCCCTGCTGGAGGCCGATGTGGTAGTGGCCGAGGTCGGCTCGTCCCCGCTCGAGCCCTACAACGGCGAGCTCGCCCTGGAGGCCCTGGGGGATCGCATCGCCATGCTGGTGCTGTGTGCCTCCGACCCCTACGCGGCCCTGGGCGTGATGGTGGCCTTCCAGCGTACTCCCGACCTGATCTGCGGAGTCTGCGCCAACACCAGCGCGGGCATCGAGTTGACCACCCGCCTGACCCGGGTTCCCACCGTCAACATCCTGGACGAAGCCTCCCATCCAATGGTGCAAGAGCTCCTGAGGAAGAAACTGGGCCTGCCATGATCGAGCTCGACCTCTCCCAGCCGATCTGGGCCAAATTTTTCTTGGTCTCACCGCTCGTGCTGATCGGCACCCACCACGCCGATGGCACGGTGGACATGGCCCCCAAGCACCTGGCCCTGCCGCTGAGCTGGGAAAACTTTTTTGGGTTCGTCTGCTCGCCCGAGCACGCCACCTATCGCAACATCCAGCGAGACGGCCGCTTCGGGGTCAGCTTCCCGAGACCGTCCCAGTTGCTGCAGACCTCGTTGGCGGCCGCTCCACGATGCGGAGACGGACCCGAGGCCCCCAAGCCCTCGCTGGCGGCGCTGACCACGCAGGAGGGCAGCACTCTGGGCTGTCCCCTGCTCCAGGGCGCCTACCTCTTTCTCGAGTGCGAGCTGGACCGGATCGTGGACGGCTTCGGGCCCAACAGCCTGATCGCCGGAGTGGTCCGGCACGCCGAGGTGGACGACATCGCCCTGCGGCGGGCCCAGCAAGATGACCACGACGCCATCGCCCACGACCCGATGCTGGTTTACCTCCAGCCAGGGCGCTTTGCAATCCTGTATGAAAGCCATGCCTTCCCCTTCCCCAAAGGCTTCCACCGCTGACGCGCTGATCGGCTGGCTCGAGCAGCGGGCCTCCGCCATGGAGGAGCTTTTGATCCAGCTGGTGAGCCTGGAGACTCCCTCCCAGGAGCCACCTCGCCTGGAGCCGGTCTACGACCTGCTGGGCCAGCGCTTCAGCCGGCTGGACATGCGCCAGAGCCGCTCGGCGGGCGCGTTGGTGGCCACTTCCTCACCGGCCCGGGCCCCCTGGCAGATGCTGGTCGGCCACGCCGACACGGTCTGGCCGGTGGGCACCCTGCAGACCTTCCCCGTGGAGCGCCGCGGCGAGCTTTTGCGCGGCCCGGGGGTCTACGACATGAAGGCCGGTCTGGTGCAGATGATCTACGCCCTGGAGGCCCTGCACGCCCTGGAGCTTTCTCCCGCCCTGCCGCTGGTGGTGGTGATCAACGGCGACGAGGAGATCGGCAGCCCCCGCTCGGCACGTCTGCTGCTGCAGCTGGCCCGGCGGGCGACGCGCGCCTTCGTGCTGGAGCCCTCGCTGGGCTCCACCGGCAAGCTGAAGACGGCCCGCAAAGGAGGGGGGCGTTTTCGGGTCAAAATTCAGGGCATCCCGGCCCACGCCGGTCTGAGCCCGGAGCAGGGCGCCAGCGCCATCCTGGAGCTCTCCTATGTGATTCAGGACCTTTTCCAGCTCAACGACCTGAGCCGGGGGGTGACGGTCAACGTGGGAGTAGTGGATGGAGGCCTGCGTCCTAACGTGGTGGCCCCTCACAGCAGTGCCGACGTGGACGTGCGGGTGCCCACCCATGAGGAGGCCGAGCGGGTGGAGCAGAAGCTCCGCTCCTTGCGGGCGCGGATTCCCGGGGTCAACCTGACGGTAGAAGGGAGCTGGGGTCGTCCTCCCATGGAGCCCACCCCCCGCAATCTGGCCCTCTTTGAGCAGGCTCGCGAGTTGGGGATGTTGCTGGGCCTGGATTTGGAAGGGGGAGCAGCGGGCGGATCCTCGGACGGGAGCACGCTGAGCCAGGTCACGGCCGTTCTGGACGGACTGGGAGCGGTGGGGGATGGGGCCCACTCGCTGGAAGAGCACTGCCTTCCCGCCCAGATGCCGGTGCGCTCAGCTCTGCTCGCGTTGCTACTGCTCAGTGAGCCCTGAAGTGCTTTCAACGCGGGAAAAGCGTTTTTGACGCCAAAGAACCCCTGACGACCGGAAAATGAACGGGGGTTTTGCCTGATGTCTGAAAGCCGCGAACGCGACCTGATCCTGGCTCCCAACGAATACGCCTACATTCTCGACGAGACCAAGGGCCACGTCATCGCTTACATCGGTCCTCACAAGACCAGCCTGGCCAACACCGATCGACCGGTCACCTATGACCACAACACTCGGCGGTTTCAGCGAGGCAACCTGGAGGAGGCTATCACCTCCTTCCCCTTCGCCGAGGAAGGCTGGTACGTGGTGCTCGAGAACCCCGCCCGTGAGGGCGACGAAGAGCACCCCAAGGGTGGCCCCAACAATCTGCCCAAGTTGATCTCGGGGCGCAAGGTGAACCTGCCGGGCCCGATCACGTTCCCCCTCTGGCCCGGTCAGGTGGCCCGCGTGATTCAAGGCCACCACCTGCGCTCCAACCAGTATCTGGTTGTGCGCGTCTACAACGAGGAGGCCGCTCGAGACAACTGGGCCCGGGCCGTCATCAAGCCCCAGCAGCCCCACACCGAGCCGGTCGAGACCGAGGTGCCCGACCTGACCATGGGCAAGCTGCTGGTGATCCGGGGCACGGATGTCTCGTTCTACATCCCGCCCACGGGCGTGGAGGTCGTACCCGATGTGGGAGGGGGCGGCTACGTGCGCGCCGCCGTCACGCTCGAGCGTCTGGAATACTGCATCCTGCTCGACGAGGACGGCAACAAGCGCTTCATCCGTGGACCGGCGGTGGTCTTCCCCGAGCCCACCGAGACCTTCGTGGAGAAGGCTGGCTCACGCAAGTTCAAGGCCATCGAGCTGAATGAGCTGACGGGTATCTATCTCAAGGTGATCGCGCCTTACACCGACGAGGCTCAAGTGGCTCATAAGGAGGGCGAGGAGCTGTTCTTGACCGGGAAAGAGCAGATGATCTACTTCCCCCGCCCCGAGCACGCCATCATCAAGTACGGCAACCAGGACATCCACCATTCGGTGGCCATCCCGGCCGGCAACGCCCTTTACATGCTGCACCGGCTGACCGGCGAGGTGAGCCTGGTGCGAGGACCGGCCATGTTCTTGCCCGATCCCCGCCGCGAGGTGGTGGTGCGCCGCGTGTTGCCGCTCCACCTGGTCGAGATGCTCTATCCCGGCAATCACGAGGCGCTGGAATATAACCGCAAGCTCTTGCAGCTCACGCGTCCCGAAATCGAGTATGTGGCCGACCGCGAGGTGCGAGCCAAGAAAGAGCGGGTGCAGGAGGATGCCAAGGTGCTGCAAGCCGCCCCCCGCGACTTCGCCGGGGACGAGCTGATGCGCACCCAGACCTACTCCAAGCCGCGCACCATCACGCTGGATACCCGCTACGAAGGGGCCGTCTCCATCGACGTCTGGACTGGCTATGCGGTGCTGGTCGTGGGCAAGAGCGGCCAGCGCAAGGTGGTGGTCGGTCCGGCCTCCTACCTGCTCGAGTACGACGAGAGCCCGGAGATGGTCGAGCTTTCCACCGGCACCCCCAAGACTGACGAGCAGCTTTTTCGCACCGTCTATCTGCGAGTGCTCAACAACACCGTTTCGGATATCGTCCAGGCCGAGACGGCCGACCTTTGCCAGGTGCGGGTGCAGCTTTCCTACCGGGTCAATTTCGAGGGAGATCCCGAGCGCTGGTTCAATGTGGAGAACTATGTGAAGTTCCTCACCGACCACATGCGAAGCATGCTGCGCAACGCCATCAAGTCCCACGGGCTCGAGCAGTTTTACCAGAATGCCATCTCGGTGGTGCGCGACTCGCTGCTCGGCGCTCCCGTCGAGGGCAAGCGCTCGGGCCGGCGCTTTGAGGAGAACGGCATGCACGTTTATGACGTGGAGGTTCTGGATGTGACCATCGGCGAGAACCAGATCGCCGATCTGTTGATGAAGGCGCAGCACCACGCGGTGCAACAGGCCATCGAGCTGGCCGCCGAGCAACGCCGTTTGGATGCAACCCGCAAGAGCGAGGAGATCAAGCAGCAGATCGCCGAGGCGGTCAGCAGCACGACCCTCAAAGAGCTGGCTTTGCGCAGCACCGAGTTGGAGATGCGGGCCGCCTATCTGGCCCAGGAGATTCGCACCCAGCATGAGACCGAGATGCAGCGATTGCAGGGCAAGAGCCAGGAGCAAGAACCCATCTCTCGCCTGCACGAGGCCGAGCTCGCGCGCGAGCGCGCCCGCCGCGATCAGGAGTTGGAGCTGGCTCAGCGCCAGCTCGGTCAGCGGCTGGAGGAGCTGCGCGCCGAGGTGCAGGGAGTGGTGGCCCGGGCCGAAGCCGTCTCGCCCGACCTGATCGCCGCTCTGCAGGGCTTCAGCGATCGGGCCCTGGCCGAGCGTATGGCCGAGACCATGGCGCCCCTGGCCATTCTGGGGGGCAAGAGCATCGGCGAGGTGTTCGCCGGCCTGCTCAAAGACACGCCCCTGGAAAACGTGCTCAAGCGCAACGGAGGCAACGGCGAGCCGCTGGCCTTAAAACCGGGCTCTTAGGGCACCGCGCGCTGGAACGCAGTTCCGGGGCGTTCCTTAGATTGTGCCAATGTGCAAGACCAAAGTGCGAGCGCATTAAAAACCGCGGTTGGCCGCCGAGCAGGCAGACCCAATTCCAGCAGGCCGTAGCTCTTTGTGGCCTGCGAGGTGACCACAGCCGAAGCGGGGCTCGCAGCTGTGAGGCGAATGACTCGCGCCTGACGGGGGAGGACGGTCAGAAGCTGTCTCTGCCACTGCCGCGCTCAAGCTGGAAAACTGTTCGAGAAAAAACTTGTCCAGGAAGGTGAAACTCCTTCAATATCGAAGCCCCCTCGTCAGGTGATGGAGCTCACTTGGGCGGCCCTTTCTGCTGGGAAGGGGAGGCTCAAAAAAAATTCCATCTCCCCTGAGAGGGATCTGCTCGAACAGACGGAAGGACCGGTTTCAATTGTTGTTGTCTTTCTGTCACTAACCCAATGGAGGTAGGAATGATTGGAACTCGACCATTAGGCCGGCTGGCTCAGGCTCTGTTCGCACTCGTCTTGATGTGCCTGGCCACCATTTCGTGCGGTGGCCCCGGCTCGGCGGGTACCCCGAACCAGGATTTCGCCACGGCCGATGAGTTTTTCGCCGGCCAGTTCAGCGGGCGTGTTGCTCTCAACGCGAACCAGCGTTTAACCTTTACGTTCACGGGCTCGACCATCGGAACCGTAGCAGGGATCTCGGTTGATATTGAAGACGTCGTAGATTTTCCGGATGGGGTTATTCCTCCTTTCGAGGCGCGGACCTACACCGACGAAGAGGACGGTTGGACGGGCGTCTTCGACGAGACGAATGCTGCTTTCACCCTGGTCGGTATCGTGGAGACCGGTAGCGACGAGGACCTGGGAGTGATCGGTGTGGAGGTGCCCACGCAGATCACCGGTCAGGGGGGCGGACCCTTTGGCTCCACCACGCCAGGATCGTTCACTCTCACGTTGGGTGGAACCGCCTTCACGGGCACTCTGATCCGCGGGACCTTCGACTGATTTTCACGCAGAGATCGTTTCAGAGCGGCCCGGCACCACGCCGGGTCGCTTTTTGCGCTCAGAGAATCTGCTGCTGGTAATCGTAGCGCATCTTGGCTCCCGATGGATCGAACAGATAGACCCCGTCGCGTTTGCCCACCGAGGTGGCCAGCTCGTCCTCTAGCAACAGGAAACTATCTTTGTTGAGGCCCACGCATTGCCGGTTCTGGAAACGATAGGCCAGGTAGCTGAGGTTATCGGGATCGTCGGTCTGGATGCGGTCCATGCAGTGGGGGAAGAGCTGCAGGCTTCGAACCAGGCCGAAACCCCGGTCGTAAAGGTTGAACTCGGCCTCAGTGGCAAAGTCGTTGTAGACGATGATGCGCTCGCACATGATGAGCGACCCGGCCGAAACGGTGTAAAACGAAGTGCCGCGCCGCAGGGCCTCGACAAGCACCTCACCCAGCCTGAAAAAGTGCAGACAGCGATGCAGCGCGGCCAGGTTGCCACCAAAAAGGAAGATCGAGTTGGCGCTCAAGATGCGCTCCTCCAGGGTCTGGCGCAGACCGCGCCAGGTCTTATTGAAGTGCAGTCCGGTGCCCACCACGAAGTGCTCGTCCAACTCACCTAACAACTCGACCATGCGGTCGTCGTTATCGATCAGACGGCCGAGCGCGTCGCGAATGTCGCCACCCAGGAAGTAACCCATCAGGCGGTCTCCGTCGAGATCGGCAGGGGGATGCGAAAAGGCCCCGGTGACATCCTGCATGACTTTGGACAAAGTGCTGTCGCCCTGCCGTTCGTTGAGCTGGGCCAGGGAACGTCGCAACTGGCCCACATAGAACGAATTCTTCTCGAGATAGAGGCGGCGAGTGGCCTCCATCAGCTCGGCGCGGGCGTTCCAGGCGGTCGCCAGGGTCGGCTCGCGGTCCAGGAAAGCGCGATAGGAATGGTAGGCGGACAGGTTCTGGAGATTCGTGTCAAATCCGCCGACGAACCTCGAGGGGATGCCAATGTCGCGCAGGGCGGCCTTGATGGGCTCTTCTTCGAACTCATTCTCCAGCCAGCCAGCCGTGATCAGCAGCACCTTGAGCGACTCGCGCACGGCCCGGTCCTCGTGCAGCGAGCTGAGCAGCCAGTCGCGCGCCATCTTCACGAAGTCGCTTTCAAGCACGATATTGCCGTTGAAGAGGATACGGCCACGCATAGGGCGGCGTTACTTCGCGGTCGGCCCCGGGCGGGCCTACCTGTGGAGCAGGGCCCTGGCTCATGCTGGCAAACGGGTTCTGCCCAGGGGGACCTTGAGGGAGTCACCGTGCGCGCTGATTTGATCCTGACCAATGCCCGGGCCTGGACGGGCGACCGGGCGCGGCCCTGGGCTGATTCGCTGGCCATTCGGGGCAACCACCTGGTGGCTGTGGGCGAGGAAGTGAGTGCCACCGAACGTCTCGATCTGGGAGGGAGGCTGGTTATCCCCGGCCTGTGGGATGCCCACATCCACTACTACCACTGGAGCCTGGGCCTGAGCCAGGTGCAGCTGAGCGGCTGTTCGAGCCTGGCGGACCTGCTCGAGCGGGTGCGCCAGTTTATGGCGATGGAGCCCCGGGACACCTGGGTCTGCGGCTGGGGTTGGAATGAGACCTTCTGGCCCGACCCCACCCTGCCGTCACGCCACCATCTCGACGCCGTCACGGGGCCCGACCGTCCCTGCTTGCTCTACCGCTCGGACATGCACTCGGCCGTGGCCAATTCGCGCGCCCTCAACCTGGCCGGGATGCTGGAGCCGGACCTGGTGGTGGAGGGGGGCGTGATTGACCGCGACCCGGACGGCCAGCCCACCGGGGTGCTGCGCGAGCTGGCCATCAGCCGGATGCAAGAGCTTTTGCCCGGTCCCAGCGCCGGCCAGCTCGACCGGGCCCTGTTGGCGGGCATGGAGCGGCTGCACAGGCTGGGGATCACGGCCATTTGCGATCAGCGGCTCAAGGACCAGGACGATGGGCCCCGCGCCCTGGCTGCCTATGCGCGGCTCAATCGGCGCGAGCAGCTGAAGTTGCGGGTGAGCTGCAACGTGGCGGCCCACAACTTGCCTCTGCTGGAGGCCCTGGGTGTATCCTCAGCGATGGGGGACGACCGGCTGCAACTCGGCCATATCAAGATCTTCGCTGATGGCACGCTGGGCAGTCGCACAGCCTCGATGCTAAAGCCCTTTCTGCCCGGTCCGTTTGACGAGCATGACAACTGTGGCCTGGCTCTGACTCCTCGCGAGCAGATCGAGGACGAGTTGCAGCGGGCTCTGGCCATCGGATTTCCCGTGTCCATTCACGCCATTGGCGACCGGGCCAACCGGGTCTGCCTGGACCTGTTCGAGCAAGCTCGTCTGAGCGGTGGAGAGCCGCCAGCCATTGCGCACCGGATCGAGCACGCCCAGACCCTGGCCGACTCCGACCTGGGCCGGCTGGCCGAGCTGGGGATCACGGCCAGTTTACAGCCCGCCCACATCCTGGACGACATGGACACCGCCGACGCCTATCTCGGAGAGCGCGCCCGCCTGGCCTACCGCTTCGGGGGGCTGGCTCGCTCAGGGGCCTTGCTGGCTTTCGGCAGCGATGCGCCGGTTTCGGATGCCAATCCCTTTTACGGGATGCACGGAGCTATCTGCCGACAGCGCCCAGCTCGCATGGAACAGGGGGCCTGGTATCCAGCCGAGCGCCTCTCGCTCCAGGAAACCCTCACTGCCTACACGCTGGGCGCGGCGACGGCAGCCGGGCGCCAGCGCTTGACTGGCTCTCTGGCTGTGGGGAAACGGGCAGATCTGGCCGTGCTCGACCGCGATCTCTTCGAGATCGATCGCCAGGGGATCATGGGCAACGAGCTGGTCGAAACCCGGGTGCTGCTGACAATGTTCGATGGCCAGGTGGTCCACCGCGAGATTTAAAGTGAAGTGCTGAAGGTTTTGCAGTAAATCGCGCCGACAGACTTGTATGGAGGCGCCCCCGAAGGAGAGGCAAAACCTTCAGCACGGAACGCACATTAGAAGCGGCCGCGAACCCCCGTGTGGTGTCGGAGGAGCCAGGCTCTCGGGGGTCCCTGCCCCCGCCTCCGGCACCACAAGATAATGCAGGCGACCGGACTTCCAGCCCAACATGTTGGGCGTCGCGCAGCCGGAAAACTGTGTCAAGGGGGTTCCGGCCGCGCTCCTGGAGCGGTCCGGAAAACCGTGTCAAAGGGTCTCCTGATCCGATCTCGCGAAGCGGTAATGAGCCACCATGTATTCGCGACCGCCGGCGTAGCCGAAGTAGCCGGCGCAGGCCAGGAAGAAGAGCTCCCAGCGAAGGAACCACTTGCGGCTGTCTGGACCGTAGACGGGTCCGAAGATCTCCAGCACACGCGCCTTCTCGCGACGCAAATTTGCCAGCCAGGCCAGCGCGGTGCGCTGGTAGTGCCTGCCGTCCACCAGCCAGTGAGCTTCCGGAACCAGCTTTCCGCAGCATTGCAGGAAAAGGCTGGCGGAAGGGAGTGTCCCGCCGGCGAAAAAATGACGCTCCATCCAGCCCTGGCCCTCGAAAAGATAGGTCAGCGTCCGATGGCAGAAGATGTGGATGAACAGCTTGCCCCCCGGCCGGAGCCACCTCTCCAGGCGCTGAAAGAGCAATCGGTAGTTGCGCAGGTGCTCGAACATTTCGATCGAGACGATGCGATCGTAGCTCTGCGAAGGCTCGAATCGGTTGATATCGCAGGTCCGAGCCTCGACGTTCGGTAGTTGCAGGGAATTAATGAGCTCTCGCTGACTTTGCGAGTTCGAAACGGTCAGGATGCGGCTGGCGGGGTAGCTGCGGGCCATGAGCTCGGTGAGAGAGCCCCAGCCGCAGCCAAGCTCGAGGATGGTTTGCCCATCCCGGAGCTCGGCCCGTTCGCAATAGAGCTCGAGCATGGCCCGCTCGGCCTCCCCCAGGTCTTGACAGCTTGAGGTCCAGTAGGCGCTGGAATACTTACGGTGAGGCCCCAGCACGAGTTGGAAGAAGCTCGCGGGCAACTCGTAGTGCTGCCGATTGGCCTCCTCGACCTGCAAGGCCAGCGGACCCTGCGACAGCCTGTCCAGCAGAGTCAGCAAACGCTCCTGCTGGGCCTCGGGGCCGCCCCGGCGCTCGTGCCGCAGGCGCTGCCAGTTCAAAAAGCGGATCGCCTGCAAGATCAGGAAGTCTTTCATTTCTTGAACCAGGGGACCAGCACGCTGGTCGTCTCTTGATAGTGCCGGTAGGCCTCCCCCTTGCTGCGCAGGGCCTGCTGCTCCGTGGCCGGAATCCCTGTGACGCGCAGGATGAAATAAGCGATGAGAAGGGGGCTCAGCATTCCCAGCCAGCCGTAAGGTGAGGCCAGGGCGAAGGTCCCGTAGCCGATCCAGGTGATGATCTCGAAGAAGTAGTTGGGATGACGGCTGTAGTTCCAAAGCCCCCGCCGGCAGACCCCGCCCCGCCCCTCGCGCTTGAAACCCGCCAGTTGAGCGTCAGCCGTCGCCTCTCCGAGCAGGCCCGTCAGCCAGAGGGCGGTTCCAGCAAGCTCTATGGCATTGATCCGGGGCTCGGGGTTGAGGCAGATCAGCAGGAACGGCAGCGAGAGTAGCACGTCCAGCAGGCCCTGGGCCAGGAAAAAGGCCAGGAATTTGAGGCCAACGTTGCTCTCCCAGTCCTTGCGAAGCTGCTTGTAGCGTCCTTCTTCCTCGGCTCCCCAGATGCGCGTCAAAAAGAGATAGCCTCCAAGACGCAGAGCCCACAAGCTGACCATGGCGGCGCACAGCCAGCTGCGCACCGGCCAGCCGGTTCCCTTCCAAGCATAATAGAGAGCAAGCAGCATCAGGCCGAAGGTCCAGCCCACATCCACCAGGGCCGCGTTCTTGAGCGGGAAATGCAGCAACCACAGGACCAGCATCAGTCCGCTCACCAGCGCCATCCCGCCCAGCACGAGCTCCATGGGGCTGCGGTTGGAGAGACGATGGTCAGGCTCCTGCTGGCATTGAACTCGGTCCCGTGCGGACGGCGACGGAAGGTGTAGGAGTGGCTGAGGTGATTCATGAACTCCTCAAGGTCATCCGAACGTCATCGGGTAGCCCCGTTGGCACATCCGCAGAGAGGCGTGCCGTTGTTCCACCAGGGGGGCTGCCGAACCCGCCATGTGCTTTCCGGAGGATCGAAGGCCAAGCTCCTGCAGACGTTGAACCTGCAGGCGCAAGGCACCGCTGCTTGACCCCCCGCCTTTCCCGCCCCGCACAGTCGGGCTCGGACCTTTCGGGCGTGTCTGGGAACTCATCTAAGGAGGCAAGACCGATTGCGTATCGCTGTGGTGGGGGCCGGCGTGGCCGGCCTGACAGCGGCCTGGCTGCTGCAACGCCGGCACCAGGTGTGGGTTTTCGAGCAGAACAATTACGCGGGCGGCCACACCAATACAGTGGTCCTGCCCGATGGACCCGACGCTGGAACGCCGGTGGACACGGGTTTCATCGTGCTCAACGACCGGAACTACCCGACTTTCACGAAGGTGCTCCAACAACTGGGCGTGCCTGTGCGCACGGCAGACATGTCGTTTGGCTACCATGATCGGGTCAGTGGGCTCTGCTACTCGGGGCACGATGCCAACAGGCTCTTCGCGCAGCGCAAGAATCTGCTCGATCCGCGCTTCTTGAGACTGGTCGCCGACTTGTTGCGGTTCAACCTGGCCGGGCCTGCCAGGCCAGGAGAGACGCTGGGGAGCTATCTCGACCGCGGGCACTACAGCCGTTTCTTCCGCCAGCACTACCTGACGGCCATCGGAGCCGCGGTCTGGAGCACTCCCACCCGCCAGATGTTGGATTTTCCCGCCTCGACCCTGCTGGAGTTCTTCCGCAACCACGGAATGCGCAGCCTGACCGATCGCCCTGTCTGGCAGACCATCCCGGGAGGCAGCCAGACCTACGTGCGGAAGATGCTGACCGGGTTGAACGTCACAACAGGGGTGAAGGCTCGCGTGGCCCGCTTCACGGAGTGGGTCGAGGTTGAGGGCGAGCGATACGACGCGGTCGTCCTGGCCGGCCACGCGGATCAGAGCCTGAGCGCTCTGAACGACCCCACACCCGAGGAAAAAAGTCTCCTGGGAGCCTGGTGCTACCATCGCAACCATACCGTGCTCCACACGGACCTGAGCCTCATGCCACCCGAGCGGAGGGCGTGGGCGAGTTGGAGCTTCACCCGCCAGCGTCCTGACGAGCCAGCCTTCCTGAGCTATCACATGAATCGGCTCCAGGGGCTGTGCACCCACCGCCAGTATCTCGTCACGCTCAACCGCCCCGAGCCCTATCCGGAGGGCAGCGTGATCGCGGAATTTTTCTATGAGCACCCCGCCTATACCACCGCCAGCGTGGCCACGCAGCCCCTCTTGAAGAGCCTGAATCGCGACCGAACCTATTTCTGCGGCTCGTACTTCGGCTATGGCTTCCACGAGGATGCCGTCAAGTCGGCCGTGGCCGTGGCCGAGAGCCTGGGTTGCCCGTTGTGAGCAGCCTCATCTACCGCGGCCACGTCAGCCACGTGCGTCTGACTCCCGTCAAGCACGGCTTTCGTTATCCCATCTACGCCTATTGCCTGGACCTCGACGAGCTCCCAAGAATGAGCTCGCCCCTGTTTGGCTACAACCGCCCCGGGCTCAGCTCGGTCTATGACTGTGACTACCTCGAGCGCGGCCCCGGCACGCTGAGGCAGAAGCTCGAAGGCCATCTTCAGAGCCACGGGCTGCTGGGCGTTCAGAAGATCCATCTGATCACCAGCGCTCGCTACCTGGGCTATGTTTTCAACCCCGTCAGCTTCTACTATTGCTGGGACGCCCATGATCAGCTTGTGGGCTGTCTGGCCGAGGTCAACAATACCTTTGGAGAGCGTTTTCTGTATGTCCTCAACGAGTCTCGCGAGCCCCTCGAGGGAATGCTGGCTCGCTACACCGTGCCCAAGGGGTTCTATGTCTCTCCTTTCAACGCCATCGAAGGCGATTACGACTTTCACTTCGGTGATCCCCGCGAGAAACTCGACATCCAGATTCATATCCTGGATCAGGGCAAAGTCGTCTTCCGCTCGGCTCTGAAAGGTCGCCCTTGCGAGTTGACCCCCGGGAACCATCTGGCCACCCTCCTGCATTATCCTGTTACCGCGGCCATGACCGTCCCCCGGATTCTGTGGCAAGCGGCCACACTGCACTATCGGAAAGGATTGCCCCCCGTGCCCAAGCCGTTCCCGGAAGCCCCGACCATTCTGCGCGCTGAGCCGCCCGGATGGCTGGAGCGCTACTGCCAGAGGCTGGTAGAGAGCTATCTGAGCCTCATTCATACCGGCCGGTTGACCCTGACGCTGCCCGATCGCACCCAGAAGGTCTTCGAAGGAAAGGGTGGCCGCAACGCCGAGTTGATCGTCAACGACTACGACTTCTTCCGCCGCGTGGCCATGGATGGCGACGTCGGGTTGGGGGAGTCGTTCCAGCTCGAGCTCTGGGACAGCCCCGACGTGGTGGCCTTCATCCAGCTCATGGTGGACAACCGCCAGGCCGTGGATGACAGGAAGTTCTGGCTCAGCCACGGGTTCCGATGGCTCCAACGGCTCAAGCACTTGCTGCGCAGAAACACCCTGTCGGGCAGCCGGCGCAACATTCGCCAGCACTATGATCTGGGCAACGAGTTCTTCCAGCATTTCCTGGACGAGAGCATGACTTACTCCTGCGCTCTTTATCGCAGGGGCAACGAGACGCTCGAGGAGGCGCAGGAAGAAAAGCTCCTGGCGGTGCTGGACAAGGCCCGCGTGTCCCCCCACCACCACCTGCTGGAGATGGGCTCCGGCTGGGGGAGTTTCGCATTTCTGGCGGCCCGACGCACGGGTTGCCGGGTTACCACCCTGACGCTGTCCGAGCGGCAGTATGAGTATGTTCGGCAACGCTCGCGGGAGCTGGGACTTCAAGATCTCGTTCAGGCCAGACTGTGCGATTATCGCCAGACACAGGGGCAGTTCGACCGCATCGTCTCCATCGAAATGCTGGAGGCCGTCGGGCACGAGCATTACGGCCAGTTTTTCTCGACCTGTGATCGGCTGCTGAAGCCGGACGGCCTGATGGTGTTGCAGACCATCACCATCCCAGACCAGGGCTACGAGGTCTACCGGCGCAGCGTCGAGTGGACCCAGAAGCACATTTTCCCCGGCTCCAACATCCCCAGCCTGACGGCGCTCACGAACGCGATGACGAAGAACAGTCGGTTCTTGATCGAAAGCCTGGAGAACATCGGCATCCATTACGCCCGCACCCTGCGCGAATGGCGCCGACGGTTCTTGAGCTCGAAAGAGCGCCTGGGCAAAGATCGCTATTTCCTGCGCACCTGGGAATACTACTTCTGCTACTGCGAGGCCGGCTTTGCCACTCGCACACTGGGCGATCTCCAACTGGTCCTCACGCGGGTGAATAACCCCAGCCTGCCCTTATGACCGAGGTCGAAACCGACCGGTTGGACTACCGCGGTGCAATTCCCTATGTAATGCTGCACCTGGCTCCCCTGGCCGTCTTCCTGGTGGGCTGGACCCCGCTGGCCGTTGCGGCCTGCTTGTTTAGCTACCTGCTGCGCATGTTCGGCATCACGGCCGGCTACCACCGATATTTCTCGCACCGCTCCTATCAGACCTCGCGCGCCTTCCAGTTCGTGCTGGCTGTGCTGGGGGCCACCGCGGGGCAGAACGGCCCGCTCTGGTGGGCGGCTCACCACCGCCACCACCATCGGCATGCGGACACCGGGCAGGACCCGCACTCGCCGGGTCTGAGGGGTTTTTTCTGGTCCCACACGGTCTGGTTCTTGACCTGTCGCAGCTCTAAGACCAACCTGGAGGCCGTGCGCGATCTGGCTCGCTATCCCGAGCTTCACCTTTTCGAGCGCCACCCTCATAAAGCCACCTGGATTTACGCTTTCTGCTGGTTCTTCCTGGGAATTTTCATCGAGACCAGGATGCCCTTCCTGGGCACCACACGCTGGCAGCTGCTGGTGTGGGCTTACTTCGTGAGCACCATCCTGGTGTATCACGCGACTTTTAGCATCAATTCGCTGAGCCACGTCTTCGGCAGCCGGCGTTATGAGACCCGAGACAGCAGCAGGAATCACTTCTGGCTGGCCCTGATCACGCTGGGGGAGGGCTGGCACAACAACCACCACCGCTACCCGGGCAGCGAGCGTCAGGGCTTCTTCTGGTGGGAGCTTGATCTCACCCACTATGCGCTCAAGGGGCTGGAACGGCTGGGGCTGGTGTGGGGGTTGCGCGAGCCGCCCAGGAGCCTGCTCGGTGCCGAGCGGACCGTCTGAAGCCAGCTCCAGGCAAAGGACTCACCCTCTGGTAGTGGAACATCCCGGCCGAATGCCGAGCCCCAGAGTCACCACGATGCTCCTTCTTGGCGTGCTGGTCGTGGCGCTGGTGGGGTGGCAGCTGCGTCCCGCCCCCACCGTCGATGTCGTCTTGCCCCGAGAGCGCGAGGTGGTCGAGCTGATTCTGGCCAGCGGTCGGCTCCGAGCGGTGCGACAGAGCCAGCTCGGGAGCAGCGTCTCGGGTAGCGTGGCCAGAGTGCTGGTGGAGGAAGGCGACCAGGTGCGCAAGGGTCAGCTTCTGATCGAGCTTGACGACGGCGACATCCTGGCTCAGCGCGATCAGGCCCGGCACGCCGTGGAGACCGCCTCCAGCGAGCTGGCTCGGGTCGAGCGCGGCGCCCAACCGGAGGAGCTCGCTCGGGCCCGGGCCGAGCTCGAGCAGGCCAGCCAGGTCAATCGCGCCCGCCTGGAGCAGGCGCGCCAGAGGCTCGACCAGCTCGAGCGCGGCGGGCGGCCCGAGGAGCGGGGGGAAGCTCGGGCAAACCTGGCTCGAGCTCGCTCGGAGCGCGAGCAGGCCGACCGCGACATGGCTCGGGCCCGCGACCTCTTTGCCCAGGGGGCCATCTCGCGCTCCGAGCTCGAGCAGGCCACCCTCGCCCAGAGCCGTGCCCTGGCCAGCCAGCAGGCCCTGCAGGAACGCCTGCGGTTGGCCAGCCAGCCGGCTCGCCCTGAAGAGATCGCCGCCGCCCGAGCCGAGCTCGAGGCCGCCCGCGCCACGCTCTCCACCAGCGAGCAGGTGGCCCGCCAGAACCTCGGCCTGCTGGCCCGGCAGCCCTACCCGGAGGACCGCAGCCTGGCCCGAGCCCGCCTGGCCGAAGCCGAGTCTGCCTTCCGGAACGCCGTCGAGCAGGTGGAGCGACGCCAGATCCGGGCCCCCATGGCGGGGCTGATCACCCGTCGCAACGTCGAGCCGGGCCAGAGCATCAATACGGGCACCGCCCTGCTGACGCTGGCAGCCATGGAGCGCACCGAGATCTATGTCGAGACGGATGAGACCAACCTTCCCCGCCTCAAGGTGGGGCAGAGCGCGACCGTCTTCCCGCCAGCCTTCCGCGAGCAGCCGTTCACGGCTCGGGTCAGCCAGATCGGGCCCGACGTCGATGCCACGCGCGGGGTCGTGCCGGTGCGGCTCAAGCCCGAGCGGTTGCCGGAGTATGCCCGTCCCGACATGACCCTGGATGTCAGCATCGAGGTCCGGCGCCTGAAAGCTCTCAGCCTTCCCCTGTCCTGCCTGATCAACGACAACACCTGCCTGGTGGTCGAAGGGGGACGATTGCGCGCGCTGACGGTCAAGGTGCTGGCTCGCGGCCAGAACTGGGCCGCCATCGAGGGTCTCGACGAGGGTCGGGCGGTCGTGCAGAACGCCACCACCGTCGAGCCCGGGCAACGCGCTCGAGCCCGGACGGTCGAGCCCCCCGAGCTCGAGTCGGGGCCCCCCGCCGCCGGCAATGATCCCAATGGCAAGACCAACTACGAGCCGGTGGGCCAGTGATCCCCGACTACTTCATGGTCACGGTGGCCCTGCGCCACCTCCGCTTCGGGCGCGGCGAGACGCTGCTGACCACTGGCGTGGTGGCCATGAGTGTGACCCTGATCATCTTCCTGACCGGCCTGATCGGGGGCCTGCAGCGCCGGTTGATCGCCACCGTGACGGGAGCGGTGGCTCATGTCACCGTCGAGCAGGTCGAGCGTCCGCCCCTTGCGCTGTGGGAAGAGTCGCCCGAGCCGGGCTTGCTCTACACCGCCCGCACCGTCAAGCTGCCCCAGCAGAAGCAAAAAATCGAGGACTGGCAGGCCTGGCTTCCCCGACTGGAGCGCTTTGATCCCGCGGTCATGGCAGTCTCTCCTACGGTCAGCGGCCAGGGAACCCTGGCGCGGGGCACCAAGAAGGTTACGGTGCAAATCTACGGGGTTCTCCCCGAGCGCCAGGACCGGGTGGTCGCTCTGCAGAGCAACCTGGCCCGGGGACGCTTTTTCGGACTCAATGGGGGCGAGCTGGCCATGGGCTATCGCCTGGCCGAGGAGCTGGGAGTCGACCTGGGCGACAAGCTGCGCCTCACCAGCACCGAGGAGGTGGCCCGCACCTATACTGTGGCGGGCATCTTCGATACCGGATTTCGCGCCCTGGACTCGAGCACGGTCTACCTGCCCCTGCGCGACGGACAGTCGCTATTCGGGTTGGGCACCGCGGTCACCTCGCTGGGAATCAGGCTGCGCCACGTCTTTGAAGCAGAGGAGCTGGCCCGGCGGTTGTCTCTCCAGGTCCCCTACCAGGTCGAGCCCTGGACCAGAGATAATCAGAGCCTGCTGGTTGCCCTCAAGGCCCAGTCCGGGTCCTCCAACATGATCCTGGCCATCACCACCCTGGCCGCGGCCTTCGGCATCGCGAGCATCATGATCACGGCTGTGGTCAGCCGTTCCAGAGAGATCGGCATCCTCAAGGCCATGGGAGCGACAGACCATCAGATTCTGGGAGTGTTCGCCCTGGAAGGAAGCCTTCTCTCGCTCCTGGGGGGAGTGCTGGGCAGTGCCACCGGGTTGTTTTTGGTGAGCCAGCTCAAGAAGGCCCGCACCCTGTCGGCCAGCGGTCGCAGCATCGAGCTCTTCCCGGTGGAGCTCAGCCCCGAGATGGTCCTGGGAGCGGTAGCCCTGGCCCTCACCGTGGGCCTGCTCTCTTCGCTCTATCCGGCCTGGCAGGCCGCTCGGGTCGATCCCATCGAGGTGATCCGGGGAAGCTGATGGTGGCCGAGCTGATCAAGGTCGACAAGACCTACGCGGGGGAGGTTCCCACGCGGGTGCTCTTCGAGGTCAACCTGACCGTCGCGCCCGGAGAGTTCCTGGCCATCCAGGGAACCTCGGGAAGCGGGAAGTCGACCCTGCTCAATCTGCTCGGGCTGCTTGACAGCCCCACCGGCGGGGTGCTGCGCCTGGGAGATCGGGATACGGCCGGCTTCACTGCTCGCCAGCGGGCCGAGTATCGACGCGATTACCTGGGTTTCATCTTCCAGTTCCACTACCTCTTGCCCGAGTTTACCGTGCTCGAGAACGCCCTCATGCCCTGTCGCTTGAAAGGGCGGGAGGCCGAGCAGGCAGCTCGCGCGCGGGTGCAGGCACTTCTTGAGCAGGTCGGACTGGGCGAGCGGCTGCACTATCGCCCATCCCAGCTCTCGGGTGGGCAGCAGCAGCGGGTGGCCATCATCCGCTCACTGGCCAACGATCCCGTGCTGGTTCTGGCCGACGAGCCCACCGGGAACCTCGACTCCAAGACCGCCCGGGGCGCCTACGACCTGATGCGCGAGCTCAGCCGCACCAGCGGCAAGAGCTTCGTGATGGTGAGCCACGACGAGAGATTTACCCGGATGGCTGACCGGGTCGTGCAACTGCTGGACGGGCGCGTCCAGCAGGCCTGAAAGTCGGGGTGCCCGCGAGCGCCGAAAGCTCCGTCGCGACCCCTGGCCTGCGCCCCCCCCGCTCCCGGCAAATACTTTAAAAAGTAGGCACATAAGAACGTGCCTACTTTAATGGAATATTCATCCGAGTTGCTACCGTCTCTTCACTCGACCGCCTTATGCTGGGTTTGGAGGTGAAGAGCAAAGATGATGCAGGGACTGGTGCTGATGATTCTGGTTGTCAGCCTGGTGCTGACGTTGCCCGCGACCTTCAGTTTCTCGACTGTCAGGCAGACTGTGCAGCCCTGGAGCGAGCGCTCTTTCTATCGGTAAAAGGAGAAATGTCATGTTGAGCTGGAGAACCCGCACCACTTTATTGGAAGTCCAGGGCGATCGAGCGACCGTTTTGTCCTCGCGACCCGTGGACCGGGGACGTGAGGTCGCCCTGGATGGCAAGGCGCGGCTTACGGTGGAAGGGTGTCGCCCTCACAGCCAGGGAGGTTACGTCCTTTCGGGGGTGGCCAGGGACGCCAACCGTCTTCCGATGCCTCCGGCCCCTCCGGAGGGGGTCAGGCGCCGCCCGCGCGCGGTGCTGCGCAGTCGGGTGATGTCAGCCCAGCTGCCTGGCTACCGGGCTGTGACCCGTGATTGCAGCGTCACGGGCCTCTTGCTGGAAGCCGAAGGACCGGTTTCTCCCGGGACCAGGCTGAGCCTGGAGATCGAGCTCGAGTCGGTGGAGATTCCCCTGAGGACGACCGCACGCGCCGTCTGGTGCGAGCAGGACGTTCCCAAGCGATGGCTGGTCGGGGTGGAGCTCGTTCAGCCAGACGCGGGCCTGGTCCACCTTCTCAAGCAGCTCACCGGTGAGCCTGCTGCTTCATCGGACGAGGGGCACGGGGCTCAGGCCTCGGGTCAGCGGCCGGTGACGGCTCCCCCCCTCCCCAGGAGTACGCGGCGGGCCGAGCTGGTCGCCCAGTTGCGCCACTATCGATTCGAGCCTTCCGGCCTGAAGGTCGACATCGTTCTCCCCCATGGCACGCTGCACTGTCTCGAGATTCCTGAGCCCAGGTCGCTGCGGGACAATCGCCCTCTGGCTGGCACCCAGTTGAGCTTCCTGGAGTACGAGCAGGACGCTTTCCAGGCCGTTTACCGTCTTCAGAGTCCCTGGAACGAGGTGGTCCTGGAAGTAACGGCCGCGCCTGGCTCCCAGGAAATCTGGCGAGGTCTGCCTCCTCTTCATCCGCGGCGAATTCGGCTGGCCCTCTCCTGAGCAGCCCGCTCCGCTGGTGTTGACACCAGAGCAGCCAACAAAACGGCCGATGCTGTTTTGGGCTGCGCTCCGGCCATGGTGGGTGAGCCAGACCTTCGGCTCGACGCGAGAACAAGTTGAAGTGAAGTGCTGAAGGTTTTGCAGGAATATTCGCGCCAGCAGACATGTGTTGAGGCCGCCGTGGTCCGCGCTGGCCAGGTGGATGCAGGAGCAGGGAGGCTCCATCGTGCTCATGAGCTCGGCCGCCGCCTCGCTGGGGCTGGCCAATCACGAAGCTATCGCTGCCGCCAAGGCGGGTGTGGAGGGGCTGGTTCGCTCGGCGGCCGCTACCTACGCCAGTTGGAACGTGCGCATTAACGCGGTCGCTCCGGGTCTGGTGGACACCCCTCTGGCGACCTCCATCACCCGGCCTCGAGGTGGCCAGCAAGTTGCACCCGCTGGGACGAGTCGGGAGTGCGTGGGAGGTGGCCAGGGCTGTGGTCTTTCTGCTCGAGCAGAGCTGGCTTACCGGCCAGGTGCTGGGCGTCGACGGGGGCTGGCGCGGGTGCGAAGCCGATGAAAATTCTCGTTACCGGAGCTTCCGGATACATCGGCGGCCGCCTGGTCCGCGTGCTCCTCGAGAGGGGTCACCAGGTGCGCGTGCTGGTCCGCGACGCCGACCAGGTGCGGGGTCGACGCTGGGCTGACCAGGTTGGGGTGCACGTGGGCGATCTGACGCGCCTGGAGACCCTTACGAGCCTGTGCCAGGGAGTGGACGTCGCCTACTATCTGGTGCACTCGATGATGGACGGGGCCGACTTCGCCCGTCGCGACCGTCAGGCAGCTGAGAATTTCGCAGCCGTTGCCGGGGGCTTGAGACACCTAATCTACCTGGGCGGATTGCTGCCCCGCTCGGCGAAAGTATCGCGCCATCTCGGTAGCCGGGCCGAGGTGGGCTCGCTCCTGCGCGAGCGCCTTCCCACCACGGAGCTCCGGGCCGGGCCCATCATCGGAAGCGGCTCGGCTTCGTTTGAGATGGTCCGCTACCTTACCGAGCGTCCGCCGGTGATGGTCGCCTCTAGGAGCGCGGCCGCAAACCCCCTTGACACAGTTTTCCGGCTGCGCGACGCCCAACATATTGTGCTAGAAGTCCGGCCGCCTACAATATCTTGTGGTGGCGGAGGTTCCCTCCG
>JAANMW010000144.1_pt1 | contig 77137 bp, 72 predicted proteins | sample 7279671 | NCBI WGS metagenome assembly JAANMW01 (sample SAMN14094541, study PRJNA606508) | bioreactor metagenome | isolation source: A lab-scale SPAN reactor treating ammonium-rich wastewater day 247 | place: Ireland: Galway | collected 2017-09-19 | reverse complement strand
CGAAGAGCTCGCAGAACGTCGCCCGCTGTTTCAGTTGGAGCAGGATAGGCTGCTGGGCCAATACACAGGATGCCAAGGCATTGCCGAGAGGACGCGCTCCGAGGCGGCCCTCAAAGCCGTCGAAATGGAGCGCCGTCGCATATCACGGGACTCGATTTCCGCATCTCTGGATCGCGTGAATGCACACAGGAATCACCTTCAGGAGCGAATCGCTGGGCTTGCAGCACAAATTGATCAGGCAGGTCCGAACCTTGCAAAACTGCAGGGCGATCTTGGGATCTGCCTGGAAGAGCAGCTCGGCGTTGATCGGGAACTGGTGGCACGACGCGAGGAGCTCGAGCAAGTTGAGTTTGCGGTAAGGAACGGTGAATCCCGGCGTGGTCTGGCCGAAAAGGAGGTTGAGCGCATACGTGAAGCCGTAGAGAGCCTGCGAATCCAGGTTCGTGAGGCCGAAGTTCGGCATGAATCGGTAATGGAGGATTTTGCGGCGACCGGCGCGGACGTCTCGGTCGTCCGGCAGGAAATACCCGTGGATGCCGAATGTGGCCGCTGGCAACAGGACCTGGATGATGTCCGTCGCCGGATCGATCGCCTGGGACCGATCAACCTTGCTGCGATCGAGCAGTACACAGAGCAGGCGGAGCGGAAGACGTACTTGGATGCCCAGAATGACGACCTGACGGCGGCACTGGAAACCCTGGAGCAGGCAATTCGGAAGATTGATCGTGAGACCCGCTCGCGGTTTCAGGAGACCTTTGATTGCATCAATCAGGGCCTGAAGCGGATATTTCCCCGTCTGTTTGGCGGTGGTCATGCCTACCTCAGTCTGGAGGGGGAGGACATTCTGGCGTCGGGAGTGACCGTCATGGCGCGCCCGCCGGGCAAGCGCAACAGCAATATTCATCTGCTATCGGGTGGCGAGAAGGCCTTGACCGCGGTGGCGTTGATTTTCTCAATCTTCGAGTTGAATCCGGCGCCGTTCTGCCTCCTGGACGAGGTAGATGCGCCCCTGGATGAAGCCAATGTCGGGCGCTTCTGTGACATCGTCCGGGAGATGTCGCAGAGAGTGCAGTTTGTCGTGATCACTCACAACAAGACCACGATGGAAATGGCGAACCAGTTGATCGGCGTGACAATGAATGAACCTGGAGTGTCACGCCTCGTGTCTGTGGATCTTGATTCGGCGGTTCAGTTGGCTGCGAGTTAGACCGGAGGATTCGTGTCGGAGATTCGCTGGCTTCTCGCTGTCGGCGGCGTTCTGATTCTCCTGCTGGTTTTCTGGCTATCGAGAAGGGAATCAGCCGGAGGGCAGGCACTCAATGCGACCGACCTGCTGCGTCGCCGTATCCCCCAGCTTGCGGCTGACAGCAAGGATGCAGAAGTTGTCGGTACAGAAGCCCAGGGTCCACTTCAGGAGATGGAGAAGCCACCGGGCCGCGAGATCAAGGTGCCTGAGAAAATCCTGACCGTGCGCCTTACGGGGCGCGGATCGGCTCCATTTGGAGGCGAAGCACTGCTTCTGGCGCTCATGGGGGCGGGCCTGCAGCATGGCCAGTATGGGATATTTCATCGTCATGACTCCACCGATGAGCGGCGGAGCCTATTTAGTGTAGCCAGTCTGGCGGAGCCGGGTTCCTTCGATCTGGCCAGCATGCCGGCCGCACGCTATCACGGGGTCAGTATTTTCCTGACGATACCGGGCCCGAAGGATGTCCTGGCCGCATTTGACGACATGCTGTCCACCGCACACGCTCTAGCTACCACGTTGGAAGGTGAGCTGCTCGACGAGCATGGTAGTCGCCTCAGCATCCAGCGCGAGCGGTTCATGCGAGAGGAGGTCATCCAGTTGCAGCACAAGCTGCACGCATCCTGAGGAGGGCGTGCTGTGCTGCCTTCAGCAGTTCGTGAGCAGGCAAGGCGTCTTCGGGCTGAAATTGAAGCGCATGACTATCGCTATTACGTCCTGGATCAGCCTTCGATTCCGGATCTGGCCTACGACGCCCTGATGCGGGATCTCGCAGACCTTGAACACAAGTATCCCGATCTGATCACTCCCGACTCGCCGACTCAACGTGTCGGGGGACAGGCTGCGCCGCAGTTTTCAGCGATTCGGCACGAAGTCCCGATGTTGTCCCTGGACAATGCATTCGGGGACGCCGAAGTCATTGCCTTCGATCGGCGCGTCCGTGACCGCCTCCACGTAGAGGGTGAGGTCAGCTACTCGGCAGAGCCGAAACTGGACGGAATTGCGATAAGCCTCAGGTACGAGCACGGCCGCATGGAGTGTGCTGCGACCCGGGGTGATGGATCCACGGGCGAGGATGTGACACACAGCGTCCGCACTGTCCGGTCAATCCCGCTGAGGCTTCGGGGTGTCGATACCCCGGCCATCCTGGAAGTCCGCGGCGAGATCTTCATGCCGAGGAAGGGTTTTGAGGCCTTGAATGCCAGCGCTCAAGCTGGTGGCGAGAAGTCCTTTGCCAACCCGAGGAATGCTGCCGCCGGAAGTCTCAGGCAGCTGGATCCACGGCTTGCTGCAGAGAGGCCGCTCGAGTTTTATGCGTACGGGATCGGAGAGGTTAGCGGTATTTATCTGCCTCCGTCCCACAGCGCATTGCTTTCGCTGTTGAAAGGATGGGGTCTTCGCGTGAATGACCTCTGTGAGGTTGTACACGGTGTTGATGGTTGCCTGACGTACTACAGAAAGATGGCGGCGAACCGGCGCCAACTACCATATGACATCGATGGTGTCGTCTACAAAGTGGACGATGTCCAGCTCCAGTCCCGGCTGGGATCTTCATCACGTGCACCAAGATGGGCCATCGCCCACAAGTTTCCTGCAGAGGAGGTCCTGACTGAAGTCGAGAATGTGGAGTTTCAGGTGGGACGGACCGGAGCTATAACGCCTGTGGCTCGCCTGAAGCCGGTGCTTGTAGGCGGCGTCACCGTCAGCAATGCCACACTCCACAATTTCGATGAGCTTTCAAGAAAGGATGTGCGCGTTGGGGACACGGTAATCGTTCGGCGTGCCGGTGATGTCATTCCGGAGGTTGTCGCTGTCGTGCCTGAGCGACGTCCGGCGAGGAGTGCAGCAGTGCAGCTTCCTCGTCGATGTCCAGCTTGCGGATCAGACATTATCCGCGCAGAAGGCGAGGCTATTGCTCGATGCTCCGGCGGTCTCGTTTGCTCTGCGCAGCGCAAGCAAGCACTGCTCCACTTCGCATCCCGGCGGGCCATGAACATCGATGGCCTGGGGGAAAAGCTTGTTGATCAGTTGGTCGAGTCGGGACTCGTTGCCAGCCCAGCAGATCTGTTCCGGCTGCGGATGGATCAGGTTGCTGGCCTCGAGCGCATGGGTGCGAAATCAGCCGCCAATCTCGTGGCTTCCATCTCGGGAAGCCGCAGTACAACTCTGGGCAAATTCCTGTTTGCAATGGGGATTCCTGGGGTTGGCGAGGCAACTGCGAGCGCCCTGGCGCAGCACTTCCAATCCTTGGAGTCCTTATTCGAGGCTACGGAGGAGAGTCTGCAAGAAGTTGTGGATGTGGGTCCGGCAATTGCTGGTGCAGTTTGGGCATTCTTTGCGCAACCCCACAACCAGGAGGTGATTGCAGACCTGCGCCGCCTCGGGGTCCATTGGCCGAACGAGCTTGAAGTATCGGGTACCAAGAGCCGGGCTTTGGCAGGGGAGACATTTGTGGTTACGGGGACGCTCTCTACGCTGACTCGCGAGCAGGCCCACCAGCGAATTCGAGATGCCGGCGGCAAGGTAACCAGCACGGTGTCGGCAAAGACGTCCTATCTTGTCCGTGGAGCAAATGCGGGCACCAAGTTGGAGCGGGCAGAGGAGCTGAATGTGCCAGTGCTTACGGAAGCGGAATTCCTGGCGCTCGTCGATGACGACAGGGTGAAATGAAATGAAGGCAGATGTAACCCAGGAGCGGATTCGCAATGTCCTGATGGGCGTGCTGCTACCACTCGCCCGGACCTTATTGCGCTGTGGTGTCAGTTACACCGAATTCGCCAGGCTTTCCAAGCGCGCTTTCGTCGAGGCCGCCTCGGCAGACTACGGGGTGCGAAACCGTCCAACAAACATTGCGCGCGTGGCGGTGATGACGGGACTGTCAAGGAAGGAGGTGAGCCGTATTCGTGTTGAGTTGAAGAAGAATTCGTTATCCGCTCTAACGTACCGCAATATTCCCGCAGAGGTTCTACATCGCTGGCATACCGATACTACGTACTTAGATACGAATGGGTATCCAAAGGCGCTCGCATTTGCGGGTCCTAAATCGTTTGTGACTTTGGTGAAATCTGTCACGGGTGATATTCCCGCTCGTACGATCGAACGCGAACTTAGTCGATCTGGTGCTTTGCGTTTTGTGCTTGGACGGAAGCTTCTTCCTGCCGTACGAGAATACGTACCCGATTCAGCTAGCAGCAAACTTATCGAAGGGTTGCAATTCGGATTGCGGCGGCTCACAGAAACCATCTGCTTCAATGCAGACCCGCAGAATATCAAGTCACCGCACATTCAAAGGATCGTACACACGGGTGGCATCGCAGCTTCCGACGTAAAACTAGTAAAGGACAGCATTTCAGCAATTGTGGCTGGATTTGGTCGACAGATTGACGACTATCTGACTAGTTTTCAGTGGCGGTCAGGCCGCAAACAGCGAAAAGCGGGGCCCTATTATCATGTAGGCGTTGGTCTCTACTACTTCGAGAACGAAGAAAAAGGCTAACGAAGCACAAGTTAGCTAATGTACTAACTGCCCAGGCGAAAATAGCAACGACCCATTAAGGGTAGCTGAGTTCCTTCTAGCCTTCGCTGTCGCTGTCGCTGTCGCTGTCGCTGACGCCACGGACGCCACTGCCCGTGATGCCGCGGACGCCGCTGCCGGTGATGCCGCGGACGCCGCTGCCCGTGATGCCGCGGACACCGCTGCCGGTGATGCCGCGGACACCGCTGCCGGTGATGCCGCGGACGCCGCTGCCGGTGATGCCGCGGACACCGCTGCCGGTGATGCCGCGGACGCCGCTGCCGGTGATGCCGCGGACGCCGCTGCCGGTGATGCCGCGGACGCCACTGCCGGTGATGCCGCGGACGCCGCTGCCGGTGATACCGCGGACGCCGCTGCCCGTGATGCCGCGGACGCCACTGCCATCGCCCGCATTTCTTGCGCTGGTAGCGACAAGAAGTGATGATGCATCTGGGCGAGTCACCTCGAAACCCATGATCTCCACGATATCATCCTGCTTTAGAACTGACATCCCATCGCCGCCGTAGGCCTGCGCAAGATCAACCCGGGCTTCGCCAACTTGTGCGATGCCTGTGTCGGTTAGGCTCAAAACGATTCCTTGGAGGTAGATTACAGAGCTTCCCGTGGAGTAGTTCCCTCCTAGGCGAATGATTGATGCGGCCTCGGCGTGCCCTTGCGGATCAAGATGACCGAATACCGCTACGTATTCACCTGGTGTGACTAGGCCCCTGGGGAAGTTGGTCTCGAAACCAACTACGGCTGTTTGGCCTAGCACGGTCACCATCGTTTGAGTTTCGTCGGAAGTAACAAGTCCAGGGCCAACAAAGAGGAGATTTCCATCGGATTGGTCGTAACCTTCTTGCAGTTGGTCCACCAACTCATGGGCAATCGACCCGGACACTGTCTCGACTGCTTCTGCATTTACGTGAGGAGTCCAGAAGGCGACCAGATAACCAAAAGAGAACGCAGCAGTGATTGCTGTGCCGCGACCTGACCTTCCTAGGTGAATCTGCATGAATGCTCCTCTTGCACGCTGTTCCCAGTCTCTTCGGAGGGACTAAGCTGCTCCGTAATCATCATTTCGTTGAATAAAGTGGTAGATTCCAACACCTGTGTGAACAACCGGCTCAGAGCTAGAACTTCCTGTCGGTTCGTGTTTGCTCAGCCAGTCATCAATTTCTTCAAGAAGAAGCTGTCCGCGTTCGCGCACGTAGGTTTGTAGCTCTTGTAGATCCGACAGATAGACACCGCTATCTGCAGTCACTGTTCGCTCCAACAGGCGTTTCTCGGGAATCGGCTCCTTACGGTTGTGATCTATGGTGTCCACAAAGTTGCGAACGGCATGGCCAAGCCTGTCAAGGCTCTCGGGTGCGTTCGCTTGCGGGAGAAAGGTTCGTGTCAATACCTTGATACGTCCTTCATCCGTCTCCCTTACGAGTTCAAATCTGAGCAGCTCAGCAAGCATGGATTGAGCCGACACATCCCCCGTATAGCGGCTTACAAGCTTTGCGAAAGTCTTTTCATCGTCTCCGGTGTACGGAATATCAAGCGGCAACCCATATGGCCCCGTGAACTGTGGGTCGGTGTGCCAACCGGACAAGAGATGGGCGATTCGTTTGATGTTCGAGGAATCACCTCGGTGTGTTTTCCCCCTCTCCACAACCAATCGCTGCACTTCACTCTTTGTTAGACCAGTCAGGATCGCGATGCGGTCCTGGGTCATGTTCTTTTCGGGTGACTGAAAGTCGTGTTCTGCGACCTCCACGAAGACATCTTTGGCGACCTCGCTGAACTCCGCGTACGAGACGTTGTTTCTGATCAGGATCCTTATCAGTGGCTTTAGGAGCCGCTTGTAAGCAGCCAGAATCGATGGCTTCAGGTCAACGGAAGGCATTAAACATAAATTCTTTGGTTAAGGAAAATATTCCCAAACTTCCGGTCCGTCAAGCTGATTACGTAAGCAGAAACCACGGCTTATCCGCATCACTTAGCAGCTGATTCATAGGAAGAAATTTAGAAATCACTATCAACATATTGTTAAATAAACGTAATCAGATGTCGATGAATGTCAAATTCAGACCTGGTTTTATGTCAAGTACAGAGGGTGCGATCTCTGCCTCGATTCGCATGGGAGATGTGTCCGGACTCGTCAGCCGCGCGTCAGCCGCTGCCTTGATCGCCTTCGATTTCAGCGAGCAGCGCCTTGGTGGCCTGGATGGCATCCAGTTGCTGTTGCTCTCGTGGGATGGTCGCTGTGGACAGGGCGGGGTCGAAGTCGGCAAAGCCCCAGTGGTCTGCACCGACAATTTCCAGCTGACGCGTAGCCTGGGGCAGGCGAGCCTTCGCGGCAGTAACCTTTGCGGGAGTCGCGACTTGGTCAGCTGTACCCGTGATCGACAGCACTGGCCATGGTGCATCCGAGAGATCAGTGAACCTTGGCGGGTAGGTGCCCCACAAGATCAGGGCGACGATGCTTTCCGGATTTCGTTCGGCGAATTTGCTCGCAGCCATGCCTCCCCGGCCATGGCCGGCAACAACCCATTTTCCAACCTCCGGATACTGCTTCATGACCTGCCGAGCAGTGTTCGGGGCGAGGGAGGCAAGATTCAGCGGCATGAGTGCCAGGACCACGAGGTAACCATCCGCAGCGAGGCGGTGCAGAACTGGTCCGTACGCCGCTGGCTCGGTTTTCTCATCTGGGTAGAAGATGACACCGATTTGGGACTCGCTATCGCGCGGGCGGAAGCTGATCCAGTCTTCTCGCGCAACAATGACGTTGTCGTCGGAATCCATGGCCATCGAGGCAGCAGGGTCGGCGGGAGCGACAACCCGCGCCCAGGCGACAAGCCCGATTGTGCCAAGCAGGGCAGCGCCCAGAGCGATAAGCAAGGTTTGCCGCAGGCCACGGAGCAAGACTCGTCCAGCGGTGGCGCAGGCGCTCATCAGCGGCGGCATGCCAACCTGCGCTACCAGGCGATGGTCTCGCCGTTGTATCGCAGGAATCGTCCGGAATCCGCAAGGGTCAGGCGGTCTATCAGCGCCCGGATCGCCGCAACACTCTTGGGGGCCTCGATGGTTGCACCGCCGACGTTCATGCGCGTCTTGACGTAGCCAGGGCAGACCAGCGTCACCGTGATGCCTTGCTGCCGCACCTGTTCTGCAATGAGCGTCATGGCCTTGTTGAGGGCGGCCTTGCTCGTGGTGTAGGCGAGGGCTTGCCGGCGGCTTTCACCGATAGACCCCGTGGTACTGGACAGGCTGATCACCTTTTTCTGGGCACTTGCCGCTACCAGATCGATGAAGGCCTCTGTCACCCTTACCGTCCCGAGTGTATTGGTGCGAAAGACCTCATTCCAGAGTTCGTAGTCCACCGAGCCAAAATGCTGCCGTTCCAGGTTTTCTGCAAACGGCAGAGCGCCCATGATGCCTGCGTTGTTGATCAGTACGTCAATGGGGGTTCCCGCCAGCCTCCTGGCGAGATGATGGACCTGGGTGCCGACGGTAATGTCGAGCGGCTCAATGCGAATCCTTGACCCTGATGTGGCCAGAGCTTGCAAGGAGGGCGAATACGTCGGGTCGCGGCAGCAGGCGATGACCTGCCAGCCCTCGGCAGCGTATTGCCGGACAAACTCCAGTCCGAGGCCTTGGCTTGTACCGGTGATCAGAACGGTCGGCACGGTAAGGTTGCCACCTTTTCGAGCAGGTGCCAGTTTGGCTGCAGATGCTAATCTGGTGCTTTGTGCTACACAATGCCAGACCGCCTGCGCGCATGCCCGATGAGGCGAGTGTCGCCTCCGGGTGCCGCCCCTTGGATCACCATGCGGGGCGAAGTCGTACAATCAATGAGAACCGATCTGCAGGTGACTTCCGATCTGTCGGGGGACCCATGATTTCTTTGGGTGACACGGCATGAAGCACTGGCCGGAGCTGTCACGTTACATCTGGCAAACGAGATATCGCTGGGGCCGCGAAGCCTCGATAGTGGATAGCTGGCATCGGGTTGCTCGCGCAGTGGCAGGCCGTGAGGGGGTGCACAGAGATGCATGGGCCGGGCGTTTCCGGCATTTGCTTGACGAATTTCGCTTTCTCCCCGGCGGCAGGATCCTGGCCGGTGCAGGCACGGGTCGCGATGCTACGCTGTTCAACTGCTTTGTCATGGGCGTCATACCAGCCAGCCTGGAGGGTGCTTTTGATTCACTGAAGGAAGGCGCACTGACGTTGCAGCGGGGTGGTGGTGTGGGCTTTGACTTTTCCACGCTGCTGCCGGCGGGTGCCGAAGACCGGATGACGGGTTCCATTGCTCCTGGCCCGGTTGCTTTCATGCGGCTATGGGATGCGATGTGCGCCAATGTGCTGCCTGCCGGTGTACGACGTGGCGCGATGATGGCGACCCTGCGCTGCGATCACCCTGACATCGCACAGTTCATCAGAGCCAAGCACGAGCGGCATTCACTGCGCCAGTTCAACCTGTCGGTGCAGGTAAGCGATGCATTCATGGAGGCTGTTGCGGCCGGTTCGTCCTGGCCGCTGGTATTTCCTGCGGCGCATTTCCACACGGGCGGAGCGGCGATCCTGCGCCGTCGCTGGACAGGCAGCGACGGCTTGGTGGACTGTGCCGTCGTCAACACAGTCCCGGCACGGGAGCTTTGGGAAGGACTGCTGCAAGCCGCATACGACTGCGCCGAGCCGGGCGTATTGTTTGTGGACCAGATCAACCGTGAGAATAACCTGCATGCGACGGAGTTCCTGACCAGCACCAATCCCTGCGGGGAAGTACCCTTGCCACCCTATGGCTCCTGCAACCTGGGCTCTCTCAATCTGACGGCCTTCGTTATCGACCCATTCGCACCGGGCGCCCGCCTCGACATGAATGCCCTGGAGGGTGCGGCGCGGCTGGCTGTACGCTTTCTCGATAATGTTATCGATGTGTCGGCATTTCCACTTGCCCGGCAGGCGGAGGCAGCATTCGCCACCCGCCGCATCGGCCTTGGTATCACCGGGCTAGCGGACGCGCTGGCCATGCTGGGCCAGCGCTACGATGGCTGGACGGCACGCGGTGTCGCTGGGGATATCTTGCGACGCGTCTGCCTAGCCGCTTACGAGGCATCGGTTGAGCTGGCCGGTGAGCGTGGAGCGTTCCCGGCCTTCGAGCCTGCTCGTTTTCTCGAATCCCGGTTTGTCGGGAGGCTACCCGGTTCGCTGCGAGCGAGGATCGGCCGAACGGGCATCCGCAACAGCCACCTTCTGGCAATTGCCCCAGCCGGGACGATCAGTCTCCTGGCAGGCAATGTTTCCAGCGGTATCGAACCGATATATGCACTCCAGGCACGCCGTCGCGTGCGTGAAGCAGACGGCTCGCATGCCATCCACGAGGTTGACGATTTTGCCTGGCGCCTGTGGCGCACGTGCCATCCAGGGCAGCCGAGGCCGGATGCGTTGCTGGGCGCGCAGGACACTGCTGGGGCGGATCAGTTGGCCATGCAGGCAGCATTGCAGCCATGGGTGGACAATGCCATTTCCAAGACGATCAATGTGGCCGAGAATATTCCCTTCGACGAGTTTCGCGAACTCTACGGGACGGCTTTCCGGCACGGCCTCAAAGGCTGCACCGTCTTTCGGCCCAATCCAGTGACTGGCTCCGTTCTCGAGGGAACGGGCGTGCAGGCACTCGAACGCTGCGGGCGCACGCGTGAGGACGATTGACAGGCGCAGGAGAGCGGCCGTCGCTGGCGAGGCGCTTCTGGGATAGGATGAGCAGGTGCTGGTAAGGAGCAGACCATGACGACTAGTGTTACTACCGACAAGCTGCTGGAGGACCTCCAGGTCGTAGTGCGCGACGCCGAGGCATTGCTGCAGGCAACAGCCTCCCAGACCGGGGAGAAGGTCGAAGGTGCCCGCGCAAAGGCAGCAGAATCACTGCGCCAGGCACGCCAGCGGCTGGAGGCAGCCCAGACCGATGTGGTCCGGGAGGTCAGGGCGGCAGCGGCGTCGACCGACGAATACGTACGTGATCACCCGTGGCAGGCCGTAGGTATGGCTGCCGGTGCAGGCTTGCTGATCGGCCTGCTCATCAGTCGCCGCTGATCGCGGTCAGGAAACCGGGCCAGGCGGGTGCATGGACGAACAGGCGAGAGGACCGATCGCGCGCTTCATCGGCTCAGTCAGCGCATTCCTGGCCACGATCCTCACGATTGGCCGCACCAGGCTGGAGCTGTTCACTGTCGAGCTGCAGCTCGAGGTACGCCGGCTTGCCGAACTCGCGCTCTGGGCGTTCATTGCTGTCTGTGCGGCCTCGGTGGCGTTTGTCATGGCTGGTGTCGCCATCATCGTCACATTCTGGGATGACAATCGGGAGCTGGCCGCGTTCCTGGTGGCAGCCGTGTATTTTGCAACCGCGCTGGCCGCCGTGATCATTCTGCGGGCAAAGCTCCGGCGGAAGCCGCCCATGCTCCATGGCACTCTGGCTGAGCTGGCTCGGGACAGCGAACGACTGGACAGGAGTTCCTGATGCCAACGGTGGCAGATCTGGAGAGCAGGCATGCCGCGATCCTGGCCCGTAGCAACAGTGAGAGGGAAGCAGCAACGCTGGCATTCGGCAGGATCGTCGCCAGCACCAGCGGCTTCGATGCCGGGCTGATGAAGATGCACCGCTGGCTCGGTGACCCGGCGCTGCTTGGTGCAGGTGCCGCCCTGGTGTGGCTCGTCGCCCGCAGGCGTGGAGGGCGTCGCGTATCCGGCCTGCTTGGGCTCGCCAGTGCCGCGATACGGATTCGTAGCCTGATCAAGGCAGCTGTGACGCAGCCCGCAGGGAGGAGGGAGTGACTGTGGCGATGGAAAGGATCCACGTAGCGTCGGCAGCGGAGGTGCAGGAGGGCCGCCTGCTGTCGGTGCAGGCCAAGGGCCAGAAGCTGCTCCTTTCGAGGGTCAAGGGCCGTGCCGTTGCCGTGATCGACCGCTGCCCGCACATGGGAATGTCCATGGCCAGAGGCACGGTGACGGAGGGAGTGCTGATCTGCCCGTGGCACAACTCACGGTTCGACTTCTGTACCGGCAGCAACATGGACTGGGCCAGCGCATTTCTTGGCATGTCCATGCCGAAGTGGACGCACAAGGCCATCGCGATGGGGAAGCCGCCGGCACCGTTGACGGTGGTGCCGGTGGAAGAGGTCGATGGACAGGTCTTCGTAAGCCTCAGATGACTCCGTCGCGACGGAGTGCCTCGATGGCATCGGGGCCGTAGCCCAGGAGGTTGCCAAGGATTTCATGGTTGTGGGCGCCGATTTCGGGTCCCGGCCATTCCGTCCGTCCAGGCGTATCGCTGAGCAGTGGCACCATCGCCGGGATGGTCATCGGCTCACCCCGGACTTCCACTGTTTCGAACAGGCCCCTTGCCTTGAAGTGCTCGTCGTTCATCATGTCGACGACGCTGTATATAGGCCCGGCAGGTACGTCGACCCGATCGAGTATCGCCAGCACCTCGACCGAAGTCAGGGTACTGGTCCATGCAGAGATGGCGGCATCGAGTTCCTTCTCGTGCCGGACCCGGCCAGCATTGTCGGTCATGCGAGGATCATTGGCCAGGTCAGCGCGCCCCATGGCGTTCATCAGACGCTTGTAGATCGAGTCGCCATTGCCGCCGATGATGACGAACCGTTCATCCCTGCATCGGTAGGTGTTGGTTGGCACGATGCCGGTCAGGGTGGATCCCGAAGGTTCGCGGACCACACCTGCCCCCGAGTACTCCGGCACGATGCCTTCCATCATGTTGAAGACGGCTTCGTAAATGGCGGTGTCGATGACCTGACCCTGATGTCCGCCGTCCTTGAGTCGATGGACGCAGGCCAGCAGAATGCCGATGACACTGTGTACGGCGGCCAGGGTATCGCCCAGGCTGAGGTTCGGCCGTACCGGAGCCTGACCCGGAAAGCCATTGACATAGCGGAAGCCACCGACGCCCTCGCAGACCGATGCAAAACCGGTCCGGGAAGCATAGGGTCCGGTCTGGCCGTAGCCGGAGATCCTCGCGTAGATCAGTTCCGGATGGCTCTTGCGCAGATTATCGGGACCGAGGCCCCACTTCTCCATGGTGCCCGGACGGAAGTTCTCCACCAGTATGTCCGACCTTGCAGCGAGCTGCCGGACGATGTCGCGGCCCTTGTCGGAGCGCAGGTTCACGGTGATGCACTTCTTGTTGCGGCCGAGGCTGTGCCACCAGAGAGACACGCCGTCCCTCATGACGCGCCAGGTGCGGATCGGATCCCCGGTGCCTGGCGGCTCGATCTTGATGACCTCTGCGCCGAAATAGCCGAGGATGCTGGTGGTAAAGGGACCAGCCAGCAGCTGCCCCAGCTCCAGTACGCGGAAGCCCTCCAGCGGGCGCTTGGTCTTGCTGTCGCTCATGGCTGCGGCAGTCTAGCGGACACGCCCCGCCAGCCCAAGCCCATCGGCGCTGTCCAGGTCAGGCCAGGCAAGCCTCGCCCATGAAATGGTAGGCGAGGAACCGGGGGCCCTCGATGTAGGTTCTTTCGATGGCGGTAAACCGGAAGCCCGCGGCTTCTATGGCCTGATCGATGCGGCGATTGGGATGGCAGCCGGCCAGCAGGTGCAGCACTGGTGCCAGCCGGTCCTGGCGCTGCGCGACACCGGCGTCCGGGGATCGTCCATGTTCGAGGAACAGCAGCCGTCCGTCCGGCTTGAGCACGCGCCGGGCTTCGGCCAGGCCGGCGGCGAGATCCGGGATCGAACACAACGTCCACGTGGTGACGACCGTGTCGACCGATGCGTTCTCCAGCGGGATCGCTTCGGCCCCAGCGCCGATCAGGGACACGGGAAATGGCGCCAGCGGAGCCAGGGTGGCTGCCTTGTCGCGCAAGCTGTCCGATGGCTCCAGCGCGAACAGATGGGTTACAGCTGGTGTGTAGAAGGGCAGATTGAGTCCGGCACCGATGCCCAGCTCCAGCACGCGCCCCGCCGCCCGGCCCGGAGCCCGGGGACGGTAGCTGGCCATGATCCGGTTGCGCATGCCGCGGTCTATCAGCCAGGGCAGGACGCGGTTCTGGTACAGGCCCATGTGTCTCCAGTCCGTACCGGCTCAGGCCCGGTGCGTCCGCTACCGGTAGCGGCCTGACGCTGCTGCGTCAGAGCTCATGACCCGCGCCCTTTCCGGTCAATGGCGCCTGCAACCAGCTCGAGAAAACCGATTTCATCGGTTACCCGCCCCAGGTCCTGTGCATCCACCGTGTAGCCGTAGCGGTCCGCATAACGCTGGTAGAGCGGCCGACGATGCTTGACGAGCTCGGGAAAGATCCATTGCACGAAACGATCAGGTTCAATCTGTTCGGGCCCGGACAGGCCGTGCCTTTGCAGATACTCGACGAGGCGGCGCTCGAAAAAGTCCTTGCTGTAGTAGAGGGGCTTCGGGTTTGCCAGAGCACGCCGGATGAGCTCCTGCTCCATCTCCTCGCCAGCGCGCAGGTACAAAATCAGCGTATGGTCCGCCAGCGTGTTCCACATGCCGGCATCGTCAATCTCGCAGATGCTGCCGCCCGCATCATTGAGGAAATGGTCATAACCGTAGATGTCGTGAGCCTTCTGGATGAACCTGGCGACATCGTTCATTGCCTCGCGCTCGGCATCGCGATGGAGGTTCTGGCGACGGCGAAACTCCCCTAGTGACAGTCCTTCGGCTTCGGCCTTGCCCACCTTGCCGAGAAAGGTCGAAATAGGCTCGAGGTTGTGTACAGATATATTGCTGGCTATGTAGATGGAGTCGCTGCGCAGCAGTTTGCGCAGGAAACCGACCTGCATCGCCTGCTGCTTGATGTTGTCGAGAATGTGCTCCTCGAGGTACTTGGTGCCGATCCGGTAATCGCCGGAGTAGTGGAACCAATGGCTCTTGGGCAGCTTGTTGGCCAGCGTGGTCTTGCCCACGCCGGACATGCCGAGCAGGGTGATGGCCTTGCGTGGCCACGCCAGGAATTGTTCGCGGGTCATCTGCATTGCGGGTCTGGCTCTTCGGCGGGTGGCGTGACGACAGGCAACATTTCAACCAATTGCGCAGGATATAAGAAATATTGATAAACCAATAGAATAGTTATCTATTTTCATGAATTTGTTTATGTCTGACCCTAGAGCCCGGCCAGGCGGCGATGAAGATCCAGGGCTTCCGTGCTCGGCCGCAATTCCGCGCTGGACGGGAATCGCAAAGGCCGACCGGCGAGCACGCGGTAGTTGCTATCCAGCAGGTTATCGGCCATCACGGCAGTCATGGTGCGTGTATCCACAGCCAGCTTGCCGAGGTCGAACAACGTGTGCAGATCGGATCGCAGCAGCAGGCCATTCGACGGGTCATGGGTGAACTTGCCGCGGTAAGGGAGGATATAGGTTGCCTCCAGCGTGTCCAGCGCGTTGGAGTTCGTGATGGCACAGCGATACTCGTAGGCTGCCAGCAACTGCTGACGGAATGCTGGATGGCCGCGGCGGCGGAGGATGTTCTCGATGACCTGATTGCGGCCTGTCTTGCCGTTGTCCGGGTCGAACGCCTGCAGACGCGCCAGTTCCCGTTCGGACAGCTGGATCATTCCGCTTATATCGAGCATGGGCCCGCCTGCACTGCTCGTCAGCAATCGCTGCCGGACGAACCGTTCAACCGAGCCAAAATCCGCCTCCATGCGCTGGACCACCGCATCCTCGATCCGCTCGAACTCGCCGAATGCCTGCGGCAGGTAGTCGGCAAGAGCGGTGTAGGGTTGCCCCAGCGGAATGGGCTCGCTGATGAAGAAGAGGTACTGTCGCAAGTTTTCGGCAGACACATCCTCGCCCCAGATGGCCCGGGCTGCCCGCTCGTTGTGGTATCGACCGAGCACCTTGGAGTAATGCCGGAAGGCTCCCTTGTGTCCCATGAGTACGAAATCGCCCTTGCCCATGAGGAACCAGTTCTCGACGTGGTTCTCCCGGGGTGGCAGACCCCAGGCGAAGAAACCATGCCCGTGCCGCTCGATTTCGATCAACTCCGGATAAGTGGAGTCGCTGAAATTACGGATGACGGTCTGCCGGTCGACCGGATGGACCACCGACTTCTCGACGTCGTTGCGATCCTGCGGGCTGTCGCCCCCTGCCACGAAGATCCTGGGCATTTTGAAGACTGGTTCTGCCGCCGGGTACCCGCGAGCTAGTCTGGCAGGAAATGACGGGTTTGCAACGCCTTGCGCGTGTTCCCGCCGGTGCGAACCGGTTATGATTACGCGCTTTGCGCGGACCCGCGGGCGGGTCTGCCGGCAGCTGGCCGGAATGCACCCGGGATGATCGACATGGCTGACAACAGGTGGCTGGTACACAAGTTTGGCGGCAGCAGCGTGGCTGATGCCGAATGCTTTCGCCGCGTTGCTGACATCCTGCTGGCGGAGAAGGCACCGCGCCAGGCGGTGGTCGTCTCCGCCATGGCAAAGATGACCGACGCCCTGCTGTCGCTGGTGGCCGGAGCCGAGAAGTCCCCGGACACCATTGCGCCCGGTCTGGATGCGCTGGCAACGCGTTACCGTGGCGCTGTCCATGCCCTGTTGCCGCAGTCCCTGCAAGCACCACTGCTCGGCAGCTTCGAAGCGGATCTGGCGGATGCCCGGGATGTCCTGCATGCGATATCACTGGTGCGGTCGGCTGCCGAGCGCAGCCGGGACCTGATCGCGGGCTTTGGGGAACTCTGGTCATCCCGGCTGCTGGCTGCATACCTGAGCGAACGCTGCCGCCAGTCCGGAGCCAACCGCCCGGTCCGCTGGGTCGACGCCCGGCAGGTCATCGTGATCGAGCATGGAGACCTTGGGCCCGCAGTGCAGTGGGAGGAGTCGCGGCAGAGGGCTCGTCGGTGGCTGGGCGAGATGTCGGAAGGTATCGCTGTGGTGACGGGCTTTATCGCTTCGGACAAGTCCGGCCTCTATACGACTCTCGGCCGAAATGGCAGCGACTTTTCGGCTTCGATCATCGGCGCGCTGGTGGAAGCCCGCGAGATCATCATCTGGACCGATGTCGACGGCGTGATGAGCGCGGATCCGAACCGGGTGCCGGAGGCGGCCATCATCCGTGACCTTTCCTACAGTGAGGCAATGGAGCTCGCGTATTTCGGCGCCAAGGTGATACACCCGCAGACCATGGCGCCGGCGGTCCAGCGTTCGATTCCGATCTTCATCAAGAACACCTTCAATCCCGGAGCTCCCGGGTCCCGTATCGGGCCGACGACTGGCCAGCACCAGGAACAGATCAAGGGCGTCACGTCCGTGGACGATGTTGCGCTGGTCAATCTGGAAGGGACTGGGATGATCGGTGTGCCCGGTACCGCTGACCGGCTGTTTGGCGCCCTGCGCAGCGCCGGCATCTCCGTCATCCTGATTTCCCAGGCCAGCTCCGAGCATTCGATCTGCTTTGCTGTGCCCTCCAGGCATGCCGTACGGGTGGCAGAAGTCGTACGACAGGCATTCACACTGGAGATCCAGCAGGGGCAGATCCAGAGCGTCGACGTGAAGACGGATTGCAGCATCATTGCCGTGGTCGGTGACGGCATGGCGGGCCTGCCAGGCATTGCCGCCAAGTTCTTTGGTACGCTCGGCGATGCCGGGATAAGTGTTCGTGCCATCGCCCAGGGCTCGTCGGAGCGCAATATTTCGGCGGTCATCGACAAGCGCGATGCGACGCGTGCCTTGCGGGCGACCCACTCGGGCTTCTACCTGTCGGCCAAGACCATTTCCATTGGCCTGATCGGGCCGGGCAATGTCGGTGCGACCCTGCTGGACCAGATGGCCGAGCAGGGCGAGCAACTGCGCCGGGAATTCGGCCTCGACCTGCGGGTACGCGCCATCGCCACGTCTGGCAGCATGCTGCTTGCTGACCGCGCCATCGACCTCAGGCACTGGCGCGAGGTGCTGGAGCGTGGCACCGAGCCGCTGGATTGGGGGCGGTTCGTGCGGCATGTGCAGGCAGATCACATTCCCCATGCGGCAATGGTGGATTGCAGCGCCAGCCAGGAAGTGGCCAACCGCTACCTGGACTGGTTCCGGGCGGGAATCCATGTGGCCACCCCCAACAAGAAGGCCCACAGCGGCACCCTCGCCAGTTACGATGCCCTTCAGCACGAGTGCCGCCGGCACAAGACGCACTTTCTCTACGAGACAACCGTTGGCGCTGCGTTGCCGGTCATCGGCACCCTTCGCGACCTGAAGCAAACCGGAGACGAGATCCTCAGCATCGAGGGAATCCTGTCCGGAACGCTGGCATACCTTTTCAATGTCTTCGACGGGCAGCGGCCGTTCTCGTCGATCGTGCGGGAGGCTCGCGACAAGGGCTATACGGAACCGGATCCGCGCGATGACCTGTCCGGAATGGATTTTGCCCGCAAGCTGATCATCCTCGGCCGCGAGATGGGCCTGCGGCTGGAGATGAAGGACATCGCCGTGGAGACCCTGGTGCCGACGGGCTTGTCGGGCCTGACAATCGAGCAGTTCCTGGATGCGCTGCCGCAGCACGACGCCAGAATGCTGGCACGGCTGCAGGAGGCACGGGGTGAGGGCAAGGTGCTGCGTTATGTCGGGCGCCTGAGCCGCAAGGACGGCGCTACAGTACGGCTCGAGGCCCTGGCAGCCGACCACCCGTTTGCGCACATGAACCTGACCGACAATATCGTCCGCTATGAATCGCGTCGCTACAGCGCCAATCCTCTCGTTGTCCAGGGTCCCGGGGCAGGGCCGGCCGTGACCGCCGCCGGCGTCTTCGCCGACCTGCTCCGCCTGGCGTCGTACCTCGGGCCGGCACGCTAGCGGCTCGCATCATGGAGTACCGGAGCACACGCGGCGGGCCGGCCGTGCCGATCGAGCAGGCCATCATGAGCGGTACCGCGGCCGACGGTGGCCTCTATATGCCGTGCTCGTTGCCGGCGCTGGCGCCTGCAGATTTTGCCGGATGCGATACGTTTGCCGGGATGGCCGCGCGTTTCCTCCGGCCGTTCGTCGCTTCCTCGAGCCTGGAGGAGCCCCTGGCGGCCATCTGCCGCGAAGCGCTGGATTTCCCGGTTCCGGTGCGTCCGGTGGAATCCGGGCTGGCAGTGCTGGAGCTTTTTCATGGGCCAACGGCCGCCTTCAAGGACGTGGGGGCCCGATTTCTCGCTGTCGCCATGGCCCGCATCCTGGCAGACGCCCGTTACGCGCGGCCGCCGGTCACCATCCTGGTGGCCACATCCGGGGACACGGGTGGCGCAGTGGCTGCTGCATTCCACGGCAGGCCGGGGCTGCAGGTCGTCGTGCTGTTCCCGGATGGCCGTGTCTCACCGCGACAGCAGCACCAGCTGACCTGCTGGGGCGACAACGTCACATCGCTGGCGGTCAGGGGCGAGTTCGACGATTGCCAGCAGCTCGTCAAGGCGGCATTTTCAGATCCGGTGCTGGCGTCAGCGCACAGCCTGTGCTCGGCCAACAGCATCAACGTCGGCAGGCTCCTGCCGCAGGCAGCCTACTACGCCAGGACAAGCCTGGATCACTACCGGCAGACGGGCGAACGTACCAGTTTCGTGATTCCGACAGGCAACCTTGGCAATGCCTTTGCCTGCGTGTGGGCCCGGCATGCCGGGCTGCCAATCGATCGAATCGTGCTGGCGACCAATGCCAATACGACTGTCGAGGACTACCTCGCGACCGGCCAGTGGCTGCCGCGACCAACGGTGGCGACGCTTGCTTCGGCCATGGATGTCGGCAACCCGAGCAATATGGAAAGGCTCAGGAACCTGTGCGGTGATGACCCCGCCCGTGTTCGCGACGAGGTGAGTGCCGTTGCGGTATCCGATGACGAGATCCGCGCGACGATCCGTGATGAGTACCGTCGCAATGGCTCGATTTTCTGCCCCCATACCGCTACCGGCCTCTTTGCATATCGCCACCTGCCGGCAAGCGAGCGCGCCCATCGGCACTGGGTCGTGGTCGCAACCGCGCATCCGGCCAAGTTCGACACCATCGTCGAACCGCTGCTTGGCATCACGATCGAGCCCCCGGCGGAGCTGGCGAGGCTGCTTCGCCTGCCGTCGCGCTTCGAGACGATCCGGCCCGATCTGGGAGAGCTTGCAGCCAGGCTGGAGAACAGGGCGGCACGTGCCTGAGAGCGGACCAAGCGTCGCCGGCCGGTGGCCACTGCTAGCCGGAGTTGCGGTGTTTGGCGTCGCCGGCGTCGCTGCCGTGGCATGGTGGTATGCGCGACGCCAGCGCAGCGGCAGTATTCCAGCACGGTTGCGACGGGTGGGCGAAGACCTGCTGTCTGGAGTACTGATCCCCCATGTGGAAGGCGGACAGATCCACCTGGAGCATGTCGTGCTGACCCGGCAGGGGATCGTGGTTGTGGACTTGCGCGAGGCCGCAGGTCATGTTTTCGGCAGCGAAAGCATGCACGAGTGGACGGTGCTGGCGCGCAACCAGCGCTACACCTTTGCGAATCCCCTTCCGGCGCTCTACGACCGGATGGCTGCAGTCCGGCGCCTGTTGCCGGACGTGCCGGTGCGCGGTGTGGTCGTTTTCAAGCCTGGCGCCATTTTCAGCAAGGGCTTTCCGCCCAATGTGGCGCTGCTGGACGGCTTGCTGGCTGAACTGGGCGGCGCCACCGATGCGGCTGGTGCGCCTGCAGCCGATGTCCTTGCTGAAGCGTGGCGCCGGCTGCGCCGGGAAGCGGTCAGCTCATCACGCTGAGTCCGCCTGACAGCGGCGGCAGGCGGAAGAGGCACTCGGTATTCCGGGTTGTGGCCGCTGCCAGGGATTCCGGATCGACACCCATGCACCGCGCTGCCGCGGCCAGCACCACCGGCAGGTTGGCAGGCTCGTTGCGGCGGTTGCGCGAGCCCTTCGCCAGCGAACGGGGCAGCAGGTAAGGCGCATCGGTTTCGATCACCACCCGGACCATGGGCAGTGCTGCCACCGCATGCCGCAGGCTTTCCCCTCGGCTGTCGTCGCAGATCCAGCCGGTAATGCCGATGTAAAGACCGAGATCCAGATAGGCCTCCATCTGCTCACGTGTGCCGGTAAAGCAATGGGCCACTCCGCCCGGCAGGTCGTCGATGTGCTCCCTCAGGATGGCGAGGAAGTCGCCATGGGCATCGCGCTGGTGTAGGAAGACCGGCTTGCCGATGGCGGCTGCCAGTCCCAGCTGCCTGGCGAATGCATGCTGCTGGGCTGCGCGTGGCGAGAGATCGCGGAAGTAATCCAGGCCGCATTCACCCACGGCCACCACTTCCGGATGTGTGGCGATTTCGACGAGCTCGGTTGCGGTCTCCGGTCCGAATTCCACGGCATGGTGCGGGTGGACGCCTGCCGTGGCGAACAGGCGGCCAGGCGAACTGCGGGCCAGGGAGAGTGCCTGGCGGCTGCATCCGGCTGTGCTGCCGGTGATGATCATGCGGGGCACACCGGCGGCGGCGGCCCGGGCAAGGACCTCGCCCCGGTCGTGATCGAACGCATCGTGGGTCAGGTTGGCACCGATATCGATGAGGCCCGTCATGGCGCAGGCGGCTTCAGCCCAGCCCCGCCAGGACTGCCGGCAATGCCTGTCCCGCCGTCATGCGCAGGGTTATATCGGCCTGGCGTGAAACCACGGTGTCCTGCGGGTTGATCTCGGCAAACCGGGCACCGGCAGAACGGGCCAGCGCTATCAGGTCCGCGGCAGGCAGCACCACCGAAGATGTGCCAATGGCGATCAGCAGGTCGCAGGTAGCGGCTGCCGCCTGGCTGGCGGCCAGCACCCGTGCCGGCAGCGGCTCCCCGAACCAGACGACATCGGGCCGGATATGCGCTCCGCAGGAGGGGCAGCGGGGAGGCTTGGTGGTTCCCCTGGTATCGATGTCGGCGGTACGATCCTCGCGGCTGCAGCGGTTGCGGTGGATATTCCCATGCAGTTCAAGGACAGCCCGGCTGCCGGCCTGCTGATGCAGGCCATCGACGTTCTGGGTGATGAGGGTCAGCCGGGGTAGCAGTCGATCGAATGCGGCAATGGCCTGGTGCGCCACGTTCGGCCGCGAGGCGAGGATCGCCTCGCGGCGCCATTGATACCATTGCCAGACCAGTTGCGGGTCACGCGTGAATGCCTCGGGCGTTGCCAGGTCCTCGGCCCGGTAGCGTGACCAGTGGCCACCCAACGGGTCACGAAAGGTCGGGATGCCACTTTCGGCGGAGACACCAGCGCCGGTCAGCACGACGGTATGCGCTGAGGTACGCAGCGCTTCCGCCAGGACCGCGACTTCCGGGCTTGGGCCACTCACGCTGCAGGCGTGGAATCCGCGATCTGCCGCAGCACGTAGTGCAGGATGCCGCCATGGGCATAGTAGGCACGCTCCTTCGGCGTGTCGATGCGCACCTGTGCCTTGAAGCGCGTGACCTTGCCGTCGTCACCGGTTGCGGTCACGGTGACATCCTGGGCCGTACCGCCGTCCAGGCCTTCGATGTCGAAGCGCTCGCGGCCGCTGAGTCCGAGTGCCTGTGCGTTCTGCGCATTCACGAACTGCAGCGGCAGGATGCCCATACCGATCAGGTTAGAGCGATGAATGCGCTCGTAGCTCTCGGCGATCACTGCCTTCACGCCAAGCAGCATCGTGCCCTTGGCGGCCCAGTCACGGGAGGAGCCGCTGCCGTACTCCTTGCCCGCCAAGATCACCAGCGGCACTCCCTCGCCCTGGTAGCGCATGGACGCATCGTAGATGCTCATTTGCGCATTGTCGGGGAGGTGCAGGGTGACACCGCCTTCCACGCCCGGCACCAGCATGTTTCGCAGGCGGATGTTGGCGAATGTGCCACGCATCATGACCTCGTGGTTGCCCCGCCGGGCGCCGTAGGAATTGAAGTCCAGAGGCCTGACGCCGTGTTCCACCAGGTATCGCCCGGCCGGGCTGTCGACGGCGATCGAGCCTGCCGGCGAGATGTGGTCGGTCGTCACCGAGTCTCCCAGCACGGCAAGTGCTCGCGCGCCCCTGATGTCACCCACGGCCTGTGGCTTGCGTGACATGTCGGTAAAGTACGGAGGGTGCTGCACGTAGGTCGACCCGGCGTCCCATGCGTAAAGGTCCCCGGAAGGAGTCGGCACCTTCTGCCAGTTGGCGTCACCGGCGAAGACTCCGGCGTAGCTGGACTGGAACATGCGGGAATCGACACTCCCGCTGACCGTCTCGGCGATCTCGTGCTGGCTCGGCCAGATGTCGCGCAGGAACACGGGCTTGCCGTCGGCACCCGTGCCAAGGGGCTCGCTGGTCAGGTCGACATTCATGGAGCCGGCCAGTGCATAGGCCACCACCAGCGGTGGCGATGCGAGGTAGTTCATCCGTACCTGGGGATGGATCCGGCCTTCGAAATTGCGGTTTCCAGAGAGCACTGCGCAACCGACCAGGCGGCTGGCCTTCACGGCGGCGGCAATGTCATCGTCCAGCGGTCCGGAGTTGCCGATGCAGGTCGTGCAGCCGTAGCCGACCACGTCGAAGCCCAGCGCCTCCAGGTCCGGCAGCAGGCCAGCTCTCTCGAGGTAATTGGTAACCACGCGCGAGCCCGGGGCAAGGCTCGTTTTCACCCAGGGCTTGGCGGCCAGGCCACGCCGATGGGCATTGCGCGCCAGCAGGCCCGCGGCGACCATCACCGATGGGTTGGAGGTATTGGTGCAACTGGTGATGGCGGCAATGAGCACCGCGCCATCGGCCACCTCGAAGGATTTGCCGTGGCGGGTCACGCTGGCCTTGCCGGGACCCTCGCGCTTGCCGGCGATGTCGACCACCTGCTGGCGATAGGCGCTGGCAACGGTCGCCAGCGGCAGCCGGTCCTGCGGGCGACGCGGACCGGCGAGCGTCGGCTCGATGCTGCCGAGGTCCAGTTCCAGCACGTCGGTGTAGAGGGCATCAGGCTGGCCATCCTCACGCCACAGGCCCTGGGCACGGGCATAGGCCTCGACCAGCGCCACATGTCGGGCATCACGGCCCGTGAGCTTCAGGTACCGGATGGTCTCGCGATCGATGGGAAAGATGGCGCAGGTGCTGCCGAACTCGGGCGACATGTTGGCCAGGGTGGCGCGATCGGCCAGCGGCAGGCTGCCCAGGCCATCGCCGAAGAATTCGACGAACTTGTTCACCACTCCCTTCTTGCGCAGCTGTTCGGTAAGGGTCAGGACCAGGTCTGTTGCAGTGGTGCCCTCGCGCAGGCTGCCGCTCAGCTTGACGCCGAGCACCTGCGGAATGAGCATGGTCACCGGCTGGCCCAGCATGGCGGCTTCGGCCTCGATGCCGCCGACACCCCAGCCGAGGACACCCAGGGCATTGACCATGGTGGTGTGGGAGTCCGTGCCCACCAGCGTATCGGGGTAGGCGAGTTGCCTGCCTTCGCGTGTGACGTCGAAAACAACCCGCGCCAGGTGCTCGATGTTGACCTGGTGAACGATGCCGGTGTTGGGCGGCACGACCTTGAAGTTCCGGAATGCATTCTGTCCCCAGCGAAGGAACGAGTATCGCTCCATGTTGCGCTGGAACTCGACGGCGATGTTCTGTGCAAGGGAATCACGGCTGCCGTAGTGGTCCACCTGGACTGAATGATCGATGACCAGTTCGGCCGGCGACAGCGGATTGATGGTTTCTGGACGGCCGCCCAGCTTGACGATGGCTTCGCGCATGGCTGCAAGATCCACGACAGCGGGGACGCCGGTGAAGTCCTGAAGGATCACCCGCGCCGGCGTGAAAGCAATTTCGTGGCGCGGTTCGGCCCGTGGATCCCAGTTGGCCAGTGCGCTGATGTCTGCTTCGCGGACATCACCGGCCCCACGGTGCCGGAGGAGATTTTCCAGCAGGATCTTCAGCGAGAACGGCAGCCTGGCGACATGACCTTCAGCGACTGCGTCGAGCCGATGGTATTCGTACGCAGTGCCACCCACGTTGAGGATGGATTTCTGATCGATGGCGGCAGCCATGGGACTTCTCCAGATTCAGGTCGGCATGAAGGACGGCAGGCCAGCAGGCAAGCCGCATGGTTTCCACTCTGGGCTGGCGCGGGCAGGGCAGCGCAAGCCCAGGTGGATGCTTGGCCAAACAGCGGCGGAATTATAACGGAACGCGGCAGCGGTCGCTCTCAGGCGACGCGTGCCTCTGCGGCGGGCCTGACGCCGGCACTCGCGATCACGGCGCCCCCCAGGCAGATATCGCCGTCATAGAAAACGGCATACTGCCCGGGAGTGATGGCCCATTGTGGCTGCTCGAAATGCACTATCAGGGAGCCATCGCCCGCGGCACGAACCGTGGCGGCGCCGGGCTCGTGCCGGTGTCGCAGGCGGACATGGCCCCGCCAGCCCTCCGGACTGGAGAATCCGGGCGGCATCGCGTCGATCCAGCTCGCGCGCCCGGTAGTCATTTCAGCGGACCACAGCATCGGATGCATGCGTCCCTGCACGACGACGAGGCTGCCCTCGGTTGGCCGCTTGGCCGCAACGTACCAGGGCTCGCCGGCGCCGCCTGCCCGCCCGCCAATTCCGAGGCCACAGCGCTGCCCGAGCGTGTAGAAGGCAAGTCCCTGGTGTCGGCCCAGCTCCCTCCCCGCAGGGTCGACGATCGGTCCGGGCGCCGCGTGCAGGTAACTGCCGAGAAACTCACGGAAGGGCCGCTCGCCGATGAAGCAGATGCCGGTACTGTCCGGTCGCTGATGGTTGGGCAGTCCGGCTTCGGCCGCGATTGCGCGCACCTCGCGCTTCGTCAGGTCCCCCAGGGGGAACAGGGCATGCCTGAGGGCACCTCCGGGTACGGCATGCAGGAAATAGGTCTGGTCCTTGCCCGGGTCGGCTGCCTTGAGCAACCGCACCGGGTCACGGGTGTCGATCCGCGCGTAGTGGCCGGTGGCGATGCGCGTGGCACCCAGGCGCCGGGCGTAATCGAGGAACACGCCGAACTTGATGTGGCGATTGCACAGCACATCGGGATTGGGCGTGCTGCCCGCCTGATACCCGGCGAGGAAGGTGGCAAACACCTGCTCCCGGTAGGCCGCGCTGAAGTTTGCCCGGTGCAGCGGTATGCCGATTTCGGCGCAAACCCGGCGGGCAGCCTGGAAGTCGTCAGCGGCCGTGCAATAGGCGTCGCCGTCCTCCCAGTTCGTCATGTGCAGGCCCTGCACATCGAATCCGGACTGCAAAAGGCGAAGGGCGGCAACCGCGGAATCCACGCCGCCTGAAATGCCGACTACGATGATCTCCCGCCTGGCCACGTGCACATTGTAGACGCGCCGATCGCGACCGTCGCGGAGGATGGCGTCAGGGCCCGGCCTGGCGGTGGTTCAGACCCGCACTTCGCGGAACTCGGGCCCCGGCTCCGACAGGTTCCACATGGAGTCGAACAGATCCAGATAGCGCCGCGTGACCGCCGGGTCGTGGCTGTCTGCCATGCCCTCCCAGCGCGACGAATCGATCCGATACAGCAGGGCGCTGTCGTCGGCGATGAGCAGCGCTTCCCGGTGCCCGAGAAAATCCGCATGGACATTGCGCAAGTCGATGTAGGTATTGAGGCGCCGCGCGACGCCGACGAAGCGGTTGTTGTTGCGGATGGCCCGCGCCGGGTCGGTCACCAGGACGCGGATTCTTGCATACCGCTTTGCCAGCACCAGGCGCTTGGCGACGTCGAGGAATTCCTCGTGGTCGTAGATGCAAGGCTCCAGATCGGGGGTCAGGATAGCCAGGGAGCGCTTTGCCGAGGAGGCAATCGCTACCGCTGCAGCCCGGGTTTCCTCCATCGAGGAGAGGATCCAGCGGCGATTGTGGACGCGCTCAGCTTGCATGGAACCGTTGGCCCGTTGGTCACGACGTCCGCCAGCGGCAGTGCGTCGGAAGCTGGTACAACACGCGAGGCCGCGGACGTGCGGCCTACATGTGCCCTGGGCCTGCAGAGTTTACGGTTCTGCTCCCGAAGCCGGTGCCAACTGCGTCACAGTCCGCTGGCCGGCAGCGTGGATGGAATCAGGGCGTCTTGTCGAGGCTGGCCACCAGCTGCTCGGCCATTCCGGTATAGGTGCCCGGCGTGAGCTGCAGGAGCGCGTCACGAGTGGCACGGGGCAGCCCCAGGCCGCTTATGTAGGCATGCAGGTCGTCGGGGCGCAACTGGCGGCCGCGACTCAGTGCCTTGAGCTGTTCGTAGGCATCGCCGTGGCCATGGCGTCGCAGCACTGTCTGCACGGCCTCGGCCAGCACTTCCCAGTTTGCCTCCAGGTCGGCGGCAAGGCGTGCGGGGTCGGCATCGAGCTTCTCGAGGCCGGCGCCGAAAGCCTGGTACGCCAGCAGGCTGTGGGCAATGGCCACGCCGGTATTGCGCAAGACAGTCGAGTCGGAGAGGTCGCGCTGCCACCTCGAAACCGGCAGCTTGGATGCGAAATGGTGCAGGAGCGCGTTGGCGATACCGAGGTTTCCCTCGGCATTTTCGAAGTCAATCGGGTTGATCTTGTGAGGCATAGTCGAGGAGCCGACCTCGCGAGCCTTGGGACGCTGCCGGAAGTAGCCGATGGAGATATAGCCCCAGATGTCGCGTGATGCGTCGATAAGGACGGTGTTGATGCGTGCCAGCGCGTCGAAGTACTCGGCCATCCAGTCGTGCGGCTCGATCTGCGTGGTGAACGGATTGGCCTCGAGCCCCAGTGACTGCAGGAATTGCTGTGACAGCGTTGGCCAGTCGATGCCCGGGTAGGCAATGACGTGGGCATTGAAATTGCCCACGGCACCGTTGAGCTTGGCCAGCACCATGACGCCCTCCAGACTGGCCAGCTGCCGCTGCAGGCGCCAGGCCATGTTCGCCAGCTCCTTGCCGAGCGTGGTCGGGCTTGCCGGTTGTCCATGCGTGCGCGACAGCATCGGCAGGGCAGCGGTGGCCCGGGCCATCGCGCGCAGCCTTGTCACCAGCTGGCGTAGTGCCGGCACCAGGTGCTCGCTGCGTGCGCTGCGCAGGATCAGGGCATAGGCGATGTTGTTGATGTCCTCCGAGGTGCAGGCGAAGTGCACGAAGGGGCGCAGGCGCGACAGCTCCGGATCTTCGGCTAGTCGCTCGCTGATGTAGTACTCGACCGCCTTGACATCGTGGTTGGTGGTCTTCTCGATTGCCTTGACCCGGCCAGCTTCCTGGTAGCCGAAGTCCGCCACGAGCCGGTCGAGCCAGTCGTGCACGACGGGTGACACCTCGGGGAAATCGGCCAGGGCGGCCTGCTTGGCCAGAAACTGCAGCCAGCGCACTTCGGTCAGTACACGGCGTTTGATCAGGCCCTGTTCGCTGAAGAGCTCCCGGCAGGTGTCGAGCTTGGCGGCATAGCGGCCGTCCAGGGGAGAAATTGCCGTCAGGGCCTGTTGTTCGTCCATGCCTGCCTGCCGAAAAGGACCTATACTTTTCGGCCCGAATCATACACCAAGGCACGGCCTGGGCCGCCATGAATGGCTGCGACCCGGCCACCAATCCGCAATCCAGGAGCAGGCGATGTCAGACAACGGCTACCGCGTCGAACGTGACAGCATGGGTGAACTGCGGGTGCCCGAGCGGGCACTGTGGGGCGCGCAGACTCAGCGCGCCGTGGACAATTTTCCGATCAGCGGCCTCACCATGCCACGCGCATTCATTCGTGCCCTCGGCCTCGTCAAGTGGGCAGCGGCCGGCGCCAATGGTGAACTCGGCCTGCTGCCCACCGTCAAGGCACGAGCCATCCAGTCGGCGGCACTCGACGTCGCCGCGGGTGAGTTTGACGCCCAGTTTCCCATTGACGTGTTCCAGACGGGCTCAGGCACCAGTTCGAACATGAACGCCAACGAGGTCATTGCACACCTCGCCAGCAAGCGTGGTCCCGCTGCGATCCATCCGAACGACGACGTGAACATGGGCCAGAGCAGCAACGACGTCATCCCGACGGCCATTCATGTGAGTGCCGCTCTGCTGGTTGCCGAGGACCTGTTGCCAGCGCTCCAGCACCTGCAGGCGGCCATCGAGGCCAAGGCCGTGGAGACTGACGGCATCGTGAAAACCGGGCGCACCCACCTGATGGACGCCATGCCCGTACGCCTCGGCCAGGAGCTGTCCGGCTGGGCATGCCAGATCAGCCATGGACGAGCCCGGCTGACGGAGTGCCTGCAGCGCCTGGGCCGGCTGGCGCAGGGCGGTACCGCCGTCGGCACCGGCATCAATGCCCACCCGAAGTTCGGAGCAAAGGTGGCCGTGCTGCTGAGCGAGCAGACGGGTATCCAGTTCCGTGCCTCGGACAACTACTTCGAGTCGATGAGTACCCAGGACACTGCGGTCGAGCTGTCCGGCCAGCTGCGGGTCATTGCGGTATCCCTGACGAAGATTGCCAATGACCTGCGCTGGATGAACAGCGGGCCCCTGGCTGGCCTCGGGGAGATCCAGCTGCCCGCGCTGCAGCCTGGCAGCAGCATCATGCCCGGCAAGGTCAACCCGGTGATCCCGGAGGCAGTCGCCATGGTGGCGGCGCAGGTCATGGGCAACGACGTGACGATCGCCATGGCTGGCCAGTCAGGCAATTTCCAGCTCAACGTCATGCTGCCGGTGATCGCCTACAACCTGCTGCAGAGCGCCGGGCTGCTGGCAACAGCCAGCCGCGTGCTGGCCGACAAGGCCATCAGTGGCTTCACGGTCAACGATGCCAAGCTTGGCGAAGCACTGGACCGCAACCCGATCCTCGTCACGGCCATGAATCCGGTCATCGGCTACGAAAAGGGTGCGGCCATCGCCAAGAAGGCCTATGCCCAGGGCCGGCCCATACGGGAGGTGGCCCGTGAACAGACCGATCTCAACGATGCGGAGCTCGACAGGCTGCTCGATGCGATGGACCTGACCCGCGGTGGCATCAAGGGTTGAGTGCGCTGCGTTGCTGATCAGGTCCAGGATCGAACAACGGCTGAGCCAGTCCTGCGCAGCCGTGGACCCCGAGTCCGAGGCACGTGCAACATGGCCGCCTGATGTGGCTGCGGTTCTGTTTCCGGCACCGCTGGTGCCTGCCGCGGTCCTGATGCCGCTCGTCGAACGACGCGGGGGGCTGGCAGTGCTGCTGACGAGGCGCAGCGACCACCTGCGTGACCATCCCGGCCAGATCAGTTTTCCGGGCGGACGCGTCGAACCGGGCGATGCGGGCCCGCTGGCCACCGCATTGCGCGAGATGGATGAGGAGCTGGGCATCGATCCGGCCCATGTCGGGGTTGCGGGTTACCTGCCGGCGCAGGCAGTAGTAACCGGGTTCGTTGTCACCCCGGTCGTCGGCTTCCTGCCTGGGGACATCGCCGTGCGTCCGGATGCACGCGAGGTAGCCGAGGCCTTCGAGGTCCCATTGCGGTATGTCCTCGACCCCATCAACCTTCGGGAATCCACTCGCGTTGTTCATGGCCTGGAAGTGCCGGTATTCGAGTACACCTACTCGGGCCACAGGATCTGGGGCGCCACGGCCAGCATGCTGCATACGCTGGCGCGGTTGATTTCGGCATAGCGTCATGACGAAGATCGAGAAACTCGTAGGGATCATGGCGCAGTTGCGTGATCTGGAGAATGGCTGCCCCTGGGACCGTGAGCAGGACTTCCGCAGCATCGTGCCGTACACCATCGAGGAGGCCTACGAAGTCGCCGATACCATCGGGCGTGGCGATCTGGTCGCCTTGCGCGACGAGCTGGGAGACCTCCTGCTCCAGGTCGTCTTCCATGCGCAGATGGCCAGCGAACTCGGCCTGTTCGACTTCGAGGACGTCGCCACGGCGATTTGCGACAAACTGGTGCGGCGGCATCCGCACGTATTCGGTTCCGAGCGCATTGAATCAGCGGGCGAGCAGCGCGAGGCGTGGGAGAAGCTCAAGGCGGGCGAGCGGGGAACGAGTCATGTCCTGGCTGGGATCGCGCTGGCTCTTCCCGGCCTGGTCCGGGCCGCAAAGCTCGGCCGGCGGGCCGCCAGTGTCGGCTTCGACTGGCCGGATGCGGGTGGGGTCATGGCCAAGATTCGCGAGGAACTGGCTGAAATCGAGGCGGCCAGCATTTCCTCGCCCGACTCGGTGGGCGAGGAGGTCGGTGACCTGCTGCTTGCCGTCGCCAGCCTGGCTCGTCACCTGGGCGTTGATCCGGAGGAGGCATTGCGGCGGGCCAATGCCAAGTTCGAGCAACGGTTCAGCCACGTCGAGCAGCGGGTGTCGGCGGCCGGCGGGGACTGGCAGGGCATGACGGCCAGCGAACTCGACGCCTTCTGGCAGGAAGCCAAGCGCAACGGCTGATGTCGTCGCCGGTCCTGCGCGGTCAATTGCGCCGGTCGCGGTCGAGGAATCCTTCCAGAAGGTCCATGGGCACCGGGAACACGATGGTATTGGTGCGGTCCTTGGCGATCTCCGTCAGCGTCTGCAGGTAGCGCAGCTGCAGGGCCTGCCTTTGCGATCCCAGCATCTGCGCGGCCTGGGCGAGCATTTCCGATGCCTGCTTCTCGCCCTCCGCATGGATGACCTTGGCACGCCGCGCGCGCTCGGCCTCGGCCTGGGCAGCGATCGCCCGCACCATGGTCTCGTTGAGGTCGATGTGCTTGATTTCCACGTTGGAGACCTTGATGCCCCAGGCGTCGGTCTGGCGATCGAGGATCCTCTGGATGTCGCCATTCATCTTGTCGCGCTCCGCCAGCATTTCGTCGAGCTCATGCTGGCCGAGGACCGAGCGCAGGGTGGTCTGTGCCAGCTGGCTCGTGGCCTCGAATACATTGGCCACCTGGATGACGGCCTTCTCGGGGTCGACGATGCGGAAATAGACCACCGCATTGACCTTGACGGAGACGTTGTCCCGGGAAATCACGTCCTGTGACGGCACATCCAGGACGATGACGCGCAGGTCGACGCGGATGACCTGCTGCACCCCGGGGATGACGAGGATCAGTCCCGGCCCCTTCACCCCGGTAAATCGGCCAAGCGTGAACATCACGCCACGCTCGTATTCCTTCAGGACCTTGATGCAGGTGAACAGCACCACCACGATGAACACGACGACAAAGATCACGATGGGCATGGGTGCCTCCTCTGTAATGCTGGCAGCTCAGCCTGGCTGTTCCGGGGGCGCTGGCTCGACGTGGAGCAGCAGTCCCTCGACGCGAACGATACGCACGCGGTCGCCCTTGCGCACCGGCTGGTTGCAGCGCGCCGACCAGCGTTCGCCCTGGACGAATACCGCGCCCGATCCGTGAAAGTCCTCGAGAACCTCGGCGTCCTTGCCGATGAGGCCTTCGAGACCGCTTACCACCGGGCGCCGATGCATGCGCACCAGCGCCAGCAGCAGGCCCAGCAGGGCCAGGCTGGCCACGCCCGCCACGGTACCAATCAGGCCGCGGGAGACCGTGAAGCCCGGTATGCCCGTGTCGAGGAGCAGGATCGAGCCGAAGACGAACGCGACAATGCCACCCAGTCCGAGAGTGCCGAAGCTGGGCACGAAGGTCTCGGCGATGAACAGCGCCACGCCAAGCACGATCAGACCCAGCCCGGCGAAGTTCACCGGCAGGAGCTGGAAGGCAAACAGCGCCAGCAGCAGGCAGATCGTGCCCACCACACCTGGCAGGTAGGTGCCTGGGTTGTAGCCTTCGAGCAGCAGCCCGTATATGCCCACCAGGAGCAGGATGTAGGCAACGTTCGGGTCGGTGATCGTCGCCAGCAGCCGGGTCCGCCAGTCCGGATCGTGGCGCAGCAGCTGCAGGTTCCGGGTGTCGAGGACGAGATCCACCTTGCCGACCTGCACCGTGCGGCCATCGGCCAGGGCGAGGAGGGCCTCGACATCCGGCGCGATGAAGTCGATGACGCCTTCGCGTAGCGCTGCTTCCGCGGTGAGGCTGGCGGCTTCACGCACGGCACGCTCGGCCCAGTCCGCGTTGCGATGGCGCAGCGAAGCCAGGCCGCGGATATAGGCGACGGCGTCGTTGATGGCCTTGCGTTCCGGCGCGGAACCGGGCTGTGGTGGCCGGTCGTCATTGCCGTCGCGGGCGGCAGCGCCATCGGCTGGCGGGCGCTCGTCGGGCCTGCTGCCGCCGATCTGCACAGGGGTCGCCGCACCGAGGTTGGTGGCCGGCGCCATCACTGCAAGGTGGCTGGCATAAAGGATGTAGGTTCCGGCGCTGGCCGCCCTGGAGCCTGCCGGGGCGACGAAAGTCGCCACCGGCACCGTCGATGCCAGGATCGCCTTGTTGATGTCCCGCATGGACGCATCCAGGCCTCCAGGCGTATCCATCTCGATGATCACCAGGCTGGCACCGGTGGCTTCGGCCGTGCCGATGCCACGCACGATGTAGTCGCTGGTTGCAGGGCCGATGGCGCCACGGATCTCCAGGCGCAGGCCGGTGCCCGCCGCTCCGGCCGGGTTGGCGCCGGCTGCCGGATCGAGCGGCTGTGCCGCAAGCGGCAGGCCCAGCAGGATCGAGAAGATGGTCACGGCACCCGCCCACATGCCGGCGATCATAGCAGGGGCAGTGCGCGGTCCGGCCATGGTGGCGGCGAATCGCTAGAATGCATGCCCATGGACAGTGCCCAACCCATCCCGGCCTGGGAACCCACCAGCTGGCAGGCCCGCAGCGCCACCCAGATGCCGGCTTATCGCGATGCAGCTGCGCTCGCCGGAGCGATCGAGCAACTGGGACGCCTGCCACCACTGGTGACCAGCTGGGAGATCGAAGCGCTGAAGGCCCGGCTGGCCCAGGCGCAGCGGGGCAGGGCTTTCGTCCTGCAGGGAGGCGATTGCGCCGAGACGTTTGCCGACTGCACCTCGGAGAACATCGTCCAGAAGCTGAAGATCCTGCTGCAGATGAGCGTGGTCATCGTCGCGGGATTGAGGCGGCCCGTGGTGCGCGTCGGAAGGCTTGCCGGGCAGTACGCCAAGCCGCGCTCCGATGATCTTGAAACCCGTGACGGCGTGGCCCTGCCGAGCTATCGGGGTGACCTCGTCAACCGGTCGGCATTCACCGCCGCCGATCGTGAGCCGGACCCTGCCCTGATGGTCCGCGCCTATGAACGCGCTGCCATGACGCTCAACTTCGTGCGCGGGCTGATCGACGGCGGCTTTGCCGATATCCACCATCCGGAGAACTGGAACCTCGCCTTCGTCAGCCATTCGCCGATGGCCGACCGCTACCACCAGACCATGCGCCGCGTGACCGATGGGCTCGCATTCTTCGAGGCTGTCACCGGTACCCGGGTGGATGATGCACGGCAGATCGATTTCTTCACCTCCCACGAGGGCCTCAACCTGTACTACGAGCAGGCCCAGACCCGCTGGCTCAGGCATCGCAACCATTGGTACGACCTGACCACGCACTATCCCTGGATCGGCGCACGCACGTCGGGCGTGGCCGGTGCCCACGTGGAGTACTTCCGCGGCATTGCCAATCCGATCGGCGTCAAGATCGGCCCCGCGACCACGGCGGATGACCTGCTGCGCCTGGCATCGGTACTCAATCCGGCCAACGAGCCAGGCCGCTTGACCTTCATCCACCGGTTCGGGGCAACGAAGATCACAGCGATCCTGCCGGGCATGATCGAGGCCGTGCGCAAGGCCGGGGCCACGGTGCTCTGGATCTGCGACCCGATGCACGGCAACACCGAGGTGCTCGCTTCCGGCTACAAGACGCGGCGCTTCGACCGCATCCTGGACGAGCTGGAAGCTGCGTTCCGCATCCATGGCGAGCAGGGCAGCCACCTCGGCGGGGTGCACCTGGAGCTGACCGGCGACCATGTGACGGAGTGTATCGGCGGGGCCCGGGGCCTCACCGAGCAGGACCTGCATCGTGCCTACCGGACCCAGGTGGATCCACGCCTGAACTACGAGCAGGCGCTGGAAGTCGCCATGCGCATCGCCGACCGGGGCTGAAGCGTGGCCCGCCGGCCCGCACCACCGGAGAGCGCGCCGTTCACGCCGGATTGCACGCGCTGCCCGCGTCTTGCGGCTTTCCTGCACGATGTGCGCCGCAAGCATCCCGGCTACTACGCACGGGCCGTGCCGTCGTTCGGCGATCGGCAGGCACGGCTGCTGGTGGTCGGTCTCGCTCCGGGGCTGCATGGTGCCAATGCCACGGGCCGGCCCTTTACCGGTGACCATGCAGGGATCCTGCTCTACGAGACCCTCCACGCATTCGGTTTTGCGAACCGCCCCGCGAGCGTGGCGGCCAGCGACGGGCTTCTGCTCGCCGATTGCCGCATTACCAACGCCGTGCGCTGCGTACCGCCGCAGAACAAGCCGGCCGGGGATGAGGTGCGGGCCTGCAACGATTACCTGCGTCAGGAGCTGGCGAAGCTGCCAGCCGGCGCCGTGATCCTCGCGCTGGGTGCCATTGCCCACGCGGCGACGCTGCGTGCACTGGGACTGCGCATCAGGGATTTCCCGTTCGCCCACAACCGGCGCCATATCCTGCCGGAGGGCCGCCGGTTGTTCGACAGCTACCACTGCAGCCGCTACAACACGCAGACCCGGCGCCTCACGCCGGGCATGTTCCGTGAGGTTTTCGCTGCGATTCGCTCCGAGCTGGACAGTGCCGGAGCAGGTGATCATGTCCGGTGCATTTGACACTGCCGCGTTCCTGCGCACGCTGACGCACCGCCCTGGCGTCTACCGCATGCTGGATGCCAACGGCGGGCTGCTCTACGTCGGCAAGGCGAAAGACCTCAGGCGCCGGGTCGCCAGCTACTTCGGCAAACGGCCGCAGGACGCCAAGACGCAGGCCATGCTGCAAGCGGTCGCGTCCATGGACGTGACCGTGACCGGAACGGAGCAGGAGGCATTGCTCCTCGAATACAACCTCATCAAGGCGCACAGGCCGCGCTTCAATGTGGTGCTGCGCGACGACAAGAGCTATCCCTATATCCACGTCACCACCGACCTGGAGTTCCCGCGGTTCGAGTTCCACCGCGGCAGCCGGGCAGGTGCCGGGCGCTTCTTCGGGCCCTACCCGGACGCGACCGCGGTTCGCGATTCCCTGCAGCTGCTGCAGAAGCTGTTCCGTGTCCGGCAGTGCAGCGACACATTCTTCGCCAATCGCAGCCGTCCCTGCCTGCAGTACCAGATCCAGCGCTGCACCGCCCCCTGTGTCGGCCTGGTCAGCAGTGCCGACTACCGGCGTGACGTCGACGATGCGATCCGGTTCATCGAAGGGCGTGGTGCCGATGTCCTCGAGGGCCTCGCCGCCCGCATGGAGGCCAGCGCGGCGCGACTCGACTACGAGGCGGCAGCCCGCTACCGCGACCAGATCGCCGCCATCCGCCGGGTCCAGCAGCAGCAGGCCATCGACAGTGGCGGCGAAACCGATCTCGATGCGCTGGGCCTGGCCGAGGAACGTGGCCAGTATTGCGTCTCCATCCTGATGATCCGCGGCGGGCGCGTGCTGGGCAGCCGGGCCTTGTTTCCCCGGGTTGCCAGGGGTACGCCAGCGGGCGAGGTCCTCTCGGCCGTGCTGGCCCAGCATTACCTCGCGCAGTCACCACCGCCGGAGGTCCTGGTATCGGCGCCGGTCGACGATGCGGAACTGCTGGGACAGATGCTCGCCGAGCGCTGCGGCCATGCGGTGGCATTGCGTCAGCGCGTGCGGGGCCATCGTCGCCGCTGGATCCTCATGGCCCTGGGAAATGCCCGGGAGGGCGCGCGCGCCAGGGTGGCGGCAGCGGCGACGCTGGGCGAGCAGTTTCATCAGCTGGCGGAAGTGCTGTCGCTGCCGGTGGTTCCGGAGCGACTGGAGTGCTTCGACATCAGCCACACCCAGGGTGGCGAGACGGTGGCATCCTGCGTGGCATTCAATGCCGAAGGACCGATGAGAGCAGCCTACCGCCGCTACAACATCCGCGACGTGGCGCCGGGGGACGACTACGCGGCCCTGGCGCAAGCCGTGGCCAGGCGTTTTGCTCCCGACAGGATTGCGCAGGCCGTGGTCCCGGACCTGTTGCTGGTCGATGGCGGGCGCGGGCAGCTTGCCCGCGTCACCGAAGTCCTGGAGAACCTGGGTCTGGCATCGCTGCCGGTCTTCGGCATTGCCAAGGGGACCGGCAGGCGGCCGGAGCAGGACCACATCATCGACCTGAACCGGCCGGCACCGCTGGAGCTGCCTGCAGGCAGCCCTGCCATGCTGTTGCTGCAGCAGTTGCGCGACGAGGCACACCGCTTCGCCCTGGCCGGCCATCGGCGGCGCCGTGGCCGCAAGCAGGCCAGCTCCTCCCTGGAAGAGATCCCGGGCCTGGGTCCGCAGCGGCGGCGGACACTGCTCCGGCACTTCGGCGGCCTGCAAGGCATCGCCCGAGCGGGTGTGGAGGACCTGACTCTGGCAGCAGGCATCAGTCGCGTACTGGCCGAGCGGATCTATGGCCGGTTCCACGAGGAGGGTGATGCCTGAAAGCCGCTCCCCGGGCGCGCTAGAATGGCGGCACCATGCAGCCCGAAACCTCCACCGATGCCCGGCACTATCCTCAGTTCAATGTCGCCACGGCGCTGACCTGGCTGCGCATCGCGGCAATTCCGGCGGTAGCGATGATCTTCTACTGGCCCGGGGAATGGTCGAAGCCGCTGGCCTGCCTGGCCTTCACCGTGGCGGGCCTGACCGACCTGCTCGACGGCTACCTGGCGCGCCGCATGGGGCAGACTTCCAGGTTCGGCGCATTCCTCGATCCGGTGGCCGACAAGCTGATGGTGGCCGTCGCCCTGATCCTGATCCTGCAGGCCGACCCGAGGGTGGTGATTGCCCTGGTATCGGCGATCATCATCGGCAGGGAGATCGCCGTTTCGGCCTTGCGCGAGTGGATGGCGGAAATTGGCGCCCGCAGCCGTGTCGCCGTTTCCGGCATCGGCAAGGCCAAGACCACCATGCAGATGATCGGCCTCGGCGCCATGCTGTACTCACGGGACCTGTTGGGGTTGCCGGTTTACGACATCGGCCTGGCCCTGCTGATCGTCGCTGCGGGCATTACCCTCTGGTCCATGGTGGGGTATATCAAGGCCGCCTGGCCGGGGCTCTCCGGCGACGGCCAAGGCCTTCCTTGACAGTCCGGCGCGCGCCGATACCATATGCGGCTCTCATGAGGCGGGAATAGCTCAGTTGGTAGAGCGATACCTTGCCAAGGTATAGGTCGCCGGTTCGAGCCCGGTTTCCCGCTCCATAACTCCTTGGCAGCCGCGGCTAGGTGGCAGAGTGGTCATGCAGCGGCCTGCAAAGCCGTGTACGCCGGTTCGATTCCGACCCTAGCCTCCACTGGTACCACGATGCCCGGGTGGCGGAACTGGTAGACGCAGCGGACTTAAAATCCGCAGATCCGCAAGGGTCGTGCCGGTTCGACTCCGGCCCTGGGCAGTTTGCCCGCCGGCTCAGAGCGGGTTCACCCGCCGACGCACCCGGGCCAGAATCCCGCCCCCCAGCAGCAGCAGCACCGGCAGGTCCAGTGCCGACCCGCCGCTGTCGGTTTTCGGGCCCGGGAAGACGTAGACGCCGACATCGGCGGTGTCCACCTTCCCCTGTGAGTCCGTGATCGAGTAGCTGAACTGGGCCAGGCCCGTGAAGTCACCCGGCGCCGTGTAGGTCACTGTCTGGTCCGGATTGACGACCGCCGATCCCCTGGCCGGTGCGGCAGCGATCGCCAGCGTGACCGGTCCATTGAGGAACCCGCCATCGTTCCTGAGCACGCTGAGGGTGACGCTGTGCCCGGAAGAGGTGGCGTAGCCTACGGACTGGAACACCGGCGGGAAATAGCTGCCGGCCACCGCCGGATCGAAATTGGTGGGGTCGTTGGCGGCATCCAGCACGTTCCTGACCGTGATCCGTACGGTTGCCTCGCTGCTGGCATCACCGTCGGCGTCCACGACCCGATATCCGAACTGGTCCGATGCCGGGAAGCCGGCGGCATCGTCGTAGATATAAACGGCGTAGGGCTTGCTGGCGGAGGTGAAGCCGGGGCAGTCCGGGCCAGCCGCGGCACAAACCTGTATGGCGCCATGTGAGGGTTGAGTGGTGATTTCCAGGACAAGTGGCGAGTCACTCAGTCCTTCGTCGTTGTTGAGCACAGCCAGGGAATTCCTGCGGCCGAAGTTGAGGCCGTCGAAGTTGTCGTCGTTCGCGACCGGTGCATCGTCCACCTTGACGATGGCGTAGCACAGTACCGGGTCGTTGACGGCTTCGCGTGCCAGGTAGGCGACGACGATGGTGCCTCCCTTGTCCGTGCCAGGAGTGACGGTGATGCTGTGGTCCGCATTCACGGTGGCGGTGGCACCGTCCGCAGGCGACACCTCTAGGACTTCCACGGTCAGCGGCAGGGCGTTGAGACCCGTGTCGTTGGCCAGAACGTCGACGATGGTGGGCGCATTGCGCAGCCCGTCGACCTCGTCATTGGCGCAACTGGGCAGGTCGTTGGCTGGCGGCCCGACGACGCTCATGGTGACCGTCGCGCTTCCGCTGCTGTCGCCATCGGTGTCGGTGACCACATAGCCGAAGGAATCGGTCCCGGCATAGCCGCTGGAAGGCGTGTAGCGGACCTGCGGTCCGGCGCTGCTGGCCTCGATGCTCACTGTGCCGTGGGCCGGCGGCTGGCTGATGGCGAGGCTGAGTGGCGTGTCGGAGACCTCCAGGTCATTAGCGAGGACATCCACGAGGACGCTTGCCCCCTGCAGGACCGCTGCGCTGTCATCCACCGCCACGGGCGTGCCCGGCAGTTTGACCGTCAGGTGGCAGGTCGCGGTGCGGTTGCTGCCGTCTCCCAGGGTGTACTCCGTGACGTAGCTACCGCCCTTGCCAGGGGGAGGAGTGAAGGTGATGCGACGGTCCGGGTTGACCTGCGAACTTCCGGCCGCCGGCTGGACAGAAATGGTGAGCACCACCGGCGGAAGGTCGTAGCCGCTGTCGTTGGCCAGCACATCGACCGTCACCGGTGTGTCCAGCGTGCCGGCCACGTCGTCGTCGGCACAGGCGACCGGATCGGTGATGACGACCTGCGCGGTCGCCATGGACGAGTGTCCCGCCGAATCGGTCAGCTTGTAGCTGATCTCCTGGATGCTTTCCGGCGCGTCGTTTCGCAGGTACCGGATCCGGTTCGATACCACGCTGGCAGTGCCCTGCGCGGGACCGCCCTCGATGGTCACGGTCACGGGAGCAAGGCCTGGCAGGTCGTTGGCCAGCACGTCGATGCTTACGGCGCCCAGCGGCATGATCAGTACGGAGCGGTCATCGAATGCCAGCGGGAGATCAGTGCTGCTGCCGGTAAAATCCAGTGTCGTGGCAATCCAGGTATCGGTCCCGTCGAGCGTCGCGGTACCGTCCGATTCCTGGACCAGCAGGGCCTGTGCAGCCGTGACCAGCCCGCTCGAACTCGTCGACAGCTTCAGCAGGACATTGCTCAGCGATGCTGCGCGATCACCGCTCCATGTCAGCCTGGAGTTGTCGCAGTCGTCGGCGGCGGGGGCGGCATTGCCGTCGCTGCACGCGTAGTCCCAGACCGTTGCCGTCGTGGTGGTGCCTGCCGCGAAGCCCGTACCGTCCAGCGCGGCGATGCCGTGGATACCCGGCCCGGACCAGTACGGCTGATCCGAGACATCCGCACTGGACTGCGAGGCAACCTGACTGGGGAAGTGATCACTGAAGCCACCGCCGGCCGTGGTGCTGCCTGGGAGGAGGGCGGGATAGGCCGGTGCGCCACCGGACAGGGCGACCACATAGTCATAGCCACCCGAGCCATTGGGCGTGGCGGAACTCACGCGCACGGGGGCGAGCCGGTGGATGATCCTGCCGAAGGTTTCGATCAGCCGGGTGCTGGCGCTGCTGGCGACGTTGCGGTCGAACCCTTCGAGTTCGATGGTGCCGGAGATGTAGTCGTCGCTGCCGGCAACCGTGTCCTGGTCATCCACGGCAAGAAAGGCGCTGTGGATGGCAATGCCGGTCGTGCTGCCGATAGGCAGCACCGCGGCGGCAGCGGTAACGGGCGCGGGAGCCGGCGGAGTGGTGAAGATCTGCGGCGCGGCACCTGGCAGGTAGTAGCCAGCGCTGAATACCGGCCCGATCCACTGTGCGTTTCCGGCGCCGAGCGGATGCCCGTTGTTGTATGAGCAGTCATCGTCATGGTTGGCGAGCACCCAGCCGGGACAGCCGTTCTCGACCGCTGCGGTGCTGCCAGTCAGCGTGTAGTAATGCGTCAGGGCGAGGCTGGGTGCGGACACCAGCGCGGACAGCATGGCCAGGGCCGGCATTCCCGCTGGCAGCCGCAGTCCGCACGGACGTTGCATCTGTTGCTGGCGAGTATCGCGGATCATTGCGTATTTCCCGATTCAGGTCAGGCGACTGGCCGTAATTCTGGTGTTGTTGCAGCCAGTGCGGGTGCGCTTCGGGCACTGTAAACACCGGTCCGGACCCCGTCAATTTTACGGTCCAGGTTCCCCGGCAGTCTCGCCGGATGGCACGCGCTGCGCCGGGAAAGGGTGAACTGCGTCTCAGATGGCAGCGTCGGCCACGGCCGCGATGGCCCTCACCAGCGCCTCGACGTCAAGCGCGAGCGTGGTATCGACAAGGATGCAGTGGCAATCCTCAGCGGACGCGGGCGGTTCGTACTCGGCGAGTTGCCGGCGTACGACTTCGATATCAGCCTCGGAGGGGTCGCGGGCTTCTCTCGCGCGCTGCGCCACACGCGCCGCCAGGGTCGCTTCATCAGCCGTGCAGGCGATCATCACGGCCGGCCGTCCGGCACGTCGCGCTGCTGCCAGGAAGGCGGCCCGGTGGTCCCTGCGCAGGCTGGTCGCGTCGAGGATGACGGGCAATCCGCCTTCCAGCACCGCTGCCGCCATTTCGGTCATGCGGTCATACACCCGGGCGGAGACTTCCGATGCGTAGATGCCCTGCCCGGGCGGCGCATCCGTGCGTGCCAGCGCCTGCAGGCCGAACAGCCGCTTGCGCTCCACGTCCGAGCGGACATGCACGGCAGGCAGTCGACTGGCCAGCTGCCTCGCGAGCCAGCTCTTTCCCGATCCACTGACGCCGACCATCACCACCACGATCGGCGTGACGTCGGGCAACGGTTTCGCGGCGTAGTCGAGCAGGGCGGTCACGCCTGGCGTATCGCCACCGTGGACCGGACTCAGCATGGCCACCTTGGCGCGGACCAGAGCCCGGTACGACAGATAGAGGCGCAGCCCGGCGAGACCACGATAGTCGCCAGTGACATCGAGATAGGCGTTCAGGAACTGGAAAGCCAGGTCGCGCCGTTGCCGTACGTCGAGGTCCATGAACAGGAACGCCACTTCATTCATGACGTCGATCCAGCGCAGGGCCGGGTCGAATTCCAGCGCGTCGAACGGCACTACCTGGCCATCCAGTCGTACGAGGTTGCCAAGGTGAAGATCTCCGTGGCACTCGCGCACCGCGCTGCAACGCCGACGGTCCTCGATGAAACTGTGCCGCCTGGCGAATTCGCCGGAGATGTAACGACGGCAATGCACCAGCCTGGCCTCCGAGGTACCCAGGATGGCGCCCAGTTGCAGCAGGCTCGAATCGATCGCCGCCCAGACGGATTCAGCGCTGCCCCAGGTGGTGCAGGGCGGGTCGGGAGGCAGGCTGAGGTGGAACTGGCCGATCAGCCTGCCGAGACGAGCCGCTTCATCCGGCGTCAGGTCCGCGGCCAGTGCGGCGCCCACGGCGGCATCGGGCGGGAAGCGCCGCATCTTCACCGCGTACTCCACGACTGGCCGCTCCAGCGAGCCGCCGTCATCGCGCGCGGTGCTGCGTAATACCTCCAGGCCCAGGTACACCTCAGGTGCCAGGCGGCGGTTCAGGCGCAGCTCCTCCTCGCAGGCATGGCGCCGTGCTGCGAGGCTGCTGAAGTCGAGGAAACCGAGGTCGACCGGCTTCTTGATCTTGTAGGCGATGTCGCCGGTCAGGATCACCCAGGACACATGCGTCTCGATGATCTGGTGGTCATCCGCCAGTGGACCCAGGGCACCACCGGCGAGCAGCGATTGCAGCCGATCGCGCGATGCCACTATGACCGCAGCATGCGGCAGTGTCCCGGAGATACCGCGGTCATGCCCGGCTCAGGCGACGGGGCTTGCCAGGCAGCTCCGAGTGGCGGTCGCCGTCCTCGGGCCTGATCACGGGCTGCAGGGAGCGCATCACCGTGGTCTCGCCAAGCTGCTCGTCGGCAGGCTCGGGGCCGGGGAGCCGGGGCGGAGCGGCAGGATTGTGGTAGCGCAGCCGGTGATTGCCGATGCTGATGATGTCACCGTGGGCGAGGCGGCGCTGGCGGATCAGTGTCGAGTTGACGCTGGTGCCATTCGTGCTCTTCAGGTCGACGATCCAGTCGCCGCTGTCATTGCGCAGGAACAGCGCATGCTGCCGGCTGACGAAGCGACTGAGTATCGGGATGTCGCAGTGCTCGCCGCGCCCGATCAGGAGGTGCTCGCCCCTGACAGGAAAGCGACCGCGCTCCGCCGAGTCCAGCGTCAGCACCAGGCAAGGGTCAGCTTCCGTGGGCAGGACGCTTGCGGCGCCAGCGGCAGCATCTGGAGGCGCGAGGTCGAAGCGGTGCTGCGCCAAGCCTGCAAGGCTGGCCATGCCCCTGGAGTCCAGCACGCGGTGCAGGGACGGCCGCCCCGCCAGCACGAACAGGGGCGGCGGGTTCAGTTCCCTGGCGTCCCGAATGAGTTCCCGGAGCAGTTCCAGTACGCGCGGCCCGAATTGCCCAGCGTCCTCGACCAGGATCACGGTGGTGCTGTGCTGGCTCGTTGCCTGGCGCAGCACGACATTCAACAGGCGCTGCAGATCGTCAGCACTGGACTCGAACGGCTCGAAGCCCAGCTGCGAGAGCAACGCTTGCAGGAAGCCGTGGCGGCAATCGGTAGGTGCACAGATGCGTGCAACCTTGCTGGAGCTGTCCACCCCCGCGAGGAAACGCTGCAGGACCAGGCGTATCGATTCGGGCGACTCACCCGTCACCACCGCCAGGCAGCGCCCGGCAGCCCGACACTGGTCCAGGTAGCGCACCGCCTCTAGAATCCGCCAGTCCATGGCGGTATTCGTACCCGATGCCTCGGGAAGGTAGCCGGTCTGCAGGTCTGTGTGCATTTGGGGAGAACCGCGAGCGCTCTTTCGCCACAATGTCATGGCGCCTTCTTTTGCCTGAGAGTCTAGGATCCGGCTGCGTTTATGTAAACATGCGGCGCGAAAGCGGGCCGTCAGCACTGCAAAGCGGCCTCCATTCGTCATTGAACGTTGAGAAATAATCAATAAATGATTGATAAAGCAGTTGTTAAAATGAAGAATCTAGCTTGCCCATGTTAGCAGCGCTGGACCTCACGCTCTGGCGTGGTGCGACCTGCCTGTTCGATGGGCTGTCATTCGAGGTTGCGGCGGGCACGGCATTGCTGCTGCGGGGTGCAAACGGCACCGGCAAGACGTCACTGCTGCGGGTGCTGGCTGGCCTGACGCAGCCCGAACGCGGGAGCATCCGCTGGAGGGGTGAGGGCCGGCCGGGCGCCCTGCGCGGCCTGGCCGCCTACAGCGGCCATAGCAGCGCGCTGAATGCAGACCTGACCGTGAAGCAGAACCTGACGTTCTACGGCCGCCTCATGGGCTGGCAGGGGAATCTCGGCAGCCTCCTCGATCCTCTGGGACTGGCCGCTTTCCGGGACCTCGAGGTGCGCCACCTGTCGGCTGGCCAGCGCCGTCGCGGCGGGCTCGCACGGTTGCTGATGTCGGACTGCCCGGTTTGGCTCCTGGATGAACCCTTCACCAACCTGGACGCCGAAGGGCGCCGGCTGGTGGAAACGCGCATCGACCAGCACCTCGGTGCCGGCGGACTCGCGGTGATCGCCGTCCACGACACCATGACGCTGGCCACTGCCTCCGTTGCCACCCTGCGCATGGGAATGGACTGAGCCTTGGGCCGGGTGTTCATGGCTGTCCTCTGGCGCGATCTGCGCATTGCCTGCAGTCGATGGGGCGATGTTGCCAGCCCGCTCGTGTTCTTCATCATCGTCGGCTCGCTGTTTCCGCTGGCACTCAGTCCGGAGGCCACCACGCTGCGCGTGATCGGGCCGGCGGTGCTGTGGGTCGCGGCGCTCCTCAGCACGCTGTTGTCCCTCAACAACCTGTTTCGCGCCGATGTGGACGACGGCACCATGGAGCAATTGCTGCTGCGTGAGGAACCATTGGCGGTGGTGGTGCTGGCCAAGACCCTGGCACTGTGGTTGACCAGTGCGACACCCCTCGTGGCACTGGCCCCGCTCATGGGATTAACCTACTATTTGCCCGGCAATGCGCTGCTGACCCTGTGCGTTACACTGCTGCTCGGCACACCGACCTTGTGCCTGCTGGGTGCCGTGGGTGCTGCCCTGACCACCGGATTGCGTCAGGCAAGCGGCCTGCTGGCGCTGCTCGTGCTGCCGCTGATGCTGCCGGTCATGATGTTTGGTGCCAGGGCCACGGACCTGGCCGCAGGCGGTGACGACGTGACGGGAATACTCTTCCTCATGGCTTCGATGGCGTTGCTGGCGGCCAGCCTGGCGCCTGTTGCTGCAGCAGCGGCCATGCGCATCACGATTGACTGACTTGCACACGCTGACCCGTCACAATCGCCGCTGGCTCCGCTTACGATCCGGTCCGCCCTCATGGCAATAGCCCTACCTGCCTGGATGCATCGCCTCGCTTCACCGCCGCATTTCTACCGGCTGGCCGGCGTCTTGCGTCGCTGGCTGCTGTGGCCGGCGCTGGCCTGCATCGCCGCAGGCGCCTATGGCGGTCTGGTGCTGGCCCCGCCCGACTACCAGCAAGGAGAGGGATTCCGGATCATCTACGTGCACGTGCCGAGCGCCTACCTTTCGATGCTGATCTACGTGGTCATGGCGGTGGCTTCGGCAATCGCGCTGGTGTGGCGTATCAAGCTGGCCCATGCGGTGGCCGCGAGTGCCGCACCCATCGGAGCCTCCTTCACCTTCCTCGCCCTGGTGACTGGAGCGGTCTGGGGCCAGCCCATGTGGGGCACCTGGTGGGTCTGGGATGCGCGCCTGACCTCGGAGCTCATCCTTCTGTTCCTCTACCTCGGCTATATCCTCCTGCGCAGTGCCTTCGATGACCTCGGCAAGGCCGATCGCGCCAGTGCGGTTCTGGCGCTCGTCGGCGTCGTCAATATCCCGATCATCCACTATTCCGTGATCTGGTGGAGCACGCTGCACCAGGGGCCGACCATCTCCAAGTTCGACAATCCGTCCATCACCATGGACATGCTCTGGCCATTGCTGGTGATGATCTGCGGATTCACGCTGTTTTTCCTGGCGGTCCTCACCCGGCGCCTGCAGGGCGAGGTACTGGAGAGGGAGCAGCAGGCGCGCTGGGCCCGGGAAATCATCGCGGGCTCGGCGGCGGGCTGATCCGATGAGCGATTTCCTCGATATGGGCGGTTATGCCCTTTGGGTCTGGAGTGCGTTCGGCCTTACGCTGGTCGTGTTGCTGGCGAACATCATCGGTGCCGATCGGCGCTATCACAGTACCCTGAGGCGCTTGCGCCTGCGGGCCAACCGGCCAGGGAGTTTGCAGAAATGACCCCGAGAAGACAGAGATTGATGGTGGTCGGGCTGGTGGTGGCGGGCGTGGCACTCGCTGCCGGCCTGGCACTTCGCGCCTTCAACGACAACCTGCTCTATTTCTATACGCCGACCCAGGTGGCGGCGGGCGAGGCTCCAGCAGGCAAGAAGTTCCGTCTGGGAGGCCTGGTGCAGCCGGGTTCGCTGCATCGCGAGCCGGGCCAGCTCAAGATGCAATTCCAGGTAACGGACGTGAAGAAAGCGATGACGGTGAACTACTCGGGCATCCTCCCGGACCTGTTCCGCGAAGGGCAGGGTGTCATCGCCTACGGCGTCCTGCTGCCCGATGGCAGCTTCCGGGCGGACGAGGTACTGGCCAAGCACGACGAGAACTACATGCCCCCGGAAGTGGCCCAGGCCCTGCGCGAACAGGGTCATCCGGGCGCGGTAGAGCCGGCGGCCAATCCCTGAGGCTACGACCATGGTTCCAGAGTTCGGACAGCTTTGCCTCATCCTCGCGCTCTGCCTGGCGATGGCACAGGCGTTCTTCCCGCTCGCCGGTGCGCAGTTGCACAAGGCCGGCTGGATGCGCGTGGCGATCCCGGCGGCAGCGGGACACACTGTCTTCGTGCTGGCCGCCTTTGCGGCACTCGCCTGGTCGTTTGTCAACAACGATTTCTCTGTGGCCTACGTCGCCCAGAATTCCAACACTTCCCTGCCAGCGGTTTACCGCTTTGCCGCCGTCTGGGGCGGGCACGAGGGCTCGTTGCTGCTGTGGGTGGTGCTGCTCTCGCTGTGGACGGCGGCGGTCGCCGCTGGCAGCCGCAGCGTGCCGCGGGAGATGGCCTGCCGCATCATCGGTGTCATGGGTTTCGTCAGCGCCGGGTTCATCCTCTTCATCCTGATGACTTCCAATCCCTTCCTGAGGGTGTTTCCGGCGCCGATCGATGGCAACGACCTCAATCCGCTGCTGCAGGATCCGGCGATGGCGGCCCATCCGCCTCTGCTGTACGCGGGCTACGTTGGCTTTTCCGTGGCATTCGCTTTTGCCGTGGCGGCCATGCTGGCAGGGCGGATCGACCAGCAATGGGCACGCTGGGCGCGGCCGTGGACCACGGCTGCCTGGGCTTTCCTGACGGTGGGCATCGCCATGGGGAGCTGGTGGGCTTATTACGAGCTCGGCTGGGGCGGCTGGTGGTTCTGGGATCCCGTCGAGAACGCCTCGTTCATGCCCTGGCTGGTGGGCACGGCACTGATCCACTCGCTGGCGGTCACCGAGAAACGCGGGCTCTTCAAGGGCACGACGCTGTTGCTCGCCATTGGCGCCTTCTCGTTGAGCCTGCTGGGGACTTTCCTGGTGCGCTCCGGTGTCCTGGTCTCCGTGCATGCATTCGCCTCGGATCCGGCCCGCGGGCTGTTCATCCTCGCCTACCTCAGTATCGTGATCGGCATTGCCCTTGGCCTGTATGCCTGGCGCGCGCCGCGGCTCGACCGTGCCATCGGCTTCAGGCCCTTCTCGCGCGAGACTTTCCTGCTCGTCAACAACATCCTGCTGTCGGCGGCGGCAGGCCTGATCATGGTGGGTACCCTCTATCCGCTGATTCTCGATGCGCTGAATGTGGGCAAGATCTCCGTCGGGCCTCCATACTTCGAAATGGTATTCCTCGTGCCCATGGTTCCGCTGCTGTTCGCCATCGGTGTCGGCATGCACACGGCCTGGCGCGCGGCCGATGCCTGGCCCGTGGGCCGTCGCCTCAGATGGATCGCGCTGGCGGCTGCAGCGGCCGGTATCGGCTTGCCGGTGCTGGTCTACGGATCCGCTCACCTCCTGACCATCGTCGGCGTCACGGCTGCGGCCTGGGTGGTTCTTGCCTCGCTGCTCGATCCCCTGCTGCGTCTGCGAGGCAAGGGCCCGCGCCTGACGCGCGGCATGATCGGCATGCAGATCGCGCACCTCGGGCTGGGCCTGTGCGTGCTGGGGATCACGATCACCTCGAGCTTCAGTGTTGTGACCGACGAGAAGATCAGCCCGGGAGAGACGCTGCACCTCGGCGAGTACCAGCTGCTGTTCCGGGGCATCACCTCCGCAAGCGGACCGAACTACGAGGCACTGCGTGCCGACATGGAGATCACGCGGGACGGGGCACCGGTGGCAACCCTGCACCCCGAAAAGAGGCTTTACCGTGTACGGTCCTCGCCGATGACGGAAGCCGGCATCGATGCCGGCTGGCATCGCGACCTGTTCGTCGCGCTGGGCGAGGATCTCGGCAAGGGCGCGTGGAGCGTCCGCCTGCAGTACAAGCCGCTGGTACGGTTCATCTGGCTTGGAGCCGCCATCATGGCATTCGGCGGCATCCTGGCGATCACCGACAGGCGCTACCGGATGGCGGTTCGTGAAAGCGTCGCCGAGGAGCGGCGCGACGGCAGCACGCCCGCTGCCGCAGGTTGACCTCGCAGTCCTGCCGTCAGTGCCGATGATCCGGTTCCTGCTTCCCATCGTCATTCTGGCTGCCCTGGTTGCATTGCTGGTGGTTGGCCTGAACCGCGATCCGAGCTACGTGCCATCGCCGCTGATTGGCAAGCAGGCGCCGTCGTTCTCGCTGCCACGACTCGACGATCCCGGCCGGACCCTCAGCAACCAGGATCTTGGCGGCGATGTTGCCCTGCTGAATGTCTGGGCCACCTGGTGTTCGGGCTGTCGCCAGGAACACCCCTTCCTGATGGAACTCTCGCGCACTGCGGACGTGAGGATCTTCAGCCTGAACTGGAAGGATGACCCTGACCTCGCACGCCAGTGGCTCGCGACGCTCGGCAATCCGTACACCGCGACGGGTGTCGACCAGGATGGACGCGCTGCCATCGACTGGGGCGTGTACGGTGCGCCTGAAACTTTCCTGATCGATGCGGGCGGCAAGGTGCTCTACAAGCACATCGCGCCGCTCAACGCCGAGGTCTGGCAAAGGGAGTTCCTGCCGCGTATCCGCCAGGCGCGGGGGCAGCATCCATGAACAGTGCCGGCTGTGGCGCCTGGTTGCGCGTGCTGCTACTGGCCCTTGCAGCCATGCCAGCCTGGGCCATCGACCAGGAACCTCCGATGCAGGACCCTGCACGGCAGGCACTCTACGAGAGACTCACGCACGAGGTGCGATGCCTGGTGTGCCAGAACCAGACGGTAGCCGATTCCACGGCGCCACTGGCGGCCGACCTGCGCCGCGAGATCCATGCCATGGTGGTACAAGGCAGGTCCGAGGATGACATCAAGCATTTCCTGCTCGATCGCTACGGCGATTTCGTGCTCTACAAGCCGCGCTTCGGCGCCGCCACCGCGCTGCTCTGGCTGGCACCTGGAATGCTGCTGCTGGCCGGTGCCGTGACCCTCGCCATCGTCGTGCGGCGCCGCGCCAGTCTGCCTGCCGACCAGGACGCGGACGAGAATCCACCGGCCACGACCGGATCGGGCACGTGATGCCGTTTCTCGCCATTGCGGCGCTGATGACCGCCGTCGCGGTCCTGTTCATTGCCATCCCGCTGTGCAGGTTGCGCGACGGGCGTGCCCCGCTGGCTGCGCTGATCGCTGCCGTGGCCATTCCCGTTGCCGTCGCCACGCTTTACCAGCGGGCGAGCAACTACCCCTGGAGCGACGCATCGACAGTGGCCGCCACAAGGCCGCCGCCGACCGACACGCCGGAGATGATCGAACTGCGGCAACGGACTGCCGATCAGCCTGGCGATGCCGACGCATGGATCAGGCTCGGGGATGCCTACATGGGAAACGAGCGCTTCGCCGAGGCGAAGCAGGCATTCCGCCAGGCTATCGCCGCAAGCAATGGTGGCGATGACGCACTGCGCCTGTCCCTGGTGGAAGCCTCGATCCTCGAGGACCGCAACGCCCTGCAGGGTGAAGCGTCGGCCATCCTCGACGATGTCCTGGAGCGGGATCCCTTCAATCCGAAGGCCCTCTGGTATGGCGGCATGGCAGCCCTGGCCCGCGGTGACACCGTGACTGCCCGCCAGCGCTGGAGCAAGCTTCTCGAGCTCTCGCCGCCACCCCGGATTCGCGAGATCCTCGAGCAGCAGCTCGCCAGCCTGGACCCCGGCCCGCGCGAAGGTTCCGCCGCAGTCGTGCCCCCGGCCAGGATTGCAGTTCGCGTCACCCTGGCACCGGACATGGCATCGCGGGTCAAGCCTGGTGCCGTGCTGTTCCTGATTGCACGCGAGGCCGGCAAGTCTGCCGGGCCACCTCTGGCCGTGGTCCGCCGCCAGGCACCACGGTTGCCGCTGGACCTGGAAATCAGCGACAGCGACAGCATGGTGCCCGGTCGGTCGCTGGCGAATCACGCAGCCATCGAGCTCACGGCACGTCTGGCAGCTGCTGGGGATGCCATGGCGGCGCCAGGGGATATCTTCGGCGAAGCGACCTGGCATGCCGGGTCGGATACGGGTGTGCCCGTGCAGATCATGATCGACCGGGTCGTGCCCTAGTTGGTGGAGGGGGAATGCCGGCTCGCGCAGCCAGCCGGGAGTTGGGGAGGGCAGGGTGGACAAGGATTGCAGGCTCATTGGCCGCAAGGGCCACGAACTCATTCGTGACCCGCTTCTCAACAAGGGCTCGGCTTTCAGCGAGCGCGAGCGACGGCTGTTCGGCCTGGAAGGGCTCCTGCCGCACCGTGCCGTCAGCATCGACGTCCAGCGGCAGCGGATACTCGCCAGGCTCGACAGGCTGCAGGATCCACTCGAGAAGTACGTGGCGCTTGCCAGCCTCCAGGACCGCAACGAACACCTGTATTTCAATGTCCTGGTGCATGGCATCGAGAATCTTCTGCCCATCGTCTACACGCCCACGGTGGGTCTTGCCACGCAACGCTACAGCCATGTCTTCCAGCGTGGCCGCGGTGCGTGGATCACGCCGGCGCACCGGGGTCGGATCGAGCAAGTACTGCAACAGGCCGCCGCCGGACGCCATATCCGCCTGATCGTCGCCACCGACAACGAATCCATTCTTGGCATCGGCGACCAGGGAGCAGGGGGGATGGCCATATCGATCGGCAAGCTCTCGTTGTACACGGCTGCGGCAGGAATCGACCCGGCGGTCGTCTTGCCGGTGAGCCTCGACGTGGGAACCGACAATGCGCAGCTGCTGACCGATCCGCAGTACCTGGGCTGGCCCGAACGACGGTTGCGCGGCGAGGCCTATGAAGCGCTGGTCGCCGAATTCGTCGAGGCCGTTTCCCGTACATTCCCGCAGGTCATCCTGCAGTGGGAGGACCTCCGCAAGGACAACGCGCTGCGCATCCTCGACCGCTTCCGCGGGCGGCTGCCCAGCTTCAATGACGACATCCAGGGCACCGGTGCCGTGGCGCTCGCAGGCGTGCTGACCGCGGAGCGCAGCACCGGCCGGCAGATCGATGCCGAGCGCGTATTGATCCTCGGCGGAGGCGCGGCCGGTCTGGGCATCGCGCGCCAGCTGCGCAAGGCAATGCGCGCTGCGGGCGCCAGCGAAACAGGGACGATCGCCGTGCTGGACAGCAAGGGCCTCATTGTCGACGACGACCCCATGGACGACTACAAGCGCGAACTGGCGTGGCCGGCTGCCGTGGCACGCAGTATGGGCCTGGAGCAGGGCAAGCGTGGCTTGCTCGATGTCGTGCAGCGATTCAGGCCGACCGTTCTGATCGGCACCTCCGGACAGGCCGGCGCGTTCAACGAACCGGTCGTGCGGGCCATGATGGCCGGTTGCGACCGCCCAGTGATCCTGCCGTTGTCCAATCCCACGTCGAATTGCGAGGCGAACGCGGCAGACCTCTATCAATGGACCGGCGGCCGCGCTCTGGTGGCCACCGGCAGTCCTTCCGACAGGGTCTGCCACGCCGGACAGTCGTATCTGGTCGGCCAGGGCAACAATGCTTTCATATTTCCAGGGGTCGGCCTGGCAGCCCTGGCGGCCGGCCTGGCGACCATCGACGATAGTGCTTTCCTCGTTGCGGCGCGGGCGCTGGCTGCATCGATCACCGACATCGAGAGGTCGAGCGGGTTGCTGTATCCGCCGATTTCGCGCCTCAGGGACGTGTCGAGGCAGGTGGCCCGTGCCGTGCTGTGTAGCCGTGAGCAGGGTCTCCCGGGACTGGCAGAGCAAGAGGCGGAGCAGCGGATTTCCGCCGTCTGGTGGGAGCCCGAATACCGCGATTACGCCCCGGCCTGAGCAGCCGATCCAGGGAATTCTATGTGTGATTTAACTTAATATACATTATGCGTATTACGGATCTACCGGGCTACACGGTGCTGCCGGTACTCGCGTTCCCCGGGCCAGCCCATGCGGCCCAGCATCTTCACTTCGCCGGTGACGGGCTGGGCCTCGGGGCCATCGCCCTGTTCGTGGTGGCCTACGTGCTGGTCGTCACCGAGGAATGGACCCGGCTCCGCAAGTCCACACCCGTGCTGGTCGCCGCCGGCCTCATCTGGGTTCTGGTGGCTCTGGCCGCACGCCAGCAGCAAGCGCAGGATCTGCTGGCGGCGTCCGCCAGGGAATCGCTCCTCGACTACGCGGAACTGCTGCTGTTTCTCATGGTTGCCATGACCTATGTGAACGCCATGACGGACCGGCAGGTTTTCGCCGCCATGCGCCGCTGGCTCATCGGCCGCCGGCTCGGCCTGAGGGCGTTGTTCTGGATCAGCGGTCTTCTGGCCTTTTTCCTGTCTGCCGTCATCGACAACCTGACGACTTCGCTGGTGATGGGCGCACTGGTAATCGGGATGTCCAGCGATCGACGTTTCCTCGTGCTGTCATGCATCAACATCGTCGTCGCTGCCAATGCCGGTGGCGCCTGGTGTGCGTTTGGCGACGTCACGTCGCTCATGGTCTGGCAGGCCGGCCGGCTGGAATTCTTCGAGTTCTTCCGGTTGCTGGTCCCCAGTGCCGTCGCCTGGCTGATTCCTGCTGCCTGCATGCATCCATCACTGCCACGCCACCTGCCCTTGGAGCAGTCGATGCATACCGGAGGCCTACGGCCGGGTGGCGCGGGCGTGGTGGCGCTCTTCGGCCTGACGCTGGCAACCGCGGTGTCGTTGCAGAACCTGGTGGGCCTGCCCCCGGTCATGGGCATGATGCTGGGACTCGGCTACCTCAAGGCCTACGGCTACTTCCTGCGGGGCCAGGGCGCGGGCGGCGTCGGCGACCAGACTCCATTCGACGTGTTCGGCTACATCGCCCGGGTGGAATGGGACACGCTGTTGTTCTTCTATGGCGTGATCCTCTGTGTCGGCGGCCTGGCTGCCCTGGGCTACATGGCCGTGCTGGCTGACCTGAGTTACGCGCGCCTGGGCCCGACCGTCGCCAACGTCATGGTCGGCATCGTCTCGGCCGTGGTGGACAACATCCCGGTCATGGCTGCTGTTCTCGAGATGAACCCGCCCATGTCTCAAGGCCAATGGCTGCTGGTCACGTTATCGGCGGGCATCGGCGGCAGCCTGCTCAGCGTCGGCTCGGCAGCCGGTGTCGCGCTGATGGGGCAGGCACGTGGGTTCTACACCTTTTTCAGCCACCTCTGGTGGACACCTGCCATCGCCCTGGGCTACGCGGCGGCAATCTGGACCCACCTGCTGGTCAACCGCGCCCTCTTCTGAGGAAACGGATCAACGCCTGCCGGCTGGCTCAGCCTGGCAGCTGATGGTCGACGAATGCACGAACCAGGTCGGGAAAATCGGTGAACAGCCCGTCGACACCCAATCGCACCAGGAACAGGTCCAGCAGCTCATCGAAATCAGCCATTCCCGCAGGCAGGTCGTCGCGGCGAAATGTATACGGATGCACCCCGAGACCGGCACGGTGGGCACTTTCGACCAGTCTGCTCATGGGGGCGCCCTCGCCCGCCGGCCCGCGATAAACCAGCTTCAGTGACGGGCCGATCGCCTGGGCATAGGCAGCGATCGTATCGATCTCCCGGTCCGACGGCTCGCCTGCAGCCGATTCGAGCAACTGCACGAACGGCAGCCGCGAGCCAAACTCGCCGCGCAGGCGCTGCAGTTCGGCGGCATCGAAGCACTGGAGGAACACGGGCAGCCGGGCATCGCCACAGGCCATCTCTTCCAGTACCTGCAACACCTTCGCTCCAAGATCGATGCCCTCCGCACGGTGCCACGCAGGGTCCTTGATTTCGGGATAGATGCCGACGACGCGTCCGCTTGACGAGACCAGTCCGCGGATGAAGCTGATCTCCTCGGCCAGCGTCGGAATGCCGAACCGACCACCCGATTCGGGAAACCGCGAGGGATAGCGCAGCTCTCCCTGCCTGCCCCGGCGCGCTCCGACTCCGAGGGTCCGCAATTCGTCGAGGTCGAAGTCCCGGCAGTAGAAGCGACCATCCGCACGCTGCCGCCCGGGAAACCGCAGGGCGACATCGGTGACGCCCTCGAGGGTCAGGTCATGGAAGACGATCAGTTCGTCGTCGCGCGTGGCGACGACATCCTGCTCGAGGAAGTCCGCTCCCTGCCCGAAGGCCAGTGCCTTGGCAACCAGGGTGTGTTCGGGAAGGTAACCGCAGGCACCGCGGTGCGCGATGACCAGTGGCCGGCGGGCGCTTGCCACAGCGAACGGGCGCCGGCGGCGCGCCGCCTCAGTCCTCGGCGGCAACCCCCAGACGCTGCTGCATCAGGGGGCTTGTCGTCGTGTACTGGAGGTGCACCTTCTTGCCAGGCTCGAGGTAGGCCTTGGCGGCGAACGCGGCCAGGGCAGCCTCGTGAAAGCCGCTGAGGATCAGCTTCTTCTTGCCCGGGTAGTCGCAGATATCGCCAATGGCGTAAATGCCTGGGGCGCTGGTCTGGAAGGTGGACATGTCGACCTTCAGCGCCTTGCCCTTCATCTCCAGGCCCCACTCCGCGATGGGTCCCAGCTTGGGCGACATACCGAAGAACACGAACATGTGATCGGCGGGAAGGACATGCAGGCTGCCATCATCGTGCTTGACGGTCACCTCGAGGAGTCGCTCGCCATCGGCCTTGTGGCTGACGGCATTGCCGAACTCGATGATTTTCGCTTTGCCGGCCGCCACCAGGGCGCGGAACGACTCCACGGTGGCGGGTGCTGCCCGGAACTGGTCGGAGCGATGCACCAGCGTCAGTGATTCAGCCTCTGGAGCCAGGGCGACTGCCCAGTCCAGGGCCGAATCGCCGCCGCCGAAGATCACCAGCTTCTTGCCGCGAAACCGGCCGGGCTCGCGCACCCGGTAGTGCAGTACCTTTTCCTCGAGCGATTCGATGTCGGCAAGCTTGATGCGCCGGGGCTGGAACGAGCCGACACCACCTGCTATGAACACGGTCCGCGCCAGGAACTCCTTCCCGGCACTGGTCGTCACGCGGAAACGACCATCTTCTGGTTTGAGACCCACCACTTCCTCGCCGAGATGCATGCCGGCACCGAAAGGCGCGATCTGCTTCATCAGTGCGTCGACCAGCCCCTGGCCGGTGCAGACGGGAACCGCCGGGATGTCGTAGATCGGCTTGTCCGGGTAAAGCCAGGTGCACTGCCCGCCGACCGCCGGCAGGGAGTCCACCAGGTCGGCATGGATACCCAGCAGGCCGAGCTCAAATACCTGGAACAGACCGCAGGGGCCCGCCCCTACAATCAGCGCATCCGTCTCGATGGTCATAGGCTAATTCCCGCCGGAATCAGGCGTCGTTGTTTGATGGACACAGGCGCTGGCCGCCCGCAGGCCGCGCCCGTCGAAGGCGGCGAATATTACTGGAGCCTGCCACGGGCAACAAGGGCGCTGCCCATGCGCCGGGCACGGTTAGTCGAGCTTGAACTCGATGACTTCCCACTGCCCCGAGGCGTCGTTGCGCGCCAGGCGCTTTATCGCTTCGGTAATGCTGCGGTTATTCCAGTCGACGATGTCGTCGGCCTTGTCCAGCAGGGACTTCTTGATGGCAATGGTCTCACCAAACGACTTGATGGCCAGCACCGGCTTCTTCATGCCCTTGGCGGTATCGATTTCGAAGGTGACCAGCACTGGGTTGGCGGCAAACAGCGTCACCGGCAGGATGACGATCTCGGCGGGCTCGATCTGCCGGCGCAATTCCTCGCGCATCGAATCGCCACCGCTCCCGACCGTCGCATCCGGCTGGCTGCAATTCTGGTAGTAGAAGTTGGGGCGGCTTTCCAGGTATTCAAACACCCTCATGTGGTCCGGATGCTCGGCAAAAGTGTGGACCACGAATACCTTGATCGGGTTGTTTTCGGACATCTGCGACCTCCCGCGCCATGCCGCGCCGCCGTGTGACCGGGAATCCGTCACGGATTTCGCGCCGCCAAGGTTCCAACCATGGTCGACGAGGAATTACACTGTCAAGGACATGCGTCTTCTTGTCTATAACATCCGCTACGCCGTCGGCGCAGGGGCGCCCGCCCACGTGCCCGTGCCGGGTGCCGGCTACCTGTTCGGCAACCCCGGTAATCTCGAGAACATCATCGCTTTCCTGAAGGTGGAAAATCCGGACATCGTCGGCCTCATCGAGGTGGATATCGGCTCGGTGCGCAGTGGACGCGTCAATCAGGCCGAGGCGATCGCCGATGCCCTGGGCCACTATTCCTGCTACGAGTGCAAATACGGCGAAGAGTCGGTAAACCAGTACCTGCCGATCCTGCGCAAGCAGGCCAACGCCTTCCTGGCGAAGCCAGGCGTCACGGGCGAGCGCTTCCACTACTTCGACACCGGCATCAAACGCCTGATCATCGAGCTGGAGCTCGACAGCGTGGCTGTCTTCCTGGTACATCTGTCCCTGAAATACCGCCACCGCCACTTCCAGCTGCGCCATCTCTACGAGCTGGTGAAGCGCTGCAGGAAGCCGGTGATCGTTGCCGGTGATTTCAATACCTTCTGGGGCGAGAACGAGATCTTCCTGTTCAAGGAATCGCTCGGCCTGCGCAGCGCCAACACCAGCAGCCTGGCTTCGTTCCCGAGCAGGGCGCCACGGCTGGAGCTGGATTTCATCCTTTATGGCCCGGGCATCGAGGTCACGGATTTCCGCATCCCCCGGATCGGCCTCTCCGATCACCTGCCACTGGTCTGCGATTTCGAGATGGTGCCACGCCGGGAGTGACGGGCATGCCGGAACAGCAGCGACCACGCAACTGGACCCTGGTCCGCGATGCGGCCGGCATCGCCTGGCTGGCGATCGATGTGCAGGCCAGCGCGGTCAATGTGCTGTCGCGCATCGTCATGGAAGAGCTCGACGGCCTGCTCGGCGAGCTCGAGGCTGCTCCCCCCGCCGGCCTGGTCCTCCATTCCGGCAAGCCCGGTGGCTTCGTGGCGGGAGCCGATATCCACGAGTTTCCGGGCATCAGCTCGGCCGATGAAGCGGCCGCCCTCTCGCGGCGCGGGCAGGCGGTCCTGGCGCGGCTCGAGGCCATGGCCTGCCCGAGCGTGGCGGTCCTCGATGGCGCCGCGCTGGGCGGTGGCCTGGAGCTCGCTCTGAGCGCCACCTGGCGCCTGGCGATCGTTTCCGACCGGCCGCTGCTGGGCCTGCCGGAAGTCCTGCTCGGCCTGCACCCGGGCCTGGGCGGCACCGTGCGCCTTCCCCGCCTGGTCGGCGTGCGCTTTGCGATGGCCATGATGTTGACGGGTCGCTCCATTCCCGTCAGCGAAGCCGCCGCCCATGGCCTGATCGATGACGTATGCCAGGGACCGGACTGGCGCGAGGCGGCTCTGCACCTGCTGGCACGACCTCGCCCGCGTCGCAGGCAGCCGCTCGTGGACCGGCTGCTTGCCTCCACCGTGGCTCGCGGCTATGTGGCCCGGTCACTCGGGAAACAGGCGCGGCGCAAGGCTGATCCACGGCACTACCCCGCCCCTGGCGCGATGATCGATCTGTGGCGCAGGCATGCCGCACAGGATCCCGCCGCTTACGATGCGGAAGCCGGCTCCTTCGGCCAGCTCGCTGTCAGCCAGACTTCGCGAAACCTGGTCCGCGTGTTCTTCCTGCAGGAGCGTCTCAAGAGCGCCGGCACGAGTCAGGTTGCAGCGCTGCGCCGCGTGCACGTGGTCGGCGCAGGCGTCATGGGTGGTGATATTGCGGCATGGTGCGCGTACCGTGGCCTGGACGTGACGCTCCAGGACCGGGAATCCCGGTTCGTCGAGCCGGCGCTGGCCCGTGCGCACGCCTACTTCCAGCGCAAGATCAGCGACCCCGCGGAGCAGGACCTGGCGCGCTCCCGTCTGCGGGCCGACATCGCCGGCGACGGCGCGGCCGATGCCGACGTGGTCATCGAGGCGATCTTCGAGGACTTGCAGGCCAAGCAGCAGCTGTTCAGGGAGCTGGAGCCACGGGTCCGGCCCGACTGCATCCTCGCCACCAACACCAGCAGTATTCCGCTGGAAGCTCTGATGACATGCCTGGCGGATCCGGGGCGTCTCATCGGCCTGCATTTCTTCAACCCGGTTGCCCGGCTGCCACTGGTGGAAGTGGTGCAGACCGCTGCCACCGGGAGTGCAGGTCTTGCCGCAGGCATGGCCTTCACGCGACAGATCGGCAAGTTGCCCCTGCCCTGCCGCAGCCATCCGGGGTTCCTTGTCAACCGCATCCTGGCTCCCTATCTGGCGGAGGCCATGGCACTGGCCGAGGAAGGCATTCCACTGGCGGATATCGATCGCGCCGCCACGGAGTTCGGCATGCCCATGGGGCCGATCGAGCTGGCTGATTCGGTCGGGCTGGACATCGCACTGCACGTCGCCCGTACCCTCGCGCCCGTCATCGGGCGGCAGGCCTCGCCGGTGCTGGAGAAGATGGTTGCTGATGGCCTGTTTGGCCGGAAGGCTGGCAAGGGCTTTTACATTTACCAGGAGGGTCGTCCGGTCAAGCCGCGGACTTCGACTGGCGATCTGTCTCCCGAGATCACCGACCGCCTGATGCTGGCCCTGGTGAATGAAGCCGCTCAGTGCCTTGCCGAGGGCATCGTGGCCGATGCCGACCTCGTCGATGCAGGCGTCATCTTTGGAACGGGCTTTGCGCCTTTTCGCGGTGGCCCGCTGCACTATGCTACGCAGGCCGGAACTGGCGCGCTGACCGGGCGGCTCGAGGCGCTGGCCGGGAAGTTCGGGCCACGCTTCCAGCCCTCCCCGGGCTTCCGGGAATTGGGCCGCACATGAGATCCCGTGCCTTTCTCGGTGCGGGACCTTGTGGTTACAATACGGCGCCCATCGCCGAGCCCGCTCGCTTGCGCATCGAGATGCAACCACTCTGACCGGCGTACCGACGCATGACAGGAATTCCTCTGAACATCGAGATCCTCCGCCGGTTCACACCGCTGGACAGTCTCAAGCGCGAGAACATCGCCGCCCTGGCCAAGAAGGTACAGAGCCATCAGCTCGAGGGCGGCAAGATCCTCTTCAAGGAGGGCGACAGTGAACGGCGGACCTTTTACCTGCTTTCCGGGAGCCTGCAGCTCACCAACCAGGAAGGTTCCCTGAAAACCCTCCGCTCGGGCAGCGATGAGGCACGCAACCCGGTGTCGGCCATGCTGCCGAGGCGCTGGACAGCCAAGGCGGTGGACCGGGTGGAATACATCTCCATCGACACCGACCTGCTCGACGTGATGCTGACCTGGGACCAGACGGGCAGCTACGAGGTCAGCGACCTCAATACCACGCAGACCGCACCGGCACCTGACGACTGGATGACCACGCTGCTGCAAACCAAGGCCTTCCACCGGGTGCCACCCGCCAACATCCAGGCTGTGTTCATGCGGATGCAGAGGGTCAACTGCAATGCCGGGGACGTGGTCATCAAGCAGGGCGACGAAGGCGACTATTTCTACGCCATCACCCGCGGTCGCTGCAGCGTCACCAGGGAAACCCCGCTCAACAAGGACGGAATCAAGCTGGCGGAACTTGGCGTCGGCGACACTTTTGGCGAGGAAGCGCTTATCTCCGAGACGCGCCGCAACGCCACCGTGACCATGCTGACCGACGGTTCGCTGATGCGCCTCGGCAAGGAAGACTTCCGCACGCTCCTCAACGAGCCCATGCTCGACTGGGCCAGCTACCAGGAGGCTCGCCAGATCGTCGCCCAGGGCGGGAAATGGCTCGATGTGCGCCTGCCAAGCGAGTTCGAGAGCTTCCACGAAGCCGGCGCGATCAACATTCCGCTTTATTTCATGCGCCTCAAGCTCGGGACCCTGGATCCGTCGCTGACCTATGTCGTGTGCTGTGACACTGGTCGCCGCAGTTCGGCGGGCGCATTCATCCTGAACGAGCGGGGTTTCGACACCCGCGTGCTCAAGGGTGGGCTCAACGTCCGCGTCTGAAGTCTTGTCGCTGCGGCCGCAACGACCAGTCCTCGTGCCTACATGGTGTGCGTTGGCTTGTCACCGCCGAGCGCACCAGCAAGGTAATTCTCGATTTTCTTCTGAGTCGTGCCCCCATCCTGATCGCTGAACTGCACGCCGATTCCGGCCGTGCGCTTTCCCTGCGCGCCCTTTGGCGTGACCCAGATCACCTTGCCTGCCACGGGTATCTTTTCGTCCTCACCCATCAGGTTCAGCAGCATGAACACTTCATCGCCAAGCCGGTAGCTGCTGTTCGTCGGGATGAACAGGCCGCCATTGCGCACAAATGGCATGTAGGCCAGGTACAGCGCACTCTTGTCCTTGATGGTCAGCGTCAGCAAGCCTGGCTTGGACATCGTCCTGTGCTCTCCGAACAGCGGGTCAGCCAAACCAGCGCTGCAGCAACGCCGCATACTGGATATCCGCCTTGACGGCCTTCGTGCCGAAGCGACGCAACTCCTCGACTTCGGCGAGCCGCTGCAGCAGCGCCTGCATGTTTAGGGCTTTTCCCGGCTTTTGCAAGGGCTGGCTGCCGGCTTTGGTTGCCTGCGGATCAACTCCGCCGTCGGCAGCGGCGCGAATCGCGCCCGCCAGCTTCCAATAAAGCCACTGCGGTACCAGGTCAGTATCGAATCCAGCCCATCTCTGCGCAACCGAGACAGGGCTCTCGCGGCCTGCCGCCAGTTGACGCAGGTCGTCGTTGAGCTGTCTTGCCTGGCCGGAAAAGCCCTGGCCGTGCAGGTCCAGGGCGCGCAACGGCGCTCCGGCCGCCACATCCAGCAACAGGTCCCAGTCCGCCCCTCCCGCCCTGCCGCCAAGCCAGTCCACCGCAACGGAGCGCTCTGGCCTGTGCACAGCCAGCCGCTGGCAGCGGCTGAGGACAGTGGCCGGGAGCGCGGCAGGCGTGGAAGCGACCAGCACGATGTGCCCTCCGGCAGGCGGCTCCTCGAGTGTCTTGAGCAGACTGTTGGCTGCCGCTGTCGTCAGGGATTCAGCCGGCCAGATCAGTGCCACGCGCGCACCGCCCTGGTGGCTCTTCAGCTGCAGGAAGCCGATCAGATCACGCACAGCCTCCACCGGGATCACGGATTTGTCCGGTGGTGGCCGCAGGAACATGAAATCCGCATGCCCCGGTTCCGGTCCTGTCTCACCGTCCGCTTCCATTGCGAGCAATCCAGCCAGACGGTCCGACGGTATGCCCAGCAATCGCGCTGCGTACCACAGGGCCAGGACGCGACGACCGCAACCAGGCGTCCCGTGAATCAGCAGCGCCTGCGGGTTGCGCTGCCTGCTGAAGCCCGCCTCGAGGCTCGCAGCGGGCCCGAGCAGCCACGGCGGAAGACCTGTCAAGTCATGCTTATCCATCACTTGGGGTGTCTGTTTCGAGTGACTCGAGAAATGATGTCACTGCCCTTCCTATCGCCTGCTGCACCAGCGGCAGCTCACCCCCGGCATCGATGAGCCGGATGCGCCCAGGCTCGGCTCGGGCACGGGCGAGATATGCGGCGCGGACGCGGTCGAAGAATTCGCGTCCCTCGAGCTCGAATCGGTCCGCAGCTCCGCGCCGGTCCCGCCGCAAGCGGGTCCCCTGCCAGCTTGCGTCAAGCAGCAGTGTCAGGTCTGGCCGGAAGGTACCCTGCACCGCTGTCTCGATGCTGGCGATGACGGCGTCATCGAGCCCGCGCCCCCCGCCCTGGTATGCATAGCTTGCGTCGGTGAACCGGTCGCATACGACCCACTGCCCCTGGTCGAGCGCGGGCCAGACGAGCTCGCGCAGATGGGCCGCACGGGCGGCAAACATCAGCAGCAATTCCGTCAGTGGCGGCATTGCCTTCGGGCTGTCCGCCAGCAACACCTCGCGGATCCGCTCGGCCACCGGTACGCCACCCGGCTCCCGGGTCATGATCACGGTCTTCCCGGCTGCCCGGAGCCGCTCGGCGACGAATGCCAGGTTGGTGGACTTCCCGACGCCCTCGACACCCTCGAGCGTGATGAAAGCCCCACGGCGATGCGAACGCAGTCCGGCTGTCACTTTCCATTGTCCCGAAGTGATTCGAGGTATTTCTTCACAGCGGCATTGTGCTCCCGCAACGTCGCCGAGAAAACGTGGCTTCCGTCGCGTTCGGGGCTCGCCACGAAGTAGAGCGCGTCGGAATCGTCCGGATGTACCGCCGCGAGGATGGATGCCTCGCCCGGCAGGGAAATCGGTGTAGGTGGCAGACCCGTCCTCGTATAGGTGTTGTAGGGGGAATCCCGGCTCAGTTGCCGACGTGTAAGATCCCCGGTGAAGTCTTCCCCGAGTCCGTAGATCACAGTGGGGTCGGTCTGCAGTTTCATGCCCGCCTTGAGTCGCCTGGCGAGAACCCCGGCCACACGCGGCCTCTCGCGGTCGAGGGCTGTCTCCTTCTCGACGATCGAAGCCAGGATCAGTGCTTCGTAAGGACTGCGCAGCGGCAGCCCGGCCGCACGACCTGCCCAGGCCTGGTCCAGCACGACCTGCATGCGCTCATGAGCCATGCGCAGCAGTTCACGATCGGTGGTTCCCTTGGGAAACCGGTAGGTGTCCGGGAAAAACCAGCCTTCGGGGCTGGGTCCTGGCAGCTCCACGGCGCGCACGAGCGTCTTGTCGTCTGCATCGCTCTCCGTGAAACGGATGTAGCTGCTCTTGCGCAGCGCACGGACGAGATCGCGCGTCGTCCAACCTTCGACGATCGTCAAGGAGTGCAACCTGACGCGTCCTTCGACCAGCTGCTGCAGCAGCCCCCTGGGGGTAGTTCCCGCGGCTATTTCGTACTCGCCCGCCTTGATTGCGCTCGCCTGACCCATGAGGCGCGCGTAGGCCACCAGCACAGTCGGGTATTGCAGCACATCCTCGGCCGCCAGCCGCTCGCCCAGGGCGCGCAGCGACATTCCTGCCGGCACATCGACCGTCAGCCCCCCGTCAGGAAGCGCCATGGGCTTGTTCAACACACCCTGGCCGAAGAACCAAGCAGCGCCAGCCAGGCCCAGAAACAGGCCCGCGAGGATCATGATCCGCCGCATCATGCGCAGTCCTCCTGCACTCCGCGGTCGCGCAGCGCAGCAACAATCGCCCGCGTCAGCTCCCCACCGGGCAACCGGCGCCCGTCGAACATCGTCACCGCTCGCAGCCCTGTCAAGGCATTGGTCAGGAACAGTTCCTCTGCCCCCAGCAGGTCATCGATAGTCATGCGCAACTCCCTGACAGCGATTCCATGCGTCCCGGCACACTCCAGCACCAGGTTGCGCATGATCCCGGCAACGCCCCCCTGCGACAAGTCCGGCGTCAGCAGGACCCCGGCTCTGACGGCGAAGACATTCGCTGCCGTGGCGCCGATGACATGACCGGATCCATCGCACATGACGCCTTCGTCAAAACTCGTCCCGGCCAGCTCGACCCGGGCAAGCACATTGTCCAGCCGGTTGAGGGTTTTCATGCCGGCCAGTGCGGTGTTGTTGCTGGCGGGTGTCTGGCAGAGCGCGAGCGACAAGCCGGGCGGCGAGGGTTGCCGGACGGGGTCAGGATGGAAGAAGACGACGCGCGTCGGCTCCGAATCATCGGCCGGGGCGTAACCCCTGGGGCCCGGGCCGCGAGTCAGCGTCAACCGGATCGTTCCATGCAGGTGTCCTGCAGCCAGCAGGGCAATCTCCCGATCCAGCGTCGCATTCCCCGGGAACGGAAGGCCGAGGCGGGAGCAACCCTGCGCAAGCCGGAGAAGGTGCCGGTCCAGAAATCGCGGCCTGCCAGATCGCCAGGCGATGGTCTCGAACAGCCCGTCGCCGTAGGCAAAGCCGCGGTCATCTGGCCGGATCAGGCCGCCACATTGGCCATTACGGAGCCAGCTGACGCCAGGCATGGTCAGTCCCGCAGCGCCAGGAGCATGCCTCTGGCCTTCGCCCGTGTTTCCGCGAGCTCGAGCTGAGGATCGGAATCGGCAACGATCCCGCTGCCCGCACGGAAGGACAGGTTTCGTCCTTTGAGCACCATGGTGCGGATGAGGATGCTGAAGTCGCAGCTGCCGTCATGGTTCAGGTAGCCCATGGCGCCTGTATAGGCCCCTCGAGGCCCATTCTCGAGCGCGGCGATCAGCTGCATGCACCGGACCTTGGGGCATCCGGTGATCGTGCCACCCGGGAACACCGCCCTCAGTACCGTGCCGGGACTGGCGCCGTTGCGCAGTTCACCCGTGACGCCCGAAACGATGTGGTGGACATGGGCGTAGCTCTCCAGAGACATGAAGTCCTCCACTCGAACCGTTCCCGGCCGGCAGATCCGTCCGAGGTCGCTTCGCTCCAGATCGATGAGCATGACATGCTCCGCGCGTTCCTTGTCGCTGCCCAGCAGGTCCGCGCGAAGCATTTCATCGTCACTTCCCGTGGACGCCACGGCCCGCGGCCGGGTGCCGGCGATGGGCCTGGTCTCCACGCTGCCGGCGTGCACGCGGACGAGACGCTCCGGCGAGGACGAGATGATGGCCGTGTCCTCGTCGAGCAGTGCCAGCCCCGCGAAGGGCGCTGGATTCGCCTGTCGAAGGCGCCGGTAGATCATCCACGGCAGGACACCTGCATCGATGTCCACAGCCCAGCGGCGACTCAGGTTTGCCTGATAGACATCGCCAGCGGAGATGTGGTGCTTTGCAGAGAGCACAGCGGCGAGGAAGGCTCCCGGGTCTTCCTCGTGGATGTCTGTTGCGCCGGTCACATCCGGCGGCATTTCCGGCAAAGCTGCGAGGCGTGATACATCGGCACCGATTTCGTCGAGGAGCCCTTGGCAGCCTGCTTCGGCCACCGCGCAGCTGCGTCCGGTCAGGCGATCGTGGATCACGGCAGCAGGAACGCGCACCGCCCTGGCCAATGGCACTTGCGGATCGACGGCCAGGTCCACGGATGGCTCGATCTGGCCAGCCAGCTCGTACGCCAGGAACACGAACCACCCACCTTGAAATGGCAGGCCTGCTGCCGATGGCGAAGCCACCCCCCAGGCCGCATCCAGTGCTTCGAGGAAGTCCTCCGTCCGCCTCTCGCCGGCAAGCTGGCCTCTCAGTATCCCGTTCGCGCCGAGGACCAGTTCCCTGCCGGGGAACGCGCAGAGGATATCGAAACGCCCCAGGCGGCCGTCACCAGCAGAACTTTCCAGAAGATACGGATAGCGCCGTGGATTGGCGGCATGCAGCGCCAGCAAATCATGCAACCCGGGCAGTTGACGCGTCTCACCCAGCATGAACCGTCATCACACCCGCACTGCCGGTACCCGATGCCGTCAGCATCCGGGCAGGCGGCGTCATGCAGTCTCAGACGCGGCGGAAAACCACGCTGCCGTTGGTGCCGCCGAATCCGAAGGAGTTGGAAATGGCCGCCTCGATCTTCATGCGCCTGGCCTCATTGGGCACGTAGTCGAGATCGCACTCCGGGTCCGGATTCTCGAGATTGATCGTCGGCGGTGCCACCTGGTCGCGGATCGCCAGGACCGAAAATACCGCCTCGACTGCTCCCGCTGCACCAAGCAGGTGCCCTGTCGTTGACTTGGTCGAACTGATGGCGACCTGCGATGCGTGGTTGCCGAATACCTGCTTGATGGCCCGCGTTTCCGCTATGTCGCCCAGCGGCGTGGAGGTGCCGTGCGCGTTGACGTACTGGACGCCCGTCGGATCCAGTCGGGCGTCCGCCAGGGCGGACTGCATGCAGGCCTGGGCGCCCGCGCCATCATCGGGCGGAGCCGTGATGTGGTGTGCATCCCCGCTCATGCCGAAGCCCACGAGTTCCGCGAGGATGTTGGCCCCGCGACGGCGCGCTGCCTCGTACTCCTCCAGGACCAGTGCCGCACCACCATTGCTCAGGACGAAACCGTCGCGGTCGCGGTCCCATGGGCGACTGGCGCGCAGCGGCTCGTCATTGCGCTGGGACAGGGCCCGTGCGGCGCAGAAGCCGCCCAGCCCGAGGATCGTGGTGGCGTACTCGGCGCCGCCGGCGATCATGACATCCGCATCACCGTAGGCGATGACTCGACCAGCAATGCCGATGCAGTGAGTGGATGTGGTGCAAGCGGTCACCAGCGCCAGGTTCGGGCCCTTGAAGCCGTACTGGATGGAGACGTGCCCGGAAATCATGTTGATGATGCTGCCGGGGACGAAGAACGGCGAAATCTTGCGCGGTGATTCGGCTTCCGCGTACTTGCGATAGTTGGCCTCTATGGTGCCAATGCCGCCGATGCCGGATCCCATGGCGACCCCGATACGGTTGGGAGCATAGCCGGCCTCGACCAGGCCAGCATCCGCGACCGCCTGCTGGGCGGCGACGATCCCGAAATGGATGAACGGATCCATCTTGCGGGCTTCCTTCGCCGGGATGTGCTCCTCGGCATTGAAATCCCGGATGACCCCGCCAAAGCGGGTTGAGAAATCCGCCACGTCGAATTCGGTGATGGGCCCGATGCCACTGACGCCACCCACGACATTGCGCCACGCCGTCGCAACGTCGTTCCCCACTGGGGAAATAATGCCCATGCCAGTAACGACTACGCGCCGCTTTGACATCCCGACTGCTCGATCAGAAAGGAATTGCGCGCTGCCCGGTGATCACCGGGCGCCGGCACGCCTGGATACTCAGGCCTTGTTCTGCCGGGCGGTGATGTAATCGATCGCCTCCTGGACGGTGGTTATCTTCTCGGCTTCCTCGTCGGGGATTTCCGTGTCGAATTCCTCCTCGAGCGCCATCACCAGTTCCACCGTGTCGAGCGAATCTGCGCCGAGATCCTCGACGAAGGAGGCGTCATTGGTGACTTCTTCCTCCTTCACTCCGAGCTGCTCGGCGACGATGCTCTTAACCTGCTCAGCAATACTGCTCATTGTCGATCTGTCCTCGTGATATCAACGAAATCCTGTGCCGATCGGGCACGGGGAAACGCAGCGCAGCGGTATTTTACGGAATTCGGCCGGGACAGGCTAGGCCACCGGCCGGTGGCCCCGCGAGGCCCGATTTCAACTCAGATCATGTACATACCGCCGTTGACGTGCAGGGTCTCTCCGGTGATGTAGGCCCCGGCCGGCGAAGCCAGAAAGACCACGGCGTTGGCGATATCGGTCACCGTACCGAGCCTCTGCAAGGGTATCTGCGCGAGCATTGCCTGGCGCTGGTCGTCGCCCAGCCTGCCGGTCATGTCGGTTTCTATGAACCCGGGCGCGATCACGTTGACGGTGATGCCCCGGCTGCCGACCTCGCGCGCCAGCGACTTGCTGAGCCCGACCAGGCCGGCCTTCGCTGCCGCGTAATTCGCCTGCCCGGCATTACCCATCACGCCGACAACCGAGGCGATGCTGATAATGCGTCCGCGCCGCGCCTTGAGCATGCCGCGCAGGAATGCCCGGTTGAGGTGGAACACTGCCGAGAGGTTGGTGGCGATGACGCTGTCCCACTCCTCGTCCTTCATCCGCATCAGCAGGTTGTCGCGGGTGATGCCGGCATTGTTCACCAGGATGGAGACACTGCCCTCGACATCCTCGATCGCCTTCTGTGCGGCGAGAACCTCGGCAGGTTTGGCAACGTCGAGGACGATGCCGCGGCCTCCCGCCCCGAGACTGGCAAGCCGCGCCGAGATCTGCTCGGCGCCGGCCGCGGTGGTGGCCGTACCGATGACCCTGGCACCGGCGCCAGCCAGCGCGGCAGCGACTGCACTGCCGATGCCACGCGACGCGCCTGTGACGAAGGCAACCTCACCGGTCAGGTCGAATGCAGCAGTCATGACTCGCGTTGCCCTCCATGTCTGTTTTGCCGGGGCGCAGCGCGGCGGATTATACCCGCGGCCTCCACTGGCACCAGATTGCTTCACCAGCGAGATACAGCGCGCCGCCCGCGGCGCCCCATACATGGGCGGCGGTGATGACCGTCCCCCCTGCCATGCTGGCTGCCCACGGCATGGACCCGCCCAGCTGCTCCCAGGTCATCTTGCCGACGACCACGGCCAGCAGCACGAGGGCCCAGCGGTCGCCTGCGAGGGCCCAGCCGCCGAAGCCCACGACCATGAGGCCATGCAGCACGCCGGACAGACCCACACACCAGCCTACCGACGGTGCGAACCAGTACAGGCCGAGGCCACAGCCGGCGGCGGCCATGGTCGTGGCCAGCAGCCAGCGCCGCGGGCTGCGATCGCTGCCGAAAAGCCAGGTGCCGAGGCCCAGGCCCGCAAGGTTCAGCGTCAGGTGGCTCCAGTTGAGGTGGATGAAGTGCGCGCTCAGCAATCGCCACCACTGGCCGGCCGCGATGGCGTCCCGGTCGTAGCGGATGGCGTGCTGCCACGCCAGCGGCATGGCCTGCAGCGCAGCCATTGCCATCATGGAAATGGCCACGATCGCGCTGATAGGCAGCATGGAAAATCTTGCTTGATCAGCGCGTAAGGCCATGTTGCTATAATTTGGATGGGTTCCGGGCACTGTGCGGCAGGTCCGCAACCGGGCCTAGACTACCAGTATCATCGCCGGGTAGGCCGCGGCTGCAGGGGTCGCGTCCCGGTTGGCAACACGGGTTGGTGCACATGGACAATCACGCATGCGGGCGCCGCTTGCTGGCGGACGCCGGTTTCACGCTCATCGAAATCATGGTGGTGGTGGTGATCCTCGGCATCCTCGCCGCGCTCATCGCGCCGAACATCATCGGCAACATCGACAAGGCCCAGGTGGCGGCGGTCAAGCAGGACATCCGGGTCATCGAAAATGCCATCGACATGTACCGCCTCGAGCGCTTCAAGTACCCGAGCACCGACGAAGGCCTCAACGCCCTTGTCACGCCGCCCAGCGACCCGACCGTTCCCTTCCCGCCCGGCGGCTACATCAAACGCCTCCCTAAGGATCCCTGGGGGCGCCCGTACGTGTACGTGCAACCGGGCGCGCATGGCGAGTTCGATGTCTACAGCCTGGGCCGCGATGGTGCACCCGGTGGCGAAGGCGTCGATGCCGACATTGGCAATTGGGACGCATCGAAGTAGGCGATCCCCGGCACTCCGTCGTGGCACGTCCCGGCTTGCGCGGCAGGAACCCCGGTCCCCAGCGTCTGCAGGCCAGCGGATTCACGCTGCTCGAGATCATGGTGGTGGTGGTCATCATCGGAATCATCGCCACCATCGCCACGCTGTCCGTTGGCGTGACCAGCCGTGACCAGGGCATCGACCGGGAAATCCGGCGGATCCAGGACCTGCTGGCGCTGGTCAGCGAACAGGCGGTACTGCAGGGCCGGGAGTACGGCCTGACCTTCTATGCGCACGAATACGGGTTCAGCGCCTACGACTACGGTATCGGGCGCTGGGAGCCGCTGCTGGACGATCCGGTGCTGGCGCCCCGCAAGCTGCCGCCGGATGCCGTTGTGGACCTCTACATCGACGGGCGGCAGGTACGGGTGGCACCGCAACGGCCACAGCCGGGACCTGAGGCGCAACCGGACCAGCCCAGGTCAGCGACCCGTGGCAGCACGAAGCGCACAGGGACAGCGAACACCGGCAAGGACGAGGAGATGCCGCAGGTCTTCATCATGTCCAGTGGCGATGTCACGCCCTTCGAGGTGCGCCTGCGGCCCGAAACAGGCAAGCCGGGCATCAGCCTGAAGGTTGCTGACAGCGGTGAAGCGCAGCGGGTGGCCGATGAAAAGTGACAGTCTGCGGGCATCACGCGGATTCACGCTGATCGAGGTCATGGTCGCACTGGCCATCGTCGCCTTTGGGCTCATCGCCGTGGTGGGTCAGCTCAACCAGTCTGCCACGGCGGCCCTGCGCCTGCGTGAGCGGACCTTCGCGCACTGGGTGGCGATGAACCAGATCGTCGAACTGCGCCTCGCCGGAGGTTTCCCGCCTGTCGGCACCCGCTCGGACGATGTCGAGATGGCCAACCAGCGCTGGCACTACGAAGTGAAGGTCTCTGCCACCGAGGATGATCGCCTGCGCCGCGCCGATGTCAGCGTCTCGCTGGCTGACCGGCAGAACCGGCCGCTGGCCACGGCGGTCGGCTTCCTCGCCGAGCCTCCGCAGGCAACCGGCCTGACCGGTGCCTCCGGCGGCTGGCCGATGCTGGGCATCGACGGCGACACCGGGGAACCGGCGACACCGCGCCCGACAGCCCCGGCCCAGGGAAACAACGAGGCGAAGCCGAGGTGACCCTGCCCATGCCGGCCTCCAGCCCGCACTCCCGCGGATTCACCCTGCTGGAACTGCTGGTGGCGATGACCATCTTCGGCATCATCGGCGCTCTCGCCATGGGCGGCCTCAACGCGGTCATGCGCCAGGAAAAGGTGGCGCGTACGCAGCTGGAACGCCTGCACGATGTCCAGCGCGCAGTGCGCATCCTCAGCAGCGATTTCGCGCAGCTGAACCCCAGGCGGATCCGCGATGCGCTGGGCACCTGCGAGGCCGCACTGGTCGCTCCCTGTGATGTCAGCCATCCGGTCTGCCTGAGTCATGACGGCTGGGCCAACCCTTTCGGGCGTTTTGCGCGCGGCACCCTGCAACGCACGCAATACCGCCTTGACGACGGCAAACTGATCCGCGAGTACTGGCGGGTGATGGACCGTACGCTTGCCAACGAGCCGCGGAGCGAGGTGCTGCTCGACCAGGTCGAGTCCTTCGAGGTCAGCTTTCCACCGAAGGCACCACAGGGCGCCGAGGCGTGGTCCTCGCAGTGGCCGGCGCTCGGCCAGGGAAAGAACAGCTGCGAGTCGGCCGAGCTGCCGCGGGCGGTGCGGATATTCCTGCAACTCCGGGACTGGGGCGATATCGAGCGTGTCGTGGAGGTGGTGCAATGAACCGCGGGCGGCACAACCCGCCGGCGCGGCAGGCTGGCGTGGCGGTCATCACCGCCCTGCTGGTCGTGACGATCGCCACCGTCCTCGCGGTGGAGATCGCCTGGCAGACGAACCTCGACCTGCGCCGCACGTCCGGGCTGATGGCCTGGGACCAGGCGCGCGAGTATGCGTACTTCGGCGAGACCGTGGCCATCGGCGAACTCGAACGCCTGCTGCAGGAGAAGCAGTACTACGACCGCTCGACCGACCAGCAGGCGCGGCGCGGGCTGAGTATCGTCCAGGACGACAAGAGCCTGGCCGGAGGCTTCAGCGACCTGCAGGGCCGCTTCAACCTCAACAACCTCGTCACCCGGCAGGGAAAGCCCGATGAACTCGTCATCAAGCAGTTCCGTCGTCTCGTCGAGGCTGTCGCCAGCCTCAACCCCGACCTGCAGCTCGGGCCGGCGGAAGTCGAGGTCATCGTGGGGTCCACCGTCGACTGGATCGATCCCGACAGCACCGCTGACTTCAATGGGGCGGAAGACGACTTCTACACGTCGGAAGTCGAGCCCTATCGTGCAGCCAACGGCTGGTTCACCTCGGTCTCCGAATTGCGTGCGGTTCGCGGGGTGACGCCGGAAATCTACGAGGCGCTGAAGCCGTATCTGGCAGCCCTTCCCGTCGGCAGCCATCACACCCTCGTCAACTTCAACACCGCGTCGCTGCCGGTGCTGATGTCCCTCGGTGACAACGTCAGCCTGGAGAACGCCAATCGCTGGGTGGAGTACAGCCTCGAGAAACCGGTGGAGGACGTGCAACTGGTCGCGGAGGGCCTGATCGATCCGGCCATGGTTCCCTACATCGGCTATACGTCCAGCTACTTCGAGGTCACGGGCTTCATTTCTATTGGCACCAATCGGCTCGATATGTACAGTCTGCTCGAATGGAACGGCCAGGTGGCAAGCGTGCGGTTGCGCCGTTTCGGTGTGGTGGAGTCTTCCTTGCCGGCGGATGCGACCCTGGAGCTCGGCACGGATGCGGAAGGCAAGGTGTCAGTGAGCGGGCAGCATGAGTGAGATCCTGGTCATCCGCCTGGGCGTCGCCGCCACAGACAATGCCAGCTGGATTGCCGTGGATGACACGGGTGCGCTCCTCGGCGGAGTCGGTACGGGTCCGCTCGCCGATGCAGCCGCGGCCGCCGGGTCCAGGCAGGTCATCGCACTGGCTCCTGCGCTGGACGTACTGCGCACCAGGGCCGATGTACCACTGCGCAGTGGCCCCCGGCTCCTCCAGGCATTGCCGTTTGCGCTCGAGGAGCAACTGGCCGAGGACGTGGACGCGATGCACTTCGCGCCTGGCCAGCGGATTGGCGATGGGCCATTGCCCGTGGCAGCCGTGCGCCGGGCCCTCATGGAAGAGTGGACGGCACGCCTGGCCGCCGCCGGCATCCGGCCGTCACGGCTGTACTCGGAGGCTGATGCCGTCGGCAGCATGCCGAATACGGCCACGCTGATGCTCCTGGGCAACGTGGCCATCCTGGCGCCACCGGAGGGGCCACCCGCCACCGTGGATGTCGTCACAGCCGCTGCCCTCCTCGAAATGTCGGTCGCCGGCGCCGGAGAGGAGGATGGCGGGGAAGGTGAGCCTGCCCATGTCGTCGTCTACGGCGACGAGGCATCGCTGGCGACGCTGGAGCCCGCCCTGGAATCCCTGCGCCCGCGTCTGGCCTCGCTCGAATTGCGTGCGCTCGCCGAAGGGCCCCTGCCCCGTCTCGCCGCCCAGATCGTGACCAGCCCGGGCGTCAACCTCCTGCAGGGAGAGTTTGCACAGCGTTCCAGTCTCATGGCGCATTGGCCGGCCTGGCGCCTGGCTGCGGCGCTGCTGCTGGCATTGCTGGTAGCCATGGCCGGGACACAGATCGCGGAAACCCATCGAACCCGCCAGCAGCTGGCAGCCGTCAACACCGCAGTCGATCAGGCTTTCCACTATGTCTTTCCGGATGCCGGCCCCATCGGGGATGCACGCGCGGAACTGTCGGCCCGTCTGCAACGGCTGGGGTCCCAGGGATCGGGCGGGAGTCACGAGTTCCTCGACGTGCTGCGTGTCGTGGCGCAGTCGCTCGGGGGCGGTGGCGGCGCCCGCATCGAGGCGATGAGCTACCGCGCCGGCACCATGGAACTGCGGCTTAGGGCACCCTCCGTCGAGTTCCTCGATCGCATCCAGCAGCAGATCAGCCAGACTGGCGGACTCAAGGCCCAGATCCAGTCAGCCAATGCCTCGGGCAGCGAGGTCATCGGTCGCTTGCAGATCACCCGGACGGGAGGCTGATCGATGACCCCCGCTGAACGCTTCGCCAGCCTCGCGCCCCGTGAACGCATGTTGGTCTTCGCCGCGGCCGCCCTGGGCCTGTTCGCGCTGCTGTACGCGCTCGGCATCCGGCCGCTGCTGGTCAGCCAAAGGCAGGCACGCGAGGACCTCGAGGAACAGCGCGCCGTACTGGCGGACATCGAGCGGGTCGCAGCCCGCTTCGGCCCCCAGCCCGGCGCCGGCCAGCAGGCTGCGGCACGTCCAGGCGAGGATTCACTGGTGCTGCTGGTGGACCGCAGTACGCGCGCAGCGGGTCTCGCAGCCTATCTCAAGCGCAACGAGCCCGAAGGCAACACCGGCATCCGTCTGCGCTTCGAGGATGCGCCATTCGATGAGCTCATCACCTGGCTGGCCCGCCTGCAGGCCGAACACGCCGTGGGCGTGGTGGCCGCCACTGCGGATCCCGGGCAGGAACCCGGCCGCGTCACCGCCAACATCCAGCTGGCCCGGCCGGCTCATTGATGAAGCTGGCACATCGACACTGGCTGGTCATCGCCGGGGGACTGGCGTTCCTCGTGTTCCTGCTGGCAGGCGTGCCGGCGCGGGTGGCCGTGCGCTGGCTGGCTCCCCCTGCCGTACAGTTCACCGACTTGTCGGGCACCCTGTGGCGGGGGTCCGTGACCAACGCCGTCGCGGGGCCGCTGCGGCTGGGCCCGCTCAGCTGGGATCTGTCCCCGCTGGCGCTTCTGACAGGGCGGGTTCGCCTGGATATCGACGCCCGGCTCGGCGCCGGCCAGGCCCGGGGCAGAGTCGATCTCGGGGCGGGCGGCCGGTTTGCCTGCAGCCGCTGCAGCTACGAGGGACCCGCAGCAAGCCTTCGCGGCCTCGTGCCGTCGCTGCAGGGTCTCGCCGGCCAGCTGCGCCTCGATTTCACCAGCATCGAGCTGCGGGACCGATGGCCCACACGGGTCGTCGGCACCGTCGCGCTCACCGATGTGCCATTGCGTGCGCCCGGCAGCCCGCCGCTGCCTGGTGTACCCACCACCAGCTTCAACGCCAGCGTCACCGCCGACCCGGTGCCCGAGGATGGCCAGATCGAGGCCATGCTCCAGGACGCTGGCGGCCCACTGCAGGTAACCGGCCGGCTGGTCATGACGCCACCGGGGAACTACCAGCTCGATGCCCGCATCAAGGCACGGCCCGATGCGCCCGCACAGCTGGTCAATGCGCTCGCCACCCTTGGTCCCAGGGGCCCGGATGGCAGCACCGACATCGGCATGTCGGGCAGCTTCTAGCCCGTGTCTTCGGGATCGGCCGCGACTTCACGGAAGACGCCGAGCAGCGGAAAGTACAGCGCGGTCCGTACCGGATCTCCGGTCAGCGCCTGCATCGCCTCGCGGTATCCCTGCAACTGCCCGCGGTAGCGTGCGACTTCCTCGAGGATGAAGGCCTCGATGTCGCCTCCCTCGTGCCGGCTGGTCTTGTAGTCGACCACCCAGCGCGTGCCATCGGCGTCGCGGAAGCTGCGATCCACCACCAGGTTGCGGAAGCGGCCACCTTCGCAGACTGTCACGGCCAGTTCGCTTGCGGCATCGCCGTGCTGCCCGGAGAGGAGCCAGCGGCCGCGCTCGTCACGCAGCGTCCGCTCCAGAGCCTCGGTAACGCGGCGGGCTGCTGCATCGAGTTCACGGGGTGGGACACCCAGGTTCGACAACATGCGGCGGACCAGCGGCTGCCGTTCGCGGAGCCACTCGGCCGTGCAGCGTTCCAGCCCTTCATCCGCCATGATCTGCAGCCAGCGGTGCACGACCGTGCCCACGTGCATGGCGAGAAATCCGGCCCATTCGTACACCACGGGTGCCGCTGCCCCGGGATCCGGCCCGTCCGTGGGCAGAGACAATGCGGCTGGAGGCGGAGGTACCTGCCATGTCGCCGGCAGTCGGCTGATGACCGGCTGCACGCGCGGCGGCGGCCCGGGCGATGCAGCCGCCGGTTCCCATGTCGAGGCCCTCACCGCGGCCGAGGCCTCGGCTGACACCGCGGACCAGAGCCGCGCCAGCAGTGACCTGGCCGACGGCCGGCGCACCTCGGCATGGCCGTCGCCTCGAGCCAGCTCAAGCTGTGCCACGAGATGCAGGCGGCGTCGCGCCCGAGTGCAGGCCACGTAGAGCAGGCGATCCGCTTCCAGCTCGCGCTTGCGCTCACGCAGCTGCATGACATAGGCATAGACCGGATCACGATCGGCGCCGGTCGCCGGAATGGGCGCCAGCAGCGGCACCATGCTGCCATCGGCCATCGGCACGTCCTGCCAGAGCAGCAGCGGCGGATCCTCGCTGGGTGCCGGCTTGCCCAGTCCCGGCAGGATGACCGTGTCGAATTCCAGCCCCTTTGCCTTGTGGATCGTCATGACCTGCAGTCCGCTGTCGCCGCTGCCGAGCGAACCCTTGTGCGCCTTCATCCGGGCGGCCAGCCACGCGTGATCCAGGCCGCCATCACCTGCTGTGCCCTCCTCGAGCAGATCGAGGAAGGTCATCGCGGATTCCAGCTGGCTTGCTTCCGGGATGGTCGCCGGGCCACCCAGCATCAGCCAGGCGGCCTCGACGCGGTCGCGCAGGGTGCGGCGCTCGCGCACGGCCTCGGTGCGCTCGAGCACGCCGCATAGCCTGGCCACCGCCGCGGCGCCGGCTGGGCTGAGTCGCTCGCGGCGCACCGGGTCGTGCAGCAGGTCCACGACGGCCGCCTGGTGATCGTCGCCGAGCAGGCACTCGAGATCGGCCAGGGACAGCCCGCAAAATGGTGCGCGCAGCACACCGATCCATGCCAGCCGGTCGGCGCGATAGCTGAGCGCACGGGTCAGTGCCAGCAGGTCGAGGCAGACACCGGAGCGCTCCAGCAACTCGATCTCCGGGGCGACGAATCCCACGCCTGCGGCCCGCAGCGCGGCGATGATCGGCCCCGCATGGGCGCGGCTGCGAACCAGGATGCAGATGCGCTGCGCCGGATCCTCGCGCCGTGCCGTGGCCACGAGGTCGAGCACCAGGGCGGGCTCGGCATCCTGGTCGCCGGCAGGCCGCCAGTGCCAGGAGGCAGCCAGCTTGCCGGAACCACCCGGCGCAGCGCCTCCGGACGTGGGCAGGCTCGGAGCGAAGCGGACCGCGCCCACCAGCGTGTCGTCCGCGCCAGCGAATGTCCTGGCAAACACCCCATTGCACCAGTCGACCAGCGCAGGCGTCGAGCGGAAATTGGCCCGGAGCTGCAGGAACGCGGGGCGCAGGTCGCCAATCCCGTGGTCCCGCAGCTGCGCAAACAGCCTGACGTCCGCCTCGCGGAAACCATAGATGGACTGCATCGGGTCGCCGACGACAAACAGGCTGCGGCCATCACCAGGCGTCCAGCCGGCCGTCAGCCGCGCCAGCAGCGTGAACTGGGCAAGCGAGGTATCCTGGAACTCGTCGACCAGGATGT
>JAANMW010000138.1_pt1 | contig 77835 bp, 47 predicted proteins | sample 7279671 | NCBI WGS metagenome assembly JAANMW01 (sample SAMN14094541, study PRJNA606508) | bioreactor metagenome | isolation source: A lab-scale SPAN reactor treating ammonium-rich wastewater day 247 | place: Ireland: Galway | collected 2017-09-19 | reverse complement strand
GTCTTGTGACCCCGGTGGCGGAGACGATCTGAAATCGCCAATCTGAAATTTGAAATTCACATGCCCGACATTCCCCAAAACACCCTCTATCTCACCACGCCCGGCAGTTACATCGCGCGGGATCACCTGACGTTACAGGTCGAAGTCCCTGAATATCCGCCGGACCTTCCGCGTGAGGATCGCAATCCGAAAGCCGCCATCGGCCATCGCAAATTGAGCGTCCCGATTCATCACCTGGAATCCATCTGCGTCTTTGGCCCGAGCACCATCAGCCCGCCCGCGCTGGACCTGTGTTGGGAGAACGGTGTGGCGGTCAATTACCTGAGCGAGTTCGGTTACTTGCAGGCCCGCATGACGGGTGTGGCCGACACGAGCGTGACGTTGCGGCGCGCGCAATTCCGCGCCGCGGATATTCCGGCCAAGTGCGCCGCCATCGCACGGCAGATCATCGCCGGCAAACTCCAGAACAGCCGCAACAGTCTCTTGCGCGGCGCTCGAGAATCTGAAAGCGCAGATCACAAATCTCAAATCGGCGAAGCGACTGATGCGCTGGCGCGGCAGCTTGAAGGTTTGGGGCGTTGGACTCCCGATCAACTGCGGGAATCAGGTGCGGTGGATGCGTTGCGCGGTGCGGAAGGCATGGGCAGTGCGACTTATTTTGGCGTCTTCGCCCTGCTGTTAAAACAGCAGCGGAATGATTTTTCATTCACGACTCGCAGCCGCCGCCCACCCCGGGATCGGATCAATTGTCTGCTCTCGTTTCTCTACGCGCTGGTCCGGCATGATTGCATCGCCGCGCTGACAAGCATTGGCCTCGATCCATTCGTGGGTTATCTCCACGCGGAGCGGCCCAATCGCCCGGCGCTGGCGCTGGACCTCATGGAAGAATTTCGCCCCTGGCTGGCCGATCGCCTGGCCGTGACGCTTATCAACCGTCAGCAGATCGGCACGGACGATTTTCGCGTGCGCGAAGGCGGGGCAGTGGAGTTCACGGACGCCGGCCGCAAGCGCGTCATCAAGGCTTATCAGGAACGCAAACAGGAACGGCTCACCCACCCGCTCCTCGAGCAGGAATTCCGCATCGCGCAACTGCCGTTTGTCCAGGCGCGTATTCTCGCCCGATATTTGCGTGGCGACCTGTCGGATTATCTGCCGTTCGTGCCAAAGTAGAATCTCAAATTTCAAATCTGAAATCTCAAATTAACCGCCGCCGGCCATGCTGATCCTCATCACCTACGACGTTTCGACCCTGGATAAACCCGGCTTGCGCCGGCTGCGCCGCGTGGCCCGCGCCTGCGAGGACTACGGCGTGCGGGTGCAGAAGAGCGTCTTCGAGTGTCAGGTCGGGCAGACGGAGTGGGTACCACTGCGGGCGCGCTTGCTGCGGGAAATCAAGGCCGACGAAGACTCGCTCCGGTTCTATTTCCTGGATGAAACCGCCAAGCGGCGCATCGAACACCACGGAGTCGAAAAACCGGTGGACCTGACCGAACCGTTGATCTTGTGAACCCGTTGCCGCGAACCCCAAGTGCCGGCCGACCGCGGAAGACTTCGCGCTGCGGCTCGAAGGCAAGGCTGACGGGCGGTTTCTCCCGTTCAATGACAATTCAACCCCTCGGCGGACAGGAAAAGCTGGCAGGTTGGCGCAAATGGGCTACAAAGTTGTTGCGGCTCAGTCGGAAGGCAGGGCCGCAGTCGCCCCGCTCACGTGAGCGGGGCGCGGATTGAAACGAGTGATATGGTGGAGTGGTTCAAGAGGGTAATAAGTCGCCCCGCTCACGTGAGCGGGGCGCGGATTGAAACTTTGGGCAGCGGTTCAAAATGTGGCAATGCGGAAGTCGCCCCGCTCACGTGAGCGGGGCGCGGATTGAAACGGCGAGTTGCGATGGTTACTGCCGGATTGAAACGGTTTCAGTTGCGGCTTCGGCTTGGTACGGCGTGGTCACTTCGGAAAGTCGGTGGCGCAGCAGCCATCCGGTCATCGCCACGAGGAGGAGGGCCCGGAAGAAAGCAAAGGCGGCGGACTCGAAGAAACTCATGGCACTGCCGGCCGGTTTGACCACCCCGAGGATTTTGAGGTCCAGGCAGCCGCAGGAGATGTCCAGCCCGCGCAGCCAGGCCTGACCCGTGGCCAGCACAAAAACCACGCACAAGCCCAGCACAAGCGTCAGGGCCGATTCCGTCCATTTGTCGGCGATCAAAGCAAGTCCGCAAAGCAGTTCCAACCACGGAAGCACCACGGCCGCGGCTTGCAGCCACGCTTGCGGCAGCGGCAGTTGGTAGGAGTAAATCGCGCCGAGGAATTCCGTCGGCGCGGCCAGTTTGGACACCGCCGCCCAGAGCATCAGTCCGCCGAGCAACCAGCGCAGGGCGGTGCGTAAGCGGATGAGAGTGTCTGGCTTCATCGCGGGACCGCGGATTGGCGGTTGACGAGTTCTTCCTGCTGATACTCCAGATAGCCACCGGTCATGAACTTCACCGAGGGATAACCGTAAGTTTGCACGAGGCGCGCCGCCATGCGCTGCGATTGCGAGCAACTGGTGCTGCTGCAATAAACAATCAAGGTCAGATTCGTGGGATGCTGCTGCACAAAGGCGGCGAATTCCTCGGGCGAACTGCTTTCCGGCAGCGACAACGCCCCCGGAATATGGCCGGCGTCATAAGCTGGCCGGGCGCGCACGTCCACCAGGACCGCCTGGCCGGCGGCCACCAGCGGCTTGGCTTCGCGCCAGTGAATGGGGGCGGGATTGAGATGCGCCAACGTTAGTGCGGACGCGCTGGGTGAAACCGTGTCCCCCGGCGGAAGACTGGGCAGCGGCATAACTGAGACGTGAGGCGATTGCGACGGCACGGTGGCCGGGATCGGCGGAGTATGCACGTGCGCCATCGCTGGTGGTGGGGGCGGGAGAACCGGACGGGGAATCGGCGGCAGCATGGGCGGTGCGGTGACGGCAGTGGCTGGGACGACGTTGCCGGCCTCGCTGACCAGTGGTACCGGAGCGGGATCAGTCGTGGCGGCCGAGGCCGGCCTCACCACGACGACGCTACTGGTCAGGGCCAGGTTGAAATTGGTGGGCGTTGCGTCCGTGCCCAGTGCCGGAGCGGCTTTATTAAACCGCACGCCGATGGGATTCGCCGTATTGAACGCCAACCCCAACACGGCGCTCAAGGCGGCGATTGCCACACACTGCCAGAGGATGCGCCGCGCCAAGCCCGTCGCTGGGACGACAAACATTGCAAGCGAAGCTTTCACGCCCCGGGCGGCAGGCGCGGGCGGTGGACGATTTGCCGGTTGCGATTTCTGGCTTTTTCGGTGCTTGCCCATGGACCAGAGCCTAGCACCCGCCCAAATCAAGAGCAATGGGCTGGATACAGGCCGACGCAGAGCGGCCAAGTGCGTGCTCTTGTCCACGGCACGCAATGCCCTCACTGGCGGGTTGAGGACTCCTCATCCCCAAATCTGCCGGTCCAGGGAGCGGTATTGAATCGCTTCGGAGATATGATCGGACAGGACGTTTTCCGTTCCGGCCAGATCCGCAATCGTTCGCGCGACCTTGAGGATGCGATCATAGGCGCGGGCGCTGAAGTTCATGTCGCTCATCGCAAACTTGAGCAGTTCCTTGGCTGACTCATCGAGCACGCAGAAGTCCTTCAGTTCTTTCGGTCCCATGCGCGCGTTGCAAGTGATCCTGGGCTTGTGCGCAAAGCGGGTCTGCTGCCGCTGGCGCGCGGCCACCACGCGCTCGCGGATTTGCCCGGAGGTTTCACCGGTGCGGTCGCCGGAAATCTCGCGGAACTTTACCGGCGGCACCTCCACGTGCAAATCCACGCGGTCGAGCAACGGACCGGAGATGCGGCCCAGGTAATTCTGAATCTCGCGCGGCGAGCTTTTGGACTCGTGCGGCATTTTCCCGTCCGGCGTGGGGTTCATGGCCGCCACCAGCATGAATTGCGAAGGGAAAGTCATCGTGCCGGCCGCGCGAGAAATGGTGACACGTCCTTCCTCCAGCGGTTGGCGCATCGTCTCCAGCACGCCGCGCTTGAACTCGGGCAACTCGTCCAGGAACAAAATGCCGTGATGCGCCAGGGAAATCTCGCCGGGTGTGGGATTGATGTTGCCGCCGAGCAACCCGGCGTCGCTGGCCGTGTGATGCGGCGCGCGGAACGGACGGCGCGTGACCAGCGCCTGGCCCGGACCCAGCAGGCCGACGATGCTGTGAATCTTCGTGGTTTCCAGCGCTTCCTCCAGGGTCAACGGCGGCAGAATGGTGGGCAGCCGTTTGGCGAGCATGGATTTGCCCGTGCCCGGCGGACCGATGAGCAGCAGGTTATGTCCGCCGGCGGCTGCGATCTCCAGCGCGCGCTTTACGGATTCCTGGCCCTTCACTTCGGCGAAATCCACGTCGTCCTCCAGCGGTTGATCGAACAGGCGGGCGAGGTCCACCTTCGTTGGAGCAATCTTGATTTCGCCTTCCAGAAAACTCGCGGCTTCGCGCAGGTTCTGCACCGGGATGACTTGCAGGCCTTCCACGACGGCGGCCTCAGCAGCGTTTTCCGGCGGCACCAGCACGCCGGTTTTGCCGTCAGCCTTGGCGCGGATGGCGATGGGCAATACGCCCTTGCACGAACGCACCGCGCCGGTCAGCGCGAGTTCACCGACGGCGATGAAGTTGTCGAGTTGGTCGGTTTCAATCTGTTCGCTGGCGGCCAACATGCCCAGCGCGATCGGAAGATCAAAGCTCGGTCCTTCCTTCTTCACGTCGGCGGGCGCGAGATTGATGGTGGTGCGGCCCATGGGAAATTTGAACCCGGAATTGGTGAGCGCGGTGGTTACGCGGTCGCGCGATTCCTTCACGGCCGCATCCGGCAATCCCACAATGACGATGATCGTTTCGCCCCAGCCGGCGTTGACTTCGACTTCGACGGGATACGCCTCGATGCCATTGACGGCGGCGGAACAAACCCTGGAAAGCATGGCCCAACCCTACCAAGGGCGGCAAACGCATGGCAAATTGAGAATCGGATGCGACCTCGCACGAGGGGCTCCGCCCGGCGCAGCTGGTTCCGGTGGTGACCGTGTACACCAACCGCGCAGGCGATGAAACGCGCGGGTTTACGGCGATTGCGGAGTTGGCTGACGATTATCCGTTGGCCAGCGTCACTTTTGCACGGTATGAATCCTCAAGGACAAGTCTCAACTGATGGGCAAACGCAAATGGAAACGACTTCGCATGCTGGGGCTGCTCGCCTTCGGCGTGGTGTTGCTGCTCGCCGTGGCGCTGCCGCTGTGGTGGCCGTGGCTGCTGCGCCCGTTGCTGGCGTCCCAAGGCCTCCGCTTCGGCGATTACGAACGGATGGGTTACACGCGCGGCGCGTTGCTTGAGGCTCGCGGGGACCGATTTGGAGTGAGCTTCACTGCGGGGCGAATCGAATCCGCGTTGCCGGGCGCGTGGCTCTGGCGGAAATGCTTCGGCGCCGGTGGCGGTCAGTCGCTGGTGGAAGTTCGAGATTGGGACTTGGAGTTTTCCTTGAGCGCCTCGAGTCAGGAAGCGGAAGGTTCCTTGCACCAGACATCGTCGGACGTGGACACGACGTTACGCACGTTACACCGCTGGCTGCCCTCGGCCAGTGCCACCAACGGCGTGGTGCGCGTCGGCACGAATGAGTTTCAGGTCCGCGAAGTGGTGTGGCGGGACAGCCAGGTGACGGTGGCCGCGGGCTGGCCGCCGCATCTGCCGGAGACACAAGTGCGGGCGCAGTTTCGTCCAGCCAAAGCTGATCACCGGTTCGCTATGATCGCGGTTCAGTCCGCGGCGCTGGGACTGGAACTGGAAGTCAATCTCACGCGCTCGGTGGACGAGATGACCGCAGCGGGATTCGTCGTGTGGCACAGCAACCGCGCTGAACTGGCGGCGACCTTCAATCAAGAGGGTTGGTTGCCGCACACTGCCTCGGTGCGCGGCACTGAACTCGAACTGCCCGGCGTGGCGCAAGTGCTCCCCGGTTATCAGTCCATTCGCGGCGAGCTTGATGCCCAGTGGCAGTCAAATCGTTTCGCGGTCGAACTGAGTGCCCGCGCCGAATCGGTTGCCACCAATGCCTTGCCTTGGCCATCGCTCAACGCGCGATTGCAGGCAGTGGGCGATTCGCAAACTGTGCGCCTTGAGAACGCCCAACTCACCGCCCCGGGAATGGACGCCAGACTCGCGCAGCCGGTGGATGGCGGCTTCACGCTCGCATCCTGGCGCCAGTCGTCTGCCGCGTGGCAGGTATCGGCCTCGCTCACGCAGTTGCCGTGGCTTGGACTCACCGGTGATCTCGTCGGCCGTGTCATCGTAGGTTTGTCCAATCCACCTTCGCCAGAGGTGCGCTTCGAGTTGTCCGGTATTAATGCAAACGGTTACGGATTGGCCGTAACGAATCTGGAACTGCGGGGTGACTTTCACTGGCCGGCGCTCCAGCTCGATGACTTCCGCGCACAACTGGCGGATGGGCCGGTGGTGACCGTGCGCGGCGGGGCCGACTTTGAACAAGGCCGCATTATCGAAGCTGCAGTCGAAACGCGTGGATCGGTGTTGCCCGCTTTTTTGTCCGCCGGCTTCGCTGCTGATTCACTGGTGTTGACGGGGCGCGTGAGCGGACCGTTCGGTGGACTGGCTCACACCGGACATCTGGCAGTCGGAAATGGCGTCATTCACTCGAATCTGCCGCCCGTGAGCGGTGAAGCCAGTTGGCGCGGCGCGGCGCTCATGTTCGAGGAAGCCGCAGTAGCGTTGAACACGCCGGAATGGTCGCTGGCCCTTGATGGTGCGTTGGATGCGACCGATGGAAAGTTTGCGGTGCAATTGGCGCAGGCTGCGATTGTACGGAGTAACCTTCCGCTCACTGCGCTGGTGTCACCGGCACGTATTCAGGTTCACCCACCGCGTGACGATGCAGACTGGCAGGTGCAAGTGGAGGATTTACACGCGCGCGGACCGGGTGGTGAGATCAATATCAGCGGCGAAACTGCGTGGCCGCGCACGGGTCGCCTGCGGGTAACTGCGTCCGCCATTGAACTGCATCGCTGGGGGGAAATGGGCGAACCTTGGCGTGGCACACAGATGGAGCATTGCGAATTCGCGGCCGCGTGGGATCACGGACCCGTGGACTTCAACCTCGTCACCCAGGCACGATTGCTCGATCCCACCAATGCCTTGCGTGCGGAAGTGAAGCTTCGCGGCGGACCCACCGGCGTGCAGATCGAGCAGGCGCAGGTGTTTGATGCCGCCGGGCCGGCATTGACCGCACGCGGCACCGTGCCCGTTACATTTGACCTGACACGCACAGACGGTTGGTGGCGACCGCATACCGAAGCCGCGCTGGACTTTGAAATGAATGCCGGGCAAAGCGCCCAGTTCTGGGAGACGCTGGCAAAGTGGACGGGAGCAAATTTACAGGCTCCGCACGGGACGCTGTCGCTGCACGGCACGCTGGCCAATCCCCAAGGACGATTGCACGCCCGCGCCGCGTCCGCCGAGTTTCCAGCCACGCACCTGCCGTTGCCCCGCGTGGAAGGGCTGGAAGCGCAGGTGGAATTGAATCGCACCAACGTTGCGCTCACGCAATTCACCGCGCGCGTGGAAGGTCAACCGTTGACCGTGGCCGGCGACCTGCCATTGATGCCGGAATTCTGGCAGCGTCCCGCTGAACGCGCGCACTGGCTCGATTGGGAACAGGCGCGCGGGCGACTCCTGGTGCCCGCCGCGAATGTGTCGGCTTTCGCGCGTTTCCTACCGGACCTGCTCAGTCCACAAGGAACGGTGAACCTCGATCTGCAAGTGAAACCTGGTGCGCGGTTGAGCGGAGAACTGACGCTCGCCGACGCCGCCACCCGCGGCTGGCTGCCCATGGGACCGATTCGCGACGTCAAAGCTCGGTTGCGGTTCGCGGATCGGACCGCGCTGGTGGAGGAATTCAGCGGACAACTCGCCGGTCGCACCGTCAGCGTCACCGGGCAGCTTGACTGGCCCGAGTGGGACAAGCCCGGATTCACCCTGCGCCTGGCGGGCGACCGCGTGCCGCTGGCCCGCGAACCCGGCCTGATTCTGCGCGGCGACGTGAACCTGTTACTGGCATCCAGCAACGGCGCGCCGCCGGCCCTCACGGGCACGGTGCGGTTGCGAGACAGTTTTTATCTGACGGAACTGCGCACGTTGCTGCCGGGCCGCGCGGAATCGCCGCAACTGCGCCCGCCTTATTTCAGCATCACAGAGCAACCGTTCGCCGGCTGGAAGCTGGACGTGAAACTGACCGGCGAGCGCGGCTTGCGCGTGCGCACGCCGTTGTTCCGCGGTGAACTGTCGCCCGACCTGCGGCTGGGCGGCACGTTGCGCGAGCCCCGGGCCGTCGGGGAAGTGCGAATCAATGAAGGCCGCGTGCAGTTTCCCTTCGCCGGCATCGCCATCACCCAAAGCCGCATCCTGCTGGCGTCGGACAATCCTTACCGGCCCGAGTTGTTCATCGAGGGCACGTCGCGCGCATTCGATTATGACGTGCAACTCAACGTCACGGGTTTCGTGGACGCGCCGGTGTGGGAGATGTCGTCCAATCCGCCGCTCAGTCCCGAGGCCATTGTGCTCATGGTGACGGCGGGCGAAGTGCCGCGCGACCGCGTCACTTTCACGGAGCGCCAGCGCGCCGGGCGCTTGATGTTTTTCCTGGGCAAGAGCCTGTTCTCCGAGTTGTGGCTCAACGACACGGCCGCCGACCGGCTCATCGTGCGTTCCGGAGAGTCCGTCACGTCCGATGGCCGCGAGACTTACTCGGTGGAATACATTTTGACGGATCGCTGGTCGGTGGTGGGGGAATACGACCAGTTCAATGCGCTCAATGCCGGCATCAAATGGAAGGTCTATTCCAAATGAAACGCCGGCCCGCCATCCTCTTGATTCTGATTCTGCTGGCCAGCGCGGGTTCCGTCATGGCCGTTGAGGATGCCAATGATGACACCGACAAGGTTCAGGTGCGCGTGCGCGGCTGCGGTCCCGTGGTGAATCGGCAACTGCTCCAAACCCTCCGGCTGCTCAAAAGCGATGCCGCCCAACGGCCATACTATGACGCCGCGGACGTGGAAGACGCGGCGCTCATCCTGCTGGCGCGCTTGAAGGACGAGGGCTACCTGTCGCCCGCCCTGAGGATCCGGCTCACGTTGGGGGATGGCCGCACGCAGGCGTTGGAATGGGATGAGCAACTGTATGCCCGGCTGCCGCGCGATCTTCGCGCCACGCGGGTGCAGTTTCAGATCCGCCGCCGGGTGCGGTTCTACTTTAGCGAGGTGTCCTTCGCGGGATTGACCGCGTTCCGCGAACGCGAGGCGCATCGGTTCTTTATGGGAACGGATTTCTTGCTGCGGCAAAGGAGCACCCGCCTCTATACCCCCGGACGGCTGGCCAGCGCCTTGCGCGCGCTGACCGATGCCCTCCAGCAACAAGGTTACGAGGAGGCGGAAGTAACGACCGCGAGCCTGGAGCGCGACGACGAACGCGGCGCCGTGACACTCGTGGTGAGCGTCCACGAGGGTCGCCGCTCGGTGGTCCGAACGGTGCGGCAGGAAATTCATCCGCCGGAAACAACGACCCCGGTCAAATTGCCACCGCCGGAGCCGGACACACCTTACTCACGACTCTGGGAACAAAACTACGCGCAATCCCTGCAGCGGGAGCTGTATCGCCAGGGTTTTCCCGACGCCGAAGTTACCATGACGCCGGACGCACGCGACGCCGCGGGCGACCTGAACCAGGTGGACTTGTTGGCGCGGGTTGAGCCGGGTGAACGCGTGCGGCTGGGCGCGGTGCGCTTCGAGGGCGAAGAACGCACGCGGCGTTCTGTGCTCGAACGGCGCGCCGCCCTCGAACCGGGCGAATGGCTGGACCGCGGGGACGTGGAGCGGGCGCGTTTCCGCCTGGCGCGGCTGGGCGTGTTCAACCGCGTGGAATTGGACTACGACCCGACCGAGGGGCCGGAGCGGGACGCGGTGTTCACGCTGGAAGAAGGCAAACGCACGGACATCAGCCTGCTGCTCGGCTACGGCAGTTATGAAATGCTGCGCGGCGGGGTGGAAGTCGAACAGCGCAATCTCTTCGGACTGGCCCATCGGTCTCGCCTGCGCGCGGTGCAATCGTTCAAATCCACCAGCGCCGATTTTGCTTATACGATGCCCGATTTGATCGGGGGCGAGACGGACGTGTTTGTGCGCGGTTCGTATCTGCGGCGCGAGGAGATTGACTTTCTCCGGCGGGAGTACGGCGGCGGTGTGGGGGCGCAACGCTTCGTGCCCGCGCTGCAAACTCACGCGGGCTTGCGCTTCAACTTCCAGCGGGTTCAGGCCACCCAGTCGGAGATCAACCCGGAGATTGGCCTCCGGGATGCCACGGTGTCCGCATGGGTGCTCGACCTGGCCCGCGAACGCCGGGACAGCCCCATTGATCCGCGGCGCGGTTATCATCTGGCGTTGAGCCAGGAACTGGCCGCGGAAGTTTTTGGCGGCAATGTAAATTACTACCGCGTCGAACTGGGCGGCTCGTATCATTTTGATCTGGGTGGCGGGCGGCGAATTCATCTGGGCGCGACCCACGGCGCAGCGTTGACGCTGGGAGAAGCGGGCGATGATCTGCCGCTCGCGAAACGGTTTTTCCCCGGTGGCGAGAACTCCGTGCGCGGCTATCAATACGGCGAGGCCGCGCCGCGCGACGACGAAGGCCGCATTGTGGGCGCGGAGGCGTTTCTGCTGGGCAACGTGGAATTAGAGCAAGCCTTGACCCCCGCGTGGTCGCTCGTGGCGTTCTGTGATGCGGTGGGTTTGGCCGGTCACCTGGCCGATTACCCGTTCAACGAAGGTCTCTATTCCGTGGGCGGCGGCATCCGTTGGAAAACGGTCATCGGCCCCGTGCGACTCGAATACGGCCACAACCTGAATCGCCGCCCGCGCGATCCCGCCGGGACGCTGCATTTCTCGATAGGCTTTCCGTTCTGACCGTAGCACGTTCCCGACCTGGGAGTTGCAGGTCTTCACCCCAAGCCCCCAGTGGGACCGAAGATTGAATTGGAGCTAAACTGGATTCATGAAGAATGTAGCCGCCGAAGTAATAAGGCGGTCCTGTTTTATCTTGCTGAATTTAGGTCCGCCTCCTCACGTCGGCGGCTACGACATTTTGACAATGCTCCAAACCGTTTAGCCGGCTTGGCGTTTGGCGCCGCGTGCCAGCCAGCGCAGTCCGGCCATGAGCAAGGCCGCGCAAAGCAGGAGGCACAGTTTTGCTTTCCAGGATGCCACCGGCATGACGCTGGCTTCGAGCGCGATCCGCAGGTCGGCCTCGCGATCCACCACCACCGCGCGTTTGAAGGTCAGCACCTGACCCTGTTCGGGAATGTTGGCGCGAATGACGGCGGGACTGCTCACGGCTGCGTCCTGTTGTTGAATCAATTTTTCGGCCAGACGCATGAACGCCGCGTTCTCCTCCGCCGTGTTGCGGTCAATGATCTCCTTCGCGTCGCGTTGCGTGTAATTCACAGCCTTGCGGCCGCGCAGTTCGCGCAATCGTCCGGCCACGCCACCCTCCTCCCCCGCCACGGCCGCCTGCCGGACGTTGAATCCGACCAGGGCTTGTTGAAGTTTGAGGTTGTTCAACTGCACGCGGGCGTCCTCGTTGAAGGCGAGATCGTGCTGGCTCAGGCCAAAGGCCGCCTGAAAGGCGCGGCGCGCCTGTTGCGGATCACCGCGTTCGAGGGCCGTGTTGGCGGCGGCCAGCATTTCTTCGGCAGTCCGGGTCTTTTCACGTTGGAGGGTCACTTCGTTTTGCAGATAAGTCTGCACGTCCAGGGATGCGCCGCGGGCGACGGATTGGGTCGCTTGATATTCCAGCGTGCCAGCGTGCCGCCTGACCTGCCACTTCTCGTTCAGATGGATGTGCCACGTCACGTTCTCGAGGGGCAGATCGAATTTTGGCGCCAGCAAGTTGAGATCGAGCGACCGCGTGCCCGGCGACCCAGCCTGACGGCTGTAAAACAGTTCCACCGGCACGGTCTTCCCGCTGCGCGACTCCTGTTCCAGCGGAATCAAAATCCGATCCTGTTCGCGCCAGGGCCAGGCACCGTTCTGGTTCACAAAGGCGAACCAGAATTCTGCGCCCGGCGGCAGCGTGAGTTGCAGGAGACGTTTGTCTCCCGGAAGCATCTCCAACCGGACGTGGGTGAGCATCACCCCGGCGTCGGAAACCACGGAATTCAGCGTCACGCTGTTCACCCGTGCCGGGAGCAGTCGGGCCGCTTCATGGCGATCGAGCGCCAGCGCCAGTTGAAAGTCCGGTTCGATGAGCCGCCAGGCAAAGTTGGCAGTGGCGGCCGGGAGGTCCTGCTGCAACGCGCGCGGAATGCTCTGCCACTCGGTGGCTTGTAGCGCCTCGGGCAGCGTCTCCAGGCGCACCTGCAAACGGCCGGCGGCCTGCACGGTGACAAATCCGCGCTGCAAATTCACGTCCGCCGCCCGCACCCCACGCAGCACGGTCTCGGGTGCGTCCGCCGCGACGGGTGTCTGCCAAAACACTTGCAGGAAATAGCGGCCAATCACCCGGCGATGCAGTTTGACCTCCCACTCCTGCAATCCACTGGTGCTGGCGCCGGGCGTGGCCAGGTAATCGGCCACTTGATCCCCCTGAAACCGCACACTCCCGGCATTCTCGGGCAACCAGACGCGAAACGCTTTCAGCCCTGTGTTCTCAATTTGATATTGCAGGTTGGCTGCCACCTTCACCTGCGCCTCGCTCACCGTCGCGTGTTGCAGACTCGTCACCTGAATCCACGGTTCGACCTGCTCCAGCTTGAGCGCCAGTTGCCAGGTGTTTTGCAGAACGCGAAAAGCCAGCACGCCCTTCTGCCGGATGCCCGATTTCTGCGGGTCCAGCTGCGTCAGTCCTTCGCTAACGGCCACCTGTGCCAACAAGCCTTGCTCCGGCACGACCACCAACGTGCCCGTGAGTTTGTTGGCTTCGCGCAGAACCAGCCGCGGCACTGTCCAATCGCCCGTTGACTTCACGCCCGGTCCGGTGAGGCTGACGGCGAATTGTTGCCGTCCCTCGGTCTTGCCTTTCAAATGCAGCGTGATGATCCGTTCGGTGTCCGTTTTCAACTCGGTCCAATGACTCAAGGCCGTGCCGCTGATGGATTCCACTTCCAATCCTGGCGGCAGTTCAAAACTGAGCCGGAAGACCCCCGCCCGGGTGATGTCCGCCACGAGGTTGGCGGCCAGCACCAACCGGTCCTCGCCCAAAGACAGAGTGTCCTGCGACTCGACGCGCACGTCGGGTTCGACCGGCGAGGCTTTCACCAAAGCCGTCGTTTGCGGGTCGGCATAACGAAACGCGCGGCGCACCGTGAGTCCGGGAATCTGGGCCGCGAGCGCTTGCGCCACCGTTCCCGGAAAATCCTCAAGGTTGATGGGCGAAAGCGCCGCGGCGTCCACCGTATCGAGTTGCACTTCGTTGCCCGTGGCCACGCCCAGCAACCCGATCTGGCTGGCGGCGCTCGCCACCGACACGAGGCCCACCGACTGTTCGAACGGCAAGGTGCCCGTGGCGACCTGCGAGCGGATGATCAGCATAAACGGACGCGATTGCGACGGATTCAACGTGACCCGCAGTTTCCGTGTGTCTGGATCGAACCGCCAGAGCGAGACCATGGAACTTGGTTTTGAGTTTTCGGATTTGGGTTTTGGGTCTGCGTCGCTCACGTCCGTAATGGTCGCTCCGCGAGGCACATTGAAAAGCAACTCCCCCAGTTCGCCTTGCGCGGGGCGGATTGCCGCCTGATGCACCCCTTCAATCACACCCGCCGCGGGCACGTAGAGTTGCGTCCATTCCGCGTAAAACACCGGCTTCTCCCGTTTCACATCGCGGCTGCGCGGCTGCCAGCCGATCCAGGCGTCACGCGTCGGCGCGAGCACCAGGGTCGCGACGGTATTGCCATCGGCCATGTCTCGTTGCACCGACACCGCCGCCGGTGAACGCACGTCCACGTCCAAGTTTACCAACGTGAGGGTGAGCCGGTTAACCAGACCGGCTTGCGTGGGCAGAATGAATCCACTCTCGCCCTCGCGTCGGGTGAGTTGCAATTGATACTGCGCTTCCACCTCGAAGACACCGCTCTCCAGTGCGAGTAGTTGCCGGGCGGTTCGGTCGCCGACCGCCGCCTGCACCAGCTTGAGTGAGTTGGTCGGATAGGCGATGCGGGTCAGCACCGCCGGGGGAAAGAGTACCGGCAACAGTTGGCCCTTGGTGGCCTGCCAGCGAAGCCTGGTTGTGGCCAGCGCGAATTGATCTTCGACGCGAATCTGTTGTGTGACCGACGCGGCCAGCGGAGGCTCATCGCGGCGTAGCGCAGATTTGGAATCTGCTGTATCGCCGATTTTCAATCGGCTGGCGTTAGCCGGCACAGCCTCTCCGATTCGCGAAGTGGCTTGGGCCAGCCGGAGGACTGGTTGGGCAGATCGGGAAGCTGTGCTGCCCCGGACGACTGGCACATCGGAAATCTGCGAGACTGCGGAATGTAATTCGGCGCTACCAGGTTGCAGCGTTGCCAGGACCAGGAACGCTGCCGTCGCCGAAGCGATGCCACCCGGTGAAACCGTGGGCGGACCGGATTGGGGTATGCGCGGGAGTTGCCCCAAGCGACGCAGCAACGGAAGCACAACGTGAAGCAGCAGGAAGGTCACCATCACCCATAGGAACAGAACGGCTCCGTTCGGCCAGCGGAGCGTGGTCCACGCCAGCAACAGCCAGCCCAACAACGCAGCGGCCAGCTTCGTCTCCCGTTCCGGCCTTACCCAACCATAAACCCAGACCAGCAGCGCCAGCAGTGCCGGCCATCCGTATCCGAGGTTGTCCCAGAACGACACCTCGTGGGTCACATTCGCCACTTCCACCGTCAGGGCGCTGTTGGATTGCTGGACGGGCGCCAGGATTGTGATGTCACCTGGCAATGAACGCGACTGTTCCCGAAGCAGGTCGCCGAAACTCACGAGGAGCAGCAGGGCGACGAGGAACGCGACCGTGCCGACCACCAGGCAAACCCAATGTCGCGCGCTAAACCGGTAAACACCTTCACCGCCGGCCAAGCGCCAGAGCGCGCCAGCCACTCCCACGAGCACCAGCACCGCCAGCACCGAGAGCGATGCCACATCGCCCTGAGCGCCCTTGAACGTGCGGGCAAACTGGGCGAATCCAGAAACGTCCGCACCGCCCTGCACCGGGGTGAGCGAGCCTTTGCGGAAGACCAGTCGCCGGCCCGCGTCCGGTTCGAGCTTCCACTCCGCCAGCATCACCGGCGCGCCTGGCATCGGTGCGGCCACACTCACGCGCGACGGTACGGAAGAAGTGGCGGCCAGTTTCAAATCCAGCGTCAGGACGGCGTTCGGATCGGATTGTTGCGGCAGCGGAATCAGATTCGTCCGCATGTCGGTCACTGGCACGACTGCGGCCCCGTTCACCTGTGCCGACCAGAGTTGCACGCCCTCCGGCAACGCCAACCGGAAGTGTGAATTCCCGCGGTTCTTCACGAAGTAACGCACGTCCGTCACCACCTGGCCGGCCTTCGAGATGCGCGTGGTGAGCAATGCGCGATCCACCACCTGGCTCAGGGTTTCACCCTGGGCGAGCGGGCTGAGGGCGAGCCGCAAGTTGAACGGGTGGGCCGTGTAACGATACGCCTTCAGAATGGGCGCGTCGAAAAACAGGCGATACTCGGGCGGCACTTCGCCGGTCTCCAATGCCAGCAATCCGCTCGAAACATCCACCGACTCCACGCGGAACTGGTAGGCGCTGATAACGAGCGTGTGCCCTTGCTCCGATTGCGCGTCGAGCGGACGCGCGCCCGTGAACGCGAGCGTGTCGCCCTGCGCCTTGAACGGCCGCTCGTAGGTCGCCAGCAGCGTGTAGGCGCCCGCCACCGGCGTGTGCAGTTTCACGAGGAATCCATTCGGCGTCTTCTCCCAGTTGCGGACGTCTTTGCCGGTGAACTCGACGTTGAAGTATTCCTCGGACAACTCGATGCGAAACGCCGACACCGGCGCGCCCGAGATGAGAAGATTGAGCACGCTGCTGCCGTAGGCGATGCCTTCGCCGATGGAGAAAAGATGAAACGCATCTGCCTGCACCGTCTGCGGCAGACGCTCGACGCGCATCGTTGCCTGCCACGCGGGCTCGCTCAGGCGGAACGCGGATTGAATCCCCGCCACCTTGCGCGGAAAAAACGCCGTCGCGATTTCCGTCAACGCCTGCGTCCGCTCCGGCGTCAGGCGAAAACCCGCGTCCGCCGACACACCCACGTGGCCGCGCGTGGATTTCGCCTTGCTGACTTCGAGCTTGGGCAACGCCCAGTTCGTTTCGCCAAGCGGCTTGTTGCGTTCGAGGCGCAACTGCACCACCTGGCGGGCTGAAAGGGGTTGGCCGTAAACGAGGCGCAATTCCGCGTCGGCTTCATCCGCCGGCTCGCGCAGAAAATAGTCACTCATGCCTGAAGCGCTGAGGCGCGCCAGGGCATAACCCTTGGGCACGCGCAGCAGCAACTCACGCAACGGCGCTTCGCGGATGTCCAGTTCGATCTCGGCATCAATCGCCAGCTCATTTTCGCCGAGGTGATACGCGAGTACTTGCGAGACGGCCAGTTCAGGCAGGATTTGGTCCGCCTGAATTCGCAAGGCGAACTCCGCGCCGGAAAAGCGATAGGCAAAACGCTGGCTGCCGGTCAGGCGGAACGCCGCCTTGGTCGCGTCGGTTTCGGGAAATTGTTCAGGCGAAATCTGTGACAACCCCCCGGCCTGAACCACTTCGAGCCGCACGGCGCCGTCGTTGACAATGCGGAAATAACCGGCGAAGCGCGTCGCGCCTTCGGGGCGAAGTTGCAGCGCATTGGCGGATTGCGGAAAGGCGCCCAGCGGAGTTTGCGTTTGCACCTGCACGGCGAACTGATCCTTCTGCGGTTGGTTGAACTGAATGACGAGCCGCCGCTCGCCGGGAAATCGTTCCCCATTTCCCGGCTCGACCGTCCAGGCGAGCACTTGATCGCCAATGACGCGGGTGACCTCGCCATCGCCGCGCAGCAACAGCGTCACTCGATTCATCTCGCCCTGCATCACCTTGCCCTCCAGCAACGCGACCTGACGCATCAGGCCCGGGCTGACGGTGATTTGCGACAGCATTTCCGCCGCATAAAACAGCCGTCCTTCCTGCTCTTTCCGCGTTTCTTTCCACGCCAGCTTCACCGTGCCGTCGGCGGGCAGGTGACTGAGAAAATCGTTGCCCGCACGTTCAGGTCGCGCGGCGTTGGCGAATTGAAACTGCGTGTCCGCCGCCAACCCTTGCAGGACGATGGGTTGGAGGGCGCTGGGAGCAACATGGAAGTTCACCGAGTTCCACCCTTCCGCCTGGCGCACCGTGGCGTGGAACTGAAGCTTGATGGGAAATTCACCGGGCTGGTCGCACACCAGCACGAATCGGCCGGCCTCAAATTTCACGCGCCAACCGGGCTGGGCCTCCAGGTCGGTGAGAGCGACTCCGCCGGACAGCAGCGGCAGCGAGCCACCTCGCGGATTCTTTACCCTCGCAGTGGCGGTGAACGTGAAGGCGGCGGACTCATCACCAAGCCGCCCGGTAAGCCGGGTGTTATGGAGGACCACCCGGCGCAATTCCGGGTCCGCCAGCGAAAGCGTCATGGGCAGGGCGTAGCTGGCGTCGTGAATTCGGAACGCCAGAGGCTCGGCTCCGGTCGTGACCGGAGCCTGGCGCATGGATTCCGGCAGATACTTCCATTCGACTGGGACGGCGCCGACCGGCGCAGGCACGGAGACCAGCAATGCCGCGTCGGCATCCACACGCACGAAACCGTGAAACAAGCCCGGCAAAGGCGAGGCCAGAGTGAGCAGTGTGACGGTGTGGGGCAGGTCTTTGAACTCGGTTTCCGCTGTGACGGTGATCAGCCAGTTGGTGAGCGGTGTCGCGCCGGGTTGGGGTCGGAGCACCAGAAAGCGGCTGCCACCGGCTTCTTCACGCAGACTCCAATCCAGCAACCGATCGCCTGTCACGAAGCGAAGTTCGCCTTCGCCGGACAAGACCAGCGCAATTTCCTTCGGCTCGCCCTGGATGACGTCAATCTTGAGGAGGAAGGTATGGCTGAACTTTTCGAGGGTCGCACGGAGCGAGTGTTGCAGCGCGGTGGCATAAATGGGTTTGGCATGGGCGGTGTCGAATCCCTGGAGATCGGCTTCAATGATCAGTTTCGCCCGGCCGTCTTCCAGGCCGCCGGAGAGGGAAAGGTTTTTCACCTCGGCCTTGGTGGCGGCGGGGGCGTTGGCAATAGTGCAGGCCAGCGCGAAGAGCAGAGCAATGAGCTTTCGCGAAGAATAGGGGAGCAGAATTGATTTCATAGAAACATATCGTGCGTTGGAAGGTTGACAACCGAGGAACCGCAGAGTCGCGACGGACGCAGAGGAACAATCGCCAACGGGCACTCGTTCTCCGCGGTTCTCGCGTCTCGGCGGTTTACGCGGGTGGTGGTTGTGGATAGCCTGCGCCCATGAAACCCAACCAGCTCACTCACGCGATCATTGGAGCTGCCATCGAGGTGCATCGCGAACTCGGCCCCGGCAAGCAGGAAGCGGCATACGAGCACGCGCTGGCGCATGAGCTTTCGCTCCGCAGTCTGGTACACGAGGTTCAACGGCCGGTGCCGGCTGTTTACAAGGGGGTGAAGCTGGAATGCGGATACCGTCTCGACGTGCTTGTCAACGGAACCGTGGTCGTGGAAGTAAAGTCGCTGGAGCTGTTGAACTCCGTGCATCAGGCTCAGGTGTTGACGTATTTGAAGTTGGGCGGCTGGAGGCTGGCCTTGCTGCTCAATTTCAACGTCGTGATGCTGAAAGACGGGCTGGAGCGGCTGGTGCTGGGATTTGAGGGAAACCGAAGTGAAACCGCCAAGACGCGACAGACGCAGAGAGGAATCATTGACAGCTCTAAGCCCGCGACCTTTGCCTGCGCGATGCACTGCGGTGATATCGAAGCAGAGGCCGTGGCCGGTCGAGTGCTCGCCGCAGCGGCCGAGGTGTTCCGGGAGTTGGGACCGGGACTGTTGCCGTCCGCTTATGAGATGTGTCTTTGCCACGAACTGCATCTGCGTGGCGTTCCGTTTACGCGCAAACAACCGCTGCCTCTCACCTACAAAGGCGTTGCCCTGCCGGAGCCGGACGAAGTGGAGTTGCTGGTGGCGGGACGCGTTGTGGTTCAGCCGCGGGCGTTGCGGCAAATCCAACCCGTGCATGAAGCCAGACTGTTGAGCCAACTGCGGCTCGGCCGGTGGCCGCTGGGATTGCTCATCAACTTCAACAGCCTCCACCTTGCCGAGGGAATCCGGCGTCTCGCTCTGACCTCCAAACGCACGGTCGGTGTGGTCGGCTGAATTCCTCAACCACCGAGACGCGATAAACGCAGAGAAGACAGATACACAACCTCTGCGCCTGTCGCGTCTCTGCGGTTGGAATGGAGTCATCATTTCCCTCCGATGCTCTTCGCCTGGCGAATCATCCATTCCAGTTTCTTGGGGCGCGCGTCGGCGCCATAGACCTCCGGCACGCCGCTCAAGTAACCGAGCAACGCATCCGGCGTGACTTCGGCGGCAAACGGACTCACCACGAGCCATTCGGCAAACGCGCTGGCGCTCGCGGCAAGGCGCATGGCGGGGCTGGCCTGTTCCAGCGTTGCGGCATTCCCGGTGTAAGGCACGGCCCACTCGTGTTCGCGGTAATCCGTCGTGCCGGGCATCTTGAAACGCACGCGCACCATGCAAAGCGGCCCTTCGCCGGCGGGATTTACTTCCACCGTGTAAAGCGCGTTGCCGGCTTCCTGCGCGGCGATCTCGGCGGCGTCCACGGTGTTGTCGCGGAACTGCTCCTTCGTGAGCTGATGCCTGGCGTAGCCGATCTGGCGATACGCCGTGACACGGTTTGGATTGAATTCCACCTGCACCTTCACGTCCGATGCGGCGACCTGCAATGCGCCCGCAAGTTGCGCGGCAAATTCCGTGGCGGCTTCGTCCGGCGAATTGATGAACCCGTATCGCCCATCGCCGTTGCGCGAGAGCACTTCCAGCAAATCATCGTTCAATCCTTCCCAGCCGATGCCGAAGCAATCCAGCGCCACACCTTGCTTGCGATGCGTCTCGACCGCGTGCTTGAGGGATTCCGGTTCGACGTTGCCAAGATTTGCCGCGCCATCAGTGAGCAACACAACGCGGTTGAGGCCGTGGGCGAGGTAATGACGCAACGCCGTCGCGTAGGCGAGGTTCATTGCTTCTTCGAGATTCGTGCCGCCTTGCGGGGTGAGGCCGCTCACTTGATCGAGCACCTCGCCGGCTTGGTCACCGGAGAAGCCATCCGCGACCAACCGCGCGGTGCGAGCGAAGGTGATGACACTGAGTTTGTCCTGCGGCTGCAACTGCCCGGCGAGCACGCGCAACGCTTCGCGAATAATCTGCACGCGATCGGCGCGTTCCATTGAGCCGGAATTGTCGAGCAACAGCACGACGTTCAACGGACGCCCCGCCTGCCGGCCTGCCGCGCCGGTCTTGAGCGAGAAACGCAGCAGGTCGCGATTATGTGCAAACGGATACCGCGCGCGTTCCCACGCGAAGGCTAGTGGGGCAGGCATCTTGCCTGCCTGGGCCGACAGGCTGGAAGCGCTGTCGGACGGTGACAGGCCGGAGGCACTGTCCCACTGCGGCTCGGGATCGCGATAATCGAAAGCGTTGATGAATTCCTCGGCGCGCACGGAAGCTGGGTCCGGCATCTGGCCCTGCTCCAGACTCGCCGCCGCGAGCTTGAACGCGACGTCGCTGACGTTGAGCGAGAAAGTGGAGAAGGCATTTTCGCTGGTTTGGATTTCGGGTTGAGGAATGGGGGCGTTGGTTGCGGGTTTGCGGCTGGGTGACACGTCTTGCTCAAGAGCCGTTGTTGCACCGAGTGCTTGATGGGCAGCTTCGATCACCTCCAGATCGTTTGGAGTTGCACGGACCAGCAAAGTGCCCGTGCGATCGTTCCAAAAGACTGCTTTTCCTGCCGAGTGCAGATCAACTCCGAGCGTCGTATAAAAATTGAGAACCCCGTTCTGAAGTTCGTCCATGGAGTTGGTCCTGGTGACAGAGAGCTCACCAAGGCTTTCCAACCCTTGGTAGAATTTATCTGGATCAAGTTTGTAGGTGCGCATCACCAAATGTGCGTCCACTGCTGCGTCCGCTCGTGAAAAAACAATTGCGTAGTCTTCAATGGAATACTTGATCGGTATGTCCGAAGCCTTGGTGATTGCATCGAGGAGGTCAACCAAACGTACGTCGCCCCCCTTGGCATTCAGGTTAATGGCAACAGTGTTCATGTCCACCGGTGCTTTCGGAGCGGCGATGGGCCGGCCGGTAGTTGGATCCACCGTGGGCGCTGTGTCAGGATTGATGATGAAGTTGACACCTTTTTTCTCCGGGTCGTGCTCCCTGACTTCGTCGGTCAATTGGCGAACGGTCTCTGCCAATGACAATCCCTGAAACGACGTCGGGTTTAGGCGAATTCGCCCGAGCTTGTCAGCAATTGTTTTTCGATTACCGCTCGTGTAGATGAGATTCTTTCGCGTGCCGGTTTGGGCGGCCTGTTGTTGCTCACTGGCCAGGCTCAGGTAGTAGCCTGCCGCCCGATTTTCAGGTTCGTTCTGGAGGACTTCCCGCAATTTGACTTCTGCGTCAGCGGCTTTGCCTGATTCCATCAGCACTCTGGCGTCCTGAAGGGCATCCCCTGCTCTCGCCACTCCTGCGTTCAGCACACCTGCACCCGCCGAGGTTGGAGGCAGCACGATGCTGCTTTGACTCCGGCCCAACGGCTGCTTGGCGGCCTCAAGCGCCACTGGTGAAGACCCCAATGGAACTACCGTGTAGCCTACAACGTTAGTGGAGTAAATGACCTGCGGAGTCGGCGAACCTGGAGTTGGCAGGGAAGCAGCCCCTGCTACGTTGACGCGCGGGACTGGTTGAGGCGAACTCGGTGGAACGCGACCAGTCGCGGGAGTTCGTCCGAGCGTGTCGAAGGCGTACCGCTCTGGTGCCGCCACTTGCGGTACTGGTTGCGCCGCCGGAGCGACCGGCCCAAGCAGGGAGAAGCCGCGTGACCGGGCTTCAGCAGTTGGCCTCTCCATTCGAAGCGCGCCACCCTCCGAAGGCAAATCGCCCAGCACGGGCGCCTTGTCGGCCTCCGGTGTGGCCACAGGTTTGCGCGCCACTGACAACTCACCGAATGTCGGATAACCAGGTGGGGCTGGTACCGACTCCGCCGTTGGATACGCAGGCGCGGCGCCGGCGATTCCTGCGGTGAGCTGCCGGGGTGATGGGGGCGGTGCCAAGGCCGGCAACGGCGCGACCTTGCTCTCAACGGACTCAGCAAGTCGGCCACGCACGGCTCCTTGCGGCGGTGCGGCTGGCAGTCCGTAACGACTTTGAAATTCACCCGCCATCGTTCCGGCGGCGGGTTGGCCTGCATTCGTGAACAAATCCAAGGAGCTGTCGTTGTCTAAGTCAGTCCATGCCAAGGGAGTCCCCGCCGCTGCCTTACCTTCGGCGGCCACCTCCGGCAAAATGCCCTCAGCCGGCAGGGGCAGGCCGGTGGTTGGTGAAACGCCGCGGTTCTGAAGGGAATCGTAACGGGCAACGAAACGATTGTCAGTGGAATGAGGCAAGGCTGGTCGTTCCAGCACTCCTGCCCATTCCGGGTCGCTCACACTCTGCGCCACGACCGCCTCGCCAGCTTTCCTGCCTTCGGCAACGCTGCCGGGACGTCCGCCACCCGCCCAAGTCCCAAATTGGAGACCCAGTTCCGAAGCATCCCGAGTCGCGCTTGCGGTCACCTCAGTCTCAGGCTCGGCCGGTGTGGGCAGAACAATCTGGGCGGATAGATTGCGGTATATCACGGTGTTGTCATATCGCTCGGACAACTGCTCGCCCCGCGCGTGCTGAAGCTGCTGTGGAGGGACCGGGTTGGGTTGAATCGCAGAACTAATCGCCTCATCCAAACGCTTGTTCACATTGGCCGAATTTTCGGAAAACATTGCCACCTGCGGCGGAGTGCTGGCAGATCGCCGGAAGAACCAGTTCCGAGACTGACCCTCGGCGGGTTCCAGCGTAGGCGGAAGTCCCACCGGGCCGAGGACGTATGTTTCGCCGGCGACTGACGCGGGCAGTTCACCCTTTATGTAGTCTTTGATGTCCCCGAAAGTCGGCACGTCCGAGTCGGACTTGCCATGCTCAAGTGCCCACTGCTGTTTCGCCGAATCAAGCTGGCGAAGATTGTTGATGATGGCGTTGGCTTGGGACGTGTTTCGCGCACGGATGAAATTGGGCAGCGTAATGGCCGCCAGGAGCAGAAGGATCGCGGCGGCGGCAACGGGCACAAGCCACCTCTGTCGGCGCGGGAGCGGTGGGAGAAGCGGTTGCGGCTTGATCGTTTTGAACCCGGCCAAAAGCTTCTCGCGCCGTTCCTCGGAAAGTTTGAGGGATGCGGTCTGCGCATTCGCCGGCTCGCCCTGACGAACAGTGACTTCGCGCACGAGTCCGATGGTTTGCATCAATCGGTCGTGCAGTCGGGTCAGTTCCGGGTCTTGCGCGAGCTGGACGCGTAACGCGGCCGCGTCCTCGGCAGGCAATTCGCCCAGCAATAGCGCGGTCAGGCGTGCCTCGAGTTCCTCGCGTGGGGTTTGGGGAGAATCGGGGTTCATGGGATAACTCCGCTTTTGGCGAGTTCAGCAGCGATGGCTTTGAGCGCGTGGTGCAGCAGGTAGCCGACGTGGCCGGTCTTCAGCCCGGTGCGTTCGCCGATTTGTTGGTAGGAGAGGTCTTCGTTGAACTTGAGCCGGATGAGTTCGCGGCTGCGTTCATCGAGCGTTTCGAGACTGAGCCGTACCAAACCGATGCCTTCCAGGCGGGCGATTTGCTCATCGGGGAGAGGTTGGGGATCGGAAACGTCGGATCGGTCGGACAGATCGGACGACGGTGGATCAAATGGTACTATTTTGGCGGAATCCCGCCTCTGATTCAGGGCCAGATTGTGGACGGTGCGATAAAGCCATCGTCTAGGCTCGCGCACCGCCTCGAACTGGGCATGCAGTTTCATGAACGCTTCCTGAACCAGGTCCTCGGCCAGCTCGCGGGCGCCCGCCAGGCGCACCGCATAATTGAGCAGGGGCGTTTCAAGGGCTGCAAACAGCTCCTGAATCGTTTCCGCTCCGGGCGGTTCGGCACTGGCTTCGTCTGGTCGCATTACGGCCCTGTGTGGCGCGTTCTCACGATCGGTTTCCGTGGCGCGAATCTTCCCGGCGTGCTGGTCCGTGAAGGACATCGTGTTCCATTAGAGTGACACCTGACGGCGTGGTTTATTAGACGAAAAGTCCACGGCGATGCTCCCGCGCGCCAGGCGCACCGGCGGCACGATCAAAACTGGGGGAAACCCTTGGCCGGCCAGTACGAACTCTGGTTGCAGGTGCGGCCAAAGTTCGTTGCATCGGCCTCCGTCCCGCTGGTTCAAAATCTCAAGGCCCGGGCAGTGCTTGGTAGAACCGCAGCGGTGTATTTGTGGATGTGTGATCTTCGTAAACCCAGTCGCCGTTGAAATCGGCAAAGTTGGTTCGCAGCGCCGTCCAGGCGTTGAAGTTGGTGGAAGCTGTCAAAAGATAGCGGTGACCAGGAAAGCCAGTGATGCGTAATTGAATCGGCCAGACCTCCGGCATCACCGCAATGGACGGGCGATCCACTGCTTTGCGCAGGTTCAACCGTCCACCAGACCGGCATTTGCCAGCAAAGGCAGGCAGGGAATCCACCGAGGTGAGTAACCGTTCGATCAACTGCGGGGCAGGGGCCTGCGGGTGTTGTTCGCGCAACAGCGCCAGCGCGCCCGCCACCGCCGCCGCCGCCATCGAAGTGCCGTTCCGGCTGGCGTAGTGGAAATCGTTGGTGAAACCTGTCGAGTAGATGGCGGCGCCGGGGGCAAACAACGCCAGGTTGGTCGCGCCGTAATTGGAGAAACTCCAACTCGCGTCAGTGCGCGTGGAGGCCCCGACCGCCACCAGATTATCCAGTGCCAGACTCGCCGGATAGAAAGGCAACGCATCGGTGTTGCGGGCACTGTTACCGGCAGCAGCGGTGAACAGGATGCCGTCCGCTTGCGCCGACCAGATGGCGTTGGACACAGTGGCGGAGAAATCAGAGCCGCCCCAGCTCAGGTTGATGATGTGGGCGCCGTGGGTGCGCGCGAATTCGATGCAGGCGATCGCGTCCGAGTTGAACCCGTTGCCGGCGGCATCGAGAAACTTGCAGGCCATCAGTCGCACACGCCACGCCAGACCGGCAACACCTTTGGAATTGTCCGTCACTGCGCCAATGATCCCGGCCAGATGCGACCCGTGACCGTTCTCGTCCCACGGATCGTGATTGCCGGTGAGTGCGTTGAAACCGTGCGTGCCATCCAAGGGATTCTTCCAGAGGTTGGCGGCGAGATCTTCGTGGGTGTGGCGGATGCCACTGTCCACGATGGCCACGACCACGTTGCTGGCGTGGCGGAGGATGTCCCAGGCGTCCGGCGCATCAATGTCCGCATCCGGCAGGCCGCCGTTTTGACCGTAATTGTTCAGCCACCATTGCGTGCCGTCCTGGAAACGCGGATCACTGGGCAGCGTGGCGGCGGCCGAAACCACATAATCCGGTTCGGCGAAATGCACGAGCCCGCTGGCCTGATAACGCGCGACGGCAGCCGGCACCGTTTCACCTTCCGCCAGCCGGACGACGCGAACATCGCCTTGCGCTGGAAATGAGCGAACCACCTCATGTTGCTGCGCCGCGTGGAATTGTTCGAGCGCGGCGCGGTGGGCATCATCCCGCGGCAGCACGAGAATTCGATCCGGATGCCAGGAACTGGACATCGTGCCGGCGATGCTCCAGGACCCCAGCGCGATCCAAACGGCGGCCACCATCGCGCTTCGGGTTGACCGATTGCGAAACAGCGAGCGGAATGTTGGAGCCGGTTTCAAAGGACGTTGGGCGCAATCATAAAGCAACTGCGCTCGAAACGCAAAACCCTGGAGAATCGGTGATGCGCGGCAGCCTGGGGCACGGAGACGCGCCTGCGGTGTTCAGTCTCCCGGCAGTTTCGGGTTTTCCCATTCAGGATACACTTCCGGTCTCAACTGGCCGCGACGGATCAATTCTTCGAGGTCCCGGATGATCGTGCGGCGGGCGACGTTGAACTGCCGCGCGAGCGCAGAAATGTTCGGACGACCGCTGGACTGGCTTACGATTTCAAGAATCTGATTCTGCCGGCTGAGGCGGTCCGTCGAGCGGCTGAAGAGTTCCAGCGCATCCACGCGACGGGAGCGTTCCAAGGCCTCGAACTGGCGCACCACTTCGGCTTCGCCACATTCCTTCAACGCCGTGGCCACGGTGCGTTTGAGTTCATGCACGTCCACCGGCTTGGGCAAACAGTAGTGGGCGCGGCGCGGTCCTTGCAACGCCTCCAGTTGTTGCTGCACTTCGAGCGCGCCGGAAACGACGATGATGGGCACGAACGGGAGCAGTTCCTTGAACTCCGGCAAAAAGTCGAGGCCGAGTTCGCCCGCGTCGAGGACGTGATCGAGGATCAGCACCTGCGGCGCACACTTGGGGATGCACGCGAGCGCCTCGCTGCCGCTTTTCACCCGGACGAGTTGATATGGCGCCAGCGCCTCCTCGTAGATCTCGTATTGCAGATCGTCGTCTTCAACAATCAGGATCGTGGGAAGGTTTGCGTTCATACAATTCTCATTCCCGCTTCTCTTAATCATGCTCTCAACCCTCCCAGGTCGTACCCGGGATCAGGATGAAGCTTACGATCAAGATTATGGAGCGTGGTGAACATGGGTTTCAGATTCTGGTACGGCGGGCAGATCCCGCACCGGCAAAATCAGCGTAACGAGGCTGCCTTGGTTGACAACCGATTGCACCGCCAGTCCGGCCTCCATTCTTTTTGCCAGCTCGTAAGCCATCGAAAGTCCCAGGCCGGTGCCGCGCCGGGTGGAGAGGGCTTTGGTGGTGAAGAACGGCTCAAAGATGCGCGGCAGATTCTCCGGTGGAATGCCGCAGCCGAAATCCCGAACCGAGACTGCGACATATTCCTCGGTCGCGGCGGGCGCCAAAACCGTGCCCGCCGGCAGGGAATCCAACCGCCGCGTGGCGACGACCACCCGCTTGCGGTCGGTCATGGACTCGGCGGCGTTGAAAATGAAGTTAAGCAGAATCTGTTGAACACAGTCGCGGATGATGGTCACCTCGGGCAGATCGGCCGCGCGCTCGAAGTGAATTTCCACCTCGCGCAGAAACCGGTCGCCGAGCAGCTTGAGCGTGTCGTCCACTACGGCGTTCAGGTCGCAGGCCGCCGGCGACCGGGCGGAATCGCGGCTGAAGCCGAGCAACGCCTTCACGACGCCCGCGCCCTGGTCGGCCACCATCTTGATGCGGTCCACGCGCGTGTGGATCTTGTCCGGTTTGTCCAGGTTGTCCTCGATGATCTGCGCCGAGCCTTTGACGATGGAGAGGATGTTGTTGAAATCGTGGGCAAGGCCGGCGGCGAGCGTGCCGAGGGCGTTCATTTTTTGGCTATGCAACAGTTCGCGCCCGGCTCGTTCGAGTTCCTGCGTGCGTTCGGCGACCTTCTTTTCGACCTCGGCGTAGCTGCGCAACAATTGCCGGTGACGATTGAAGGCGAGACCGGCAAAGAACAGCGCCACCGCGAGGCCGGCGAGGGAAATGTAGAGCAAGCGAGGCTCTCTGAACCACGGCAGGGCGACGGCAAATTCCAGTTTCGCCGGCCGGGGATCCACATTGCCGTTGCGGTCCATGGCGCGAACCTGAAAGTAATGTTTGCCCGGCGGCAGATCCGTGAAAGAAACGGTGGTGGCTTCCTGGAACGGCGACCAGTCGCGCTCGTCCAGCCAGTAGGAGTACAACAACCGATGGCGGGGCGTGTGCTTCCACTTGTCCTGGCCGCTAAAACTGATCGTGATGGTGCCGCCTTCCGGGATCAGGTTTTCCAGTTCGGTGCGCGATTGAATCTGGGTCTGCGGCGGGTCGGGGTCGGCGTCTGCGTGGTAGAGACTCAAGCCGTGAGTAGTGCCGGCCCACAAGCGGCCACGCCGGTCTTCGAACACCTCGCGCACATTCGCGCCGGGCAGCCCCTCTTCCAATCCGTTCTCGATCCACGCCCCTTGCCGAAACCGGTGCAGCCCGCTGTTGGAGGCCACCCACACGCTGCCGTCGCGACCGCGCAGCAGATGGTTGACATGATCGAAACCGCTCCGCACCGTCAACCAGTCTTTGCCGTCAAATTCCCAGATTCGATCCGTCGTAGCGCACCAGATTTTACCATCGGGCATTTCAATGAAGCCTTGCGCGTCTTCAGGCACGGTGCTGTCCCCGACTGGAAAGCTCCGCCATTTTCGTTCGTGACACCACGCAATCCCCGCCTCGCCGTAGAGCCACAGGTCCCCGTTGCGGGCCGTGAACAGGCGGAGCGGGCGGGCGAAATCCACCCCCTCCGGCAAAGAGTACGGCAGCGGCTCGAAACTCCGGCCATCAAACGCCTCCAACCGGGCGTCCGCCGAGTCGGCCGCGCGGCCCGGATTGAGCACGCAAAGCCTTCCGTCCGTCAGCAAGCCCAAAGGACGGAACTGACGTTGACCCGGAGCCGGCGTGAGGACAGTGAATTCTCCGGCACCCGGCTGGAATTGCAGCAACTGATCGCCCGCATCCAACAGCAGACTTCCGTCCTTGAGCGCAAACAACGTCTGGATCGTGGCGCCAATCCCGACGGTGCCGGCCGGTAGCGGGTGTTCGCGGTGAAGATCATTATCGAGGAGGTGCAGGCTGGGACCGGCCAGGAAACAAAGTCTGCCGGCGACATCCTCCACGAAATTGTGAACCAGGGAATTGATTTTTTGAACCGGCTCCGGGCTGCGCCACAGCGGTAACGCATACCGGAACAAACCGTCGGAAGTCGCCAGCCAGAAGGCGCCGCTCGGTTCAACGGCCAGATCAAAATAACTCCGCGCCGCCAGCTCGCTGGTTTCGGTTAATTCCGTCTCGCCCGCGTTGCGTTGAAACAAGGAGTTGATGCTGGCGGCCCAAAGGCTTCGGTCCGGGCCGGACCATGCAAACCGAAGGCGCTCGCTGCCCATCGGAATGGCCGTCCAATGCTGTCCGTCAAATCGCACCACCAGCTTGCGGGTGGTTTCCGAGGCCTCCGCCAGCAGCGTGAGGCCGCCGTCGGGGTCTTCCCACGGCTCTTGCAGGTTGCGAAACCCGGCCGATGCCGGGGGCAGCCATTCTTGCCAATCACTCTCGGGTCGCAAGTTGCGCACCGGTCCTGGCGCCTTGGCCAGACCGCGCCGTCCGGCGATCCAGAGTCCGCCATCGCGCGCCAACGTCATGCCGGAGAAACTCTCCATCCCAGTCTGCGCCGCCGTGCGTAGCACCCGGGTCTGCGGTTTGTCCGGCGTTTCCGCATTAAACTCCATCAACCGGTCGGGCAGCAAAACCAACACGATGCCTTGCCGAACCGGACAGAGAGGCACGGCCCGCACCGGGGGTGAATTCCCGGCCCGCAGCGCTTCCCCAATCTCCGCCACGGGATGAACCATCCAGTTGCCGTCGCGGAACTCGCGCAAGCCTTGGGCAGTAACCGTCCATAATTGGCCTGCCGGGCTGCCATAAACGCGGTGGGGCAGGGCCGCGTCCGGGGCCGGAATGACATTCACCGAGTAACCGTCCAGTTCGCTGACGATATCGAGGTTGGGATGCTTGACGAGCACTTTGCCCTGTTGACTGAAGGTTACAGCCAGTCCCGCCGATTCTGGCAGGCCGTCCGCCCGCTTGAAGACGCGCCAGTTCGCCGCCGGTTGGCTCCAACCGGTTTCCGCCAGCGCCAACACCGCTGCTCCGAGGAGAATGAACCATCCCTTCGGCGTCATGGCGGGATTATTCTCCGTCCGCCGCGGCAACGCAACCAGAAGCCAGAGGGTGTGCGGCCAAACGCACAGTTCCCGCCACCGTCAAAGTGACGTAAGAATAGCGCGAAGACTTGGGAGAATCCTGGATGGCCAGACACGCACAAACCACAAACCGGCGAACCGTGACGGAGACGTTCCAGCGGAACGGAGTTTTTGCCGTCGGGCGCGGCGGGTTCACCCTGATCGAAGTGTTGGTGGTGATCGCCATCCTTGCCATCCTCGCCGCACTGCTGTTACCGGCGCTCAGTAAAGCCAAAGCCCGCGGGCTGCAGGCCGGTTGCCTCAACAATCTCAAACAACTGGCGTTCGCCACCCAAATGTATGCCGCCGACAACCAGGGCAAACTGGCGGAGAATCAGCCGGCACCGCACAACGGCGATTCCTGGGTCACGGGCAATCTGAAGGTTACGGCCGAAGCCACCAACACCGCGCTGCTCCGCCAGGGCAAACTGTATCCCTACGCCAGCCAGACCGGCACTTATCGGTGTCCCGCCGATTCCGCGCACACCGGCGGCGTGCCGCGCGTGCGCAGTTACGCCATGAATTCCTGGATGGGCAGCCGCCACATGGAGGCCTATCCCCGGCAATCCGGTTTTCGGACTTTCGTCCGCGACACCGAAACCGCCGCCGCCGGCCCCTCCACCTTGTGGGTGATCTCCGACGAACATGCCGCGAGCATTGATGACGGTTGGTTTCTCGTGACCATGGACGACAGCCGGCCCTTCGCCAGTTTTCCCGGCACCCAGCATCAACACGGATACGGCCTGAACTTCGCGGACGGCCACGCGGAGGTTTTCAAGCTGCGCGATCCCAAAACCCAATCACCCGAAGTGCGCATCAGCCATTACAACGCAGACTGGCTCCGTCTCAAACAAGTCACCACCAGCCGATGAAACCACCACGAAACCGTCTCCAACTCCTGCCGCGGGGGGTTCCCCGCTGTGCGCGCAACTCCCGGTGGGAGGGATCGCTGTTCCCCGCCGGCGCCCGACTCCCGGGCGCGAGGTTGCTGTCCCGGCAACAACAAATTCCGGTGTTGAGTTGGCGGGCAGATTCCTTCCCGATCAAAGTGATCGTGAAGACTTGACCGGCTGGCGCTGCAGCCACAGCCATCGCTGAACCCTTCAGCAAATCCGCGGCAATTGTTCGCCGCTGGGCATGTCCAAAATCCGGCTCGCCCCAATCCGGCTCTTCAGAACGACCAGCGGATTCCCCTTGTCGGTAACCGTCCCGATGCGCGTGGCCCCGGCGGCGACTTCATACGCGCGCAGGATAGCTAGCGCCTTCTCCGCCGCCGGCGCCGGCACAAACGCCACGAAACGCCCTTCATTGGCAACCTGCAGTGGTTCCAGTCCCAGCATCTCGCAGGCGGCGTGAACGTCTTCGCGCACGGGAATCAACTTCTCCTCAATGGCAATGCGCACTCCGGCGGCTTCGGCGATTTCATTGAGCGCGCTCGCCAGCCCGCCGCGCGTGAGATCGCGCAGGCAGTGGATTTCAATTCCCGCCTTCAGCAAGGCCAACACCGGTTCATGCACCGGGGCCGAGTCGCTTTCGATGGTGCTCTCGAATTGCAGGCCCTCGCGCACGGCCATGATCGCCATGCCGTGCCGGCCCAGATCGCCGCTCACGATGACCGCGTCCCCGGGCTGCACAGCTTGCGGCGCGATGTTCATCGGGTGTTCGATAACCCCAATCCCGCTGGTGTTGATGAACAAACCATCGCCCTTGCCTTTGTCCACGACCTTGGTGTCACCAGTGATGATTGGCACGCCACAGCGTTGCGCCGCGTCGCGCATCGAACACACCACGCGCCAGAGCGTTTCCATCGGCAGTCCTTCCTCGATGATGAATCCGCAACTCAGATAAAGCGGGCGCGCCCCGGCCATCGCGAGATCGTTCACTGTGCCGTGAACCGCCATCGAGCCGATGTCGCCCCCGGGAAAGAAAAGCGGTCGCACCACGTAGGAGTCGGTCGTCAGCGCCAGCTTGCCTGGGGGAACTGCGAATTGTGCCGCGTCGTGACGCGCATCGAGGATCGGATTGCTGAACGCCGTGCCGAACACGGTTTCCAGCAATTGATGCATTAACCTTCCGCCGCCGCCGTGCGCCATCAGCACGTGCGGGTATTGCTGGATTGGAATAGGGCATTGGGTTGTCATGGTTTTGCTTTCCAACGGATGAAAAGTGCCAACGGATCGGAACCGTCTGAACGGAATCCGTTGGCAAATTTCTTCCGTTGGAAAAGTCGTTTCATCGCTGGGTCGGACGCACGCCGCAGATTTGCAGGGCACGCTTGCCGAAATTGACTGCCAGGCCCACCGGGAGATGTAATGCCCGCAAGTAAGCCTGTGTCTTCCCGAGTTCATAAGGGCCGATATTGTCCTTGAGGGCGCTGACACAGCATAACACACGCTCCCCGACCAGCATCGCATCCACTGGGAAACGGCCAAGGTCGTCGCCTTGGAACTTCACCGGACTAAACAACTCCCCCCGCAGCGCCAGGCCGTGGTGTTGCCATTCTGCCCCAAGCAGTTTTGCGTAAACCGCCTCCCCGTAACCCAGCCCGTGCATCCGCCCCACCTCCAGCAATCCCGCTCGCACCGGCCGCAATACTGCCCGCAATTCCGGAGTCAGCAGCGGTTGAATGTGATCGTAATTCTCCGCCAAATCCATCGGCTTGTCGGCATAAGGCACACGCTCCACCTTGACCTTCTCCTGACCGAAGTTGACCAGCAACCCGAGTGATTTTCGCCAGAACTTCAAGTAGGAGATGATCTGCACATAATTGTCCTGCGCAAACCCGCCGGGGAGAGCTTTGAGCTCCAGCAGGATTTCATCCCAAGTCAGCGCATCGTATTGAAACGTGTGAACCAACCGTTCCCGATGCCGAAGCTCGCCTCGCTGCCTGGATAAAATTGAAATCCCGCGCCGCTGGCAGCACGCCAGGAAAGCCCGATGATACGCCTCCTCGGGATACCCCACGCCGACCTGGTTGTGAACATCAAAGAAACAACGGCGCAACCACCGTGTCTTGTCCGCAAACATCAACGCCATGAACTCCCTCCTGCCCGGCGAAGGTTCTTCGTGCGCCTCACGCTATTCGTATTCCATCCGTTGGGACTTTTCATCCGTTGGCCATCCCCGGGCGCCGATACCGATAATACGCCGCGCACGCGCCTTCGCTCGAAACCATCGTCGCGCCCAGCGGATGCTCCGGCGTGCATTTCCCGCCGAAAGCCGGACATTCGTGCGGTTTCTTCAAGCCCTGCAAAACCAATCCACTCAGGCACTCCGCTGGTTCTTCGACGGTATGGCTCGTCAGGTCAAACTTCTTTTCGGCATCAAACCCCGCGTATTCGTCATTCAACCCCAAACCACTTTGCGGTATCTCGCCCACGCCCCGCCATTTCCGCGGTACGACCTTGAACACCTTGCGGATCAGGTCTTGCGCCGGACGATTGCCTTCGCGCCGCACCGAGCGGGCATACTGATTCTCGACTTCGGCGCGACCGGACTCCAATTGCTGCACGCACATGAGGATGCCCTGCAAAATGTCCAGCGGCTCAAAACCGGTGACCACGATGGGCACGCGATACTTTGCCGCCAGCGGCGGATATTCCTCGTAGCCCATCACCGTGCAAACGTGCCCTGCCGCCAGAAACGCCTGCACGCGGCACTCCGGCGAAGACATCAGCGCCTCAATCGCCGGCGGCACAAGCACGTGAGAGATGAGCATGGAGAAATTCTTCAATCCTTTCTGCGCGGCTTGAAACACCGCCATCGCCGTCGCGGGCGCGGTCGTTTCAAAGCCCACGCCGAAGAACACTACTTCCCTGGCAGGATTTTGCTCCGCGAGCTTCACGGCGTCCAAGGGCGAGTAAACGATCCGTACGTCGCCGCCCCTGGCTTTGACCGACAGCAAATCCGTCGTGCTGCCCGGCACCCGTAACATGTCGCCAAACGAGGTGAAGATGACGTTCGGCTTCGCGGCAATTTCCAGTGCCTTGTCTATCATCTCCAACGGCGTGACGCACACGGGACAACCCGGGCCGTGAATGAGCGTGACTTGTTTCGGCAGCAATTCATCAATGCCAAACTTGACAATGGCGTGGGTCTGCCCGCCGCAAACCTCCATGATGTTCCAAGGCCGGGTGGTGACGCGATGAATCTCAAGGGCCAGTTTCCGGGCCAGGTCGCCGTCGCGATATTCATCGAGATACTTCATGGCAAAGGTGGGCGAGGCGAGGCTGCCGAAGCGTTGTTGTCCGACTCACGGTGGCGCCCGCCCCCGCGGTCCTCCGCAAAGTCGTCGAGTTCGTCCATCTTTTTCAGGTACTCGAAGATCTGTTGAGCTTCGGCCTCGTCCACTTTGCTCAACGCGAAGCCGACATGCACGATCACGTAATCACCCACCTTGGCCTCCGGCACGTATGCCAGGCAGGCTTCTTTGAGAATGCCGCCGAAATTGACCTTGCCCAGGCGCGTAAGCAAATCATCGCCCTGGATGCTTTCGATCTTACCTGGAATGGCGAGACACATGCGACGTGAAGTTAGCGGGTCGCACGGCGGGTAGCAACGATTTGCCCCAGGGAGATTCCGCCGTCATTAGGCGGCACGCGCTGATGCCAGTAAGGCTGGAAACCCTCGGTGCGCAGTCGCTTTACCGTCCGCTCCGTCAGATAGCGATTCTGAAAACAGCCGCCGCTTAACGCGATGCGCAATTCGCCGAGGCGTTTTGCCACAGCAACGATTGCCTCGGCCAGTGCGTTGTGGAACCGGGCGGAAACCGCGCCGACGGAGTTCCCGCGCTCCACGTCCCTGATGATTGCCTCGATCATCGGTGACCAATCGAGGATAATCTCGGATCTCGGACCTCGGACCTCGGATTTCCCCACGGCGGATGCCGCCGTTTGCAGTTCGCAGTTCTCCAGCCGTACGGGGTAGGCTTCCTCCGTCTCAACGCCCTCCAGCGCGAACTCCAAATCCATGGCCGCCTGACCCTCAAACCGCATTGTCTGCCGCAGGCCCACGAGCGAGGCGACCGCATCAAACAATCGGCCAACGCTGCTGCACCACGGCGAATTCACCGCCCGCGCCAACATCCCCGTCAGCGCCGCCATTTCGGTCGCCGAAAACCAAGCTGCAGATCTTTGTCCCAGGTGGGACAATAGTTTGTCATCTCCGGCGTTCATTTCGTACAGCAATCCGAGCGCGGCACGGCGCGGTTCCTTCGCCGCCGCGTCGCCGCCGGGCAATCGGAATGGCCGCCAGTGGGCAACGCGTTCGACTGATTCCTGAGTCACCCGGAAGAACTCGCCACCCCAAATTGTGCCGTCCGTGCCGTAGCCCGTGCCGTCCCACGCGACGCCAAGGACCGGGGGCTTCAATTCGTTTTCTGCCATGCAGGAGAGCACGTGGGCGATGTGGTGTTGGACGCTGATGCTGGCAGGGCGCGCAATGCGTTGGGCGCCTTCGGCGGGCTGTTGGTTGCCCGACCCGCCGGTCGAATCATCTGCGAATCGCGTCGAGAGATAATCCGGATGCAAATCGGCGGCGACAAATTCCGGCTTCGCTTCGTAAAGCTCTTGTAGGTCGGCTACCACCCGGCGAAAAGCCCGGTTTGCCTGTTCGGTTTCCAAATCGCCGATGTGCTGGCTAAGAAACACCTGGTCGCCCAAGGCGAGCGCCACTGAGTTCTTCAAATGTGCGCCCACGGCGAGCACCGTTTCGGATTTCGGATTTCGGATTTCGGATTTAAGAACGACCGGCAGTGGCGCGTAACCACGGGCGCGGCGCAGAACCATCTCGCGATCCAGCATCACGCGCACAATCGAGTCATCTACATGGCGCGCGATGGGGCGGTTGTGAACCAGAAAGGCGTCCGCAATGGTGCCCAGGCGTTCGCGCGCCTCGTGTTCGTCGGTGCAAATCGGTTCGTCGCTCAGGTTGCCGCTGGTGGCGACGATGGGAAAGCCGAGTTCGGCCATCAGCAGATGATGCAACGGATTGGACGGCAGCATGACGCCAAGGCAGGGGTTGTTCGGGGCAATGGACTGCGCCAACAGATGAAAAGCGCCAACGGATTCGTTTGCTTCAGTTCTCATCCGCTGGCACTTTTCATCCGCTGGCGCAGCGGCGTGTCCGCGTCTGAGTAGAACAATGGGCGATTCGGGGGAAAGGAGCAGACGCTCCTCCAGCGTCGAGACTTCGCAAACCGCTTTCACGCTTTCGAGCGAAGGGAACATGAGCGCCAGCGGCTTTTCCTCGCGATGCTTGCGCTCGCGCAAACGGCAGACCGCCGCGTCGTCGCGCGCGTCCATCAGCAAGTGGAATCCGCCGATGCCTTTCACCGCGACGATTCGACCGTTGCGAATGGCGCCAGCGGCGGCAAGCAGGGCGTCGTTGCCCCGTGCGAGATTGCGGGGCGGTTCGTTGACTGGTCTGTAGCCGCCGACGTGAGTCGGCTCTGACTTATCGCCGCGTTCAGATGGAGCCGACTCACGTCCGCTGCTACGAGAATCGAGAATTGTCCCGGGCCAGAGTTCGAGTTGCGGGCCGCAGACGGGGCACGCGTTTGGCTGTGCGTGGAATCGGCGGTCGTTCGGGTCATCATATTCCGCCCGACACGCGGGACACATCTTGAAGCTGCGCATCGTGGTGTTCGCGCGGTCGTAGGGCAAAGCCTCAATGATGCTGAAGCGCGGTCCGCAATTCGTGCAGTTCGTGAACGGATAGCGGTGGCGGCGATTTGCCGGGTCAAAGATTTCGCGCAGGCAATCCGGGCACGTGGCAATGTCCGGCAGCACGAGCGCGGTCCTGCCGCCGTGCGTGTCGCTGTTGCGGATAAGGAAGCCGTCGTAGCCCACGGCATCCAGCCATGTGACTTCGCAACTCTGAATGAAACTGCGCGGCGGCCGCCCGGCCTCGACGCGATGGCGAAATTGTTCCAGCGCGGCGCGCGCACCCTCGACCTCGATGAAGACCCCCTGCGGGGAATTGTTGACCCAGCCGGCGAGGCGGAGTTCGTTCGCAAGCCGATGCACGAACGGGCGGAAACCGACCCCCTGCACCGCGCCGCGCAACGCCAGTCGCAACCGCACGGCGGCCGGGTCAGGTCTGGGCTTTCGAGTCGTCATCGTCCGGGTGGCGGGTTATTCTGGCGTCGCTTGTGTTCAATGCAATCATTCTTCCACGGCCACCCAGTGTCAGCTTTACGTCGCTTGGCAAGAACTGCGCAAGAATTGTCAACGCAGGTATAGCGGGTTGACTGCCGTTCTGAAAGGTTTATGGCAGATAAGACCCAATCGGGCTGCCGGTGGGTGGTGGGAGCATACATGCATGAAGTCTCAATCATGGCGGAAGCGGTGCGGCTGGCCGTGGAATCGGCACGGGCCGCCGGCGCACGGCGGGTGACGGGACTGCGGCTACGCGTCGGGACCTTGAGCGGCGCCGTGCCGGAAGCGATGGAATTCGCCTGGGACGTGGTGCGACGCGACACGCCGGCGGCCGAGGCATGGCTCGCGATCCAAACCGTGCCCGCAGCCTGCTGGTGCGCCGCATGCAAGGCCGAGTTTGCGTGCGAGGATTTTCTCGGCGAATGTCCGGAATGTCACGGCGTGAGCAACGAATTGCGGCGCGGACGGGAACTGGAAATCGCCTCAGTGGAGCTTGAATGATATGTGCAAAGAATGTGGATGCGGACTCGGCGGTGGCGACGTGAAGATTGGCGGTCACGACCACGACCATCACCACGATGACGGCCACGGCCATCATCATCACGGCCATGGCCATTCTCACTCCCACACCCACGAGCACGGACAGGGCAGCCGAACAGTAACATTGAACCGTTCGCTCATGGAGAAGAATGACCGGCTGGCCGAGCGGAATCGCGGTTTCTTCAAAGCCAAGAAGCTGCTCGTGTTAAACGTGGTTTCCTCACCCGGCTCAGGCAAGACCACGTTCATCGGCGAAACCGCGACGCGGCTGGCGGGCCAACTGCGCGTCGGCGTCATCGTCGGCGACCTGGCCACGGACAATGATGCGGCGCAGTTGCGGACCGCCGGAATTCCCGTCGTGCAAATCACCACCGGCACGGTCTGTCATCTGGATGCCGAGATGGTTTCCAAAGCCGCGGCGCAACTTGATCTCGACAAACTGGACGTGCTCGTCATCGAAAACGTCGGCAACCTCGTTTGCCCGGCGGACTACGATCTGGGTGAGGACCTGCGCGTGGTGTTGCTCTCCACGACCGAGGGCGAGGACAAACCGCTCAAGTATCCGCCGATGTTTCATTCAGCCAACGTTGTCATCGTGGCCAAAAACGATCTGGCGGCAGCCGCAGGTTTCAATCGCCAACAAGCGCTTGCCAATCTGAAACGCATCAGCCATCACGCGGAGATTTTTGAGCTATCGTCCAAGACGGGCGAGGGGATGGAGGCGTGGCTGGACTTTCTGGCGAAACAGCGCGAGGAACGATCCAACAGATAACCAGTGGCGACGGATTGTCTCCACCTGCTTGGCGCGGACGACCAACTTTGTGTTGCATATGCAACACAACGCTGGTCGTGGTGAACCTGGCGGCTTCGGCCTATCTGCTGGGACATTTCATCCGTTGGCGATTTCTTTGAACACCGTGCCATCGGGGCGGATGAGGCGGATGCGCAACGGCACCTGGCCGGCGGCGTGCGTGGCGCAACCGAAGCAGGGGTCGTAGGCGCGAAAAGCCATCTCGACCCTGTTGAGCAGGCCATCGTTGACAACGCCCTTCTTGATCAAACCCTTTGCCGCCTTGTCCACGCTCATGGCGATGCGGGCGGCGTTGTTCTGCGTGGCGACAATGAGGTTGGCCATCTTGATCAGCCCGTTCTCATCGGTTTCGTAGTGATGGAACAGCGTGCCGCGCGGTGCTTCGACAACGCCGATGCCGACGGATGGTTTCGCGGTCGGAAGGTTGCGGATGTTGCTGCTGGTGATTTCGGGATCGTTGAGCAGTTCGACCATGCGCTCGGCGGCCTGGATGATTTCGACCACACGTGCCCAGTGGGTGGCCAGCGTGTGATGAACCGGCTTGCCGCCGAGCGTATTGAAGAATTCCTCGCACGCTTTCTGCGCGAGCGGTGTGGCCATGCCATCGGCGGCATTGAGGCGCGCGAGCGGCGCAACCGCGTAAATGCTGCTTTGCGGGCCTTCCTCGAAACCGTGCCAGCCGAGCGGTTTGAGGTAACAAAACTTAACATAGCTCCAGGGTTCGACGTGTTCGGCCACGAAATCGCGATACCGTTGCACCGGGAACTTCGCGTATTCCTTGCCGGTTGGATCCACCACGCGGAGCAGGCCGTCGTAGAAATTGACTTTGTTCTGCGCGTCCACGAGGCCCATGTAATAAGTCCGGTGCGTGTAGGTGTCGCCGGTGATGAGCTTCACGTAGTCGGGGTTTTTGAGCACGATGTCTTTGAAGACCTGCAGCGTGAACTGGGCGAACTCGAGCGCGTCCTTCGCCAGTTCCTTGAACTGCGGCAGGTCTTCGGGCTTGAGCGGTTTGGAAACGCCGCCGGGCAAACCGAACACGGGATGAATGACCTTGCCGCCGAAATACGCGATCAATTCCCGCACCCGCCGCCGCATGGAAATCACCTTCTTGCCGACTTCGACGCCGACTTTGCCGATGACGCCGACAACATTGCGTTGCGCGGCGGGCGCGTCCGGACCGACGATGAAGTCCGGACCGCCGAGAATGTAAAAGTGCAGCGCATGGTCCTCAAACATGAAAGCGTTATAGACCAACTCGCGAATCTTGCGCGCAGCGGAAGTGGGTTCGACTTTGTAGAGATCGTCGAGCGCCTTGGTCGCAGCCATGTGATGGGCCGTGGGACAAACGCCGCAGATGCGACTGGTGATTTGCGGCATGTCTTCGGCGGGGCGACCGATGCTGAACACCTCGAAGCCGCGCAACTCGGGAATTTGCAGGTAGGCGCGCTCGACATCGCCGGCTTCGTCAAGGAACACGTCAATTTTCCCGTGGCCTTCGAGCCGGGTGATGGGGTCAATCGTCACGCGGCGGTGCTCCGCCTTTGCGGCGGCAACGGCGCGTTGCGCGCCTTCGTTCCAGACTTTTCGGGTGGCGGGGTTCATAACTTCAAATTGTAGCAGCCGACGTAAGGAGGCTCTGACATTCGGGCGGAGAAATAGTGAGCCTCCTTACGTCGGCTGCTACAGGAAGTTGGAGGCTCGTGCTCATGGCTTCGCGCTTTCTGATTCAAGCGGCAAATCCACTTTTCGCCGGAGCAGGCTCTTCGCGAGGCCGTATCGGTAAAACGTCCCGACGGGATCGGGGATGCCGGCTTCAATCTTTCGGACTTCCGCTTCGTCCTTGGAAGCCACGTTGGCGCAGAGCGAGGAGAGAATCTTCGCGCCCTGATCGCGCACGCGCGACGTCGGTCCAAAACAACCGGTGCAAGGCATGTTGCCGCAGGTGCAGGCGGCCTCGCATCCGCCGCGCGTGGCCGGCCCCAGGCACACGATGCCTTGCGCGAGGAAACACAAGTCGGGATCGAGTTGCGTCAGGTGCGGGCGCTTGAACTCCGTGAAGCTGACGTTCGTGGGCTTGCTGGCTTTGCGCGGGCATTCGTCGCAAAGGGCAATGTCCGGCGCAAGCACGCTGCCTTTGGGCGGGAGCTTGCCTTCGAGAATCGCGCCGATGGCTGCCTTCGTGATCTTCGGCGTCGGCGAGCAACCGGGGATGTAGTAATCCACCTCCACCACCTGATCCAGCGTGCGGACGACGTTGCGGAATTCGGGCAGCGTGACCCGGTGGCCGTTGTTCTGAAACGAAATCTGCGGACGCGTCTTGGCCTCGTTCACCATCGTCGGCGTTTCTTCATAGACGAAACGCAACATTTGCTCGCGCGAAAACTGGTTGGCCAGTCCGGGAATGCCGCCGAGGTGCGCGCACGCGCCGTAAGCGATGATGAACTGGCTCTTGCGCCGGAGCAGATGCGCCATCTCCTCCTGCTCGCTCGTGCGAATCGCGCCGTTGATGAGCGTGGCGACGATGGATTTGTCAGGCATCGCTTCCACGTCCTTCTTCTTGAAATCCATCGCGCACGGCCAGAGCACGATGTCCACCGCCTCGACCACACCGAGAATATCCTCCGCCAAATCCACGACGGCTTCTTCGCAACCACCACATGAGGCGCACCAGTAAATGCCGATTTTGGGTTTAGGTTTCATAGCTCGCAGAACTTTCACGTTCTCCGATTCTGCTCTCATTAACACCCCGCTTCAGCGGGGTGACCGGCAGCGGGCGAAACCAGGAAACCGTTTCAACGGTTTTCCGTGTTCGACCGAAACCGTTAAAACGGTTTCTATCCTCCATCGATTTGCGTTCACCCCGCTGAAGCGGGGTGTTAATGAGAACGGCACTACCGCCATTCAGAAAAGAACTGATGTTTCCACGATCAGGCATGAGCCACCTCCGCTTTGTTGCGTCGGCCAGCCCGTTGGTCCGCGTGTACTTCGCCTTCCAACTCCGCCATCTCACGGTCCCAATCCGCGAAGCGTCCCGGCAAATTTAGCGGGCCGAGGGCTTTGACTTGTTCGACCATCTCGTTGATGACCGTTTTCACACGCTCACCTTCGGACGCGGAAATCCACTCGATGCGGACACGCTGGTCCTTGATGCCCATGTCGGCCAGCATGCGCTTGAGCATTTGAAAGCGGCGCATCGTCTTGTAGTTGCCCTCGACGTAGTGGCAGTCGCCCAGGTGGCAGCCGCCGATCAGCACGCCGTCCGCGCCGCGGGCCAGGGCATCGAGAATAAACTGCGGGTCCACGCGGCCCGAGCACATGAGGCGGATGACGCGGACGTTGGGTGCGTATTTGAGCCGCGAGACGCCCGCGAGGTCGGCGGCGGTGTAGGTGCACCAGTTGCAGAAGAACGCCACGATACGCGGTTGCCAGGCGGCGTTTGGTTGAGGAGAAGGATCGTTCATGTGGCACGCCCGGATTTTGGTGTTGGCGGGTTTGTGCAGTCGTAGTAGATTTGTCCCCAATGAATGTGATGGCCATCAAAGATGTCGTTGAACGGAAGCCCTTCCAGCCTTTCACAGTGCGTCTCAACAACGGTGCGCAATACACGTTCAAGGAGCCGAGGGACTTCGGCGCCCCCAAGAATTATCGTGAGATTGTCTTTTTCGGTGATTCGGAGTTGGTGCTGATTGATCCCGAGAGCATCACGGAAATCATCCGCAACTGACGACAAGGCACAGGAACTCGCGGACAAGGCTGTCCGCGCTCCTTGGGTTTCGGATTTCGTTATTCGGTTTTTCACGCCAGCACTCCTTCGATCTCGCTGAAAATCTCCTCATCCTCAAACAGGTTCTGTCTGATCGAGCCGCTCGGGCATGAGGCAACACACGTGCCGCAGCCTTTGCAGAGCGCCGCGTTGATCGTCGCCTTCTGCTTGCTCTCGTCAAACATGATCGCGGTATAAGGACAAAGCGGGATGCATGATTTGCACCCAGAGCAATCGGCTTCCTCGATGTAGGCAGTGTTCGGCTCCTGCTCGATGTAACCTTTGTCAATCAACGACAGCGCCTCCGCCGCTGCCGCGCCTGCTTGTGCGATGCTGTCGGGAATGTCCTTCGGCCCCTGGCAACAGCCGGCGATGAAAATTCCGTCGGTGAACGTGGCCACAGGCGCGAGCTTGGGATGGCGTTCGAGAAACCAGCCCTCCGAACTGCAACTCATGTTCAGCAACCGCCGCATGTCCTGTGCGTCGGCCTGCGGTTCCATGCCGGTGGCCAGCACAATCATGTCCACCGGGATGCGCCGCACGAAACCGGCCAGCGTGTCCTCGACGCGGATGACGAGCTTGCCCTCCTCCTCCGGCGAGAGCGCCCAATCGGTGACCTCGGCGACGCGCCCGCGCACAAACTGAATGCCGTCCTTGAGTGACTTGTCGTAGAACTCTTCACAGCCTTTGCCGGGGGCGCGGATGTCCATGTAGAAAATGGTCACGTCGGCAGCCGTGTGTTCGCGGATGAGTTGGGCGAGCTTCATCGAATGCATACAACACGTGCGCGAGCACCAACGGTTGGTCTTCATGTCGCGCGAGCCGACGCAGAGAATGAATCCGACCGACCTGGGATGCTGCCCGTTGCGCAAGAGGATTTCGCCGGTCGTCGGTCCGCTGCTGTTGACGAGGCGCTCGAGTTCCAGCGAGGTGAAGACATTCGGATAACGCCCGTAGCCATATTGCGGAATGCGCGTGGCGTCGAAGAGCTTGTAGCCCGTGGCCACGATGATGTTGCCGACTTTGATTTCGACGAGTTCCTCCTTCTGCGTGAAGTCAATCGCGTGCCGGTCGGCGCAGGCTTCCACACAGGTCTGTTTGCACTTGCCGGTCTTGACCTGGATGCAGCGATCCGGATCAATGACGACCACCTGCGGCACGGCTTGCGGGAACGGGATGTAGATCGGTTTGCGTTTGCCGAGGCCCACATTGAATTCATCCGGGAACTTGCCTTCCTTGAACACGCACGCCTTGATGCATTCCTGGCAGCCAACGCAGAGTTCCTCGTCAATGAAACGCGGCTTGCGCTTCACCGTCACGCTGTAGTTGCCCACGTAGCCTTCGACCTTCGTTACCTCGGAGTAAGTCCAGAGAGTGATGTTGGGGTGCGACCGGATGGCGGACATTTTGGGCGTGAGGATGCAGGCTGAGCAGTCGAGCGTCGGAAAGGTCTTGTCCAGTTGCGCCATGTGGCCGCCGATGCTCGGCTCGCGCTCGACGAGCGTGACCTTCTTGCCCGCGTTCGCCAGCAGCAACGCTGCATGAATGCCCGAGATGCCGCCGCCGATAATGAGCGTGTCCGGATTGATGGGGACGCGGGTCGGTTCAAGCGCCTTGTGAAAGCGCACCCGACGAATCGCCGCGTGTGCGAGCGCCCTGGCCTTGTCGGTGGCGGCGGTGCGGTCAGTATGCACCCACGAATCGTGCTCGCGGATATTGACCATTTGGAAATAGAACGGGTTCAGTCCGCCCGTCGCGACGGCGTTGCGGAAGGTGTGCTCGTGCAACAGCGGTGAGCAGGACGCGACGACCACGCGATTGAGTTGATGCTCCTTGATGTCCTGCTGGATCAACTCCTGCCCCGGGTCAGAGCACATGTACTTGTAATCGCGCGACACGACCACGCCGGAAAGCGTGGCGACGAATTGTGCGACCGCCGGGCAATCCACCATCGCTGCGATGTTGCTGCCGCAATGGCAAACGTAGAAGCCGACGCGAACGTCGCCGTTCTTGCCATTCGTTTTCATGAGAAGCAATGGGTTGAGTTCAAGCCGCCACCGGCTCTTCCGGCAGCGGTTTCATCGGCACAAAGTTGCGATTCAGTCCGAGTTCCTTTGGCGTCAGACCAAACGCCAGCCCCATCAGTTGCGTGAAATACACCGTGGCGATGCGCGTCGGCCCCCAGCGCCGGTCAATCTGGTCGTGGTAGGCGTCCATGTTGAACTGGCAAAGCGGGCAGATGGTGGCGATCACGTCCGCGCCGCGCCGGACGGCTTCCTTGAGCAGGATGTAGGTCATGCGGAGCCCCGCTTCCGGCACCGTGCCGGTCAGACTGCCGCCGCAGCACTTGGTCTTGAGCGGGTAGTCAACGACCTCAGCGCCCAGCGTGGCGAGCAGGCGGTCCATCGTGGTTGGATTCCACGCGTCGTCGAAAGTGGCGTAAGGGCGGACCACCTGGCAGCCATAATAAGGCGCGACCTTCAGACCTTTCAGCGGACGCACGACCTTTTCCTTGATGACATCCAGCCCGACGTCGTGGATGAGCACGTCGAGCGGGTGGCGAACCTTGGTGCTGCCGGTGTAGGTGAGATTGGCGCTGTTGAGCGCACGGTGGACGCTGTCGCGAATGTCGGGGAAGTCGGTGATGTTATGCTTCGTCTTGTTAAGCACGAGATAACAGGCGCTGCACGGGGTCAATAAATCCTGTGGGCCCGTCTTCTCTGCAATGGCAAGGTTGCGCGCGGCCAGCACGCCGGCCTTGGCTTCGTCCACGGACATGTACGCGGTGGCGCCGCAGCAGTTCCAATCTTCCAGTTCCTGCAACTCAACGCCCAGATGCTTCATTACGGGTAGAAGGGATTCCTCGTAAGCGCGGCCCAGGCCTTTGAGCGAACAGCCGGGAAAATAACTGTACTTCATGCAGCCTCCTTTGGTCTGGCATTGTTGTTACCAGCCGCGGCGAGCATTTTCTGCAACTCGGCCTGATGTTCGATGCGTTCAGCCCGGAGGACGAAACGCCCCGTCCGGATCAACCCCAACCCCAATCGCCAGGAACTGAACACGGCGCGCCAGTTGGCCTTGAGGAACAGCCGCATCACCAGCAACGTCTCGGTGATGCGCCCCTTGCGACGAACCATGTCGGAGAATTCTGTTGCCAGAATGGGAATCGGAAATCGCTTCGGGTAGATGCCCTCCTTGATGGCGCGCTGCTTGAGGGCATACATGATGTCTGTGATGCGAATCTGCCGTGGGCACTCGACGGTGCAGGCGTAACAGGAGGCGCATAGCCAGACGGTCTTGCTGCTCAACACCTCGTTCTTGAAGTCAGCCCGCACCAGGGCCATGACCTGACGCGGTGAAAAATCCATGTAGATGCTGAGCGGGCAAGTGCCGGAGCAGGTGCCGCACTGGATGCAACTCTTGAGCTGCTCGCAGCCCGAGACGCTCATGATCTCGTCCGCGAACCCTCGGACCCGGTCGGCTTCGTATTTGATCGTGCGCCGAATTTCCATCATGGCCGGGCTCCTTTCAGACGGTGGGCGATGCACTCGTTGGGGATTGAAAACAAAAGCCGCCCTACGGGGAAGGCGTGGCCGCCTTTCGTCGAGAACCGCCGTCTGGTCGGCTTGTTTCTCACAGCGACTAAGTACAGATTGCACGGGCTGTGTGCCGGGAACGGCCAATCGCCGTGTCGGCCCGGCTGATTCACCGCCACTGCCTGCCATCTCAACTTCGAGAATGGTGCAGCAAACACCAGCCTTCCCCACCCCTTTTGGCAATTCCTAGCCATTTCTTGCCCTGCCACACCGGGGGTTACCGTTGAAGCAACGGGACAGATTGCCGGCGGCGACTCGCCGCCAGTTGGACGTGAGTGCATCCCATGGCGTCAATCCGATGGCGTCAATTGACACCCTTCAGGCCGGTTGTTACCGTCGGCGCTCCTGAGAACCGATCATGGATTACAAGAACACACTCAATCTGCCCCGCACCGATTTCGCGATGAAGGCCGACCTCGTCACTCGCGAACCGGAGCGTCTCAAAAGATGGGAAGCCGCCGGTCTTTACGCCCGGATCCAGGCCGCCCGCGCGGGCGCACCCAAGTTTGTGCTACACGACGGACCGCCTTTTGCCAATGGCGACGTCCACGTGGGCACGGCGCTAAACAAGATACTCAAAGACATTGTCATCAAATACAAAACCCTCCGCGGCTTCTGCGCGCCCTACATTCCGGGCTGGGACTGTCACGGACTGCCGATTGAGTTCAAGGTTTCGCAGGAGCTGCGCAAGCGTGCTGCCGACGTCCCGCCGGCAGGAACAACAGATGGTTCTACGGCGATGCCGGCCGCACAGGAAATTCGTAAAGCCTGCGAAACTTACGCGCGCAAGTTCATAGACCTCCAGCGAACGCAGTTCAAGCGCCTGGGGGTGCTCGGCGATTGGGACAATCCCTACCTCACGCTGAACAAGGAATACGAAGCGGACGAACTGCGGCTGTTCGCGGACATCGTGGAACAGGGTTTCGTCTATCGCGGCAAGAAGCCGGTCTATTGGAGCATCCCGTGCCGCACCGCGCTCGCCGAAGCCGAGGTGGAATACCAGGATCACGTCAGCCAGAGTGTGTTCGTGAAGTTCCCCGTCGTGGGCCGGCCCGGCGTGAACATCGTCATCTGGACCACCACGCCGTGGACGCTGCCGGCGAATCTCGCCGTCGCCTTCAACAACACGTTCAGCTACTCGCTCGTGCAGGTGGGCGAGGAACAGTTCATCGCCTCAGCGTTCCTGCTTTCGGCAGTCGCCCAGAAATGCGGCTGGGAAGACTATCAGATTGTTCGCAGCCTCGATGGCGGACACCTGAGTCAGCTCGAATACCAGCATCCGTTCTGTAATCGCACTGGGAAGCTGTTGGCCGGTGACAACTTCGTGACGAACGACACGGGCACGGGCTTCGTTCACATCGCACCGGGTCATGGTTTGGATGATTACAATCTTGGACGACAGCATGGCCTGCCGATTTACTCCCCGGTGGATGACGATGGCCGTTTCACACACACGACCGATCTGCCGGGGGAACAACAGATGCCGGCGGAAATGGTGGGCAAATCCATTCTCGAAAAGCATGGCAAGTGCGATGCGAACGAAGCCGTATTGCACGAACTACGCGTCCGCAAAGCGTTGTTGCATCAGGAGAATTATCATCACAGCTACCCGCACTGCTGGCGCAGCAAGACGCCCATCATTTTCCGGGCGATGGATCAGTGGTTTATCAAGATAGATCACGTAGCCGCCGACGTGAGGAGGCGGACTGATCTCACGACGGACGCCGACCGCCTCCTCACGTCGTCGGCTACATTTCGCGAGCGCGCCCTTGCGGAAATTGACCGCGTGCAATGGATTCCCGATTGGGGGGTTAACCGCATCAAGAGCGCCGTGCAATCGCGGCCCGATTGGTGCATCTCGCGCCAGCGCACCTGGGGGGTGCCGATTCCCGCGTTCTACGACGCACAGGGAGAAGCAATCCTCGACGCGCAGATCGTGCGCAAGACCGCTGATTTGATCGAGCAACACGGCTCGAATGTCTGGTTTGAAAGATCAACCACCGAACTCTGGTCGCTATTGAAGCCTCTGGATTGGCAGGGCGCGGAAGCGGTTGCCAAATCCAACGACACACTGGACGTGTGGATTGATTCCGGTTCGTCTTCCCGCGCCGTTATTGCACGGCGAACGGAGATTCGCGGCAACGACCAGCCGTTCCAGTGCGACATGTATCTCGAAGGCAGCGACCAGCATCGCGGTTGGTTTCAATCCTCGTTGCTGCTCTCGCTGGCCGGTAACGGCGCGGCGCCCTACAAAACCGTGTTGACCCACGGCTTCATGGTGGACGCCGATCGCGAGAAGATTTCCAAAAGCAAACAAGGCGCGGCTGCTTACGAGAAACCGCAAACCTCCGAGGCTTACATCAAGAAATGGGGCGCGGACGTGGTGCGCTTGTGGGTTGCTTCGCAGGATTTCCGCAACGATATCATCGTCAGCGAGGAGCGCATCGGCAAAGTGTCCGAAACCTATCGCGGCATCCGCAACGCCTTGCGCTATCAACTCTCGAACCTGAACGACTTTGATCCCGCAAAACACGCCGTGCCGGAAGATCAGCTGACCGGCCTGGACCGCTGGATTCTCGGCGAGTTCGCGAGCCTCACCCAAGCCGTGCTCGCGGCGTATGACCGATACGAGTTCCACGTCGTTTACCAGCAGGTGAGTCAATTCATCGCTGTGGAACTCTCCGCGATTTATCACGACGTGATCAAAGACCGCCTCTACACGGACGCCGCGAATTCGGCTCGTCGCCGGTCCACCCAGACCACCCTGCACCGTTTGGTGACTGGTTTGTGCCAGATACTGTCGCCAATTCTGGCGTTCACCGCGGACGAAGCTTGGGAATTGGTGCCGGGCCGGAGGACGGCAACCGTCCACGAAACCACACTGGAGCCGCAGGATTTCGAGCGTCCAGCAGCGGAGGTCGAAGCGTGGAAGAGCCTGTTTCTGCTGCGCGAACTGGCGCTGCCCGTGCTGGAGACGGCCCGCCAGGCCAAGGAAATCGGCAAGGCTCTGGAAGCCAGGTTGACGTTCACCGGCGACGGGCCGCTCATGCTCGATGCCAGATTGAATCTGGATTCGCTGCGCGAACTGCTGAACGTGTCGCAGGTGCAACTTGCCGAGGAAACCGGCGCCGTTGTGGTCGCTTCCGTTGCCCGGGCCGAGGGCCAGAAATGCGAGCGCTGCTGGCATTGGGAAACGGACATCGGCCAACGCGCGGAGCATCCCACGCTCTGCGGGCGGTGTGTGGCCGCGGTGAGTTGAAGCACCGGGTGTCGGCTCGCGCCTGCTCGAATCGCCGTGCGCCGAGACGTCCCGTGGTGTTGGCCCTGGGCGGAATGGCGGAATCGTCCTTCAGCCGCCGGGTTTGCAGTGGTAGCTCACCGTGAATCCAACGCGCGGGCCCTTTGACTTGAATCATGGTTTTCCCGCGGCAAGTGTACCAGACTGAAACCGCCTTATGAGAGACGGTTCATCCCACTCAAAAACAGTCTGCGCTGGCGGCGCCATGTTCATGGCCTTCGCGGCATCGGTCTGCGCGCAGACAAAGCCATTTTCACTGCCGGGCACCGGCCAGCCGCCGGCGCCACCAACCCCGCCAACTGCGGCAACCCTCGCGGCGCCGGCAGCGTCGGCGGAAAAAGGCACGCTGGACAGCCTCTTCAATGGCAAACTTCCGGACGCGATTGCCCAGGGCAAGTTCAGCCTCAATGCCCGCCTGCGCCACGAATTCGCCGAGGACGACCGCTTCGCCAAAGAATCCAACGCGGCGACCATCCGCACACGTTTCGGTTTCACCACCGCGCCGCTTCACGGATTCACCGCCATGCTGGAGGGCGAAAACATTGCCGTGCTCGGGCCCGAGCATAACTTCAACGCCGCCGGCTCGAACGGCCAGGGGACGCGCCCGCCCGTGGCGGACCCGCCGACCACGGAACTTAATCAGGCCTGGCTCGCCTACAACTACGATGACCAGATCGGCGCCAAGCTCGGCCGGCAGCGCATCGCGCTGGACAATCACCGCTTCATCGGCGACGTCGGTTGGCGGCAAAACATGCAGACGTTCGATGCGGTCAGCGCAACGTTCACGCCGATCAAGGAAGTGAGCCTTTACTATGGGTATTTGTGGGAGGTGAACCGCGTGTTCGGTGACGTGTCGGGCCTGCCCGTGGCCAACCGAGATTCTGAGTCGGATTCGCACTTGTTCAACGTTTCGTACGCGCCGTTTGAATACGGCCGGTTCGTGGGTTACGCCTACTTGCTGGACCTGGACCTCGGCGCAGGCGCGACGCGTTATGACAATTCCTGCGCCACCTATGGCGGTTATTTCGCCGGCAGTGCGCCGGTGACGGACAAGTTCTCCCTCGGCTATCGCGCCGAGGTCGCGTGGCAGACTGATTACGCGGACAGCGCGCTGGATTACGACGCGCTGTACTACAACCTCGAGCTGTCCGGCAACGTGAAGCCCTTCGCGTTCGGCGTCGGTTACGAGGTGCTCGGCAGCGGCCGCAACGACCACGCGCCCGCTCGGATTGGCTTCCAGACGCCGCTGGCCACGTTGCACGCCTTCAACGGCTGGGCGGATATGTTCCTGGCCACGCCCAACGCCGGGTTGCGCGACTTCTACGCTTTCGCCCAAGTCACGCTCCCCTGGCAGATGCCGCTGCGGTTCGTCTATCACAAACTGGACGCCGACCACGGTGGCGCGGATTTTGGCCACGAGTATGACGTGGTCCTTTCCAAGAAACTCGGCAAGCACTGGAGCGCCCTGTTGAAATACTCCTACTATCACGGCCAGGACGCCGCCCCGCCCGCCATCACCGCCGCCAACGTGGACGCCCACAAACTCTGGGCGCAGATCGAGTTCAATTACTGAGGCCCGGCCCCGAGGCGAGCAGGCTGGTCCTGACCGGACTGGGGCACGCCACCCGGTTTGTCCATGACGTCGCCGGGCCGTTACTTTCCCCAACTGGCGGAGCGCCGATTTGTAATCGGCTTGCATCGCTTGAAAATGGGGACGTTTCTCGCGATTGCAGTTTTCAAAGCCGGCTGCAAGCCGGCGCTCCGTTGCCAAAATGAACGGCTGGGCGGGTCAGCGTCCCGCTTGCAGCAACAGTTCGGGTATGCGTATGATGCGGCTTGAAATTTGAATCGCCGGACCAACAACGCACTCGTGCAAACCTTTGGCGTGAACAATCGGAATGAACTGACCAATGCCACCCGTAGCGGGACGCTCACGGTGGCGGGCCTGGCCAGTCAGCCGGGAGGGAATCTGGATCACGTAGTCGTCAGCGGTACGGGCTTGAGCAGCGGCAACGCGAACGTGTATGCCGACGGCAGTTGGGCGCGGGCCGGCGCCACCTTGGCCAGCGGCAACAACAACTACACCGCCACCGCCAAGGACACCTACGGTCGCACCGCCCAGGACAGCGTGAGCGTAAATCTCCCCGCTACCGTGACGTTCACTTACGACGCGAACGGGAATCTGACCGGGGACGGGCGGCGGGTGTTTGAATACGATTACGAGAATCAGTTGACCCTGAACACGACGAGATGACTTTCGGGCATCTTCGTCGAGCAGCCACTGGGGCAGAGGGGGCTTCGCCCGTGCCTGGTGGCATCGTAGGATTGGACGCGCGTTGTGGTTGAGTTGCCACTGCGGCTGGATTTGATTCTGCTTTCCCGCTTGCCGTGGTTGAAGGCTTGCGGTTAAACCATGTGACGCAGTCACGATGGGTGGCACGGGTTCCAAAGGCAACGCATGGCTGACGCAAAACCGACTTACCGAAATCCCTGGGCCTGGATTCCCTCGCTTTATCTTGCGCAAGGGTTGCCGTTCGCGGTGGTCAATTTCGTTTCGGTCATCCTCTACAAGAGCCTCGGCGTGTCGAACACCGACATCGCGTTTTATACGGCCTGGCTTTATCTGCCCTGGGTCATCAAGCCGTTGTGGAGTCCGGTGGTGGATATTCTGCGCACGCGGCGCTGGTGGATTTGGGTGACGCAACTGCTCATGGGCACGGCGTTCGCGGCCGTCGGATTGACGTTGCCGCTGCCCGTCTTTTTTCAGGCCACGCTGACGGTGTTTTATCTGGTGGCGTTCAGTTCGGCCACGCACGACATCGCGGCGGACGGCTTTTACATGCTGGCGTTGAACGAAAAGCAGCAGGCATTTTTTGTCGGCATCCGCAGCACGTTCTTCCGCATTTCCATGATCACGGGACAGGGATTGCTCGTGATGCTGGCGGGTTACATTCAAACGCACACGGGTTTGCCGAACGTGGAACTGGACGTGACCGGGCGGCCCGGTGTGGCGCTCATCGAAACGCTCAACCCTGAATCCCGCGCCGCAACTGGTGCCGACGAAGGAGAATTGCGCCTTGTGGCCAACCCGGCAACGCTGGAGATCAATTCGCAAGCGCGTTCCCAAGCAGAGGTCAGCGCACTGATTGCCTCGGCCAAGGACTGGAATGTGACGAATAATTTCATCCGCACGCAACAGCGCGCCAGGATTGCCGAGCAGAAAAGTGAAGGCCCGTCTTGGTGGACACGAACGATCAGCGAGCCGCTGGGCAAGTTTCTGCGGGAACGTTTCGGGCCGGACATTCAGGCCAAGAGCGATCTGGCCGGCAACATCGGCGTCGTATCGCTGCATCTTTCCAAGCCGCCGGGGAAGGAGATTGTGGTGACGCCCGTGTTCAAGTCCGGCGACAAGAGCGTGTCGTTGGTGGAAGGCTCGCGATTGGTGTTTGATGATACGAACTGGAATCAGCCGGCGCTGCTGGTCATCCAATTGGACCCCAAATTGAAGACCGAAACCTCAGCACAGTTTGAAATTCGTTCCGGCAACATTGTGTTGTCCTGGACCATCACCTTCGCGGTGCTGGTGGCGTTGTTCGTGTGCTTCGGGATTTATCATCGCTTCATCCTGCCGCATCCGACGGGCGATCAACCGGGCAACGTTCAAGGCATCCCCGTTTTTATCACGGAATTCTTCAAGACCTTTGGTTCGTTCTTTCGCAAGGACCACATCGGGGTGTTTCTGCTGTTCCTGTTGCTGTATCGGTTCGCGGAGGCGCAACTGGTGAAACTGGCCGCGCCGTTCCTGCTGGACGCGCGCGAAGTCGGCGGATTGGCGCTCACGACCGGCCAGGTGGGGTTCGTTTATGGCACGGTGGGCACGCTGGCATTGACACTGGGTGGATTGCTCGGCGGATTCGTGGCGTCGCGCAACGGATTGCGTGCGTGGATCTGGCCGATGGTGCTGGCGATTCAGTTGCCGAACCTGGTGTATGTCTATCTCTCCTACGCCCAGCCGGACGCGTTCTTGATCGTCAATGCTTGCGTGGCCATCGAGCAATTCGGTTACGGCTTTGGCTTCGCGGCGTATCTGCTGGTGATGATTTACATCGCCCGGGGTGCGCACAAGACCGCGCACTACGCCATCTGCACGGGATTCATGGCGCTGGGCATGATGCTGCCCGGCATGTTCAGCGGTTGGTTGCAGGAACTGATCGGCTACCAGCATTTCTTCGTCTGGGTGCTCCTCGCGACTTTGCCGGGATTCATCGTGGTGAAGTTGATTCCGCTGGACCCGGAGTTTGGGCGGAAGACCTGACGCAATCCAAGGCCGGAATTCCGAGAACGGAAGAAGATCCAAATGCCGAACCGCGAATCCGAAAGGATTACTCCTCGGCTTTTTCGTTCACGTCACTTCTTCACGAATAACGCCAATGACGCGGTGTATCCGTGGAGAAAATTCTTTTTACCCACGGGCCCGATCTCGCCGTTGCAGAAGAAACCCGCCAGGCCCAGCGGACCGAACTGTTGCTGCACGGTTTGCGCGTCGTGATTCGGTGCGCCGAAGAGATGCTTGCCGCGGCCATTGCAACTGCACAGGCAGCCGCCATAAATCGTCGCCCCGGCCAGTTCGCGCTTGGTGCGCCCCAGCAGTTCCTGCATGTCCTCATTGGCTGCCGCGGCATCGCGCCTTTGAAACTGCACGGTCTGCCCGGCGCGCGGCAGGGCGCCTACGGCGATGATGCCGGAGTTGGGATCCCCGCCCAGCAGGTTGCGCACGAGGAAATCGCCGCGATGGAAATCCTCCAGATACTCGTTCACCACCAAACCGATGAAGAGGTTGCCACGGGTTTTGCGCTGCTCCTCGGTGGACAGTTGATTCACCGTTTCAACCAGCACTTCGTAGGCGGGCCGGTTGCCGATTTCGTGGATCAAGTTCTGTTCAACGCGCGTGAGCGTCCAGGTTTCGCCGATGGGTGTGCAGCCTTGGGAAATGACCCCGAGCAATTTAACATCGCCGCCCACGGAAACCGCCACGCCACCCTCTTCGAACACGTCGCCATTGAGATAGACTTGCGTGCGTTGCTCGTCTGACTCCCCGCTGGCCAGTCCACCCAGCACCGGCAGCGGCGCGTAGGCCTCGTTCCACGAACGCATCCAGGATTCGGAGTCCAGATGGAAGGGATCGGCAAAGACGAGCCAGCCATTGGTCTGCTCCGATCCCACGCCGGTTTCCGTCGGCCAGTAGGCCGCTTCGTCAGCAGCCTCCACCTGATCCTGATTGAAATGAACGCCCCGCAGCTTGCCGCCCGGCAACGCGTAGAGCGCCAGCACCAGGCCCGCGTCTTCCTCGATCTCATTGGCACCGGCGACCAGACTGTTGCTGGAACAACCGGCCAGGAGCGGAATGCGCGCGTGCACCCGCAGGATTTCGAGGACCTGTTGGGCGTGCGGAAAGAAGCGCGGCGACATGAAGACCAACCCCAGCGAAACCTGCGGCGCCGCCAATTGCCGGCGCAACGCCTCCGCCCAAGCCTGCAACCCGGCTTCGTCAAATCCGCCCGGCCAGTGCGCGGCGATGGAATAATCACTGTTCACGCCGGCAACTTACGGGCGCGCCCAAGGATTGCAAACGCCAACTTGTAGCCCGCGCAATGCGCCCGCAGACCGCCGTCCCACCGGACATCTCTACGTGAACCGCCTGCCGGTAACGCCGACTTTCCAGTCGGCGCGCGCCGGTTGGAAAACCGGCGTTACGCCCGCGAGGTTCACGTTCCCGACGTGCGATTGGAACATCGTGCCCCCACAGCCGTCAGACCTGCGGCGTGTGGACGAACTTGCGCACGCGGCCAAAGTCCACCCATTCCAAAATGTAGAAGTCACCCCGCGAATCCACGCATAGGGCGTGCGGCGCCGCAAACAGCGCGGGGTTGATCTGGTTATCCGGACGATTGGTTTTGCCGTCGGCTTCCTTGCCGTCGCCCAGCTTCGCCACCGGCTGGTCCTCGACATCCATGATTGTGACCATGGCGGCGAGGTCCGGGACGTAGAGATGATCTTTGTGTTGATAAAAGCAGCAGGGGTTGCGCACGAAATCGCCCGCAATGGTGCGTTTGTATCCCAGTTCCAAGGAGAAGACCTCGTAGCGGCCATTGGCGCGATCAGCGATGTAAACCTCCGGCTCGCGGTTTTTGACTGTCTTCACCCAGACACCGTGGCAGGTGTTGAACTGGCCGTGCTCAGTTCCCCGACCGCCGATGGTTTTGAGGTGACGGAAGTTCTTGTCGAAACGGCTCACGCGCTGGCTGCCGTAGCCGTCCACCACATAAATGTCGCCATTCGGCGCCACCGCCACGTCCGTGGGATTCGTCCAGTCGAATTTCTGCGACGTCGAGTCCTCCCGCTCCACATTGCCGATGGTGTAAAGAATCCGGCCTTGCAGGTCGGTCTTATAGACGCGTTTGCCCAGCTTCGGGCCTTCGCGATTCGTGCTGGCGTTTTCAGTGAAATAAAGGAATTCCTGGCGCCCCTCTTTGCTCCAGTAAAGGCAGTGGGCGGTGTCCTTCACCTGATCGAGGGTGTAGCCGACTTTTCCGGCAAAGTCGTTGCTCCAGGTTTCCAGCAGCTTGCCCTTGCGGTTGAACACGGCCACGCACGGATTTGTCGAGCGCGTGGTGACATAGACGCGATCCTTGGAATCCACCACGATGCCGCAACCGTAGCCGTACCTCATGCCTTCGGGCAGCCGGCCCCAGTTTTCGTCGAGCGTATAGGTCCAATGTCCGCTGCCGATGCGCACCGGGGCGGTTTTCTCCGGCTGGTCTTTTGCGCCAGCCAGATTCGGGAGCGAGAGCGCCAGACCGGCCGCGGCGAGCGCGCCGGAGCGGATGAAATCACGGCGGGTGTAACGATTGGGAAACAGGTATTGGTTCATAGCATTGGCTCGATTGTTGGTGGAGACGCACGCAGATGTAGAAGCCGCACCGCCGAATGTCGAGCGCGAAAAAGCAAACGCCGGCGTGAAACCTTGCGTCGCACGCCGGCGGTGAGGCGGAGGAACATTTACTTCAGCTCGGCTTGGTGGAACTCGTACCAATCGTCGAGGTTGTTGAGATTGATCGCGTCCGGACAGGTCGAGCCGTCGTCGGGCAGGCCATTGGCGCCGAGGATGTTTTTCCGGGTTTGATCGTCATGAATGTAGCCTTGAATCGCGACGTTCAGCTTTTGGATCGTGGCCTTGTCGAGCTTTACGCCGGGTTGCTGCTTGATCCAAGCCTCAAACTGCGGATAGGTGGGTTTGGAGTCGGTAATGATCTTCTTCACCGCGTCGGGATTCAGGCCGAGCGCGTTGCAGACCATCATGTCGTAGCCCTGACCGATGCCCGGGTAGCCATCGGCCAGCTTGCCGCGGGCTTCGAGCGAGACTTTGAGCCAGAGACGGGGCAAATGCAGCACGCCGAGCGGACCGGCCGTGCCTGAACTGATAAGCGGAACAATTTTAGCCATAGATTTGGTACGTTTGTGTTGTTTGTGACGTTGCGAGCTTAGACAAAATGGCCAGTGGGTCAACGCGTTTTTAGGGCGCACACACTCCAAGTTCGTGGGCACATCGCCGCGTTACTTCAGCTTCAGCTTCGGCACGCCACACCGGTTGAGGACGATAAACCGAACGGCAACGAGCACGGGGCGCCAGCCCGTAGGACTCCCCCGGACCTTTGGGCTGCACGCTCCGGTCGGTGTTCTCCGGGCGTGTTGGCCCCAACTGGCACCGTGTTTAGCGTTGACCCGACGCATCAAGGCTGGTTAGGGTGCGCCCCCTGTGCTGAGTTGATGTTATGTTTGGGACATTTAGAAAACACTCGAAATGGCTGTGGATGGTCATCATCGTTGCCATTATCATTACCTTCGTCTTTTGGGGTGCGCAAACGCCTCAGAGCGGCGGGGGCCGCGGCAACGTGAACTTCGGCGCCATCAATGGCGAAACCGTGACCCCGCTGATGTTCGACCAGGCGCGGCGCGAGGTGTATCTGCGTTACTTTCTGAATTCCGGCGAATGGCCGGATTCCGGCGCCCGCCAAACCGGCTTCGACGAGAATCGTGAAACCTATTATCGCTTGTTACTGATTCAGAAACAGGACGAGATGGGCGTCCATGTGAGCAGTGAATCGATCGCCAAACTAGCCACGGGCGTGTTGCGCTCGGTGAATCGCGGCAACCCGCTGCCGCTGGCAGAGTTTGAGCAGGGAGTACTGCGCCAGCGCGGGCTGACCAAGGTGGACTTCGAGCGCTTTCTCCGCCATGAACTGGGCATTCAACAACTCATCTCCGTCGCCGGACTGGTTGGCAAACTCATCACGCCCCAGGAAGCCCGGTCGCTCTACGCGCGCGAGCATCAGGAGGTGACTGTTCAGGCGGTGTTCTTCTCGGCCTCCAATTATCTGGCGGATATTGCCACGCCACCCGAGGCCATCTCGCAATTCTACAGCAACCAGATGGCGCGTTACCGCCTGCCCGAACGCGTGCAGGTGAGTTACGTCCGGTTCGGGCTTTCAAACTTTCTGGCCGAAGCCACCCAGCAATACAGCGAGTTGACCAACCTGAATGAGATCGTCGAAGCGCAGTACGAGCGCCTGGGCCCAAACTTTTTCCTCGAAGCGAAGACCCCCGAGGAAAAGAAGGAAAAAATCCGCGAAATCCTGTTCAAGAACCAGTTGTTGCTGAACGCCCGTCGGGCGGCGAATGAATTTGGCCGGACGCTGTTCGACCTGACGCCCGTCCTGCCGGAGAACCTCAATTCGCTGGCCCAGGCCAGCAATCTCACCGTGGAAGTCACCCAGCCGTTCGAGCGCAGCGAAGGACCGCCCGACATCATCGTTGGCGAGGATTTTGTCAAGGCGTCGTTTGCATTGACGACGCAAGACCCGTTTGCCGGACCGATTATCGGTGACGACGGGGTGTATATGATTGCCCTCAAGCAGCGGTTGCCCAGCGAGAATCCACCGTTTGAGAGCGTCAAGGAACGGGTGACCAGCGACTACAAATTCACCCAGGCAGCGCGCCAGGCGCGGCAGATGGGCGAGGTGTTTCACACCACGCTGACGAACGGCCTGGCCAGCGGCAAGAATTTCACGGTGGTTTGCAGCGAATCGGGCTTGCGGCCAGTTCTGCCGCCGCCCTTGGCCATTAGCACACGATCACTACCGGAAATCGAAAGTCATGTGAACCTGTTTCAATTCAAGCAGGCGGTTTTCACCACTCAGCCGGGCGAGGCCAGTGTGTTTACGCCGACCGCCGACGGTGGTTTCATTGTTTACGTGCAAGCCAAATTGCCGCTGGATGAAGTTAAATTGAACGCCGAACTGCCCAGCTTCCTGAACTCCCTGCGGCAGTCACGGCAGGGGGAGGCGTTTCAAGATTGGTTCCGCCGCGAAGCCGAACGCGCGCTTCGCGACCTGCCCCTGTTCCAAGCGCCGCCTCAACTCGGTGGTCCGCCCGCGGGATAGGATCGCTGGTTGTGGGAACGCCGGGCGACCAACTCGCGTGCCGGTTGTCGGCCTTTGCACTCGATGAACGCCGCCGTCAAACTTTCCTCGCCTGCCACGCGCGAATTCTGGGAAGTCCCCGTTCGGTTCGAGGACGCCCACCTGCTGGCGCTCGACAAACCCGCCGGCCTCGCGGTTTCACCTGATCGCGTTGAACCCGACCGTCCCAGTCTGATGGGGCTGCTGCACGCGGGCATAGCCGCCGGCAAGCCGTGGGCCACTGCATACGGCTTCACCTACCTGAGCCTGGCCCATCGTCGCGACGCTGACGTCAGCGGAATCGTTCTATTGGCAAAATCCAAACCGGTGCTCGTAGCGCTGGCGAATTGGTTTGGCTCGGCCAAGGGCGGACAAAAATACGTGGCGCTCGTGCGCGGCACACCGTCGGCAGAAGAGTTTGAGATCAACGCCAGGCTCACGCCCCACCCAACCAGACCCGGCCGGCTTTGCGTTGATGCGAAACGTGGCAAATTCTCCCACACTCGATTTACCGTGGCGGAGAGATTCTCGGGGTATTCCCTCGTCCGCGGTGAACCGCTGACCGACCGCGCCCAGCAAGTGCGCGCGCATCTGCGTCATGCCGGACTGCCGGTTGTGGGCGATGATGACTACGGCGGACATCCCCTGTGGCTCTCGCGGCTGAAACCGTCGTATCGGCTGAAAGCAGGTCGCACGGAACGTCCGCTGATTGCGCGCCCCGCCCTGCACGTGGAGGAAATGACGCTGCCCCATCCCGTCACCGGCACCCCGCTGATCATTCACGCCCCCTGGCCGAAGGACCTTTGCGTGGCGGTGAAGTATCTGCGACAGTATGCAACGGTTGGCGTGAATTCCGAGTCGGCTGGGTTGACCAATGAATGAAGTCTCCGAGGCTGGATAGCTTCACAGCGCCAACCGCAGCCGTTTGATTTCCTTCAAACGTTCCTTGGCGTCCGGTTTGGTCAGGTGCGGGAACTTGCCGCTGTATGCGCCCGGTTGTTCCGGTTTCCTATTCGGCACGCTGCTCGTGGCCAGGGTTTCCGTCCTCACACCAACGAACGCTGCCTCTGACTCGTTCTAGCTGGAATCACAACCAGCGGAGTTGGTCCAGTGGCACTACTGCGTTGACTTCAAGATTGAACAGGCGGCCGAAGTGATCGGTATTTCCAAGGCCACTGCCAAACGCTGGTGGGTTTACGCGCAGGCGTGGCTTGACGAAGAAGTTCAAAAGAATCACATGAAGCGGCGCGATCCAAGTAGCGGGGAGGATGCATACGGCGCTCAATCGAACTCAATTGCGTCTTGAAAACTGTGCCCATTCGCGAAACCTTGCTGGATGGATTACGCAGGGTCCCGTTTGAACCAAGGCTCGTCTGGCAACCCGCTGAAACGGTTTGGCAACGTCCGGAGATTGTGTGTCGCGATCTTGTGGTTGGCTGCCTGGCTCGTGCTCGCGGCCATGACCGTGCCCGTTGCGGCGCAGAACCTGGACCTCATTCCCGCCAACAGTCCCTGGCGCTGGCTCAAGGGCACGAATGAAGCATCCTTGCCCAACGTCACGGCCTGGCGGCATCTGGGCTTCAACGATTCCGCGTGGCTCAACAGCAACGCGCCGTTCTGGTATGGCGACGTCCAACCTGCACCGGGCACGCAACTCCCGGACATGCGCAACAATTACACCTGCATCTTCCTGCGGCGCACTTTCACGGTTTCCAATCCGGCGGCCCTCGGGGAATTGCGGCTTTCTGCCCTGAGCGACGATGGCTTCATCGCTTGGCTTAACGGCGCGGAGATTGCGCGGTTCAACATGCCTCCGGGCGAGATTCCGTTCAGCGGCAGTTCCTCACCCGCCTTGACCGAGCCGATCCCGTGGGTGACCAACCTGGTGGCCAATCCCGGGAGCCTGCTTCAGTCCGGCGACAATGTGCTGGCGGTTCAGGGGTTCAACAGTTCCATCGGCAGTTCCTCGGATTTCGTCCTCAACGTGGCGCTCGCGGCGGACAGTGACGTGACACCGCCAATGCTGTCGTTGATCTGGCCACCGGCGGGCATGACCGTGCGCGACCTGCCCAGTGTTGAAGTCGCCTTCACCGAACCGGTTTCCGGTGTGGACGCCGGCGACCTACTCATCAACGGCCTGCCGGCGACGAATGTATTCATGGTGGCGACGGACCAGTATGTGTTCGAGTTTTCCCCACCGCCCGAGGGGACGGTCGCCGTGGCGTGGTCGGCCACCCACGGAATTCAGGACGGCGCGGGCAATCCCTTTGCCGGCGGAATCTGGACCTACACGCTCAATCCGAATCTGACCTTCGCGGGAGTTCACATTTCCGAATTCCTGGCCTCCAACAGCGGCAACCAGCCGAATTCACTCAAGGATGACCTGGGCAACAACCCAGACTGGATCGAAATCGAGAATCGCTCCGGGGAACTCGTTGACCTCAGCGGCTGTCACTTGACGGATAACGCAAACAATCTTCAGAAGTGGCGCATCCCGAACGGCACTATTCTCCCGGCCGGCAGTTTCCTCGTGGTGTTTGCCTCGGATCGCAACACGAATGTGAACGGGCAATTGCACACCAACTTCAGACTCTCCGCCAGTCCGGCTTTCCTGGCGTTGACGGATCCGGGCGGTCAGATCATCTCCGCCTTCGCCCCGACCTATCCGACGCAAACCACGGACGTTTCCTATGGCCGCGACCGGCTGGATGCCGCCGTACTGGGCTACTTTGCGCAGCCGACTCCCGGTGCTCCCAACGCCACCAGTGGAACCGGTTTTGGTCCGGCGATCACAGGTTCACGGGTGAGTGGCGCGTTCCTGGAGCCGTTTTCGCTCGCGTTGAGTGTCCCCGACCCGGCGGCTTGGGAGATTCGTTACCTGCTCATCGCCACCAACGTTCCCTCCAGTGCGCCGGCGCCGACCAACATTCCCACAGCCGCTTCGCCACTCTATACCAGTCCCCTCACAATCACCAACACGGTGCAGGTGCGGATGCGCGCTTTTCCCAAGCAACCCGGGCCGCTGCCCGGCCCGCCTTCATCACTGTTGTTCGTGCGATTGGCCACCGAAGCCACGAATTTCAGTTCGCCGCTGCCGATCATCCTTATTCACAACCTAGCGGGTGGCCCCTTTCCCGCCAGTCACCCACGCCTCGATCGTGACAGTATCGTGATGGTGTTCCACCCGATCAACGGGGTTACCTCGTTAACCAATCCACCCGCGCTGGTCGCCCGCGCCGGTATCAATGTCCGCGGTAGCAGCACCGCCGGACTGGAGCAGAAGAGTTACGCGCTCGAAACCTGGGACGAGTTCAACGACGACCTGGACGTGGAGCTCCTTGGGCTGCCGGCGGAATCCGACTGGGTGCTGTACGGGCAGAACCTGTTTGATCAGTCGTTCCTGCACAATCCGCTGGCCCATCAGTTGAGCCGCGACGCGGGGCGGTATTCCTCCCGCACGCGGTTTGCCGAGGTGTTTGTGAACACGACGGGCGGTGCGATCACTTTTCCAGGATTTACGTGGGGAGACTACCACGGTCTGTACACGGTGGAGGAGAAGATCAAACGTGACAGTCAACGCGTCAACATCCCCACACTCAATCCAGGCGTCACCAACCTGCCCACCATCACCGGCGGCTACATTCTGAAGGTGGATCGCGCCGACTCTGACGAACGGACGTTTTATGACTCCGCGTTGGAAGCGAGTATCGTTTACGTTGACCCGCCCGGATTGGAAATGGTCAGTTCTGGCCGCGCCGCGCAAGCGCAGTATATTCGCAACTACCTCTCCGGTTTTGGCACGGCGCTTTATTCGGCGTCCTATACCAATCCCACCACGGGTTATGCCGCCTGGATTGACGTGGATTCCTGGATTGATCATCACCTGCTGAACGTGTTCACCCTGAACGTGGATGCGCTTCGCCTGAGCGGCTATTTCTTCAAGAACCGGGAGGGCAAGTTGGAAATGGGGCCGCTCTGGGACTTTGACCGGGCGATGGGCACTTCCGGCGGCGGCGATCTGCGACCGTTCAGTCCGCGGGCATGGATGAGTGCCTTGGCGCCACCTTCCATTGGCGGCGATTACGGCACGGATTTTTTCAATGCGGACAGCTCGGTGTTTCAGAACGGGTGGTATCGGCGACTCCTCACCGCACCGGATTTCTGGCAGGCCTGGATTGATCGCTGGACCGACTTGCGTCGCGGGCCGTTGAGCACCAACGCGCTTTTCGCCCGGGTGGACGCGTTGGCTGCGGAAGTGCAACCTATTCATACTCGTCAGGTCGGGCGTTGGTCCAGCACCGCGCCGCGCTCGGGGACCGTCTCCGCCGCGGGTTATTCGCACTCCTTTCCGGCCACTTACGTCGGCGAACGGGATTTCCTGAAACGCTGGCTGGCGGATCGCGTGCAATTCATTGACACGAACTTCCTGGCCGCGCCGGCCTTGAGCCATACCGGCGGCGCCATTTCGAATGGAACAGTGGTGGAAATCCGCCCCAACAGTTCCAAGGCCGGCACCGTGACTTACTTCACGCTGGATGGTACCGATCCCCGCCTGCCGGGGGGAGGGATTTCTCCGTCCGCGTTCACGGCCTTGAACAACATCCCGGTGACGCTGGCGCAAAACGCCCGCATCGTGGCGCGCAACCGCAACACGTCGCATCAGAACCTGACCGGCCCGCGCAATCCGCCAATCTCCAGTCCGTGGTCCGGACGCACCGAAGCCACTTTTGTCGTGGCCACTCCCCCGTTGGTCGTCACGGAAATCATGTACAATCCGGCAGCCGGGAGCGGCGCCTCCGACGCCAACGACTTTGAGTTTCTCGAACTGAAGAACCTTGGGACGGCGCCCTTGAGCTTGCCGGGCTTTCGATTCACCCGCGGAATTCAATTCGTGTTCACGGCCACCAATGCCATCACCGTTGTGCCGCCTGGCGGATACCTTGTGTTGGTGCGCAATCTCGCGGCTTTCCAAACGCGTTACCCGGGCGTGACCAACATCGCCGGCGTTTACTCGGGCGCGCTGGACAACGACGGCGAACGTCTCACGCTCGAAGGCCCGTTGGGCGAGACGGTCTTTGATTTCACCTACAACGACGTCTGGTATCGCACCACGGACGGCCCGGGCTTCTCGCTGGTGCCGCTGGTTGAAGCCTGGTCCGGGGAGTTCGCCGCGGCGTGGCGGCCCAGCAGCAATTTGCTCGGTTCGCCCGGCGAGGCGGACCCCGCGCCTCCCGACATTCCGCGCATCGTGGTCAACGAAGTGCTCTCGCACACCGATCTGCCGGAGGTGGATGCCGTGGAATTGTTCAATCCCCTGCTCCAGCCTGTGGACATCAGTGGCTGGTTTCTCACGGACAACCGCGGACGCCCCACCAAGTTCACCTTCCCACCCGGAACGACCATTCAGGCGCTTGGGTATCTGGTGGTGGACGCCAACGCGTTCGATGCTGGTGGAACTGGTTTCAATTTCAGTTCGCTGGGCGAGGAGGTCTGGCTCTTCTCCGGCGACGGCACCAATCTCACGGGCTACGCGCATGGTTTCAGTTTCGGCGCCGCACCCAATGGCGTGAGTTTTGGCCGGCACATGGACAGTCTCGGGCGCGAGCATTTCGTGGCGCAAACGGCGAACACGATGCCCGGCCCCAACGCCGGTCCGCGTGTCGGCCCGGTGGTGATCAGCGAACTCATGTTCCAACCGCCATCGCACCCGCTTTACAATGACACCCTGCACGAGTTCATCGAACTGCGGAATCTGACGGACCAGGCTGTGCCGCTGTACGATCCGGCACATCCGACCAACAGTTGGCGGTTGGCCGGGGTGGATTACACCTTTCCCACCGGCGCAGCGCTTTCCGCGACCGGCTATGCGGTGGTGGTGACTTTTGACCCGGCGGCCGATCCCGTGTCGGCGCAGGTGTTCCGCAACCGTTACCAACTGTCGCCGGCGGTGCCGTTATTCGGCCCCATGAACGGACGGTTGGCCAACGAAGGCGAGGAAGTCGCGCTGTTGCGTCCCGATGCGCCTCAAACCGTGGCCAATCCCTACATCGGCTACGTGCCCTATATTGTAGTGGACGCGGTGAACTACCGGCCCGACGCTCCGTGGCCAGCGGGAGCGGCAGGCACGGGCTGGTCGCTGCAAAGACTGACGGGTCAGGCTTTTGGCGATGATCCCATTAACTGGGAAGCCGCCCCGCCGACGCCGGGTGCGCTCAATTACACCGCGGCCCTCGCCGACGCCGATGAAGACGGCCTGCCGGACGCGTGGGAGATTGCGCACGGGTTGGACCCAACGATTGGCACCGGCATTCACGGGCCGGACGGCGACTTTGACGATGACGGCATGACCAACTGGGAGGAGTATCTTGCCGGCACGCGGCCCAATGATCCGAACAGCGTTCTGCGACTCGTTCTGGATGGGCTGACGAGTGACGAAACCTTGCTGAGTTTTGAAGCCGTGGCGGGCCGCTCATACACCGTGCTGGTAACGACGGATCTGACTGGCGGCTGGGAACGGTTGATCCATCTGCCCGTCGTGGCCGAAGCAGGCGTAATCCTCGTGCGCGACGAGAATGGCGGCGATACTCAACGCTATTACCGCCTGGTAACACCTGCACTGCCGTAGCGCCAAAGCGGACCGCGCACGCCGCTGCGCCGCTGCGTTGTGGCTTGCTCCGTGGAGATGCTTGAGTAGTCTCCCGCAGAACCGACGCGTCTTATGATTTGCCTCGCGCTTGCTGAAGCGTCTCAAGTCTGGCCATTTGTCGTCCTCGCTCTCTGCGTTGCGGCGATTGTTCTGTTGATCACGAAGCTGCGGGTCCATGCGTTCCTTGCCTTGTTGCTGGCCGCCTTGCTCGCCGGGTGGCTCACGCCGGCCGGCAATCTGCCCGGCGAACTCACCGACTCGGAGCTCGCCGTTTTTCGGATCTTGAGGGAACGCCCCGCGGATCTCGCAAGCGTGCAAAGGCAGCTTGCCGACGCTGGCCTTTCCGCTGGGCGTGTCTCTCGCACGCTCGACCGCATGGTGACCAAGGGAGTTTTGCTGGTGGAGGGCAATGGTGAAGCCCGAACTTATCGCGCGATCATCACGGAGTCGGAGGCCAGGCGATTTCACAGTCGAAACCACTTTGTCCAGGTACTGGATCAGGCGGCGCGCGACTTCGGCACCGCTGCCGGCAGCATTGGCATCGTCATCGCTCTGGCTTCCATCATTGGCGTGTCGTTGATGGAGAGCGGTGCGGCGGATGTGATCGTGCGGCGCTTTATGCGCTTGTTCGGCGAGCAACGCGCCGGCATCGCACTGCTGGCCAGTGGTTTCTTTCTCTCGATCCCGGTTTTTTTCGACACGGTTTTCTTTCTCCTCATCCCGCTGGCGCGGGCGCTGGGACTGCGCACGGGCAAAAACTACATGCTCTATGTGCTGGCCATGGCGGGCGGCGGGGCGATCACCCATTCCATGGTGCCGCCCACGCCCGGCCCGTTGCTCGTGGCCGACGCGCTGAAGCTGGACCTCGGGGCAGCCATTGTTGCCGGATTACTCTCGGGAATTCTACCGGCGATTGGCGTGCTCTATTTGGCGAAATGGCTGGATCGTGTGTCGCCCGTGCCGCTGCGCGAAACCTCGGGCACGTCGCTCGCGGACTTGAACGCCATTGTAAACCGGCGTGATGACGAGTTGCCGTCCTTCAGCCTAGCCGTGTTGCCGGTGGTGCTCCCGGCAGTGCTGATCGCACTGGCTTCGTTTCTGGATATGGCCGGGAAGAAACTGCCCGGCGTGGTAACGGCACTCGGCGGCGCGGAGAGTTTCGCGATGCTCAATGCCGTTGTGCAGTTTTTCGGCAACAAAACCCTGGCCTTGCTCCTCGGCGCGCTCATTGCCATGGCGCTGCATTTGAAGCAATGCCGGCTGACCTTCGCCGCGTTGGCGCAGAAGATCGCCCCGTCGCTGGAGACGGCGGGCGTGATCATTCTCATCACCAGCGCGGGAGGCGCGTTCGGTGCAATGATCCGCCACAGCGGCGTCGGCGAAGCCATCAAGGAGTTGGCCGAAGGCCGTTCCGTGAATTACGTCCTGCTGGCTTGGTTGGTCACCGCCGTAGTGCGCGTCGCGCAAGGCTCGGCCACGGTGGCGATGATTACGGGTTCGGCGCTGATGTTCGCCATCGTCGGCGATGGATCGAGTCTGCCTTACCACATCGTTTACATCTACCTGGCCGTTGGTTTCGGGTCGGTCATTTTGTCGTGGATGAACGATAGTGGGTTTTGGGTCGTTGCCAAATTGAGCGGTTTTACTGAGCAGGAGACCTTAAAGAGTTGGACCGTGGTGGCCACGGCTATTTCGGTTATCGGACTCATCGAGACGCTGGTATTTAGTTCGATTTTGCCTCTGACTGGTGGAAAGTGACGGCAACCGGCCAAACACCGAGTGCGGCTCTCCGTGCGGATCGCGCGGGCGACTTGATCCTCCGCGCGGACTTTCTGGCTTGTAAACAAACTCCAGCAGCGTAGAACGTCGGCAGTGAGACAGGACTTTTCCACGCTTATGAAAACATCATTCAGCTTACTGGTTGCCGCTCTTGGCTTGGCCGGTTTATCCATGCAGGCCGCTCCGTTCGTCGTCGTCACGCAAGGGGAGGAGGAGAATCTGGCGGTCTTGTATGATGCGACGGATCTGATTCAGGGATTGATTCCAACAGAGTTGCCCGGTGATCGTGGCTGGCATTCGGCCAACTCCGATCCCTTGGACCAACTGCCGGCTTTCACCGATGGGCAGGGCATCCGGGCCACGGGATTGACCGGCTTGCTCAACGATTTTCCCGGCATGGGCCTTCCGGCCAAACTCATTCAATACGAGTTGACCGCTGCCGCCGACATCACGGAGATCCGTGTGTTTACGGGCAACAACGGTCGTGATGGCCGGGTGTTTCACACCTACACGGTGCGGTTCTCCTCCGATGGCGCGCAAACGTTCACCGAGCCGGTTTATGTCCAGTCGCATGCCTCGGGTACGATCAACAATGCCTCCGTCAATAACTGGCGCGTGGCGCTCTCGCAGTTGACGGACACCGATGGTCCGCTCGCGACGAGCGTGACGCACTTGGAATTTGAGTTCTACGCGGTGGACAACACCCAGGGACAGATGCGCGATCCATTCGATGAGGTGAACCCCTTCGTGGGATTTGACGACGGTTTGACACCAGCCTTTGTGTCGCCACTGGTATGGGAAATTGACGTGCTGGGCCAACCCAGCGACAGCGCACCGGTTCTGTCCGTCTCCCTCGGCGACGACGCGCTGATTGTTTCGTGGGAAGGCTCCGCTGTGGGTGCGGTTTTTCAATCCACGACCAGCTTGAGCGCGCCGGATTGGCAGGATTTGAACCCGCAACCAAGCATCACTTCGGATGGAAACCACCACTCGGCGCAATTGCCCATTGGCGCGGGGCCGGAATTCTTTCGCTTGAGGTTCTGAACGCTCTGGGAAACCGACGCGCTACGGCGATCGCGAAAGATAAGCTTCCATGGAAGCCGGCCCCGCGTCCTTCTTGAAGTGCCGGTCATGGCGCAGGATGAACCAGAGTGCGCGGGCGGCGCGTAAAGGATTCGCGTGTTTCGGCCAGAGGCGATTCTTCAGTCCGTAGGGAAGATTGCAGAAATGGACACGATCCAGCGCGAGGTTGATGAGCGTGGCCATGCGTGGTGAGAGTTGGCGACAGCGCGACCAACCGTGGTAAAACGCCCAGGTATATTGCAGCCAGTACTGCCAGCGGTCTTTCTTGATCAGGCGTTCGGTCAGGCTGTTGGGCGTGGAGCGCGCGACCACCAGGGGATCGCCCACCTGCACCAGTTCGCCCGAACGCAGGCCCATTTCGCTCAGGAACGCCACGTCGTTACCGTAGGCCATCCGGGAGTAATCGAAGCCGAAGGGGTTCTCGAGTTGGATGTAGTGATCAAACACCTCCTTGACGGCGGAGGTTTTGAACAAGTTGCACATTTGCGTGACGGGATAAACCTTCGCAAATATGCCTAGCGCGTACGCGTCACCCTTGAGGGTGGCCGTTGGGTACAGCTCATTCAAGAAACCCCAGCTTGGATCCGGCTGATCGAGATTAGCCTGCGGTACCGGAATGTTTGGGTCCGTAGGATAGTAATAGCGGTAGGCGTTGCAGCCGGCGAGCAGGTGGGACGGGTTCTGCTCCAACGCGCCGTGCAGCACTTCGACGTAGCGCGGCAGAATGAGGTCGTCCGACCAGACCCAAGTGCAGTAGCGGCCCCGCGCCTCATACAACAACTTGCGCCACGCCATGAGCGGCCCTGAATTCTCCTCGCTGGTCAGCACGCGGATGCGCGAATCCCGGGCCGCAGCGGCATTGATGATTTCCCGGGTGGCGTCCTGACTGGCCTCGTCATAGATGATGATTTCGAGGTCGCGAAAGGTCTGGCGCGTGCAGGACTCGATGGTTTCGGCAACGGTGCGCGCGTTGTTGTGCGTCGGGATGAGCAGGCTGACCGAGGGCGAGGAGGCCATGTCCAGCATCACGCGCCGGGCTGGCGCGGGGTGAGCAACGAGTGCGTCTCGTCAATCGTCTGAATGGTCCAATGCGGGAGTTCCGTGGGGATTTCGCGATGCCACTCGATGAGCAGCGTCAAATCGAACAGCAGTTCGCATTTGAGCATGTCGTATTCGCCGCCTTCGATGTCAATCTTGATCACGCCGGGCCGGCCGAACTTTTGCAGCGCCTCAGCGATGGAGAGGGTAGCCACCTGCGGACCGGTGGGCGGTTTGAGAAAATCCGGGTCCACGGTGCCTTTCATCGGCTGGCCATCCACCGTCAAACCACAGGGAACGATCACGACGTTTTGAAGGTCTTTCAGGTTGTAACCCAGAAACTGCAGGGCGTTCAGATTCGGCTCAAAGGCATAGACACGGTGGAATCTGGCGACCCGGTAAGCGTGCCGTCCCACAAATGCGCCGACATCCCAGACGGGGCCATCCCATTTCGTCTCGCAAAGGCATTTGAGCACTTTGGGCTCCCAGCCTTCGGGATAGAGCATTTCATTGCCCCGGTTGGAATGGAGCAACCGGCCGATGCGGTTCTTCGTAAGCCCCAGCCGGACAAAGTGGATGATTGAGCCGATGTTCACAGCGGCGCGGAGCGTAATCCGCGGCTGAATCGAAGGTCAAACTCCAATTCACTTCAGTTCATGCCTCTCGCGCTGCCGCCCCGGACGGTTGCTCGGCTAGGCGCCCACTGACGGCCTGCTTGCCCTTGGTGCTTATGTGCTTTCATACTATCACTAATACTTTAGCCAAATGAATTGACAGTCATGTGTGCTTATGATTAACTCTCCCCAGTTAGCAACAATTTACGGGCTGTAAGGCCCACGCTCTTTGAAGTCAAAACGCTTTCGGTGTGAATCCTGGTACAGATTCATGCCGGAATTCTACGTGATCCTACTGAGTACTATTCGAAAATTCCCCGGGCTTCTCGGCCATCCCCTGGTCGCTTAGCCCGGTTTTTTTATTGCCTCAGACCGCCGGCCAACCGACCTGTTGTTGGGCGGCCAGCGCAGCAGATTCCGGATTCGGGTAAAACTCTCCGCAGGGAAACCCATCGCCTGTTTGAGTTGATAATCGCGCTCCAGGATGTTGGGATGCTTTTCCCAGCGCCGGAAGTCTGCCCATTTCAGGAAGCCATTCAGCCACGCAAAATGCCCATGCACGGGCACCGGGAAATCACTCCCATGCACCATGCGGGTAACCAATGGTTCGCGCAGGCACTTGGGAATGTGCCGCCCGCGCATCGGCACGTTGAAGGCGCTGGTGTCGCCGTAAAGGTTTCGGAAACGCCGCGTCATCTCGGCGAACACATGAAAATACTCCGGCGTGAAAACTCCGCTCTTCGTGCCGCAATGGGCGGCGACAACTGTGACGCCACATTCCAGGGGCAATGTCAGAATCCGCGGGTCAGCATAGTCGGAACAGATCACTGGCAGAGTGTGCTCGTCGCCGGTGTGGGCAAGCAGGGGTAGTCCGGCCTCGGCCATGCGCTCCCAGAATCTGCGGTAGCGCCGGTCGTTGCAGTTGATGTTCTGGCAATTCGGCAGGCACTTCATCATCACGGCGCCAGCCTCCAGACAGCGTTCGAGTTCGTCGAGTGCGTCCGGGCGTGCCGGATGAATGGACACCGCCGGCAGGAATTCCCTGTGTTTGCGACCCAGCGCCAACACGTAATCATTGGGCACGTAGAACGAACCGGCCCCTTCCATAATGCGCCCACATTCGTCGTGGACCTCGTCCTGGGCGAGGATGACCACCGCACGGAGCGACGATCCGCGCACCAGTTCCAGCAGGCGCTCCACGTAAAGCCGGTCCAGGTCCCCATGCATCGCCGCGCGCGGCAGGCCAATGTGGCGTGTCATCAGGGCCGCCAGTAGCCGGTGCCAACCCCGCACCCGCAGCCAGCATCCCGTGCCGCCGCTGCCATTGCCCACGATGTGAACGTGCATGTCAATGGGGCGATCGTCAGGTGTGGTCAACGTCATAAAACAATTGCCGGCAGTGCTTGTTCTGCTTTACTCCCTCGCATTACACACAACGCCAATTCCATGCAAGCACCGCCTGTCGCCTCACGTTCAAAACGCATCCGCGTCACGTCTCGTCAACAGTTCGCGGTTGTGTTGCTCCTCGGTCTAACCACCTCAGTCTTCGCTCAGGACGACCCTTTCGCGGATTTCATCAGAAAAACCGAGGCCCTCACGCCGGAAGAAGCGCAAAAGTCATTTCACCTGCCGCCGGGTTTTGAAATCCAACTCGTCGCCGCCGAACCGGACATCAGCAAGCCGATGAATCTGGCGTTTGATGAACGCGGTCGCTTGTGGATAACGCAGTCCCGCGAATATCCTTTTCCCGTGCCCACGAACAGTCCGGGCCGCGACGAAATTAAAATTCTCTCCGACTTCGATGAGTCAGGCCGCGCACGGCGCGTCACCTCGTTTGCCGATGGTTTGAATATTCCCATCGGCCTTTATCCGTATCGCGGCGGGGCGATTGCCTTCAGCATTCCAGCCATTTATCACTTCGAGGATGCTGATGGCGATGGTCGCGCCGACCGGCGCACAGTGCTTTACAGCGGGCAGGGTCACGATCTGGACACGCACGGACTTACCAGCAGTTTCCGGCGCGGTTACGATGGCTGGCTCTACGCCTGTCACGGCTATCGCAACACTTCCACGATTCAAGGCACGGATGGTCATGCCATCACCATGAATTCCGGCAACACCTACCGGATGCGCCTGGACGGCTCGCGCGTGGAGCAATTCACCTGGGGCCAGGTCAATCCGTTCGGCCTCCAGTTCGATCCGTTGGGCGATTTGTTCTCCGCCGATTGCCACAGTTCGCCTGTTTATCAACTGCTCCGCGGCGCTTATTATCCGAGTTTTGGCAAGCCGCACGATGGCCTCGGTTTCGGCCCGAGCATCTGTCCGCATACGCACGGCTCCACCGCCATTTGCGGCATTGCGATTTATCATGACGAACGCTTTCCGCCGGAATACCGCGGCAACAGTTTTATCGGCAACGTAATGACCTGCCGCATCAATCGCGATTCCTATCCCGAACACGGCTCCACGCGCAATGCGAAGCAGGAACCGGATTTCCTGCGCAGTGACGACCCATGGTTTCGTCCTGTGGATTTGACCCTGGGTCCGGATGGCGCGATTTACGTCGCCGATTTTTACAACCGCATCATCGGCCATTACGAAGTGCCACTGGATCATCCGGGCCGCGACCGCGAGCGCGGGCGCATCTGGCGCATCATCTATCGTGGCGACGGTAGGAAGCATCCGGTGCCGCAGGATTTCGATCTGTCGCAGTCCACGGCTGCGGAACTGGCGAAACAACTCGCGCATCCCAATCTCACCGTTCGTATGCTTGCTACAGAGCAACTCACCGATCGCGTCGGCTCAACCGCCGCTCGTCCGGTGGAAAAACTGTTGAGCGACAGGAAATCCACCGCCGAGCAGAAAGTTCACGGTTTGTGGGTACTGCATCGTCTTAAGGCTCTGACCCCAAGAATGCTTTCCAACGCCGCACGCGATCCTGACCGTACCGTCCGCACCCACGCCATGCGCGTGCTGTCGGAAACCGCAGAATGGAGCCCCGTGCTGCGCGAGCTGGCGGTGGCCGGTTTGCGCGACGCCGATGCGTTTGTGCAGCGCGCCGCTGCGGATGCGTTCGTCACGCACGTGCGCCCGGCGCATATCGTTCCTCTTCTGGAGGCGCGCCGACGGGTGCCGCCGGATGATCCCGCATTGCTGCACACAGTGAGGATGGCGTTGCGCAATCAATTGCAGTCCGCGGGCGCGTTCCAGTTCCTGAACTCCCTGACCCTCAGTGAAACTCATCTGCGCGCCCTTGCGGATGTTACCGTGGGGGTGAAATCGCCCGACGCCGGAAGCTACGCCTTGACGCACGCCTACAAAGTCGCCCCGTCGCACGCCAGCCTCATGGCTTGTCTGCGTCATGCGGCCCGTTACGCGACGGAAGCGGAACTCGACGCGCTGGTAACCATTGCACATGAGAAGTTCACCGACGATCCGGATGCGCAATTCACTCTGTTCAAATCCATGCAGGAGGCATTTGCCCAACGTGGCGCGAGCCTGAGCGCCGCGCATACCGCCTGGGCGGCTGAACTGACCGGTCAACTGCTCACGCCTGTGGATGAAGCGAACACTCCCTGGGTCAGCATGCCAATCCCGGGCACGGAGAACTCCAGCGATCCGTGGACCCTCCAGCAGCGTCCTTCCGCCGATGGCGACCGGGCTTCGATCTTCTTTTCAAGCCTTCCGGCGGGGGAATCACACACCGGTATTCTACGCTCGCGGGCGTTCGCCATTCCTGCGCAACTCAGTTTCTTCCTTGCCGGCCACGATGGCCATCCGGATCGCCCGCCCCAGCGGCGAAATCTGGTCCGCCTGATCGCTGCCGATACCCGCGAAGTTCTGGCCCGGGCAACGCCGCCGCGCAATGACGAGGCGCAACGCATCGAATGGGACTTGCGCAAACACGCGGGCCGCCGGGGCATCCTCGAAATCGTGGATGGTCATACCGGCACCGCGTTCGCGTGGCTGGCCGCAGGCCGGTTTGAACCTGCCGTGGCGCCGTTGCCGCAGGCGATTCCCAACAGTCCCAGCCAGCGGCAGCAGAGTGCCGCCAACCTGGCGCGTACCGTGCCGTTGCCGGAATTCGAATCCCGGATGGCGGAATTATTTTCAACCGAAACCAACGCGCTCGAGGCCCGCGCCGCCGCTGCCGCCGCGCTGGTGGCGCTCAATCCGCAAACCTACGTGCCGCAATTGGCGCGCAGCCTGAGCGACACCAATGTAACTGCCGTCTTTCGCGAGACGATGGCCGGCGTGCTGGCCGGCTTGAATTCCCCGCTGGCGCGTGCGGCGGTTTTGGAGGCCTTGCTTACCGCGCCGCATCGGCTTCAACTCAAACTCGCGCAATCACTGGCCGGCAACCCGGCGGGTGCGGAAGCGTTGCTTCAGTTGGCCGAAAGCCGGAAACTGGCACCCCAGATCCTGCTCGATCGCGCCGTGCGCGAGCGGCTCGTGGCGGCCCGGTTGCCCCAGTATCGCGCGCGTTACACCAAACTGACCGCCGGCCTTTCGCCGGTGGACGCCGAACTGCAGAAACTCATCGCCGCCCGCCTTGCAGGATTCGATCCCCGGCAGGCTTCGGCGGAACGCGGCGCGGTGGTGTATGAAAAAAGTTGTGCCGTGTGCCATCAACTTGGCGGAAAGGGCGCGATCGTCGGCCCGCAACTCGACGGCGTGGGCAGCCGCGGGCTGGAGCGGTTGATTGAGGATATCATTGACGCGAACCGTAACGTGGACCCGGCGTTCCGCACCAGCAACGTGACGCTGCGGGACGACACCGCCATCACCGGCCTGCTGCGGCGCGAGGAGGGCGAGGTGCTGGTGTTCGCGGACGCCACCGGCAAGGAAGTTGCCGTGCCCAAGCGCGAGATCGTCGAGAACCGCGAATCCGAACTCTCGCTCATGCCTTCAAATTTTGGCGATGTGCTGTCGGTGGAGGAGTTCAACGACCTGATGGCGTATCTGCTGGAGCACGGCGCAAAGTGAAGGCAGGACTTCCGGCTTCCAAAATTTCGGCAGTGCTCCTCAAGAATTTTGCGTTGACAGTTGCGGCGCGGGCGGGTGTATTGCGCCCATCGTCGCCGGTTTCAGTCCTCCTTGGATGGCCTTTACCCGCGGCAGACCAAAACCAGTGAATTCAGAATGAGCGCAAAAAAAATCAACGTCGCCATTGTCGGTCTGGGTTTCGGCGCGGAATTCATCCCCCTTTGGCAGAAGCATCCCCACACAACCTGCTACGCCATCTGCCAGCGCAACGAGGAGAAACTCAATGCCGTGGGCGACTACTTCGATGTCGCCGTTCGTTATTCCGACTTTCAGAAACTGCTCAAGGATAAGAACGTTGATGTCGTTCACATCAACTCGCCCATTCCCGATCATGCCTGGATGAGCCTCGCGGCTCTCAAGGCCGGCAAACATGTCGCCTGCACCGTGCCGATGGCCACCAACATCGCCGACTGCCGGAAGATTGTGGACCTCGCGAAACGCACCGGCCTCAAATACATGATGATGGAAACGGTCGTGTATGCGCGTGAATACCTGTTCATGAAGGAACTGCTGGACCAGGGCGAACTCGGCAAACTTCAGTTCGTGCAGGCTTCGCACCAGCAGGACATGGACGGCTGGCCCAATTACTGGCCCGGCCTCCCGCCCATGTGGTATGCCACCCATTGCGTCGGCCCGGTCGCGGGACTGATCGGCAAGCCTGCCGAGTATGTCAGTTGTTTCGGTTCGGGCACCATTCGCAAGGAACTCATCAAGCAATACCGCAGCCCGTTCGCCGTGGAATCCGCTCACATCAAATTTGCGGGCACGGACGTGAACGCCCGGATCATTCGCAGCCTGTTCGACACCGCGCGGCAATACCGCGAGAGCATTGACGTCTATGGCACAAAGAAAGCCGTCGAGTGGCCGCTGATCGAACATGAGCCGCTCGTGATGCATACGGCCAAACTGCCCGAGCCGAAAATACCCAAGCCGGTCAAATGCCCCGACTTCGCCAGGCGCCTGCCAAAAAGCATCGCGAAGTACACGACCCAGGGCGTCTATGATTCCTCCAAGAAGACGCACCTCAGTTTCACGCAAGGCAGCGGCCACGGCGGTTCGCATCCGCATCTGGCGCACGAATTCGCCATGGCGCTCGTCGAAGACCGCGACCCGTTCCCGAACGCGAAGCAATCCGCCAACTGGACCTGCGTCGGCCTCTGTGCGCACGAATCGGCGCTTAAAGGCGGCGCGATTGTGAAGCTGCCGGCGTTTACTCTCTGAGAAGTACCTAAACACCCAAACACCCAAGCACCCAACCTCAACAACTATGAACATCAAACAAGATGGTATCGCTCCCAACGCGGGCCGCCTGTTATGGGCGGGGTTCTTTGCAATCCTGGCGGCCGGGATCGGCTTCGGCGTCCGCGGCGGCATTCTCGCCAACTGGGGCGCGGAGTTCGGCTTCACCGGCGCGGAACTCGGGGCCATCACCGGCGCGGGTTTCACCGGCTTCTGTTTCGGCATCATCATTGGCGGGGTGGTGTGCGACAAGTTGGGCTACGGCAAGCTGGTGATTGCGGCCTTCGCCTTCCACGTGCTTTCGGCGTTTGTCACCTTCGCCGCGATGGAAGGGCAGGCCAAAGCGGTGGCTTACAATTTTCTTTACTGGGGGACGTTCATCTTTGCCGTGGCCAACGGCACGCTGGAGGCGGTGGCCAATCCGCTGGTTTCGACACTCTTCCCGAAAAACCGCACGCACTACCTCAACATCCTGCACGCCAGTTGGCCGGCGGGTTTGGTGATCGGGGGGGCGATCGGTTGGGTGCTTGGCGAGAAATTCGGCTGGCATTGGAAGATGCAACTCGGCTTGTTCCTGATCCCGACGCTGTTTTACGGCGTGTTGTTCCTCGCTCAACACATGCCCAAGTCCGAAGCCTCGCAGAAAGGTCTGAGCCTTGGCGAAATGTTCAAGGATGTCGGCATCCTCGGAGCGTTGGTCGTCTGCTTCCTGCTGGCTTTGTTCTTTAATGGTGCATTGGGCATACCGCAAGCCGGAGCCTATGCGATCGCGGGTGTGCTGCTCATTGTCGTCGGTGTCATGACGAAATTCTCAATGGGGGCCGTGCTGCTGTTTGTGCTGTTCATCGCCCACGCGCTCGTGGGCGCGGTGGAACTGGGCACGGACGGCTGGATTCAAAACATCACCGGCAACATCCTGACGCCCGCCGAGGGCAAAATTCTGTTCGTGTTCACCTCGATGATCATGTTCTTGTTGCGCTTCTGCGCGGACTTCATCGAGAAGAAGCTGGGGCTTTCGCCCGTAGGGATTCTGCTGGCGTGCGCGTCGCTGGCAGTGGTCGGACTGTTGCTCACGAGTCGGATCGAAACGTTCATGGGCGCGATGTTTGCCCTGGCGGTCTATGCCGTGGGCAAGACGTTTTTCTGGCCGACCATGCTTGCGTTGGTGGGCGACCGCTTTCCACGCACCGGGGCGGTGGCCATGTCCATCATGGGCGGCATCGGCATGATGTCCGCCGGGATGATTGGCGGTCCGGGTCTGGGTTATGCCAAGGACCGCTTTGCGAGCGCGGCCCTCGAGCAGGCGGACGCAGCGGTGTACGCGGAATACAAGGTGGCGGAGCCCTCCGGTTGGTTATTCTTCAAACCAGTCAGCGCCATTGACGGTGCTAAGTTAGGCGAAGTGCAGGGTCGCCTGGCGGCCACCCGTACCGAGTTGCTGGCGGAAGGCAACAAAGACCCCAAAGCCGCCCTGGCCCGGCTGACCGACGAAGAGCGAACGGTGATCGAGTCCAGCATCGCCGGGGACCGCAAGACACTCGTTGCC